>Ga0190274_10000852_pt1 | contig 17676 bp, 12 predicted proteins | sample Popmic531T_FD_133002 | JGI IMG/M metagenome (GOLD analysis project Ga0190274, IMG submission 133002) | Populus adjacent soil microbial communities from riparian zone of Yellowstone River, Montana, USA - 531 T | ecosystem: Environmental > Terrestrial > Soil > Riparian zone | place: USA: Montana... | reverse complement strand
TACAGGCTATAGACTTCGCCCTGCGTTTTGAACAGGGTCTCAGGATAACGGACATGCGCACGCAGATCGTCAGGCATCTCCGAAGCATTTTTGAAAAGGACCGGGAAGGTAGAACGGTAAGCGCTGATCATCGGGTCCTGCGGGTCGAAGACATAGAAGTTCGTCGTTCCGTTGTACGCGTCGATGACGACTTTCACGCTGTTGCGAATGTAATTGACTGAGTAACCGCTGACGCCGTGATGACGCGAGTAAGGATAAGTCCCGGATTGAGTGTACGCATCGATCATCCAGAAGAGTCGTCCATCCTTGCTGACGACCAGATAAGGATCGTTGTCATATATCAGAAAGGGCGCCAGGCCATTTACGATTTGTGTGATGTTTCTACTGATCATGACACGGCTGTCAGGAGTCACATCGTTGGAGAAGGGGATCTTTGATATATCGCCAACGGCCCAGGCTAGTAGAGTCCGGCGAAGTCCACCACCCAAGCTGATGCCGCCCGTACCTTCATAGGTCGTGTAGGTGCTTTGTTCACCCTGGGGATAGTCAAACTCCTTTTGCCTGGTCTTCACGTAAACGTCGTTATTCGTATCCTGCCCGTAATAGATTTGAGGTCGCGTGATCTTGATATCCGTCGAAGTAGATTCAACCGGCATGTTTGAAACGGTAAATCGAGGCATACCTTCGGGCGTGAATCCGTTGGCCGTGTTCATGGTCAACCCGTATCCGTGGGTGTAGATCAGTTTTTGATTAATCCAATTGCGGGACGCATCCGGCAGTTTGTCGACGGCGATTTCGCGGGCGGCGACCATCATCTGGCGAGTTTGTCCGCCAATCTGATAACGGTCTACATCGACATCGGGAAAATCATAATAGGTGCGGATGGCTTGACTTTGTTTAAGAGTGTCCCGAAGTGCGTTCCAGTCCCACAGCCTGATATTTTCAAGTGAGGTGGAGTTCTCACGAAGATTCAGGGCCTCGACAGAGTTTTCCGCCGCAAAGTCTCGCTGTTCGATCTGGTCGAGACCGAAGGCGTGCCGCGTGGCTATGATGTTGTGGCCAATGTAAGGCGTCTCCATTTCGAGTTCATTGGGCTTAACCTTGAAGCTGGTTACATACGCCGGCACCAGGATGACACCGACCACGTAAACCGCCACGGGCAGGGCCAAAGCAACCAGCAAAAGACGGAGGCTCTTTTTAGTAAAGCCGTTCAGCACCGAGAGAACGGCGGCGACCACGAGAGCAATGGCAACGAACAGAAGTGCCGGCAGTAAATAATTCGCCTCAACAAAGGTAACGCCTGAAAAAGTTTGATGATCTTCCCAGAGATAGGGAAAACGTGAGAAGTAAGTGCGCGAGGCGAGCAACAACAGAAAAGTGGCGAGGGCAAACGAAACGGCTGCGAATGAATTAGTCGTCTTTGTCTGACTCGCAGATTTCAAAACGCGCTGAGGAATCCCCAGCAACGTGAAGGCGACTGCGGCGCAAAGAACCACGAAGCTGATTGTGGTCAACCACGAACTTAGCGAATCGTAGACTGGAAGTGAAAAGAGATAGAAACCGAGAGGTTTACCAAAAATCGGATCGTGTAGCGCTGTCGGAACTCGATTGAGATAGAGGGCGAAATTCTGCCACTCAGATTTCATGGCCACGCCGTAGAAGAGTCCGAACATGATTGCCAGGAGCCAACCTATCGGGCGGACGAATCGAGCCGGCGAAAACTCAACCGGCTGGTTGTTGATGACAATAGTGCGGGGTGCCAGGGTGTCGGCGGCAAAAACGCGCCCAAGTAGCCATAGAGCCCCTCGCAGGATGAGGGCGGTCAGGACAGTGAAAACCAGAAACAGCGCCAGCTTTATTTTGAAGATATACCAGTAGACATCCGAGTAGCCGAGGGAACCAAACCAGAGCGCTGAAAGGTAGATGGATAAACTTCGGTAGAGGGCGATGAAGGTCAGGATCAACCCTGCAATTATCCACACGCGCCAGCGCCTTCCCCCCCTTCCCATGGGAGGAGTGACGTCAATAACCTCATTGTCGGGGACAGAGAAGGGCTGACTCATTCGCGGGTAGCATACGCCTGATTACTGCCCACACAAAGCTCTGAGGTATTTAATTTGTAGGGGCGGCACTCCGTGGCCGCCCCTCGCTTGCGTCCATTTATCTCCGACGGCAGGCAGGCGTACGAATGGGGCGGCCACGGAGTGCCGCCCCTACAATGTGACGGGAACCCCGTGTATAATGGCGCCGAATTTTCTAATCGCGGATTTCTCCTCAGTCTGGTAAATAAACCTGATGCTTGCGCCTGATGTAGTTTTACAAAGTCGGTACCGCATTGTTCGGCAACTCGGGCAGGGGGGAATGGGCACTGTCTACGAGGCAATTGACGAGCGCCTCGATGCTACGGTGGCTTTGAAGGAGACCTTCTTCGCTGATGAACGTTTGCGGAAACAGTTTGAGCGTGAGGCAAGATTGCTCGCCCGCATGCACCATCCCGCATTACCGCGAGTAAGCGATCATTTCGCCGAAGGTGAGGGCCAGTTTCTGGTGATGCAATTTGTCGCCGGCGACGACCTGGCCCATATGTTGACGGTCAAGCAGGGTCCTTTTCCCCCCGAACAGGTACTAACCTGGGCCGACCAACTTCTGGACGCGCTCGACTATCTCCATACCCAAGACCCTCAGATTATTCATCGAGATATTAAGCCACAGAATTTGAAGCTTACCTCGCGAGGGCAGATGATCCTTCTCGATTTTGGACTGGCCAAAGGGCAGGCAAGCGCGGTCTCTGTTTCGGCGACTTCGGCGAGCATCTTCGGATATACGCCAAACTATGCTCCGTTGGAACAGGTTCAGGGCTTGGGCACTGACCCACGCAGCGACATCTATGCTTTGGGTGCGACGCTGTACCATCTAATCACCGGGGTCAAGCCGCCTGATGCGTTAACGCGGGCCGCGGCGCTGGTAAATGGCCAACCGGATCCGCTGATTCCCGCAAATCAGATAATTCCGAATATCAGTTCGCAGGTAACCAGCGTGTTCGCGCGCTCAATGAGCCAGAATCGTGATCAGCGCTATGCGACCGCGTCGGAAATGCGGAGCGCATTAAAGCAAACGGATGAAGCAGCGACGCTAATGAGCAGAGCCGAAGCTGCGACCGTGATTCTGCCAACAACTCCGGCGACGCTGGCCGGAATCTCACCCTCCGAATCCCAGGCGACCGCGGTGCAAGCGGGTGCAACCCAAACAGGTGAAACTACGGTTGTGCGGCCAAAGGAAGCGGGAAGGAATCGGCTCCTGCCCTGGGCTATGGTAGCAGCTGCATTAGTCGTAATTGGGATCGGCTTTGGCGGTTTCTACGCTTTTCAACATCGAGCCAACTCCAGTACCACCGAGCAGCCAGTGAATAACGAACAGTCAGGCGCAACTGCGCAACCTTCTACGGCGCCTTCCGACAATTCGACCCAGCCAACTGCGGGGACGCTAAAGGATGAGAAGACTCCCGAGAGCGGGGCGCGGACTGCCGAGACGGTGAAGAAAAACGAGAAGACCGGCAAGAACGTGGAGAAGGCTGGGACGAAGCCCGTAACCACCGTCATCATTCAAGCGCCGGTCCCCGGAACGCCACCGCCAGTACCGGATCGAAAGCCACAGGTTCAGCCAGAACCGCCGGACACTACCGACGCCGAACCGCCGGATCCGGGAGGACGTGGGAGAGAAAAAAGGCCCACGATGAAGACCTTCCCGGATGGCACTCGTGTTCTTACGGCTCCTGATGGGTCACGCGTAGTGATTTTTCCAAACGGAGCCAAACGAGTCTTTCCTGCTCCGGGAGCAAGACCCATGCGCAGGCGACCCTCGCCTTAGCGGAGTTATTTTTTTCCTACCAGATTGCAGGAATTTCTCTAAAACCTTAACACTAGCGCACTAATAAAAATATGAAATCAACTAAGCCAAAGGGCCCGCTCGCAGGCGTGCTCATCGCTCTTTTTCTCAGTATTGGAATGCCGCTCTTCGCAGGGGCACACGCCATAGACAGCCCGCGAAGCTCTGTAATTCGAAGAGCGCCGGCAGCGCCGGTGTTTGACGAGAAAACGCGGTTTGCTGAGCTGGCCGGACGTCGGGCACGGGTGGCCCAGGCGGTAGGAGTCAAAGGGATTCTCATCATGCTCAGCGCCGAGCCACGCGTTTATGCAAACGACGTCGACTATGAATATCGCCAGGAAAACAACCTCTATTATCTGACGAACCTGGCACAGAAAGGCGCGACTCTGGTTCTGACACCCAGCAATACTCTGGTGCCGGAAATACTCTTTATCCCTAAGCGCAACGCCTTTAGGGAGGCCTGGACCGGCCATATGTATACACCTGAGGAAGCCAGTCAGATTTCCGGACTCACCGAAATCTGGGATGCTACTGAGCTGGCACCGTTTCTGCTCTCGCTGCGCAACCGCGAACCTTATCGACCCAAACCTGAAAAGATTTTGAAGTCGTCAATTTCCGCATCGGCAGTGGATGGTTTGACCCGATCAGGATTTGAGAAGGTGTTTGAGGCGGCGGCGAAGAATGATGCCGACCTTTACATGATGCTGCCCGGGCAGGGTGAAAGCAAAGAGTATCGAGCCGAGCAACTATTCCAGGCGGACTGGGCCAAGACGCCGTCGGGCTACAACCTCAAGAATGTGACTCCGATTTTTGCTGACTTGCGCCTGAGAAAATCGCCATTCGAAATTCAACTGATGCAGCATGCGATTGATATTACTACTGAAGCGCACCAGCGTTCCTGGGCGGCAGCAGGAGACGCTAAATGGGAGTATGAGATTGACGCGCAGGTCGCCTACACGTTCAAACTTCGGAACGCTGATCACTGGGGTTATCCATCAATAGTGGGCTGTGGACCAAACGCGACTACGTTGCATTACATCGAGTCTCAGGGACAGGTAAAGCCGGGCGAGTTGATGCTGATGGATGTCGGCGCTGAATACCAACACTATTCAGCCGACGTCACCAGGACCTTTCCCGTTAATGGAAAGTTTTCGCCCGCACAGGCGGCGATATATCAAATTGTGTATGACGCCCAGGAGGCGGCCGCCAGGGCTGCGCGTCCTGGCGCACCTTACTCCGGCGTCCATCTGGCAGCCACCGAAGTCATCAAGGATGGGCTATTGAAACTAGGTCTGATTACCGACCGCGATTCAGGTCAGCATCGCATCTGGTTCATTCATGGGACAACGCACTGGTTGGGAATGAACGTGCATGACGTAGGCAGCGCGGCAAAGCTGGAACCAGGTATGATTTTCACTAACGAGCCCGGCATCTACATTCGACCTGATGCGCTTGATAACTTGCCAAAGACTGCCGCGAACGAAAAGTTCATTGCCGCTGTCCGGCCAGTGTTTGAGAAGTACAAAGGCATCGGGGTTCGGATCGAAGACGACATGCTGATAACGCCGGACGGGGTGAAGTGGATGACCGAGGCGTTGCCAAGGAAGATCGTGGATATCGAAGCCTTCATCGCGCGAGCGCGCAGGGAAGCCGCCAGGTAGTCAACCTACATCAAAATGTCCGACACACTTTAGTTTGTCGATCGCGCGCTACCTGAATCTATGCAGATAACCAGGTCGCTTCCGAATCTCACCGGTTGTGACATGCGGCGACATCGACAAACTGAAGTGTGTCGGACATTTTACGTGGATCGCCTTAGTCCCCGCTAAACCGTCGCTTTGTGAATTTGTCGTTTCAGACGGTGAATTGTGCGCCTCACAGATTTCAACTGCGCACTATCGTGGGCTGACAGGGCCTCGTCTCTCTTCTTCTTCATCTCACGAATACGGGCCTTAATCGAGGCCTTATCCACGCCAACTACTTCATGGTGTTCATGCTTGATGCCGAGAGCTTTTGAAAGCGCCACGAGTAAGTGCTCTTTGTTCAACTGCGTGTAGCCCTGCAGGGCTTCGTGTTGATTCTCCTTGGCAATCTCCCGAAGTTCGGCAACGGTCTTATGTTTTAGCTGCTCGAATGTGTAGTCCATAAACGGATCTCCTTACAAATAAGAATTAGAGCGATCCACGAAAAGACACGAAACAGAACACGAAAAATTACGGTGTGCGTTCGTGTATTTTGGTGGATCGTGTTCGACGGTTACGAACCTATGCTGGCGACTACATCGGCGCCGAGTATTTGACCCAGGTGCTTCTTCATATGATCAAGGTAGTCGCGAATAAAGAAGTCGAGAGTCACGGGTTCGCTTTCACTCAACAATTCCGAGGCGATCAGGTGAAGGTTGTGTTTGCCGCGCAACCTGGTCCGAGTCTCGTCAGGGATCTGCGAGACCAGGTGAACCATATGCTGGTTATACAATTTCCAAAGCTGAACCAGATCTTCCCATCGTTCACCTTGATAGTTTTGTACCTGGACCCAGTTTTCCTGTTCATACCCGGCAAAAACAAGGTCGTCGGTGAATTGAGCCCGCACAAAACGCTGATGGTTATTTGCCGCAGAGTCGATTAGATGGCCGATGATCTCTCTGGGCGACCACTTGCCCTCACTACGCGGAATCCCGCTTTGCTCATCTGTGATCTCTACCAGTCGAGTTGATGCAATCTCGATCGTCTGACGGAAGTTGTTGAGAAATCCCTGGTAATCGTCCTGAGGCTGAATCGCTGTTGATGTCATGCCGGAATGATATCCCAAGGGGTTAGGACAATGGCAAGTGAAAGTGTCCGACACACTTCAGTTTGTCGATTCGTTGGGTGAGAGGCGTCTCGGCTAGTTCAGAGGCTTCTTCGGCAAGATCGCGACAAACTAAAGTGTGTCGGACATCCGCCGTACGGTCACCGTACATGCCGACCAACTCAAATGAATACACCCCCGGAGCATTTGTGCATCCAGACTCCTGCCTCTGAGTTGTTTATGAAAGGTATGTCTTTGATGAATTCTGGTGAAAACACCAGCGAGCCACTGGCACCTTGTTTGCAGTTTTGCCGACCATGAAAATCAAATATGGTGTTGAGAGATTCGTATTTCGAACTCTCGGGGCATTAGCCGTAATGCTCGGGATGACTCTGGCCGGCGTCACCATCCAGGCACAGGGAACTCGAGCTGCTGATGTAAAACTTTCCGCGCACGAGCAGCACATGATCGATGCCTTCAATGCACACGTCCGCGATTACTTGAAGCAGCGCAATCGAGTCAGCCGGAAGCTTCCAAAACTTTCCAGGGAAGCTACCCCTGAGCAAATAAATGCTTATCAGAAGTCGTTTGTTGACGCGCTACGTGCCATGAGGGCGGGCACCATGCCGGGCTACATCTTCAAGCCCGAATTTGCCGAATACGTGCGCACGACAATACAGACCGAGTTTCCCGTGCGCGATCGAGTGGAGATCAAGCAAACCATTCTGGAAGCCGACACCAAAGGAGTTCCGTTAAAGATCAATTACCCATATCCGGAAGGGAAGGAATTTACACAGATTCCACCCACGCTTTTGTTGAAGTTGCCGCAACTACCAAAGGAGGTGAAGTATCGCTTTGTTGGACGGCATATGTTGCTGGTGGATACGGACAATGGGCTAATCGTAGATTTCACTCCAAATGCCCTTCCGTAGCTTAAGTTTTCAAACATAGCGGTTCGAGAGGAGAGATATGAAACGCACTTTTGGGTCAGTTCTGGGGTTGACCTTCTTCCTTTTGTTTGCCGTCAATAGCGGTCTCCAGGGTCAAGTTCGAAGCGGCACCAGTAACGGGAATGCCAGGGGTGCGCACGCAGCGAGCGCACCGGTCAAGATCACCCTGCCGTTAAAAAAAGGATCGGTCCGGTTCGCAGTTATAGGAGACACGGGCACGGGCACCAGTCAGCAACATGAACTGGGCGACATTCTACTTGGGTCTCGACAGGGTTTCCCTTACGAGTTTGTGTTAATGCTCGGAGACAATCTGTACGGTGGGGAGACGCCGGCGGATTACAAGAATAAATTTCAGGACGTTTACCAGCAGTTACTGGATGGAAAAGTGAAGTTTTATGCGGCCTTAGGAAATCACGATGAACCCGCGCAACGCTTCTATGAGAACTTCAACATGGACGGTAAGGAGTATTACCGGTTCACCAGGGGAAACGCGTCCTTCTATGCGTTGAACAGTAATTACATGGACAAGAAGCAGGTCGACTGGTTGGAAAGTGAGTTATCCAAAGATAGCTCGGAATGGAAAATCGCGTTCTGTCATCACCCTCCATATTCGTCCGGGGGAAAACATGGTTCCGACGACCAACTGCGTAAGGTAGTAGAACCGATCTTTGTTAAGTACGGGGTAAATGTAGTGTTGGCGGGCCACGAGCATTTCTACGAACGAATCAAACCACAAAAAGGAATTTTCTATTTCATCTCGGGTGCAGGCGGAAAACTAAGGTCCGGCGACGTCAAAGACAATTCACCATTGACGGCAAAGGCGTTCGACAGCGACATGTCGTTTATGCTCATCGAGATTGCGGACGACGGAATGCACTTTCAAGTGTTGTCGCGAAAGGGCGAGACAGTTGACTCCGGTGTGCTCCCCAATCAGAAAAGACAAAAGTGACCTGGACGACATTGTAGGGGCGGCACTCCGGGCCGCCCCGTTCGTCGAGGCGTGCCGCTAAACCTTTAACATGAAGGTGGGCAACGATTGGGGCGGCCACGGAGTGCCGCCCCTACAAAGTTAGGAAACTCGCCCGCCAGTGTGCTAAATAACGCCTTCTGGTATTAGTCAAAACCAGGAGGCGTATCTCTATGTCAGGTCCGCAAGGTGGCTCGCGCAAGAAGCTGGTCCTCAAAATTGCGCTTGTCGTGGTGGCAGCAATCGTTGGGTGGGTTGTTTATGATCTCAATGCACCTCGCACGGCCCACCTCCGCGAATTTGACGCGGACGAGGTGGCCCGACTGGATACTGCGATGTGGCGTTCCTATTACGATAAGGAACGCTTGCGGCTATTTAATCAGCTGTCGGAACTGCTTCGTTCTCAATACAACATGCCTTTGGTTCGGTCTAACCTCGTCGCCTACTACGCCGCGGATGCTGCGTTCGTTTTCAAAAGAGGAAAGCAGCGTTCCGACTATGAGCAGGCCTTGCCGGCTTTGATTAAGTTTTATGAATCGGTACGCCAGATGAGCGACATTCCTTTTGACGTTAATCGCGCTGCTCAACTTGAATTGGAATGGTGGATAATTCACCGGGAACGATCGAAGCATGCACCCGGCGATCTTTCGCGTGCGCTAGCCGAGTTGCAGGCGGAGGTATATCGGGTGCCGGTAGAGAAGCTCACGGAACATGCTGACTTGCGCGCCGAGGCAATGACGATTCGTGACACGAAGGCGGAGCAGGGAGGCGTGACCGAAGCAGACTGGGCACGAATTGATGAACTCCTGCATCGTTCGTGGCGCTCGTTGAAACTCGCGGTTAAGATCGGGTAGAAGCGTCTCCATTGCTGGGAAGAGCAAGACGATCCACGAAAGGACACGAAATAACTCGAATGAAGAGTTTCTTTTCGTGCTGATTTCGTGTTAGTTCGTGGATCGTTTTTCGATGATGGTTAACGCCTTGGTCATGCGAACAACCGGCAACGCTGGTCCGTCCGGAGTTTCTATTGAAATCTCTTCACCTTGCACGTAACCTCTGGCCAAATAAAACGGCACGCCCGGCAGCGTTGCAGCCAGCTCGATGCGATTGAATCCAGCCTCGGCTGCGGCATCCTCGCATGACTTCAAGATCAAGCTGCCGACCCCTTTCCTGGACCAGTCCGGGTGAATGTAGAAGGCCCGAACGCGCGCGGGTTGAGTAGCAGGGTCAAGGAGTGGGTCAAGCTCGCCGGATTTCGTCTGGTCTCCGCCAAATAGGGTCGCTCGCTTGCTCCAGCCACCGCTGCCGGCAATCTGTTCGCCGGCCGCAGCGATGAAATAGGTTTGATCAAGAATGAGTTGCGTATCAACACCAAAGATGTGAACCAGGGCGCTCTCGATTTGCTCGGCAGAATAATAATCCGCACTCAAACCACGCACGGAGTTCCGGATCAATTCCCCAAGCGCTGCGATGTCTTCTATGGTTGCGAGCCGAATGACGACGTTCATAGGACATCGACCGGATAATGATGAAGGTTGAATCTCAGTGTCCCACCACCGTTGTGACATGAAGTCAGTACCACCTCGCGGTAGCGGGTGGGTAGCAGCTTCGCAATGGGTTCCCGGAGATTCAAATTAACGTGCCATCGCTTGATGCGAGCGGAACCCACCCGCTACCGCGAGGTGGTACTGACTTCATTCCAGCGGTTGTATAAGATAGGGTCGAAGATGAATTGTTCGCAAGAGCGTCTTTCGGTTTCAGCGGAGGGTGAATCCAGACATGACCGATCCCAGAAACGCAAAGAACATGACCGATGAACAGATCGAGGATCGCATAATACGGCTCGCCTTTGATGGCGATAAGCTTAGGTACCGGGAGTTTTGTGCCCGGTTAAAGTCTGGTCTACCTGAAGGCGTTGGCGTAGCTTTGCGCGGTAGCGTGGTCACGAATAAACGTTGGGAAGACGGTAAGCCCTTTGACGCTGATGGTCGTGGAAGCAGTGACTTGGACGTAACCCTGATTGGAGCCAAAGCCATGACCTTCTGGAACGAAGACGCGTTTTATATTCCCGGTCTTCACACCAAGCCGCTCTTTGATGGCGATCCAAACATTGCGCCGGCCCTCAATCCGTTGCGTGAGGAATTGCAGAAACTTGCCGGCCGGCCGGTTGCCTTTCAAGCCACCTCAAACTTCATCCTCTTTTCGCGCGATGTCTTGTTTAGCGAACCTTACGTCACGGTGATAGAGGCGCAACCGTGATCGTTAAGTTGCTTAGCTATAACATTCGCTTTGGCGGTCGAGGACGCGAAAGGGAACTAGCGGACGTAGTTCGAGCCACCACTCCGGACCTCGTCGTCTTTCAGGAAGCAATTGATCCCGACCTCATCGGACGATTGGCGACTGCTACGGAGATGCCCTTTTGGGCCGCCCGCAGGGAACACTCAATTGGTTACATCAGCCGCCTGGAAATCAGCCATCATGAATGGCACTATCCGGCCGGAGCGAAACATTCCTTTCTCGAGATTGTTCTCAAAGGCACCGAAGAACGAATCTTTGGGCTTCATTTGAGTTCAACGTTTTCGAAGTGGAGTGAACGTCGCCGGGTCCGTGAGATTCATGCGCTCTTAAAAAGTATTGAGCGACACCAGGCAGGCTTTCATGTTTTGGTTGGGGATTTCAACACTCTGGCGCCCGGTGAGATCCTCGACGTTCGACGCATGCCCGCCTGGATTCGAGGCCTGATCTGGTTAAGCGGACGCAATATTCAACGCGACACCATACAACTCATGCGCGACTCCGGGTATGCAGACGGATACCGGGCGCTGCATCCTGATGAGAAGGGCTACACCTTTCCGGTTTGGGATCCGCACTTGCGACTTGACTACGTGTTTGTGCCCAGCGGGTTCGCTAATCGGCTGACTATGTCTGAGGTAATCAACCTGCCTGACTACACGCGTAAGGCTTCAGATCACCTCCCGTTGCTCGCGCATATTCAGTTTGAATGACATTTCTGTTTTGAGAGCTTAAGCACAGCGGGGAATAATCACACAAATCTGGCCGCTGACGAAACCTCAAGAGGCGATAGTATGAGTCGGCTTAACGCTGAAAGCGTTGGCTAATTTCAGCCCAGGGTTTGCATTGAAACCCTGGGTTCAAAAAGTCCAAAAGAGATTCTTCGCAACTCTGAAGGAGTTGCGAGCGCGCGATCTTCCAACCGCGACGCAACCCCTTCAGGGTTGAGTCCCTCTCTTAATAGACTCATGTGATCCCAGGGTTGCCAGAGCGCAACCCTGGGCTGAAATTAGCGAACGCTTTCAGCGTTATGGGCGCTGCGTATGAGCTACTCGATCCGACCTCGGCTCGGGTGGTCTTTTCCAACATACTTCGGCAACCCTTCAACCAGATAATCAAAGCCGAGCCAGAAACTCCAACTATGGTGATAGAAGGCCACCGGGAAGAGCAGGGCCACGATGAAAAGGCCGGCCAGGACCTTTTCGTAGCTGGAACCAATTAGCATGAGCCAGATGAAGCAGGTGGCGAGGATTACGAATTCCGTCATCAGGACATTGCCAAGTATCGCGCCGACAAAGAATCCTTCCTCGCGCTTGAACAGCGAGCGACAGCGCGGGCAGTGGTGCCGAATGCGAAACGGTCCTTTCACAATCGAGGATTGACCGCAGGCCGGACACTGCAAAAGCAGGGAACGTAACAAGACAGTTGAGATTGAACGCTTATGAGCCTTGGGATTTGGTGATGGTTCTTCTGTCGGCATCATTCTTTTATTCTACACATGCTGCGCTCGGTAGTGCTCCGTTGGCGTGCTGGTGAGGAAAGAAAGCTCCGTGCTATTGAAGTCAGTACCACCTCGCGGTAGCGGGTGGGTCAGGCGATTGCCGATTGCGGATTGCCAATTGCCGATTGATAAGACAAAACCCAATCCAACAAAGGCGATTGAGGGAATGAACAAATCGGCAATCGAAAATCGGCAATTGGCAATCGTCGGGCCCACCCGCTACCGCGCGGTGGTACTGACTTCATCCCCTGGATTGTGCCTCAGCAACTCACTAACGGAGCACTACGCTGTGCTGATTAGTATTGACCGGCTTCGTCCATTTGTAATACTGTGCGGCCTCTTTCGGGATAACTCTATATGTCACAATCAAACAGTCCTTCTAACATTCCCTTTGAACGCCTTGAGGAACAACTCAATTGGTACGACAGCAAAAGCTCCTATAACCAGCGGATGTTTAAATGGCTGCGGTCGGCAACCATCGTTATGTCCGTATCCATACCTCTGACTGCGGGCTTCGTAAAGCAAGCGTGGGTAACCGGAGCGCTAGGCGCACTGATCGCCTTGTGTGAAGGGCTCCAACAGCTCAATCAATATCATCACAATTGGCTGACATATCGCTCCACGGCCGAGGCTTTGAAACACGAGAAGTATTTGTTTTTGGCAATGGCGGCACACTATGCCGTCGCGGATGATCCTAACCGGTTGTTAGCCGAACGGGTGGAGTCGCTGGTTTCACAGGAACATGCGAAATGGGCAACGTCACAGGCGCAAGTGGAGAAGAAAAAGGAAGCTGATAAGAAATGATTGCGCCCTTTAGGCAAAGAGATGAAGAAAGGAGATTGTCGATAATGAAGTCAGTACCACCTCGCGGTAGCGGGTGGGTCCGTACGATTAAGGAGACGCCGCGTTGACCCACCCGCTACCGCGAGGTGGTACTGACTTCATCAGCTGTCACGAGCGGATCGCGGGAGGGCTATTCATAGCTAAGCGCGTCCACCGCATCCTGCCGGGCTGCACGTAAAGCCGGATAAAGTGCTCCGATCGTGCCACCGACAATACCCACCAAAAACGCCACCCCAATCCACTGCGGCTCGATCTCTATTACCAGAGTTGTCATGCGGGTGACCGCAAAGCGAGCGGCCATGGTAAGTCCGAGTCCCACCAATACACCCAACAAACTGACCAAAAGCGCTTCCTGTTCAATCACCCAGGCGATTTTTCCCTTGGACATTCCCAGCGCTTTGAGAATCCCGATTTGTCGCGTGCGTTCAGTTACAGTGGTGTACATTCCTAAAAGGATAACCAGCATACTAATGGCAGCGGCCACAGCCACCACCACCTTGATGAAGACATTCAGTGCCGGTATCCCTGAGGCGTAAAGTTCCGGAAGGTCACGGGTAAAATTAATTTGGTCGTCCGGGAAGCGTTCCCTAATCCTTGCGGCAACATCCTCTTGTTTGGCCGGATCTACGCACGCGACCAGCACGGCGGAGACCTTGCCATCGGCGCCCATCTGGTCCTGCATTGTGGCCAGCGGAATTTTGATACGGCCTCCGCCAGGGGGTTCGTAAACTCCTACAATTGTAAATGGCCGCTCGTAAAGCGTAACGATTGAACCAACAGTAGCGTGGCGCTGTTCCTTCCATACGGGATCGACAATCGCCTGATTGCCCCCGGTCAGTTTCTGACCCTCCCGAAGCTTGATTCCCGCGAGATTCGCGTATTCGTCAAAATCAATCCCGTCGATTAGCCGCGTGCCAAAACCCGAGTCACTCCGATCAAGCGATTGACCGATGGCTGCAGTGGCGCGCACCCCCTCAATTTTTCCTATGTCGGTCGCCCGGCTTACTGGCAGCAGGAACGCATCTGAGCCGCCAATTATTGCAGAACCCGATGGGCGAATCATGATCTCCGCGCCGAGGTTTGCTTCGCGCCGCCCGCGTTCCCGCAGAACGCCATGGGCCAGACCGACTGTAAAAACAATCAATAAGACTCCCACGCCGGTCCCGAGAATACTGACTGCAGTTCGTGCCGGACGATGTGCAATATTTGAAAGTACCAGGCTATCCATAAGTCTCCGCAAATGTGGACTGCGATCCAAAACTCTACCCCAGGCGTTTGGTAACGTCCTCCAGGTCAGGACCAGCAATCCAATCGATGTCCAGAATACTGTCCCAGCCTTGCGGACCAGGGCAAGTGTAACGCCAGTTGCTGCCGCGAAACCCAGCGTTTGCAAGACAACCTCGGTACTGCCCTCGTAAACCCCGATGGTCCCGGGAACAAAAGCAAATACAAAGTTGATCACTTTAGTCAGCGACTCGATGATGTACGACTGAGCTACATTAGACGTAACACCCAACATCAGCAGGGTTACGTACACCTCGGCAACGCTCGATGCATGGGCGAGCAGGTTGCACCCAATCATGGCAAAGAAAGCGCCCGGATGATGTTTGTAAAAATCGTAGACCTTCGACTCGATATGGTTGATATGTTGGCGCCGCTTGAGGATGACCTTTGGGCTCAATCTTAGCCGGGCCATTTGGTCGACCAGCGCCGTCACCAGCATGATGCGCCGCTTTGCCGCCAGCGCTGCTGCGACTATGCCAAGCGCGGCGATAGCTGCGATCCCAATCAGGGTGTAATGAACGAGCGGAGGCAGGTTGTAGGTAAACAACATGACACAGGCGCCGCTCAGAATAAAAAACACTACTGAAAGGTTGTAGATGAGATTGTCGACGACCAATGCGGGTACGCCATAGGTGAGTGGCACACGTCGCCGCAGCAGCGCGACTTTGGTTGCCTCGCCCAGCAGTGGTCCAGTAAACGTAAGAAAGCTGATTGCCTCACCGCCCAATCGCGCGGCAAATGCCTGGAGGAAACTGAACTGACGATGTTCGGCAGGGACGGCGGCGGCCATCGAAATCGTGCGAAAAACGTGTCGCGAACCGCTGATCGCCAGCAGAATAAAGAAACCAAATCCAATGCGTAATAAGGCGTCGAATATTGGCTGCATCCCCACTCGATTGATGACGTAAACGAGCAGGCCGAGTCCAAGCAGGAAGGCTATGGATTGCAGCCAGATGAAGGAGCGGCGCGAACTATCAGGACCGGAGGGCTCGCCTTGATCGACGAGCTCTTCCAGCTCGCTAAAATCTTCCGGCCATGGCTCACTTAATTGATTTTCGGTGGTCGTCAAGGAGATGTAGTAGCTCCGGTAACCGAGGTTTCCAGGTTTTCTGGCTTGGAGAGTACTTCTTTGATTAGCCGGCCGGGAAAGCGCCGAAACCCTTTATTCCACAAACCTGAATTTGGGTTGTTATCATCGCGTAAATTTCCCGTTAAAGCCAGTACGGTGGGCACGAAGCTCAAACTGTCGTATGGCTCTTCAACTACTTTGGCGCGAGGAATCCCGCTTCTCTCGCCCCCAGCCAGCATTAGAGTCGAGTGCGTAGAAATCCGAAAAAAGGAACCGTGATTGCCGCCGGGATTAAACCCGCGAACGTCGAAATTCCAATGGTCGTTTGCCACCAGGAGCAAATCGGTTTCAATGAGCTCGCGTTGGCGCCTTAAGAATCGACGAAATAAACGTTCGTCCTCGGAAAGTCCCGGTTGGTTTGGTGAAAGCTTTTCTGTCTGGTGTTGGGCGATCTCTTCGTAGAGTCCGATCAGTCCGTTGGAGTATCTTGTCCGGTGCAAAGCCTTTAGCCATTCGGCATCAGTGTGCCATTCCTTTAACCATGAAGCACGTTCGGATACAGGCACAAGCAACTGCGGGTCTTCAAGAATTTCCAAAGGTAGGCCTGGCTGCCAGGGCACAGGCTCAAAGTTGATTTGCCCATCCGCGTTTTGCTTCAAGTTTCGAATCGGTTGATAACGAAAACTCGGTGTGCCCTGCTTATCTTGCCGGCAAAGAATAAGGGCCTGCATCTCAGCATTTCGGTAAAGCCAAACTGCTTCGTTGCAGGATGTCCACCGGGATTGCCCGCCTGAAGGTTCCCGATCGAATTCGGACGCCGGCAACAATGACTTCAGCAGCTCGGCTGGTATCCGGCTGGCGATCATATCGATAGGCTTGTTTCCCACCTCCGGTTGCACGTTGTTTCTCATCCTGATGCTCTGCAACAGGGAAAAGTAGTCGACTCGGGTAAAGCTCTTCTCCACGTCGATAGACGAGTCAGGCTTCAAAACAAACCCGTTCGAGCTTAGGCCGACGATGTAGTTCTGCAGTTCGTAAATACTATTGCGATCGCCCATCGACGTTTTCGCTATCAGGTCTTCGATTTTGAGTTTGGTAGGCTGGAAATTGGTTTGGTTCAGTGCCAGAAGGTTCGCTAGTGTCCGGGCGTATTCAGTGTAGTTCTTATCCTGTGAGGTCCACCTTTCGAGCTGTGCGAACACTCTGGTCTTATCGTCGTCGCGCCCCTCCCCTATTTCCTGGGGAGTAAACTTCTTCGGTTGTGACTCCCAAAGTTTACGTTGCTCCTCGATACGCCTGCGTAAAATCACCAACTCCTGGTTGAGTTCGTTCAAGGTGGTCTGCCACTGGGCGCGGCGCCCGTCCAATGTTTTAAAGAAGAGTTGAGTGATTGCCTGACGCATCGCCGGCGACAGGTTATTGCGCTGCAATGTCTGGAAAAGAATGTGTAGCAGGTTCAGATTGCTGTCGCGCAGGTGTATCGATGCGCGTTCGTTGCCATCGAAGTCGAGTAATGCAGTCGGGTAGTCGCTACTCTGGTGTTTCAAGTAATAAGAGTCTTCTGTAGTAGTGGTGATCAAAGGGACCATAAAGTTCATGCCCTTCAGCGAGTAGTCCAAAAGAAGCCTTCGCTTGGTAATCACATGATGGCCACCACCGGCCGTACTGCCCAGCAGCTTTACCAGATTGTAACCCTGACTATAGACCCGCTCGTCAGTGTTAAAGCCATGATCGGAAACCAGGATCAACGCAGTCTCAGCAGCCATGGGGCTTTTTTCGATGGCTGTCCAGACGCGGCCTATAAGCCGATCAATATCCTGCATCGCATACAGGTGGGACTGATGATCGCGATTATGGTGGGCCATGTGGTCGAAGCCGGTGAGATAGAGATCGAGATAGCGCGTGTGAGTGTCAGATAGCTTTTGGGTCAGTTCGCGCTCCATTTGCGGAAAAAACATCTTCTGCATCTCGAAACCCATGGTCCACTCGTCAAAAAGTTCGCGTGGGTCTTTCATAAACCGGCGTTGCAAGCCTTCTTTGAGAGTGTTGAAACGCATCCCGCGCTGGTAGAGCTGGAAGCTTAAGTAGCGATCCTGAT
>Ga0190274_10000851_pt1 | contig 17676 bp, 24 predicted proteins | sample Popmic531T_FD_133002 | JGI IMG/M metagenome (GOLD analysis project Ga0190274, IMG submission 133002) | Populus adjacent soil microbial communities from riparian zone of Yellowstone River, Montana, USA - 531 T | ecosystem: Environmental > Terrestrial > Soil > Riparian zone | place: USA: Montana... | reverse complement strand
GCTCCAAACGTGAGCACAGCGACCACAAGACCGCCGATCTCGTCAAAATCAACAGCATCATCCGACGTAGCAAAGCTGACAGCAGCCCAGAGCACGGCTGCTGCCTGGATCACGCCACCTACGGCACCAACAATCGCCTTAGTCGGCTTGGTAAGTACGACGTCCATTCGATTAACCGGACCTGACATTTTCATTACCTCCTATTTGTTGAGCTGAGAACGTAATGCGTCCAACAGCTCTTGACCGACCATAGGGCCAAGCTTATTACTCAGTGCTTCTGCCAAAACAAACACATCGATACCGCTGGTTTCGTTCTCGTCATCCTCCTGGATAGCTGCAAGGATGGCCGCATCATTATCTGAGAGACCCCCTAGCGTCGCCTTAATGGCGTCAATTGCGAGGATACGACTCTGATAAGACCCGGCCGCGTGGGCAGTGAGAGCACCGGATGTGTCCCCATTAGCCGGAATGTATTGCGCCATCCCCGAAAGGACATCACCAACTGTGAGTCCGTTATAAACCTTGCCATCCGCCATCTTGGTAGGCGGAAGTACGGTATTCATGTCCATATCAGCATCCTCTTTCCTGTCAACACCAGGCCAGTAATCCGCCACAATGGATAGATCATAATGACCACCGGCTAATGGCGGGTTTGCGTATTGTTTAGCGATTGCACCCGGCGGAATTGTCTTTTTGTTGTCGTATCGAGCAACCCACCACAACGGGTGCCGTACGTCGGCATTATCAAATAGGTTCTTAAGCGGACCCCAATCATTCAATTGATTACAATAAATGGCTGGCTCTACTCCTGCCTGCCGACGCATGAGAACCCAATCCACAATGGAACCGTTAATGGGCCAGACAGTAGGAATTCCTTCCTCTACGTCTAGGACGTGTCCATCGTTTGTGTGGGTTCTACGTGCAATTTCCACCTTTGTTGCTTTAGGAAACCGCGCCCAGTCAGCAGGAGTCCATTTGAAACTAGTTCCATCGATATAACCAGCAACCATCTTAGCTGTCTTAGGAATATCTACAGCATCGGTGGAATCATACATAGTTCTTGACACTAGATATCAACTCCTGTGTCTCCGGGATCGTCGCCACAGTCTCTAATCCATAATTCTGTCACATATCCTCCGTTGTCCGCAAAGACTGTAACAGCTCCGGTGCCGCTGACTCGTCTATGACACAGGAGCAAGGAAAGTGTCTGATCACCAATAGGGACGTAGAATGTTGTCCTAGAAGCATCGTTAGCACCTTCGGTATCATCCGATTTCCTAAACTCAGAACCGATCATTAGAGTGCTAGCAACTGTAGGTGTTGACCCGTCAGTGGTGTATGTGACGTGCATACCCCAAATGTCAGTATTAACCGAACTATCAGCTCTCCCTTTCCAACCTATTTCATATAGCCGGTGATTCTTAATAGGTACATCGTCAAGTCGCAAGGAACTATTAACCGTCGTGCCTGAGCTGGCAGTACTGTTAGTTATCCGGCGGCCTCGCGCTAATACTTTTCCGGGAAGTGTTTCTGTATTCAATTTAGTAGATGTGGGGCGCTCTCCTGACGAAAATGGTGTGGTCATGATCCTACCCCAATCCTTAAATAAAACGCATCAGCAACATGAACGCTATCGCCTGTCGTGTGTGTCCTAACGACACCGTTCACTGATCTGACGACTGTTAGGGTTTGAGTTGGGCCAGTACCAGTGACGTTTGTGACCGTCATTTTTTCACCATTAATAAATATATTAAACTGCCCAAATGCGATAGTCCATGGTGTACCGCCATTTGAGATGATGATATCAATACCAGTTTCTGTGGTATCGAGATCCTCATTAATGGTGGTGAAATCATCATCCAAGAATTGATCGGATGAATCTAATTTAAAAGTGTCATAAGGTGATGCCGGGGACAAATTGAATGTAATTAGGTGCTCGTATTGGCCTAGTAAATTCTCAACATATCCGCGTGTAAGTTGCCTTACGGAATCATAAATTAATGTGTTTTGTAGGCTATTAATTGCCAACATGTCGTCGATATTGACATCTAACAAATCAGACGCTATTTGGTTGGTGATGTTTTTAGCACCCAAATGTACGGTTAATTCTGGGTACCTAGGTTCATTGATCGTTCCTAAGTGGACTCTCCACTCAGCCACCGGCGGGTAGTTGACATCTCTGTCAGCATTCACGTCTACTTGAGCGTCATACCGTCCGATAGCGCCCGCTACGGTGCCAGGGTCGTTGACGTTCATAGCGCCTGTTAGACGCTCGTACCTGAATTCTGTAGCCCCATATATTGACTTAGCCGTAACGTCGTTAACCGGTTCTAGATCATCGTCTACAGGTTCGAATTCTGGGAAAATATGTTCGGCGGAATAGTCCAAAGTTACCGTAGGAGTTTGGTCGTATATTCTCGTCACATTTCTAATAGAGACAGCAGGTAAGCTTCGACACTCCCAAAACGTACTGCTTTTAACGTCAGCACATTCTAGTAATAGTTGACCAACCAGATTAGGAGTTTGTGGCCCCATTAAAGCCATGCCCTCGAATTCAAAAGTTTGCCCTACATAACTGTATTGAATTCCCTCCTCTGAGCAAATTCGAATAAACCTATTAAGGAAATCTTCGCCAAGCCGTGCACTTTGGACACTGAATGATCCATAACCAAAAAACGCCTCAAACCAGTCACTATGTGTGAATGAACTTCCTAAACTATTACTGACAAATGCGTGTGAATATCTAGAACCAGCGGAGGTGTCTACCCCTGTCAAGAATGAGACCTCCCGCAATGGCGTGCAAGCTTGAGCCATTGTTCCGCCTACCCCGATATTATCGAAATAAACGAAGTAGTCTAGACTGCCACCATTTGCGCGAATATCCATGGTGCACGCGTGCCAGACATTGTCATAACCTAAACCCATATCTGCGAGCGTGAAATTACTGTCCAAAACACCGGTAGCTAAATTGTAAATTTCAACTAACCCTGTTGTGTATGTGCGTACCTCAATTCCTGTAGTCCCTGCCATTCGAAAGAATTGTCGTGCACTGGCCTGAGCTGAAATACACTGTCCCCATGAGAATGTGTATCCTGTACTGTTTGTAGATGCCCTAGGAACGGCGAATACCAGCATCCCGCTGGCAGTAATTTCCGGAGCTGCCTTAATGCTCGCAGGAACGTTGTCGGTCTTCCCCCACTCAATTGTGCCGCTTGTACCACCGGTACGAGCAAAGCGAACGCTCGGACCTCCCTTGAGATTCTTACCTAAGGTAGTGTCAAGTGGATCGTCTTCTAACGGCCAATATTGCGTGACATTAGGTAACCTCTCAATAAATCGTTGTGGGGCACTATTCAGGGATTTTTTGTATCGCAAAATCCTACGAAGAGGGCCACCACACTCAACATCAACTGTACGTAGTTTGTGATTGAGCGAAGATTTCGGCTTAAACGATGCACCTTCTACTGTAGCCCTAGGCTTCCTAAATTCAAGATCATCATACTGAAAAAGAATTGGTTTGGTATCCGTATTTCCTAAAGCGACCGTAGACCTAATTCCCACAAACCCAGCACCGCGCGGAGTGCTCCTGATGGTCCCAATCTGCCAAGCTAGGGGCTCATTGCTCGCAGCAGGCCATGCTTTGGCCATCATATGGCCTTGCTCCATATTCATCCTGATTCGCCAAGACTGCCCCGTGTATGTGTACGGCAAAGTCACAGCGCCAGTAGCAAATGTGGATTCATCCGACAGAAGCCATATCTGCACTGTCTCATCAGGATTTATCACCAATGCCGCAATGTAAAAATCGGTCACACTAGTGCCCCGGAAAATGATTCCAGTAGATGCATGAGCACCTGTCAGGTTTGCATCACTAAGAGTGACAGTAACTGACACGTCAATATCTTTGACAAGGATATCGCTGATGTAATTGAAACATTTCTCATCGGCGGCATTGACGGAGTGAATACCTACTCCGCCACTAACGGAACTACTCGTATTAGCTGTGCCGGAAAATGACCAGTTACCGTTCTGAGGTGAGGTCCCCCAACCTGCACCAACTGTCCTATCGAAACTATCCTTACCTATTTCCAATCCTAGCCTAGTTGGCACATTGTTTAGCAGTTTTCCAAACCACGGACTCTTGGCATTCCTAGGACTGTATTTTCCATTACCGTGTTCCGGTCCATCATCTAGTGTGAAATTAACTACAGCAGGAACATTCTCACCTTGCTCGTTTTCTCTCCCTCGTTTAATTTTAATACCACTTGCAGCGCGAATATCGGATATGACATTTTGCCAGCGATTTTCGATAAAGAATTCCACGTACGGCCTACGCGGGAAGCTCAAATCTAAAGGCATTTGAACCCCTTACACGATTTTAATTTGCTTCGTTCGCACCCAATAATTGATCAACTTCTGCAATTCGCCACCATCACCAGTAACATAAAGCCCGTTACCACCACCGCCTTTAGAGCCGACAGGCATAACCTTCTCACCGACCTGGACCCGCCTAATTACTTCTTGTCCGATAATTCCGCCAGTGACAAGGTTACCCGCGTGGTGGCTACGAATAGGTTCGAAACCCTTGCCTCCGGAGAGGTGCGGATTATTAGCTAAACCAATTAGCGTACGAAGATTGGCAATTGTTGTACTAATACCGCTGGCAATCCCTCGGATTAGACCCATGACGATGTCATAAGCCTTACGGAAAGGCCACGTGATAATTCCGACGACAACGCCAATTGCCCGTCCGATCATTCCGGGAAGTCGCTTAAAGAAATTCACTACTGCCCAGAATGCGGTGACAATTCCTCGAACAACCTTTGCGCCTTGACGCCATAGCCAATTCCATGCACCAACAATAGCGTGAACTACTGTCGAAATTACGTTCTTGATCATATTCCAAGCTTTGATAATAAAATTCCGGAAACCAGCGTTAGTTTCCCACAAGGTAATTACAGCCGCAACCAGCACGGCAATGAGGGTCACAACCAAGACAATCGGGTTAGCATTTAATGCGGCATTCAATGCCCAGATCGCCGCCGTAATCGCGACAAAGGCGATGACGATTTCTTGGTGCTGGCTAGCCCATTCGACGAAATCCATTAACAATGTCAGGACCTTATTCAATACCGGCATAAGCGCGGTACCTAATTGTTCTTGGAAATTAGCCCAACGGACTTTCATTTTATCCGCGCCAGTGGCGGTAGCTTCTGCGGTTCCGCCTACCTGTTTCTCAACCTCACGGAGCAAGAGTTTCTGTGCTCCCAAAACATTGCCACTCTCAACCATCTTTTTGATTTGGTCTTGTTGACCCTTGGTGAGCGTGACACCAGCGCGGGATAGGGCGTTCATGCCCTTGATAGGATCGTTGAGAGCCTTACCCAGCATCTTGGCTGCTGAGTTAGCATCGCCGAATCCCTTAGCTGACAAGTCTTGTGCCGCCGCTACAGCTCGGTTGAAAATGTCGTTATTCTTACCAACTTCGTTGCGCACCTTGCCGAACGTGAGCAACAGATTGGCGGATGACTGGATAGCTTCGTCGTCCACACCAATTTTATTGGAGATGGATTCTGATAACTCACCGATAGCTTTAGCACTTGTCCAACTCTCAGCGCCCATCGTCTTAATACCCTGCGCAGTGGAGTTAGAAACTTTTTCGGCTTCTTGTGCCTCCTCATGCATATTCTTGAGAAGACCGACGATGCCAGCGGCCGCGATACCCGATGCTGCTGCCTTGAATCCACTAGAAATTGCGCTACCGGATTTCTTACTTTTCTTACCAACATCATCAACAGAATTTGAGACCTTTTTGGACTCATTAATTAGTTGGTCGCCAACACCCTTATACTCAAGGGTAACCACATTAGTCATTTTAATGTGGCTCCAATCCGACTCGATTTAGGAGAGCTTCCAAATTATCGTCTCCTGTTTTGGTTACTTCTCCCTGGATAGACTCATAAGCTGGATAAATGTACCGTCCATTTTGGTACACCTCACGATAGGTGGAGAGTCCCGGACCCGATAACCCGCCATATTCCAGATAGGTGTAATACTCGACTCCCTCTCCACCTTCTGCAATAGCTCCAAACGATGTAGTGACCTCGCGAAGAGACGCGGCTGCACGACCAGTAGCCACGGGCACTTCCGGTCGTGCTGCCTTTATCGTCTCCTCTGCAAGGGATTTCCCCGACTCTTTCACTACCTCATTAGGTACACGGGCGATGAACAAACGCATTTTGCCCGTGAATTCATCTGTGCCGCGTACGTAAATCGGCATTTAATTGCCCTTCTTTTCCGCCAACTCTCTTTGTTGCTCACGTCTAGCAAAGTAGATTGACCAGGCTGCAAATTCCCATTCATCCATTTTGCGGATTTCGCGGACTGTCTTATGTAGAGCTTCCGCTAATGAGAATTCAAATGCAAAAACAGGGTCATCCTCGAACAACCAATAAATATCTTTGCTAATCGCTTTTTTGCGCATCTTCGTCGTTGTCGTCCATACCCGACAACCTGCCAATTGCACGTGTGATTTTTTTCCATTCCTTTGTGGAAATGGTGGCTGATAGTTCCCTAGCTTCCTTAATATCCAGTTTGGGTTCCACCAAGCCAAAGTGCATCATAATACACTCAACATCTTGACCAGTGGTGTTTTCCTTATCAGCACGGGTTTTCTGGATTTCCTCACGTGTCAGCGCTCTAATTCGGACAGTGCCTCGATCCAGCTCTACATCTTCCTCGGGAAGAATGCCCTTAAACAGTGTTTCCTTATCCATTGCCATTTCTATTCCTCCTAGTCAAAGATTTACTGATTCGTCTCGTCAAGCGTGCCAGTCATTTGTAGCTCAGCAGTCCATGCGACTTGCTCGGCTACAGGAGACGAAGTATTGAACGACTTAATGATGACGCTTACCGATGATTGAGCCTTACCTGCCCCGGTCCCTTCGGGACGGTACTTGAAATTGACGGGGGCTCCTGCTGCCTTGAGAGGCTTAATGATGGCACGGGGACCCGCTACCGTGTCGTCATAGACACCGCCGATCGTGAACGTACCGTCGCCAAGCCCAGCGATATACGCCTTACGTGCCGCGCCATAGCACGTAACCTCGTTGGTGTCCGTCTCATCGGTCATAGCCGTTGTGTTTGTGTAGGGAGAGATATCCGAACTATTGAGGAGTACGACTGTGTCTTTACCGTGCCGAAATGCCATTGTTCAACTCCCTTATGCGCTGCAACCGATAACGACAATTTGGTAATTCACAACAGAACCTGCACCACTGTTTGCGATCTTGAGGAGATCAGTAGCACCCGCTGCGCAAACATAACCCGTAGCGTCGGCATCGCCTGCTGCTGCTAGGAATTGTGCTCCTGGCCTAAGCGTGACCGTGCCAGTGGTACCAAGAAGTGCAGCCCATTGTGTGGCAGCAGCGGCACCAACGATGACGTTATTTGTGTTGGCAGGCAGAGTAAGTGAGGCTGCCTTGATCCATAGCATTTTGATTCTGGCCGGACTAAACACTGCTCCGAAATCGTCGACTAAGGATCCGACTAAATCAAGGTCCTCTGTGGCGGAAGCCGCAAGCTGACGTTCATCATAAAACAGTCGGTCGGCTTGTCCTGCTGCTGTGCCCGACGCAAGCTTAATTCTCTGTGACACGTCTAGGGGAGACGATGGAGTATTACCAAGATCTTTAGTAGCTGTAAGCGTCGCAAGTAGACGCAAACTAAAATCAGTGATGAGTGGCATGATCAGCTTCCTTGTCCAGAAACTCTAGTACTAAATTTACAGGCAAGATATTTTGTCCGTCCAATCGGGATCACATCAAATCCAGAACTTTTAACTACAATGAAGTCGAATGTGTTGTACTTACCTGATTCTAATACTTCCTTAATGCTGCGATCTCCGTGACCATCAGCATATCTAGTTATCTCTTTACGCCTGCGCCTATCGTCCACATCGGACACTAAAATTAAAACGGTAAGGTCCAAAGTGTCCATGCCGTGCTGGTACGTTCCCATGTAATCGATAGTTGTTGGGAGACTGAGCATGGCAGCAGGACAGTTGATGTCGTCAGCTTCGTAAGCTAAGACCCGTAGATCCGTGATAGTTTCCAAACGAGATGCAATATCTTCTAGGACGTCATCAATTATCATGGCGTTCTAGCCAATCGTCGATACCTAGTATCTACTAATCTCATCGCATCCGGATCTAGGTCATTCTCTACCATCGTCTCACTAGAGCCACTTCCAGCACTATTGGAGCCTTGCACCCCTAGAGGGCTTTGTCGTCGCTTAAAAATTCGGTGAGACTGCAAGAGTGTGGCTTGCTGAATAGCTACTGGAACCGTAGTCCAGCCCCACCTAGCGGTAATTTTGACGTTGTCCACAAACGACGTACTCGGCTGCACGGCCGATGTGTTATTAATTGCGATTTGAGTATAAGGAAGTGCTCGACTAACTGCGTCCCTTGGGCGGAGAACAAAATCCGTGCAAGTTGTTTCATAGGTGTCGTCATTATCCATATCAAATTCAACGACCAAACCTATTTCAGTCATCAAATCGTCAATTTCAACAACGTACTTTGCTTGCTGGGCATCCCAACGAGCAGTGTAGAAATGTGGCTCCGGGGCAGCACAAAGCCCGAATTGTCTGCGAAATCCAAGACCATTCTTACGACAACTAGCGTATTTGTCGATAGACCGGGAACCCGAAGTTATTGCCCTGTCAATATGAATGTTATCTAGATCGTCTGAAATTCTTGCGAAAGCTTTAAATTCATCCTGAGTAATGTAGTCAGGTTCCCAACTCATGGATTCCTCCTCTCAACATCCTAACTTATGGATCATACGTTTGAATGCTTGACTAACTCCAACTTGTTCGGGAGTCTTATTAGGAATTTGATCATTGCGAGTATCTAGCGGTATTAAGAATTCACAAAAGGTTCCGTTGTTAACGCGAATACCATCTTCAACTTTCCAATTGGTATACCAAATACAAATGACGGCTACTGCAATGACAGAAAGCATTAACATTCCGAGACTGTAACCAATCCATTTTAGTCTGGATTTCGGAATCTGGATTACCTCTGTGGACTCATCCCCGACCATTCTTTCTACCGTCCTATTTGGATGATGAATAAGGCGACTGCGTACCCGACTCCGAAGAGGCTTGCTCCGACGATTGCGAACCGGTAGATATCAATTGCATTAAGGGTTTGATGTTGAGCACCCCTACTAACCCAATCATTGCTCCGTAGATTCCTAATAAGGCCAAACTTACGTTTCCCGTCAATTGCTGAAATGCAATTCCTCCTAAGCCTCCAAAGAAAAGAATCTGATCTCGAACTATTTTCCATACTCGATCGTATTTGGTTCGCGTCACCCAACCTGCCCACCTGTCTCGATTAGACGGACAAAAGCCGGTGCACCGAGGTACTGTGCACCGACTCTGTCCATTGAGGATTAGCGAATTGCCGTTTCCGCGTCCTCGGGATATCGCCACCCATCAAATGGGCAATAGAGTCCGTTACCACTTGGATTTGATTGCAAGGGCTCTCCATCATTTGGACACGCTCTCGGAGGCTGCGCATCTAATGTGGATTTAACGGCATTTCGCTCTCGCATGATTCCTAATAAGTGATACCAGCTCATTTGGGCAGTCCTAAACAGACTCGGTTTGCTGAATGGATGCCACATTGCTGTGAGGAATGAAATACGTAGTTTTGGTCCCACTAACGATCTTTGTGGCGTAAACTCCGAATTCCGTCACATCAATTTCGTCAACTTCTACATTAGACAGTGTTCCGTTAATCAAAATTACATTAACGGTATTCCCTGTCTCAGAGAATCTGACTTCATTTAAATTAGTACTCATGAATTTGATTCCTTAAGCGTTCGGCTGTGCCAGGAGTGCCGGGTTTCGCTGAATCTTAAGCCCGGTAGGAACGTAAATAACTCCACCAAGAATTGTCCCGCCAACGCCCGGATCGGCGATATCAACCGACAACCACTGGAACCCGTCCGAAAGGGAATCAGCCTCTACCTCGAAAACAACAATTGCCTGGTTTGCAGCAGGGACCAAAGCGTTTGTCAGAGCTAGGTTTGCCGACGCTGCCTGAGTACGCTCCACCCAAGCTTCTGTACCGGCAAGAGGAGCGGCACTCTTGGCGTACCAATCAGTGATCTTTGCGAGATCCTGAGAGGTGCCACCGGTATTTGCATTGTGTTCCCGAAGAGTCACGGTAACCGTGTCGGTGCCCGCACTAGCCGCATTCTTGAGGAGCACGACAGCGAGCGTCTGATAGTTTCGCATGTGAACACGCTTGCCAGTATTCGCACCTGCGGCGAGGTCTGCCACAAGGTTAATACCCATGCAAACGTCGAAATCTTTTCCAAGACCACGCATGGTTGTTCATCCCTCCTAATTAGACCGTAGCCGGGGCAGACGAACGAATTTCGTCATCCGCACGGAGTCGGGAAATCAGTGCTTTCTTATTGCCCTGAGTGGACATTGGCTCACCATCGAAATTCGGGTCAGCTGCATCATCTTCATTTCGCTTGGTGATTTCGTCACGAAGCTCATCATTACTCATGTCGCCGTAATTGTCGACAGGCTCGCCGTCCTCTTCGGACTCTTCCGAATCATCATCGGCGTCCTCATCCTCGTAATCCGGGACCACAAGCTCAACAAGCTCCTGAGACGCCATAGCATCGTCAAGAGCGTCACGAGCATCAGCTTCCTCCCGGTACCCCTTTTGCAGGCACACAATTGGGGTGGGACCACTAAGGACCATCACCCGATAATCACCTGCGTTGCCCTGTTTGACATCGACGTTAGTTCCGGTGAGCATGTTGTAATACCCGCCATCGGCGGTCTTAATCCACATAGGAGTGTCCTTATCAATTAGTCGGCAAGACCGACGAACGGGGAAAGGGTGTTAGCGGAACCATTCTGAGGAGTGATCGCACTGTTCAACCACGGACGGCCATCGAGACGCTCGATAACGCGGAATGCCGTCACATCCTGGTTGAAACGGAAATCCTCGGACTGTCGAGCACTCATAGCCTGTCGGTCACCGATGAGGTAGTAACCGAAATCAACAAAGTTGATGTCACCAGGAGTACCCATTGCCCGTGCCTTTTCCGACACGATAAGCGGACGACCAAGCATCGTCATGGGAGGGTTACTAGCGCCACTCGGGAAGTTGCCACCACCGATCCAGACAGCCGCATTCCCGGACCCCACAGTCATCGTGAGAAGCTGAGGAAGCACGTCAGGAGAAACAACCCACACAGCCCGGTCAAGACTCTGAGGAAGCATCCGAGAGTACATGTTGACAACGTCGGCCCACACAACCGTGTCCGTGCTGGAACCGGCGCGATCCACGAAAATAGTTGCAGGAGCATTAAGGAATCCAAGGGGCTCGCCAACACCGCCACCAAGGAAGAAAGCAACGTCCTCGAACCAAGCAAGAGCCTCCGGGAAAATCTGCCCGATAAAAGCCTCAAGCGAAGGCTGCGAATCCCGAATAAGTTCATTCGGAACCTCAGTATAGAGAACGAGTTTCTGAGCCTTAAGTTCCACACGACCAAACTTAGGCTTGGATTCCGTGAGGGTGGCACCCTCTTCGGTCCAGTAACCAACAACACCACCGAAGACCGAAGTAGCATTAGAAGTCGCGTCAACCGTCGGGAACGGCACCGTGAGGGAATCCATGGGAATAACCCGCGCACGGCTACGAACTACAGCCTTTTCGAGAGCAATTCGGAGAAGGTCGGCACGGAGAACTTCTGGAATGAGAAAGCCACCGTCAGACGGCTTGACACTGGACATCGCATTTTGCAGCGTGCCAAGCTTCTCAGAGAGAGCGCTATCCTTGTGCGCATGCTCCGAGATAGCGTGCATAAACTCAGCAGGAGTATTGAACAGTTTGTCATGCGCGGCACCAAGAGCAGCCTTGTTATAAACAGTGTTCGGCGCAATCGAATTACGAGCATTGGGGTTGTCCAGATTGAGACGACGGGCAATATCGTTCGTCTCGCCACTGGCCATTTCGCGGAGAAGCTCAATGTTGAACTTTTCCGTCTGCTGCGTGACCTGAGCAAGAATGCTCGGATCGGCTGTAAGACGTGCCTGGATAGAATCATTCATCCAAGCGGTAAGCTTCTCTGGATCGCTGAGAAGGTCTTTCATCGCAGCTTTGTCCGTGAGCATCTCACGAATTTCTTCCGCATTCTTTGCCGGGGCAATCGTCGTTACCATTTACTTACTCCCAATCGATGCGAGGATTTCATTTACAAACTCAGTCCAACTGTCCACAGGATTTGGGGCACGCTTACGCCCGGCATGTTTGAATCCTCGGTTATTCAAACTGTGAACCTTATGCATTTTATTTTCGGGGGATTCCTCTTCCTCTGTGGACGATTCCTCCTCGGTACCCTCTTCCTCCTCCTCGGGGTCATCAGGATCGGGTTCATCTTCCGACGGGGGCTCATCCTCGGAAGCTGGCTTGCTGTACACCTCATCAGCTAAACCAAGATCTACAGCCTCATTAGCAAACAGCCACGTTTCCTTAAGCATCAATGCCCTAAGGTCGGCAGGATCACCTCCGGTCTTAGCCGAATAAATTGATGCGATGTTATCCGACTGCTTATCCAGGAATTCGGCATACGCCCTAAGCTCAGCGGCATTTCCGATTTCAATTCCCATAGCGTCGTGGATCATCATCTGTGATCCAACCATCATGGTGATTTTATCACCGGCCATAGCGACCACACTTGCAGCGCTAGCCGCCAATGCGTCCACATAGACATTGATGGTAGCCGAGTGGGAAACCAACGCGTTGTAAATTGCGATAGCTTCGAATACAGCGCCACCCGGAGAATTGATTCGAACGTTAATGGTCTTGGTTGAAATCTCGTTAAGCTGAGCAATCATGCCCTCAGCCGAAACACCGCCAAACCACTCCGCCATCCATTGCGGCATGATCTCATCGTAAATGTAGACATCGGTCTCATCCGAATCAGCTACATTTTTGATAGAAAACCAATCGACTTTAACCGACTGAATTTCCTGTGCGAGCTTTGGATTCTGATTCCGGATTTTATCTAAAATTTTCCGATGCTCTTTCTGTAGAGCAGACACACCCTTAGTATGCTTCATTTTCCCTCCCTCCTATTCTGCCGATTTCTTTTGGTCTTCGTCCAATTGAGCATTAGCGTCTCCGCTAGTGGGAATTCCAACCCATGGAATCACAGGTAATCCGACCGACTCTAGAACTCCGTCAGGGTCCCACCCTGCAAGAGCACCCGCACGGGCAGCAGCCCACTGGGAATTACGCTGCCTATCTTCTGCCTCATGGTTGATAGGTGTGGGATCGTCGTAATCAAGTGCGAGAGTTTTTCCGTTGGCAAATCGTGGCAGTAGGAAATTATTCACCACGTCACGCCAACGGTTCAATCGCGGAATTGTTTGATTCTCTGCCATGATTTCTTTAGCAGCATCAGAGTTAGCGCGGTTCACATCGTCAACAGTCCCAAGCATAGGCTTGGGGAATGCAAATGCCTCACGAACTAATTCGCGAGGTAACTGCCTAAGCTCAACAAATTGCATATCCGACATGCTGAACTTAGTATCTTTCCAATGCGCATTTTCCAACACCGCAACCTGATGAGCGTTTGCGATTCCCCGGTGCTGTTCATGCCACCTATTCACGAATGCATCAAACTCATCATCACCCATTTGGTAATCAACTTCAATAACACCGCCCGGTTGTGCACCGTTGATAAAGAAATTTTTATTCCACTCTGCGGAATAACGCGCGGCATCGATATCATTAAGTACACTCTGGACTGGACCCATACCCCGGTACGGATCTTCCGGGTTAGGGTATTTGATTTGGATTACCTGATCTTTCCTAAGTGGAACCTCCTCGCCGTCGGGTCCTGTGTATATCCATCCTGTTAGATATTTTCTAGGATGCTTTACGGGCTGCATCCTATCAGGACGGACCGGCCACATTTCGAAAATTACTCCGCCTACGTCAAGCAATACAAAGATGGTTTCTCCAACCAAATCCAAATGTTGCTCGCACGTCTCGCGGAACATCCGTCCTGTGTAGAATTCATTCGGCAAATCCCACACAGTCATAAAACCATGGTTAAGAATTTCCTTGCGCTTTTTCTTATCCCGCAATGAGGTTCTTTGGTACAGGTGCCATTCCGTTGTGGCGAAAGCTTCGCAAATTTGATGCACGATAGCGAATAAGGTACCTACTCCCCCGTAAGCCTTATAAGCCCTTTCGCCTACTACCTCAGATTCCGAACGTGAGAATAAGCCCATTCCCGTACGGTTTGAACCACTGTAGGGAACCGGCGCATCGTTTCGAATTTTTCGCTTTGTTATTCCTCGGGAGAGTCGGCTAATAAGGTCATCCATTGCAGCATCCCCTAACGCATCCTGCCATCAGTCTGGTTTGGACGCTGCATCGGGGTCGCCATGAGCCATGAAAGGACGAAACACGAAACGCCCGCAATGACCAAACCAAGCGTCATGCTGACAGTCCAACCGGCAAAAGTCAACAATCCAAATCCACTGAGCTGCAATAAAAGCCTCATAGTTGCTTGCACCCAATTGAGAGCTTGGCTAGTTACCTTGGATCGCTCGCTACGCTTGGATAAAGCCTTACCAATCTTCCAAGCAAAGAATTGCGTAACACTAGGGTTGCTTTCAAATGTAGTCATTGGCTTACCTTTCTTAGAAGCTTATCTGTCGTGCGCGTGCCTTACCCTTTAAGTCAAATCTTGCAATGAGGTACCTATCGGTGTCCATGCCGTGATCGTCTCGCTTAACGGGCTCATCTTGAATTCGACCGTCAGGAGAGACTTTCCAGACGTAAGCACTCATTTCCTCTAACGAGGACGTAGGAAGTAGTTTATCCTTTAAAGACTGGTCTAATTCAACCAATGTGTCTGACATGTAATAGAAACGTTCACCCTTAATTCGTTCCTTTACTGCGTTGATTCCCTCATACACATTCTTAACTGCATTCTGAGTGCCCAGCCCTGTAGCTTTTTCAAAAGTACGCCTACCCTCGGCATCCCAATCACAAATGATCGCTGTAGGTCTAGGCTCAATCCATTTACGCTCTCGTACACTACGGTTAGTCCTATTAAGATGGTCATACCACCTACGCGTATACCACGGAGCCACAATGTCTAATATGGTCTGTGCATGCTCATCAACAGTCCTTTGTGTCATATAGATTTCTCGGTACACGTATAGTGTTCCGTCAGGATCTTCCGCATAGCATTTGAGTACAAATGGGTTAGTAAATCCAAAGTCGATAGACCAGTATCGCGGCCAATCCTCCGATAATGGGAGTTTATTTCCATCATCATCGTATTCCCAATCGAGCACGTGGTAATACGGATCGAATTCCTCGTAGATAATTCCTTCTGCACTAACCCACAATCCCAAGCGCAAACGCTTATAGCGAACGCCCGTGAGCTTTTCCAGAATTCCATCGATGTATTGAATTCCCTTTTCGGTTTTGGTTCCGTCCTTATTGAACAGTCGGGGATTATCTTCGTGTCTGCTGTGGACCATTCGCGTTAGACCATCTTCACACCTAAGCTTGAGCCAATGCTTATCACCAGCAGGGTTGCAGTCCATTAGTAATTGTTGGAATGAAACACGCCAGTTACGCAGACGAGTCTTAAGGGACTCAAGATCATCTAGCGTGATCTCTGTGGCTTCCTGCACATAAATCAAATCGTACTCAGTGGACATGATGCGGCTAGCTTTATCCAGCCCACCAATGACCACCTTGGACCCGTTCTTAAACCGATACTGTGCTGGCTCCTCGCGTGACCCTCCATAGTAGACAACCGTTCCTGTGGCTACAGCTTCTGGCACAACAAACTTACGCCATGTGTCCAAAGCAGACGATGCCAAAGAGGACAGAGTCTTACGCACTAGGAGAGCTTTAAACCCTGGTGTGAGCAAGCACATTGTGAAAATCTTTTCCAAGCACGCACGGGATTTTCCTGTACCAGCTGGACCGTCAATCAAAACCTCAGGATCACGCGAATCGAATACCTCAGCACAACCTCCCCAAGGTTCATAAATATGCTCGTGTATCCGTCGCGTGGATTTCGCTTTCTTATTTAGGGTGTTAACCATTTGCCCTTCCTTATAGCTTTTTGCCTCTAGGCAAATGGTAACTGCCCCGGCAATACTTTCCTTTTACTCTGCCCTTTGAATCAATCCATGTCTTGTGTGTCCTAATTAGACCATCACGCCGCACGGTCACCTTGGCGTGACAAATCGAGCACTGAGCTTTCATAATGCCCCGATCAAAACTAATAGATAGATGAGACCAATTAATATAAGGGCGGTGTATATGATCAGCACAATTACGGATTTATCATCCATTAGCGAAGCTTCTCCATATCGACACCCTGAATGTCCACACTCATAGAATCTGTTCCGGATTCACCAGCGCCACGATGAAGCAATTGACCAAGCTCGTTAGCCACAAGTGCCAGATATGATCTGAGTTCTCTTAGGACAGTCGTGTCTGTTGGATCTCGTTTAGCTTCCTCATACAACAAATCTGCGATGTTTTGAATTCGCATGATGCGGGCTGGTTTTTGTGTGATCCACATACTATCCAAATCGGCCACTTGGATATCACCAGTCTTGGTTATCTCATCCCGCTCATTAGCTTCTAGCTCATCTCGGATACGTTCTAAGTCTTCTTTGTTTGCCTTGACAAACTGGCGTAGGGCAGGGATAGGGATTCCGTACCACTTGCTTATCTGGCTAGCCGTACCTTCCCTTCCTGCAATTGCGTTCAAAAGGGTAAGTCGATCAGCCGCGCTTAGTTTCACCATGGCGAATGAGCATACACCATGGGGGTATCATGCTCGGTTATGACGTATCCGAAGTTTCGCCGACCGTGCAGCACATGCCGCGATTACAAGCACATCAACAAAAAGATTCGAGTAGCCGGTATGAGCATATGGGCTAGGGTTCCTTGTCCTACTTGCGACAGCTCATACCATAAGCGCTATGTTCGTAAGTTGAAGCGAAAGCACAAAGGGGAAATTGAATAGCCCCTATAAAATCGTTAGCACCGGGAACTAACTACTTTGTTGACCTTGAAAATAAATTAAAACTTCCTGCTAGATGGAGGTAAAAACCTTGACTTAGCAAGAGGTTTATTGCTAAGCTTGCTTTGCAAGCAAGAGAACGAACCGAGGAGATCAAAATGGCCGCCAAGACTTTCGAAATCACCCTCCCGGACGGCGACATCTACACCACGAAATCGGTTCGCCCTCTCACCCACGCGGTTGTTTTCGATAACGGTTCGGACCACGCGGCGCAAGGAATGCCTTTCCGGTACGTCGTTGGTACCTACACCGACGAGACCAAGGCCCGCAAGGCAGCCACCGCGGACAAGCGAATCAGCGAAATCGTTACCCTCTGAAATCAAATAAAGCCCCCTCTTCGGAGGGGGTTATTTTTATGATCAAATTGACACGTTTCAATTTTTTGTCGACGACGGACTAGGACACCACCGAAGGGTTCTTTTCCCGTTGGGTTGTAATTCCCTTCACACGGTTTTTCCCTGCTGGCCGGGCAGATCCGAACCTGATCGACCGTCTGACGTCT
>Ga0190274_10000850_pt1 | contig 17681 bp, 10 predicted proteins | sample Popmic531T_FD_133002 | JGI IMG/M metagenome (GOLD analysis project Ga0190274, IMG submission 133002) | Populus adjacent soil microbial communities from riparian zone of Yellowstone River, Montana, USA - 531 T | ecosystem: Environmental > Terrestrial > Soil > Riparian zone | place: USA: Montana... | reverse complement strand
GAATCTGCTGTTTCGTTTCGACCACGAAATCAATAACCAAAACCAGTTCTCAGCGCGTTATGGTCTGTATGAAATCGACAGCATTAATTCGCGCAACGTAGGCGGATTAAATGCCGTCAGCCGCGGAACAGCTCTCAATGATCGAGATCAAACCATTGCCGCGAGCAACGTCACCACGCTTTCCTCGCGCACAATCAACGAGGCGCGCTTTCAATACACCCGGAGCCGCCTGGGCGCGCCGATCAACGATGCAGCCGGCCCAGCCGTCAACATTTCAGGAGTAGCAAATTTTGGAACAGCGACAGTTTCACCCACGGAGCGCAACCTGGAAACGATGGAGGCACTGGAAACAGTAACCACGCAGCGCGGCGTCCATTCTTTTAAGGCCGGCATCAATTACCTGCTCGATCGGGTCAACATAACTTTTCCAGGACCGATTCAGGGAGTCTATTCGTTTTCCTCACTCGCTAATTTTCTGGCTGGCCGCTATTCAACTTTTCAACAGGCCTTTGGTGACACCGGTCAGTTTCAGTCAAATTCCAATCTCGGCCTCTTTGTGCAGGACGAGTGGCGGCCCACGGCTCACCTGACCATTAACGCGGGTTTGCGCTACGACGCGCAGTTTTTGCCCGCTCCAATTAAGACGGACACCAACAACTTTGCTCCGCGGATCGGGGTTGTCTATGCCCCTGGTGATCGCCAGACCGTCATTCGAGCGGGCTTTGGAATTTACTTCGATCGCATCCCACTGCGCGCCACATCAAATGCTTTGCAGCGCGACGGTTCAAAATACAAAATTGCGTTGCTTTCGTTTGGCCAGTCGGGAGCCCCGGACTTTCCCGCGACTTCGCAATCGTTTCCGGCAAACCTGCTGATCAGCATAACCACGATCGATCCCCGGATCGAGAGTAGTTACAACGAACAGATGAATCTCCAAATGGAGAGACAGTTAACCGCTTCTACTTCATTCTCTATTGGCTATCTGCACACTCGCGGCTTGCACCTGATACTGTCGCGCAACGTTAATGTGCCGACTGCTCCGGCTTCAGCCGGCTTGCCCAATCTCGGCCGGCCCGATCCGCGCTTCGCAAATGTCAGCCGCTATGAAAGCTCTGGAGAATCGGTTTACGACGGCATGGTTGTTTCGCTAAACCGCCGTTTTCAGAAATGGTTCGGCGTGCGGCTCTCTTATACGTTGTCGAAGGCGTTGGATAACGCCGGCAATGCCTTCTTCTTCACGCCACAGGACAATTTCGATTTGCGGGGCGACCGGGGTTTAGGCGATAACGACCAGCGTCATCGCCTGGCGCTAAGCGGGATGTTTGAGGTTCCGCGCGGTGCGGCAGACTCCGATAACGGTTCGCTTCGACGCGTCTTTACCGGGTTCCAGCTGAGTTATATCTTCAGCTACGGTTCAAGCCTGCCCTTCAATATCGTTACCGGGGCGGATCAAAACTTCGATACCAACGTGAATGATCGACCAATTGGCGTCGCTCGCAATTCCGGCAAAGGTTTTGATTTCGCTTCACTCGATCTCAGACTGACCAGGCATTTTCATCTTAACGAAAAGTTGGAGTTGGAAATGATTGTTGAAGGTTTCAATGTTCTGAACCGCGCCAACCTACAACTTCCGAACAACACCTTCGGCACTGGTGCGACTCCGTCATTAACCTTTGGTCAACCAACTGGTGCGGCCGATCCACGACAGCTTCAGTTTGGATTGCGTCTGAGCTTCTGACATCCGCAGATTACGCAGATTTCACAGATTTCAACCCTGGAAAGCGACCTCTCTTCGCCGTCAACGGCATTAACCTGTGCCTATCTAATTCTCTTAATCTGTGTAATCTGCGTAATCTGCGGATGTTTTGTGCCCCCACCTAAGCCGTCAAATGTTCCAGCCGCTGCTCGATCATTCCAACGGACTGCTGGAAATTTCCCGAGAACAGTCTCGCAACGTCGCGTTCAATCTCGCTACGGCTAACCCGCCGTCCATCGGCCCTCAGACGCTCGTAACTTTCGCAAAGCGACTCAGCGATAGCCTGGCGGGCGTGGGCCCACTTATAGATCAGTTGTTCGAGGACTCGCGCGTCCGAATGCTGGGCGATAAAGCTGGGCCCGAGCATCTCCAGGCGCTCGCGCGTTATCTCGGAAACGATCGAAGGATTGTTGAGAAACCACCAGCAGCCGAAAGGCATGAGATTGGCAAACTTCCGCGCCGCGACACACAGCTCGTGTTGATTCTCACGTGAAAGCATCGTGACCAGGAAATTTACATCAGAGTTTTCAGCGCAAATACGCTCAACAGCGTGCACATCAGCCTGACCAACCCCGTCTCCTGCCAATCGCAATTGTGGATTGACTCCACGTCTGACGCCGATCATCAGCGTGAATGGCAAACCATGCTCGCGACTCGTCGGGAGCACTACATCGCGAATAATTCTGCCGCGCACATCCTGATCGGGATATTGAAAATCGTCCGGCAACGACACCGCCATGTAGAGCGGATTCATTCGTTCGATCCACTGGTCCAGAAAGCGCCTCGTCTCGCTGGCGGTCTTCCCGCGAGCGTCCGGTTCAACCTCGTACCCCTGCGAACGGAGTGTTTCAACCGAGCCCGTCCAGTCGTTCAATAGTCCGTCCATCCGCAACGCCGCATGAAATCGCGGATCAATCTCGATCCGGCTGTCCCAAACCTGCTGTTCCGTCACATCCAGGGGATCATTAGTCATCACCACATCGGTAACCCCGGAGAGTGCCAGCACGCGATCAATGTGGTTATCCACGTTCTGGTTACGGAAGAATTCACGGGCCTCTCTCAGGTTGGATGAGCCTGGATCGAGATCGAAAGTTTTGAGAACATGAATTACTCCGCGCGTCGCTTCCGACAGCGGAGTGTTCTGCACAAACAATGTGGCCCACACCAGATCGGCCTGCTCAGTTTTGCTCAGTCGCCAAAAATCTTCGGGTGACACATCGCTTGAGCGAAACGCTTCCGCCACCAGGTAATGATAGGTCAGCAATTCGTCAATCCCGGAGAAATTAAGGTGACCAAACTGGGAGGCAAACAGGTGCGTGTGCATGTCGATGACGGGTGTGCTCTGGACCACTTCGATAACCTGCCGCCGAAGTTCGTTGGCTTCCGCCGTGTGGCCTTCAGGGTTGAGATTATCTCGATATTCGTTGCTCATGCTTTTCTTCATTCCTCTTCGGCTATCGGAGGTCCGGCAACATCACGACGTGAATGTCCGACACACTTCAGTTTGTCGCTCGTCGCCCGTCAGAGACTTCTCCCGCGCGATCGCGACAAACTAAAGTGTGTCGGACATCTCATGCGCTCAACGAAGTTCGAAAGTATTTCCGTTCACCACAAATCGTGAAGTAACTACGCTAGTCGTTTGGGCATCCTGTCTTTTGGTAAACCCGGGCTGTTTGCCGCCGACGCTGACCGCAAATTCACCGGGTTCGATCACACGCTTGCCACGATCGTCAATCAGCGACATCTGCTGGGGAGTGAGCGTGAATGAAACGTCCTGTTTCTCTCCCGGCTTGAGAAAGATTCGTTTGACGCCGGCAAGCGATCTGATCGGCACTGGTACAGTGGCGGCCAGATCTGTCACATACAACTGGACGACTTCATCGCCGGCCTGTTTACCAACATTCCGGACCTCCGCAGTTATCCGCAACTCGTCACCGGCTTTAACCTTCGGGCTAAACTTCAATTTGTCATACTTGAAGTTCGTGTAGCTTAGACCGAAACCAAAAGGGTAGAGCGGTTCACCTTTGAAGTAGCGATAAGTGCGTCCCTGCATTCGGTAATCTTCAAACGGCGGCAAATCGCTAACTGACTTGTAGAAGGTGACTGGCAGACGTCCACCAGGATTGTAATCGCCAAAAAGAACGTCAGCGATTGCGGTGCCGCCTTCTTCTCCGGGATACCAGGCGTCGAGAATGGCAAACACATTATCGTTGGCCCAATTGACAGCCAAGGCACTGCCATTTAGTAGTACGACTATTACCGGCTTACCCAGCGCCTGCACTTCCTTGAGTAATTCCTCCTGGGCTTTCGGCAAGGAGAGATCGGTGCGATCCCCGCCGCGAAATCCTTCGAGTTTTACTTCCATCTCTTCGCCTTCGACCGCAGGGGAAATTCCTAACACCATGACAATCGCATCGGCCTGCCGGGCCTTGCTTACAGCATCATCGCGCATGATCCGGGAACCGCTCGGTGGGGCCCAGATCAGCTTCGCAGCCGCGTAATGGTTCGCATTTTCGGAGTACTCGAAGCGAACGTCGTACACGCGGCCGGCTTCGAGCATGATTTCCTTCGTGATGGTCTTAGTTCGGCGATTGGCGACTTCCTCGACGTGCAATTTACCATCAATAAAGATTCGCATCCCGCCGTTGCCCGCCGTCCCTAACAAGTAGTTACCCGATTCAGGGGGAGTGAGCTTACCGGACCAGCGTATGGAAAAGTTGTCGGCTGCGATCTTATCGGCTGGGGTCAGAGAGCCCCAGTCGAAGTTCACTTCCTTGTCCGTCCTGACCAGGGCCGGGTCACCCTTCATCTCACGGTTATTGAAATACTCTCCTTTCAAACCTGGGGCCGAACCAGCGCCACTCACGGTTAGAGATGAAGAGGAAACCGGCATGGCGGAAGCGCCAATCTTGAACATTCCCGCAGAATAGAGAACCTTCGTCGAAGGCGATACCTTGCTCTGGATTCCTGCCAGCGGCGTAACTGACTTTGAGGGTTGACCGTAATAGTTGCCGAGCAGCACTTCCGGAGCGTCCGCGTTTGGGCCGATCACGGCGATCGTCTTGATGTCTTTCTTCAGAGGTAACACCGGACCGTCGTTTTTTAGGAGCACTATCGATTCACGCGCTGCTTTGAGCGATAACTCCCGATGCGCCGGCGAATCATTTTCAGAGAACGGAATGCGGGCATAGGGAACCATCTCCGGAGGATCAAACATCCCGAGCCGAAATCTGGCCGTCATTAGTCGCTTCACGGCAATATCGATCTCGGCTTCAGTGATCAAGCCGTCCTTGACGGCCTGGACCAGTGATCGGTATTCACGACCACAGGTCAGATCGGTGCCGGCCTTGACCGCCAGAGCGGACGCCTGACCTTCGGTCGGCACAAACTTATGCCGGATATAGATATCGTCGATGGCACCGCAATCCGACACCACGTACCCGCCAAATTTCCATTCACCGCGGAGAATGTCCGTCATCAGTTTCTTATTACTGCAGCAGGGTTCACCGTTGGTGCGATTGTAGGCACACATGACGGACATGGCGCCCCCTTCAACGATGGTGGCCTCGAATGCCGGCAGGTAGGTTTCGCGTAAGTCTCGCTCGTCGGATATGGCGTCGAATGTATGACGCTCGGGTTCCGGCCCGCTGTGTACCGCATAGTGCTTTGGTGTCGCCACTACCTTCAAATAACGCGAATCATTTCCTTGCAGTCCCTTAACAAACGCGACTCCCAATCTTCCGGTCAGATACGGATCCTCGCCGTAAGTTTCCTGGCCGCGCCCCCAACGCGGGTCGCGAAAGATGTTGATATTGGGACTCCAGAAAGTGAGACCTTCATACCTTGCGCGCTGGTTGTTTCGGACGAACTCGTGGTGTTTGGCGCGGGCTTCAGTCGAGATCACATCTGCAACCTGATGCATGAGGTCGGTGTTCCAGGTCGCGGCCAAACCAATCGCCTGAGGGAAGACCGTGGCAAATCCGGCTCGGGCGACACCGTGCAGTGCTTCATTCCACCATTCATATTGGGGAACCTCGAGCCGCTCAATCGCTGCCGCGCCATTCATCATTTGCGAGACCTTCTCTTCGAGGGTCATCCGCGAAACGAGATCATCAACGCGCTTCTCAATGGGGAGATTCGGATCTTTGTAAGGCGGCTTGGCTTGTCCGCTCGAGCGAGTCGGCAACGTACTGGAGACAAGGCCGACCAGAAGAACCATCCCACACACACTCGCTAAACGATATATTTTCATAAGTTTGATAACTGGACGAAGGAGGACATCCGCAGATTACGCAGATTCCGCCGAATCAGAGAGCGGCCATCACGTTGTTATGATGGCCATAATTGTCAGTTTCGTATCTTGTCAGACAGTCAAGCTAAGGCAGTTCTTAGGAGCGCAGGCATCCCTGCCTGCCTGGTTTCGTCACAAGTTATTTTCGTTTCAAAGGGCCTCCTGCGTAACGAAGGCAGGCAGGGATGCCTGAGCTCCGGTGCACTTCGAGTTTCCCCTTTTCCCCTCTTCCCCTCTTTCCCTACTCTCTCCCTACGCCCAGGGCATCTGCCACGCGGTTGATGTAGTTAAACCATGAGGCAATCAGCGTGATCTGAAGAATCGCCTGGTCATCAAACCCAACCGCCCGCAAGCGAACGTGATCCTGACGGCCGATTCGAGTCGCATCTCGCGTGATCTGAGCCACGTAGTCCAGCATTACCCTTTCCTGTTCAGAGATGGGCGCAGTCTTGTAGTCGGCTTGTAAGGCGCTGACGAGCTGTTCATCTAAGGTTACGCGACGCAGAAACTCTGCGTGAGATTCAATTCAATAGTGGCACCGGTTGGTGACCGAGACCACGGTAGTGATCATCTCGTGTTGCCGTCTGGTTAACGGGAGGTCAGGAGACATCAGCGCGCCGAAGGTAGCAAACGCGTGATGAAGGGCCTCGGGAATTAAGCTATGAGACGCGACGATGCCGGACGACTCGCCATCCGGAGTGGGATGAACCGGATCCGCATATTCGATTGGATACAACTCACGCTGCGCATCCATGGCCTTGCGCAGTTTCTCATCCGCCTCGGAAAACTCGATGGTCTTGATCCAGGTCATTCAAAAGTTCCTCTTGTTGGTCTTACTCTGTGCAACCTCAGTGTTCTCTGTGTCTCTGTGGTTGAGTTTTATTACGACCAGCGCTGCACCACAGAGACACAGAGAACCCTGAGGTTGCACAGAGAAAAGCTGATTGATTCATCGGCTATGGTTCAGTCCTGTCTGCGAAAGAAAAAATAGTAAACCGGAACGCCCAACAACACCACTGCGACACCCTGAAGTGATCTCTTTAGATCATTGCTTGCCAGCAGAAGAAGTAACAAGCCGACGAGCAGCAAGAAAATGACAGGTGTAACGGGATAACCGGGAGTCACATACCCTGCGTTGTTTGGTTGTTTCCGTCTTAGGACGAAAAGCGCCACGATCGTCAGCGCTATAAAGATCACCACCACGAAGACGAAATACTTGATGATATCGTCAAAATTGCCCAGCATCACAAGTATTGTGGCTAGCACCGCCTGTAAGCCAATAGCGCGGACCGGCGTGCCGAAGCGCGGATGAAGGGCTGCGACTGACGGAAGGAATAATCCATCACGGGCCATGGCGAAATAAACCCGTGGCGCCGACATGATGAGTGCAGCAAGGCTACCCAGGACTGCGACTATAACAATCACCGCGAATACCTGGCCGCCGGCCTTCCCAAAAAGAACCTCGCCAGCTTGAGCGGCAAACGTCTCGCCTGACAACACTGCATCCAGCGGAACGAGATAGAGAAATACAGCGCTAGTCAGGATGTATACCATCGTGACAATCACCACACCATATATTAAAGCCCGCGGCAGCGTGCGTTGGGGATCGCGCACCTCACCCGCGAGTTTGGTGACGTCCCACCAGCCGCCGAACGAGAAAAAAGCCGCCACCATTCCGCCGGCCAAAGCTCCGATAAGCGGGGTAGAACTCGTGGCCCGGGCGACGAAAGGCGTGAAGTTTGACCATGATCCAAGTTGGAAACCAAAGCCCCAGACAAAAATAAACAACAGGAATCCCAGTTTCACAATTGTAAGCCACCGCATAAGTCCCGCCCCGAGTCTGACACCAACGATATTGACCAGGGCCAGCAAGCCGATCGTGCTGATCGCGACAGCCTTGATTCCCATAGGCGAGAGGTTGAAGACCACCCCAATGTAACCAGCCAACCCCACCGACAGCGCAGCAGTAAGACCTGGATCCATTACCAACAGGGCCATCCAACCGTAAAGGAATGCGACCAGACGGCCGTAAGCTTCGCGCAGATAGACGTAACCGCCGCCTGCCTCCGGAAATCTCGCGGCTAACTCTCCGTAGCAGAGAGCACCGCAAACCGCCATCGCTCCCATTACCAGCCATACCACCAGCAACCAAAACGGTGACGCGAGCGACTTCGCCATGCTCGCTGGAGTCAGAAAAATGCCGACCGCAATCACCTCACCGACAACCAGGGCGGTGGCGGTGCGCAGACCAATCTCTCGTTTTAGTTCGTTCGTTATAGTCAACTCCCTGGAGTGCGTCGGGCCGCCTAGGTGTAAAGCAAACTGTTAGTTTGCGAACGGCTCGCGAGCACTCAACCGCTGGGTACACCCACGACGATCCGCAAACTAACAGTTTGCTCTACTGAATCTTTACCTTGCGCGCGGTGCCGTCATCAGCAATCGTGACCGCCACGGGAGTCCGGCGCTCCCCCTTGATCACAAAACTCAATTTGCGCGGGCCCGGATTGTAGCGGCCCTGTGGCGCCGCCAGGCTAACGGTGAAGCCTCCGGCGGTGCGTTCCAGGCTCACAGTCGTTCGACGAAAATCCTCCTGTTGGTAAGCAGGGCTGATTCCGTCATCTTCATAAAGCGTGGTGGAGGCCGCGCCCTTGTCATCCGGATAGATGTTGAACGTGATTGGGTCGAAACGTTTCTCGCCAGTGTAATTCATTTCCGGACCCATCGGGATGATCGCTCCGCCGCGAACAAACATCGGCACAATATCCAAAGGAGCATCGACCGAAATCGTAGTCCCACCTTCATATTTTCGGTTGGTCCAGTAGTCATACCAGGTGCCCGCCGGCAGATAGACCAAACGGCGAGTAACATCCGGTTTCATCACCGGCGCCACCAGTAAATCGTTTCCGACCATAAACTGATCATCAAGATTCTGGGTATTTAAATCGTCCTGATAGTTGAGCACGAGCGGGCGAAACAGAGGAACGCCCGTTCGATGCGCCTCTTCCAGAGTTGTATAGAGAAACGGCAGCAGCTGGTATCGAAGCTTCAAATACTTGCGAATGATGTCTTCATAATACTTCCCAAACCGCCAGGGCTCCTGATCGTAACTATCGATATTTTTGTGGTTTCGGCAAAAAGGGGCCAGGAAGCTCACCTGGTAAGAGCGGGTTAACAGTTCACCATTGCCCCGGCCCATAAAGCCGCCGACGTCACTGCCGACAAACGGCTGGCCGGAGAGTCCCAGGCTGGTGAACATCGGGATATTCAGTGCCAGTGACTCCCAGGTGCTATTCGTATCACCAGTCCACATGGTTGAGTATCGTTGAATGCCTGCGTAAGCAGCGCGGGTGATGACATATGGACGCCGGTCAGGCTGGAGCCGTTTGAGTCCTTCATAGGTTGCGCGGGCCATCAACAACGCAAAGACATTTCGATTCTTGGCGTGGGTTGAATTCTCTCCCTCGTCGTAGCTGACTACATCGAGTTGGTTCTTGCCGGTTTGATCTACAAAGTCCGCCGGCTCGTTCATGTCGGTCCAAATCCCCGCGACACCGTTATCGAGGTAGGCGCGGTGCAGATCTCCCCACCAGGTGCGCGCGCCTTCCAGTGTGTAGTCAACAAAAACACTGTCACCCGGCCACACCCGCGGAACAAACAACTCTCCGCTTTTTCGTTTCTGAAAATAGTTCTTCTGCACTCCCTGGTCGAACACGTAGTAGCGTTGATCCTGTGGATCGAGTTCCGGCGACGTGGAGGTAACCACAGCCGCGCTCTTGGCAACCGGCTGGTGCTTGACTCCCGGATCAACGATGGTGATTAACCTGATTCCCTGTTTCCCGAGTATCTCACTGAGCGCTTTCGGATTCGGAAAGCGCGTGGTGTTCCAGGTAAACACCCGGTAGGCCTGCATGTAATCGATGTCGAGATGAATGACGTCGAGCGGCAGGTCGCGGCGGCGATACTCCTGGGCCACTTCCTCGACCATGGTGTCGGGATAATAACTCCACCGGCTCTGCTGGTTGCCCAATGCCCAAAGCGGCGGCAGTGGCATGTGGCCGGTCAGATCACTATACCTGCCGAGAATCTTCTTAATCGATGGCCCGTAGAAAAAATAGTAGTTGAGCTCGCCGCCTTCCGCGCCAAACCAAACGCGCTGCTGAGACGATCTCGCAAAGTCAAAGTAGCTTCGGTAGCTGTTGTCAAAAAAGATTCCATAAGCCGCCCCCTTCTCGAGCCCCAGATAGAAAGGTATGGTCTGGTAGATCGGGTCTTTGCCTTCACTGTATCCGGGCGTATCTGAATTCCAATTAACAAAGAAACTGCGGCGCTTATCCAGCCGGGCTGCTTTTTCTCCCAATCCGTAGAAGTGTTCGTCGAAACCAAATCTCTTCGAGACTGCCACAAAACTACCCGCGCCAGGATCGAACATCATTCCTTTAAGTAAGCCCTTTGGGTCATAAGCCATTGGCTGCTGATCCGCATTGATAACTTTCCTGGTCTTCGCATCGCGAAACTCCACGAGCAGCGGGGAGCGCTTGACGACCACTTCGATTTCGTCAGTGGTGATGACCACGGCTTCCGTCGTTTCAGCTAAGCTCCAGCGCGGAGTGGTCCAATCATGCTTCTCAATCGCCCAGGAATGATCTTTTGGTGGAAGCGGCTTTGCGAAAGAGGCACGGATGCGAACGAGATCAGGCGCCAACACCGTTAACTGTACCTGGGAATTGTCCCGGCAGTTGAAGAGGACAGTCTTCTCGGATTTGGTAAAACTGACAACCGAGCCGATCTTTTCCAGTGCCGCGATATCCTGCGCCGAACTCGTCACTGCAAACCCGAGCAAGCAACAACAAATTGTAATGAGCTTCTTCATCTTGTTGGGGTGTGTCGTCGACACCAGAAAATGATGCGTTCGTTTAGAGGTGGGCACCGCCCACCGGTGCGGCGTGGATGATACCATTCACCCAAATAATCATCGGCTAATTACCGTCAGCATCGTTTCGTCCAGGGCGCACCGGCGGGCGGTGCCCACCTCTAAACGGAAGAATGATCATGGAGCCAAACCGTTTTGTCCGCGACGCAGCTGGGCGATACCCAGTCCAGCCGGCGCTAGGTCCGCCCCACTCCAGATCTCTGCCTCGCAAACCCCAGACGCGCTGCTCCTAATAACCCAGCATCGTCGCCACATTCAGCCCGGGTAATTTTCACGCTTTGGGCCGGAAGCGGAAACGCCCGTTCGATCACTTGCTGATTCATGTGCTTCTCAAATAGATCCCAACCATTCGATAGACCACCGCCGATTACAATTATTTCCGGATTAAGTAAATTGATCAGGGTTGCCAGTCCGATTCCGAGATACACGCCCATTCGCCGGAACACCTCCAGGGCGAGTTCATCGCCCGCGAGCCCAGCTTGATAGATTCTTTCTGACGTAACATCGTCGGTCAGGAGAGCGGAGCTGGGATAGTGTGGCTGAGCTTCGCGAGTCATCCGCACAATCGCTGTCGCCGATGCATAGACTTCAAGGCAGCCTCGACTGCCACAAGCGCATTGCACGCCGGCGAAAGGGTCAACTCCAATATGTCCAATCTCGGCAGCAGACCCGTCAGCGCCACGCCACAGTTCCCCTCCTAGAATGATTCCACCACCGACTCCCGTGCCAAGAGTCAAGCAAACGAGATGGTTGTAGCCGCGACCGGCGCCTTGCCACATTTCGCCAACCGCAGCCGCATTCGCGTCATTTTCGACAATCGCCGGCAACTTAAGCTGAGTGCCGAGAGCAGCGCCAAGTTGAAACCCGTTAAGACAGGGAATATTTGGCGATGTCAGGACCACACCATGTTCAAAGTCCACAGTCCCGGGAACCGCCACGGACACAGCGGATATACGGCTGCCATCCTGCTCCTGTTTACTTTGACGCTCGCATTCATGGGCCGCGGCTACGAGAGCCTGCACTATTTCAGAGGGAGATGTAGCGGCCGGAGTCGACTGTTTGAGACGGTGATGAATCTGTCCATTGCAATCGACAATAGCTGAGCGAAGGTGAGTGCCTCCAAGGTCGGCGACGAAGGTGAACTCGAATTCAGAACTGGTCATGATAGATCTTATCCGACCCCCATGGACCCAAAAGTCATTCTTTAGGCACTTGATCCAGTTTAAGGTTCAAACTTCAGTTTGCGTCGCGAAACCGCAGCCCTAAAGGCTACCACCCCACGCCGGCTGCCCGCACGGGGACCCCGGCTGAACTCTGAACTACCGGCTTCACACTACATCATTACCTTTCTTTAGCCACGCTTGCGCCCGGCCATATCAAGTCCGACGGCTGCAACCAGGATGGCTCCCTTAATAATATTTTGCATGTACGGCTCCACATTCTTGAGCGACATACCATTGTCGAGACTGGCCATAATCAGCGCTCCAAGGATGGCGCCAAACACAGTCCCCCGGCCACCCATCAAACTTGTCCCACCAATCACGCACGCGGCGATGGCATCGAGTTCCAACAGCTGACCGGCATCCGGAGAAGCGCTGCCAACTCGAGCGGTGTAAATAAGAGCAGCGATGCCGGAGAGTGCACCCATAACGCAGAATACCGCGAGGAGATGGCGACGAATGTTGATGCCGGAAAGTCGGGCGGCGTCCGGGTTACCGCCAATCGCATACAGATAACGACCAAAGGTGGTGTTCTGCGTTAGAAAGGCGCCCGCCAGAGCAATCGCGAGAAAAATGATCACAGGAACTGGTATCCCTGCATATCGCCCGGGAGCAATCTCGTATGAGTTCATCATGTAGATAAACCCGACCACTGCTATGGATGGTCCGAGTATCTTCAGTAACATCGGCCCCAGGCTGGCGGCCTCCAGACCATGACGGCGGCGAGCTCGGCTTCGTGCCAGCGAAAGCCAGATGATTGCTCCGACTGCGATCGCCGCGATCACCCATCCCACCATCGGCCCAACATAGTCCTGGCCAATCGACTTGAAAGCCGGCAATCGTATTGGAATGGTTTCGCCGCGACTCAGTCCCAGGATGACTCCTCGCCATGCCAGTAAGCCACCCAACGTCACAATGAATGCGGGAATATTCAGGTAGGCCGTCAGACTTCCGTGGATCGCACCGATAGCGACGGCCACGGCTATGCCGGCAGCTAACGATGGAACCAGACCCCAACCAAGCCATCCTTGTGCGATTGCCGCGATGCCCCCGGCCAGACCGACAACTGAACCAACCGAGAGATCGATCTGGCCGGTGATGATCACCATCAACATGCCCACGGCCAGAACTCCCGTGACGGCCGTTTGCCGCATCAGGTTTGAAAAGTTTCGCGGGTCTAAAAAGATTTGCCCGGTTGAATAATGAAAGTAGAGCCAGATGGCGACCAGCGCAAAGACCATCGTGTAGGCACGAAGTACGTCCGTGGAGATCTTAAACTTTCCGATGGTGGTGACCGCAGCAATCTCGCTCGCCTCGGGCAAAGGTGCTGGATCGTTGCTCTCTGCTTTGTTTGTTGATTCGGTCATCGTCGAATTCCAAGTTCAATAGGACTGATAGGACCTATGTTTCTTGTTAAGCAGCTCGTTGTGCCTGCCCGGTGGCGCAAGCCATTACCTTCTCAGGTGTCGCCGTCTGACGAGAAAATTCTCCAGTCACTTTTCCTTCATGCAAAACGAGAACGCGATCGGCCATGCCCAACACCTCAGGCAGTTCGGAAGATACCAGCACGATTGCCAGACCGGCCTTGGCGAGCTGGTTGATTTGTCCATAGATTTCCTGTTTGGCCCCAACATCAATGCCCCGAGTAGGCTCGTCAAGAAACAGTACGCGTGGATTCGTCAGTAACCACTTGGCCAAAACAATTTTCTGTTGGTTTCCACCGGAAAGAGTACCAGCAATGGTGAAAACCGAGTTTGCCTTAACTCGCAAATCCTTCATAGCCCGTTCGCCCGCCGCAGACTCGGCGTCGATGCTGGTAATAAAGCGTCCGGAGATTCGTGGCAGGCTCGCGAGCGTCATGTTGTTGAGAATCGTCTGGTCAAGCACCAGTCCAAAACGCTTACGATCTTCGGTAACGAAACCGATTCCATGCTTGATGGCCTCAGCCGGATTGGTGATGTGGACACGACGGCCTTCAAGCTCAACCTCACCGGAAACGCGGCCCGGATGGGCGCCAAATATGGCCATCAGAAGATCGCTGCGCCCGGCCCCCATCAGTCCGGCAATTCCGACCACTTCGCCGCGACGCACAGAGAAGCTGACATTGTCGACCAACTTCTTGCCGGCCACGACCGGATCCTCGACACTAATATCTCGGACCTGAAACACAATATCACCTTGGGCGTGGTCCATCTGCGGAAAGATATCGCCGACTTCCCTGCCCACCATGCGCGCGATCACCTGTGACTCGGTCCAGTTTGCAGTTACGTTCGTATCGACCGTTTTACCATCGCGCAAAACAGTGATCCGATCACTAATCCGAAACACTTCATTCAACTTGTGCGAGATGTAGATCATGCCCACACCTCGCGCTCGCAGCTTTCTCAGAATCACGAACAGTGTTTCTACTTCGCTATCAGTCAGCGCGGCGGTAGGTTCGTCAAGCACCAGAATCCGCGCGTTTTGAGAAAGCGCTTTCGCGATTTCGACCAGTTGCTGCTGGCCGATACCAAGGCTGCGCAAAGGCATATGCGGATCGATCTGCAGATGAAGATCGGCAAGCAACTCTCCGGCGCGACGATAAAGCTCGTCCCAGCGAATCACCCCAAACTTATTAGGCTCACGACCGAGAAAAATGTTTTCGCCGACACTCATCTCTCTCACCAGCGAGAGTTCCTGATAAATCACGGCGATGCCGGCCTTTTCTGCTTCACGCACGCCGCCGAAGTGCTGCTCGTTTCCCTCAATGAATATTGCACCTCCGTAACCGGCGTAGGGATACACGCCGCCGAGGATCTTCATGAGCGTTGATTTGCCGGCACCGTTTTCACCAACCAGCGCATGAACCTCACCTTGATGAAGATCAAAGGTGACTCCGTCGAGCGCGCGAACACCCGGGAAGGTCTTCGTGATGTCCTTCATCTCGAGGAATGGCTGGGGAGTTAGCATTGTATTTCGCTTTGCTTTGGAAAATAGGCCCTATAGCTCATATAGGTCCTATTCTCTTATTGAGGCTTAGGACATTTTTCTGGTGGCAGGCCAGCACAAATCTCTGCCAGAGTGTGATAGCCATCCTTGACGATCGTATTCAGCAGATTGTTTCGATCTACTGCGCCAGGCTCCAGGAGTATCGCGGGAACTTTCTTAAAGCCATTGTCGATCGTGTCGGTGGTTGAGACAGTCTCTCCCCGGGCCAGCTTCACCGCCGCGTCAACAGCTCCATATGCCAGCGGCTGGATCGGTTTGTATATGGTCATTGTCTGCTTGCCCTCGACGATCAGTTTCAGGGAAGCCAGATCGCCGTCCTGACCAGAGACCAGGACCTTGCCGGCCAGGCCCTGGCCCTCGAGTGCCTGAACTGCTCCACGCGCAGTGCCATCATTTGATGCCACCACGGCGTCAACTTGATTGTGTGACTGCGTCAGCGCGTTCTCCACGATATTGAGGGCCGCACTTGCCTGCCACTCTTTCGCATACTGGTCAGCAACAATTTTCACGTCGCCGCGATCGATAGCCGGCTTGAGCACATTCATCTGACCCTGATGCAACAACAGCGCATTGTTGTCGGTAGGCGCGCCGCCGACAATCACGAAGTTAGCAGGTCGCTTACTCACGTGGTCCAGCAGATACTGAGCCTGCATCTCGCCCATCCTGACGACCTGATGAGACATGTAGAGGTCAACATCCGAGTTTTTGATCAGACGATCGTAAGATATCACCGGGACGCCCTGACGATGCGCTGACTCGACGATCGACGCCGCAATCTCGCCGTTGTGTGGCGCAACGATTAGCACGTCGACCCCTTGTGTCAATAAGTTTTCGGCCTGCTTGATCTGCTGGTTGTCGTCACCGTTCGCCACTTGCACATTGACTTGCATTCCCAACTCTTTTGCTCGCTTCTCGACCAGATCCTTGTCACGCTGCCAACGCTCCTCTTTCAGCGTGTCCATTGAGAACCCGATGACGATGGGCTCGTTCGCGCCCTTCTTCTTTCGCGCAGTGCTGCCCGTGTTCGTTTGCTGTGTACCGGAAACACAACTGCCGGCGACCAGTGCGAAAAGAAACAGCAAAACTATCAAGCTTGAACGTCTCATTAGCTTACCTTCTCTCTTATTGTTCTGCCCTGTCGAGTCAGGGCGTTGCCCAAAAGTGAACTTCCACAGTCCGCGATAGCGGACGATTGAGAATAGCCCAGCGACTGCCACCCCGCGCGCGTTGCGCACGTGGGGCTCCCCCGAACGTGCGTCTCGTACATTGATTTATTTGGATCTGAAGCCCGATAAGCCCGACAGCTTAGCAGAGTCTTGCGTGAATTACATTAGACTTGTTTTCGAAACCCCGAAACAAAAAAACACAAAAGTATGTGCTCTAGCGCACATCCTCCCTTCTTGATTTGTTGTAAGTTGCGCAAGCGTATCCCCATACAAACAGCCGACCCCGCTCCTCGAGACTACGAATTAATCTGGCAAAGAATTGAACGCGGGTGTTCGGCGCAGTAGTTGAAACATTTCCAACTGTCCTCAGGAGGATCCTTCCATGAATAGATCTATGCCTTGTTTCGTCCGCGCCATGATTTTCGGAATCTTACTGGTAGTTATGGGTGGTGCGGCCAACGCTCAGTTTCGAGCGGCCATTCAAGGTACGGTGAAAGACACGAGTGGTGGTGTCGTTTCAGAGGCGAAGGTCACCCTCACCAGCAAGGAAACAAATCAGAAGCAGGAAGTGACTACCAGCGAAGATGGTTTTTACCGGATTTCCGGCCTGGCGCCCGGGGCCTATGCCATAGCCGCCGAAAAGGAAGGATTCAAGAAACAACTATTTGACGACATCACAATAAATGCCGAGGGCGTGCAGGGCACGGACTTCACGTTAGAGGCGGGTCTAATTTCAGAAACAGTAACCGTTACGGCCGACGATACTGCCACGATTCAAACCGAAGATGCCAACATAGGCAAGGCAATCACGACGCGAGAGATTTTACGTCTGCCTCAACCGGGGCGCGATCCGTATGAGTTGGCCCGCCTGTCACCCGGTGTCTTTGGAATGGGGGCCAGGGGGGCAACCGGTAATTCGGTAGGTCTTCCCAATACCTCAGGGCCGGGCGGATCAAACAACTCGATCTTTGCAACTGAGAACGTGCAGCCAATTTCAGCTAACGGACAGCGCGTCTCCGCAAACAACTACCAGATTGACGGCACCAGCGTTAATAGCCAGACGTGGGGCGGCGGCGCTGTGATTACCCCAAGCCAGGAAAGCGTCAAAGAGGTTTCGGTGGTTTCGTCTACCTATTCGGCTGAGGACGGCAGAAACAGTGGTGCCCAAATTAAAGTCGTTACCCAGAATGGAACGAACCAATGGCACGGAAGTCTATTTTACAAACTCAATGACCCATCCCTGAATGCCTTCAACACGATGCCGAGCAAGATCGGTACGATCACCACCGATGGGCCAACTCGGGTTGAGCGTAAGTATAAATCCTATGGT
>Ga0190274_10000849_pt1 | contig 17683 bp, 19 predicted proteins | sample Popmic531T_FD_133002 | JGI IMG/M metagenome (GOLD analysis project Ga0190274, IMG submission 133002) | Populus adjacent soil microbial communities from riparian zone of Yellowstone River, Montana, USA - 531 T | ecosystem: Environmental > Terrestrial > Soil > Riparian zone | place: USA: Montana... | reverse complement strand
TCGATCCCGACGAGCACGTGGCCCATGTGGGCGATGGCGTCGATGCCGAGGTCGGGCCTGGAGCCGTGCGCCGCCCGGCCCTTCGTCTCGATCTCGAAGCCGACGAAGCCCTTGTGCGCGAGCGCCAGGCGCATCTCGGTGGGCTCCGAGACGATGGCGGCGTCGGCGCCGTAGCGCTCGCCAATCCGCACTGACCCGATGCTGGCGACCTCCTCGTCGGCGACCGCCGTGACGATCACGTCCCCGCGCAGCCCCGCCCCGGCGGCGTCGGCGCCCGCAAGCATGATCGCGGCCAGGCCGGCCTTCATGTCGTACGAGCCGCGCCCGTGCAGCCGCCCGTTCTCGACGTCAGGCTCGAACGGCCGCTCCATGCCCGCCACGCCGACCGTGTCCATGTGGGCGTTGAGGAGGAGCGACCGGCCGCCGCCGGAGCCGCGCGCGATGCCGACCGTGTTGAATCGGCCCGGCGCGAGCTCCTCGACCTCGACCTCGAGGCCGGCGCCCTCGAGCCATCCCGCGACGAAGCGGGCGATCTCGCCCTCGCCTGCAGCACCGTCGATCAGGTCGGGGTTGATCGAGTCGATGCGGACGAGCTCGGAGAGCAGCTCGGAGACGGCCATCAATACGTCTGGACGAACTCCACGGGCGCGCCGGCCACTTCGATGAACGAGACGCGGACCTCGCCGAAGACGTCGAACGGCTCGGCGATCATCCGCTCGCCGGCCATCGCGCCCTCCAGGCTCTCGACGAGGTAGGCGACGTGCGGCACGGTGCGGATGAGCTCGAGCTCGGGGCTCTCGGGCTCGTACCAGAGCCACTCCACCCGGTAGGGGTGGTCGCCCGGGCTCGTGAGCCAGAGCCGCTTGGACTCGAGGTAGCGCATGCCCTCGCGCTTGGCCGGCGCGGGCACGCCGATGTGGTCGAACTGCACGGCGGAACTTTACTTTCCGCCGCTCGCCGCCTCGGGCGATGCCTCCTCCTCGGACAGCGGCGCCTGGAACTGGACTTCGAGGCGCTCGATGCGCGGGCCGTCGACCTCGACGACCCGGAAGAGCAGGCTGCCGGCCTCGATCTCGTCGCCAGGCTCCGCGGCCCGCCCGAGCATCCCGAAGACGAGCCCGGCGAGCGTGTGGTAGTCCTCCTGCGGCAGATCGGTGCCGAAGCGTTCGTTGAAGTCATCGATCGTGAACGTGCCGTGGACGCGGATGCAATTGTCCGCGATCTGCTCGATCGACTCGTCCGGAAGGTCGTACTCGTCCTCGATCTCGCCGACGATCTCCTCGAGCAGGTCCTCGAGCGTCACGATGCCCTGCACGGAGCCGTACTCGTCGACGACGAGCGCGAGATGCTGGTTCCGGCGCCGGAACTCGCCGAGGAGCGAGGCCAGGTCTTTGGTCTCCGGGACGACGTGCGCCGGCCGCACGATGTGCTCGATGACGACGTTCTCGATGCCGCGGTCGTACAGGGCGTGGAAGAGGTCGCGGACGTGCAGGATCCCGAGCACGTCGTCGAGCGAGTCGCGGTAGACCGGGTAGCGCGTGTAGGGCGAGTCGATGACGGCTGCGAGCGCCTCCTGCGGGGGCAGCTCGACCGAGAGGGCGACGACCTCGGGCCGTGGGACCATCACGTCGTGAGCCTCCTTGTCCGCGAAGTCGAAGACCTTGTAGAGCATCTCCTCCTCCGCGGCAGGGATTTCCTCCGTCTGCGCCACGATCAGCCGGATGTCCTCCTCCGTGTGCATGGTCATCCCGGCCGGCGCCGGCTGGACGCCGAAGAGCCGGGCGATCCCGTGCGCGGACTTCTGCAGGAGCCAGACGAGCGGGTTGGCGACCCTGCCGAGCCAGTCGAGCGGAACCGCGAGCCAGACGGCGAGCCGCTCGGCGCGCTGGAGCGCGATCGACTTCGGCACGAGCTCGCCGAGGACGACGCTCAGGTACGTGAGGATGAGGAACGAGAGGATGAACGCGACTTCGTCCGGCATCCAGTCGTCGAAGAAGCCCGAGAGGAACGACGCTCCGATCGCGCCGAGGAGGATGCTGAAGACCGTGATGCCGACCTGCACCGTCGAGATGAAGCGGACCGGCTCGTCGAGCATCGCCAGCGCCGTTTTCGCTCGTCGGTTCCCGCCCTTGGCCATCTCCTCCAGGCGTGGGCGCCGGGCCGTGACGAGCGCGTACTCGGCCGCGACGAAGATGGCATTCCCCAGCACGAGCAGGAGAATGACCAGAATGCGAAGGGAGTCGCTCACGCCTGGTCGCCCCAGGCGTGGGTACTAGGCGGTATTTCGTCCAAGTGTCGAACTGACAATAGCGGAGCGGTCAGACCGTCTCGCCCGCCGCGATCGTCTGCAGCGGCCGCAGCTCCGCGTCGAGAATCGCCAGGTCCGCGCGGTAGCCGGGCGCGACCCGCCCGCGGTCGGTCAGGCCAAGGAGCTGCGCGGGAACGAGGCTCGCCATGGTGGCGGCCTCCTGGAGGCCGAAGCGCGCCATGTGCGCGACGAGCGCGGCGCCTGAGCGGTCGCCGCCGAGGAGGGAGCCGTCCGGGCGGTGAGCGGGCAGCGGGACGAGGTCGCTCGTGAGCGCGATGCGTGACGGGCCGGCGATGCGAATCGTGATCTCCTCGACGAGCGGGTGGAGATGACGCCCGTCGGCGATCAGGCCGATGGTCGCGCGCTCGTCCACGAGCAGCGACGGCACGGGCCCGGTCGTGCGGGCGCGAAGGGGGCGCATCGCGTTCCAGAGGTGCGTGGCGAACCGCGCACCCGCGTCGAGCGCGGCAGCCGTCGTGAGGGCGTTCGCGCGCGTGTGTCCCAGGCCGACGACGATCCCGGCCGCGGCGAGGCGCTCGGTCGCCTCGAGCGCGCCGCGGAGCTCGGGCGCGAGCGTCACGAGGCGGACGAGGCCGTCCGCGGCGATCCACTCGCCGACGAGCCCGTCGTCGACGGGCAGCAGCTCCTCGACCGGGATCGCCCCTGCCGCCTGCGGGTTCAGGAAGGGACCCTCGAGATGGAGCCCGAGGCAGAGCGGATCGACGGGCGCGGAGACCTCGCGCGTGGCGAGCAGGTAGCCGGTGACGCCCGTGCCGACGAGCCCTTCGGCGTCGTACACCTGGAGGTCGATGAAGCCGGGAAAGATGAGCGGTTCGCGCGCTTCGAGCTCTCGCCGCTCGACCGAGGCGATGCGATCGCCCTCGATCGCGAGCGTGCCCGCGTAGACCCCCTCAACAGGGTCAATGACAACTCCCTCTAAAGTGTGACGGCTTCTCACCCGATCTATCATCGTGCCTGGGGAGCGAGCCGCGATGTCCAACGAGATCACCTGCCTAATTGCCGACGACCACGAGGTCGTCAGGGAAGGCCTCCGCCTTTCCCTCTCACGCGCGCCGCAAATCCGCGTCGTGGGTGAGGCCTCGGACGGCGCCAGCGCCGTTGCGGTCGCCGAGCGCCGCCGCCCGAACGTCGTGATCATGGACGTGCGCATGCCAGGGATGGATGGGCTGGAGGCCACGAAGATCCTCGCCGACCGCCTGCCCAGCACCGCCGTTCTCATCTTCACGGCCTACGGCGAGCGCAGCCTGCTCGGCCGCGGCCTGGAGGCAGGCGCCAAGGGCTACATCCTCAAGGAAGCACCCCACCAGACTCTGCTCAGGGCCATCGAGAAGGTCGCGAGCGGCGAGGGCTACGTCGATCCCGCCCTGATGCCCGCCCTGCTCACCCGCGAGCGCGAGGAGATGCTCACCCAGCGTGAGCGCGAGATCCTCCAGCTCCTCGCAGACGGCATGTCCAACGCGGACGTCGCGGCGCGCCTCTTCATCAGCCAGGAGACGGTGAAGAGCCACGTACGGCATATTCTCGCCAAGCTTGAGGCGGACACGCGCACCCATGCCGTCGCCATCGCGCTGCGGGAATCGATCATCGACTGATCTCACCACCGGCGGTTGACGGTGGACGGTCGCTTCTCCCGTAACGCTCGCGGCATCCTCGTCGGCTGCACCGTCGGGGCCGCGCTCGTCGGCGCGCTCGGGCTCGCCTTCGGTGAGCCGGCCGTCGCAGCCGGCGGCCTCGTCGCCTCGACCGCGTTCTTCGGCGCCTTCGCGCTGTACCTGATCGTCACCGAGCGCCGGCGCCACGAGTTCGCCGAAGACGAGCTCCAGGCGCAGACGACGTTCCTCGAGTCGCTCGTCGACTCGATCGCGGCCGTCTCCTCGACCCTGAACGCGACCGAGATCCTCGACCGCACCTGCGACGAGGCGCGGCGCCTCTTCGACGCCCACACTGCGCGCATCCGGCCGCCCGGCGAGGTGGCCGGTCCCGAGCGCAGCCCCGGGGGCGAGCGCATGGTCGTCCCGCTGGCCGTACACGGCGAGCTCCTGGGCGACCTCGAGCTCGCGCGGCCCGAGCCCTTCCACCGCTGGGACCACATGCGGGCGACGGTGCTCGCCGACTTCGCGGCCCGCATGGTGGAGAACTCGCGCCTGCTCGAGGAGGCACGCGACCGCGAGGCCGAGCGCGAGCGGCTGACCGAGCGGCTCATCACGGCCGAGCAGGACGAGCGCAGACGCCTGTCGCTCTTCCTCCACGACGGCCCGCTCCAGTCCATGTCCGGCATCGCCCTCATGCACGACGCCTCGCTCGCGGCTCTCCAGAGCGGCCGCCACGAGGAGGCCGCCACGATCATCGAGAACTCGCTCGAGAAGGAGCGCGACACCATCAGGGTGCTCCGCGACCTCTCCTTCGCCATCGAGCCGCTCGTCCTGCGCGACCAGGGCTTCTACGCGGCCGTGCGCGCGCTCGCCGACCAGATCGAGGGGACGCACCGGATCACGGTCATCACCCACGTCGAGGCGGGCGAGCGGCTCGGCGAGAAGACCCAGGTCGCTCTCTACCAGATCATCCGCGAGTCGCTCAACCAGGCCGTCCGGCGGCGCCCGCTGAAGATCGAGGTCACGGTGGGCGAGCGCGACGACGGCGGCTTCCAGACGGAGATCACCGACGACGGCGTCGAGGAGCGCCGGCGGGCGTCGATCGAGGCGATCGACGAGCGAGTCAAGATCCTCAACGGCCGCCTCGAGATCGACAGCGGCGAGCAAGGCGGGACGCTCGTGCGCGTCGTCGTCCCACCGTACGTCGCGGCCGCACGCGGCGGTTAGACTTCGCGCCGCATGGCCGACAAGCACCTCCTGTTCGTGACCAAGCCGAGCGGTTACGAGCTCGTCGAGCGCGACGGCGATCCCCCGGCGCCGGGCGAGTCCGTCGAGGTCGAGGATCTGAGCTTCACGGTCACCAAGGTCGGCCCGTCCCCGCTCCCGCAGGACGAGCGGGCGTGCGCCTACCTGCAGACCGCGTAGGCCCCTAGCCGACCGCGTCCTCCGCGGCGATCTGGCCGAGGACGAGGGCGGCCGCCAGCGCGCTCGACCAGCCGCCGGTGGAGATCCCGCCGACGTCGGCGCCCGCCGCCCAGAGGCCGTCGGCGGCCCGCGCGCGCTCGTCCACGCTGATGCCGCCGAGCGTCGTCGTGATGCCGGCGACGACCTCGACACGGGTGGCGCCGTGGCGCCGCTCGACCGGGGCGCCGGCGCTCGCCGCCGCCTCGACCACCTCGCCGACCGTTCGCTCGCGCACGGGCTCGCGGAGCGCCTCGTCGGGCACGACGTACCAGGCGCGCGCACCCGGCTGCCTCGCCGTCCACTGGACGACGTCGATCTCCGACCACGTTCGCGCCTCGTAGCGTTCGCCGCGCGCGTTCTCCACGACGGCGTGGCGCGCGTAGACCTGCGCGAGCGGCACGAAGTCCTCGGGCCCGATCCTCGGCGCGGCTGCCAGGTTGCGGCCGTAGAACTCGTCCAGGCCCGCCGAGGGCGCGGCACCTCGAGCGAGCGCAAGGCGGAGCCCGTCACCCGCGCTCCACGGGTTCGCGCGGAGGACGAGGGCGTCGGCCTCGGGCGTGACGTGCTCGCGCACGAGGTCGCGGTCGCCCTGGAACCCACCCGTAGCGATGATCGTGGGCAAGCCGTCGGGGATCTCGAGCAGCGGCTGACCGAGCCTGACGTCATGCCCCAGGGCCTCCGTGAGCCCGCGCGGGTCGAAGCGGACGCCCGTCGTCCGCGGGTTGCCGGTCTCGCGGGTGACCACCGGCGCGCCGAGCGACTCGAGCCAGGCGAGTGCGTCGTCGAGCCCCTCCCAGACCACGCGCTGGAGGGCGGGGTCGCCGCCGGGGCACTCGGCCCTGAAGTCGTCCCAGTCCCGGTAGCGCCAGACGACGCAGGAGGAGAGGAGCATCGACCCGCCGGGCCGATCGCCCTTCTCGTAGACGACCACGTCGGCCCCGAGCTCGCGTGCCCGAGCGGCCGCGACCAGCCCGGCCATCCCGGCGCCCGCGACGACCAGGTCGGACACGGGTCCGCCTAGGTGAGGGAGAACGTCGGCTTGTGCTCGACGTACTCGAGCTTGATGCGGTCCGGGCCCCAGACGAACACTGCGTAGGTGTTCGCAGCATCGACGACGTCGGCGATCTCGAGACCCCGGCGCTCCGCCTCCTCGATGTGGTCGTCGGCCGACTCGACGCGCAGCCCAAGGTGGTTGTAGAGCGGACGCTCGGTCTCGCCCGGGTCGCCGGGCTCGAGCAGGATCGCCGAATCTCCGGCGAGCAGCCGGCCGCCCTCGACGTCGAAGCCGAGCTCGGCGAGGCCGGCGAACGTCTCCTCGGGATCGGGGACGAGAAACGCAACGTGGTCGAGGTCGTAGGCGACGCCCTCGTCCACCTCGACGAGCGCGAGCCGCAGCCCGCCGGGGGCGTCGAGCTCTGCCGTGCCGTCCGTCCGCTCGACGGGATGGCCCGCAGGCAGCGCCGCGAGCGCCTCGTCGAGGTCGAAGACGCGCAGGCCCACGCGCGCGAGAACGCCCGGGTCGCGCTCCCCCTCCGCGGCGAAGAGCGTCAGCTTGCCGCGCCGGGCATCCGCTCCGACGAGCGTGAACTTGTCCGTGCGGTCGATCACGTGCATGCCGACGTGCGCGGTGAGGAAGTTCGCGAGCGCGTCGCGGTCTTCGACCCAGAGGGCCACGTGGTCGAGCGTCTCGATCTGCATCGCGCTGAGGTTACCCATACCCCACAGGGCTAGAACGCGACCTACCGCGAGGGCATTCCGGCCGCCGCGGGACGAGGCATAGAATCGGTTTTTCCCACCCCTGCAGGAGGTCCGATGCTCACGTTCGGCGTCACCGTTCTCCCCGACCCGCCGCACACGCGCTTCCTCGAGCTGATGAAGCTCGCCGAGCAGCACGGCTTCGACTACGGCTGGACGTACGACTCGCACATCCTCTGGCACGACGGCTACCCGCTTCTGACGCTGCTGGCGACGCAGACCGAAAAGCTGAAGTTCGGGCACTGCGTCACGAACCCGGGGACGCGCGAGCCGACCGTGACCGCCAGCTCGTACGCGACGCTCCATGCGATGTCGGGCGGTCGAGCGGTGCTCGGGATCGGCCGCGGCGACTCGGCGCGCCGGGTGATCGGCCAGAAGCCGGTGAGGATGGCCGAGTTCGAGGCCTCCTGCGCGATGATCAAGGACCTGATGAACGGGCGCCCCGTGGAGTGGAACGGGAAGGAGCTCGAGCTCACGTGGGCCAAGGACCGGGAGAGGATCCCGCTCTACATCGCGGCGTACGGGCCGCGGGCGCTCGGCGTCGCGGGGCGGATCGCCGACGGGGTCATCATCCAGCTCGCCGACCCGGTCATCATCCAGTGGATCATGGAGCAGGCCCGCGCGGCGGCCGTCGAGGCCGGGCGCGACCCGGAGGAGCTCGAGTGCCTCGTGTGCGCGCCGAGCGTCGTGACCGACGACCTGCAAGGTGCGCGGGACGCCACACGCTGGTTCCCGGCGATGGTCTCGAACCACGTCATGGACCTGATCGAGCGCTACGGCGAGAACTCCGAGATCCCCAAGGACCTGACCGAATACGTGAAGGCGCGGAAGTTCTACGACTACAAGGACCACAGCCGCGAGGGCGCCGCGCACGGGGAGTTCGTGACCGACGAGATCGCCGACCGGTTCAGCGTCATCGGCGACGTGGATGCCGTCCGCGCCAAGCTGCGCGAGCTCGACTCGATCGGAGTCGACCACTTCAACATCTACCTCATGACCCAGGGCCAGGAGGACATCCTCGAGGCATATGGCAAGGACATCATCCCGGAGCTGAAGCAGGCCGCCGTGTGATGGCTTTGCACGAGCACCTCTTCGACGTCCAGGCGGCGAAGCGGCGCCTCGAGGCCGCCAACGGCGGCTACGAGATCGTCCACGAGTCCCCCGGCCTCGAGGTCGGGGTCTACGTCCTCGTCGCGCCCGAGCCCGACCGCCAGCAGCCGCACGAGGACGACGAGGTCTACATCGTCCTCGAGGGCCGCGGCACGCTCCAGGTCGAAGACGAGGAGATCGACCTCACCGAGGGCCAGGCGATGTTCGTCGCCGCCCACGCGGAGCACCGCTTCACCGGCTACGAGTCGCTGAGCCTGCTCGTCATCTTCACCCGCGACGCACGGGGCTGACCGGCTGCGTCTCCTCGACGCCTAGCCGGTCGCCGCTGGTTCGTGGTCGAAGTCGCCTTCTAGACCTTCGTCGGCTCGAAGCGGACCTTTGCATCCCTGCCGACCACCAGGACCGGGCAGGGCGCTGTCCGGACGAGTGTCTTCGAGACGCTGCCGAGCAGGAGCTCGGCGACCGCCCCGCGCTCGCGCGACCCGGCCACGATCAGGTCGAACGCGCCTTCGTCCGCCACCCGGGCGATCTCCTCCGCCGGATCGCCGTACACGATCAGCATCTCGGACTCGAGGCCCCGCTCCCGGAGATACTTGTGCGCGCGAGCGACGTCCTCGTGCGCGTGGGGCCTCAGGCCGACATGACCTCCGGACTTGGAGCCGCGAGCGTCGCGAGGGACGACGCTCACGATCGCCAGCGTCCCGGCGTCCTTGACCAGCTCGGCCGCCTCGGCGACGGCGTTCTCGCTGTGCTCGAAACCGTCATAGGCGAGCAGGATCTTCATCGGTGCCTCCTTTTCGGCGAAGCTTCCTCCACCGAATGAGGGTCGGCATCCGGTTTCGCCGCAGACGCGCTGCGGGAATCCCGCAGCGCGAGCTCCACTGCGCGGGCGAGGGGCTTCGGGACCTCGACTCCGGGCGTCGAGAAGTGGTTCCAGGCCCGCTCCGGCTTGTTGGAGTGGCCGCGGAGGCCGGCGACCGCCTCGAAGTCCGGCACGAGCTCGATCACCCGCTCGGCGCCGGCGATCTGGGAGATGAGCGCGTTCAGCCCTTGCTCGGAGGGAATCGGGTCCGCGCCCGCCTCGGCGTCGCGGTCGTGGACGACGACGAAGGGGATGCGGCAGGCCTGGCAGATGCGGGCGAAGACCGGGATGTTCGACTTCCCGCCGCACTCGACGATCGAGACCTCGGCCCGGTCGGCGTCGTGGCCGAGCGCGGCGAAGACGGACGGGAGGACGAGCTTCTCCGTGCGGCCCTCGACGAGGATCGCCGAGCGGGCCAGGAAGAGCTCGCTCCGCTCCGCGTCGAACTCGCTCACGATCCGAAAAGCCTCGTCCGCCTCGAGCGGCTCCGGCCTGACGACGTGCGTGCCGCGCTCGGGATCGTGTCCGACGAGCACGAGCTCCTCGAGGCGGGCAACGTTCAGGAAGGCGGGCGCGTGCGTCGAGTAGAACACCTGGTTCCCCGCGGCGGCGAGCTCGCGCAGGCGGCGATAGAGGTAGCGCTGCGTGTGCGGCCGCAGGAACAGCTCGGGCTCCTCGACGATGAAGACGACGCCTGAGAGGCCTGTCTCGCAGCACGCTTCGACGGCGGCGACGAGGGCGCCCGCGCCGGAGGCTGCCGAGCTGCGACCCGGGGGAAGAGCGGCAGCGAAACGGCGCGCTGCTTCCTGCGCCCCGGAGCCTGCGTCGACGAGCGCGCCGCTGCGCAGGGCGGCCGGGAGGAAGAGGACCGGCGGCGCGCCCTCGCGCTCGGCCTGGCTGGCCTCGGGCGGGCGGGCCCGGAGGGAGATCCGGCTGCCGTCGTCGAGCTCCGCCTCGACCGCGATCGTGCCGTCCTCGTCGCCTCGGACGTCCTCGCGGTCGACCGGGGCCGCTGGGTCGAGCAGCGCCCGTACGGCCCGCAGGAGGTTCGACTTTCCGGCGCGCGCCTCGCCGACGAGCGCGGCGATGCGGCCGAGCTCGAGCTCGACGTCCGCGGCGGAGCGGTATGCGCGGATCCGGACACGCCTGAGCAGTGCCATGGGCGCCGACGATATCCGCCGGAGCTAGTTGGGCGTCCGGGCGCCGCGCGTGTCGGGGAGCGGCGTCAGGATCGCCTCCAGCCGCTCCCGCAGCGGCTCGTAGTTCGGCGGGAGCGAGAGCCCCTCGCCGAGCGTCTCCAGCGGCTCGTCCGCGGTGAAGCCCGGGCCCATCGTGGCGAGCTCGAAGAGGACGCCGCTCGGCTCCCGGAAATAGACCGACCGGAAGTAGAAGCGGTCGATCACCGGCGTCGGCCTCAGGCCCGCCTCGGCCACGCGCCGGCGCCAGGCCTCGTGATCGTCCATCGGCGACGACCAGGCGACGTGGTGCACCGTGCCGGCGCCGCCCTGTCCGCGCTCGGACGGCGGCTCGTCGTAGGCGTAGAAGGAGCCCCGCTGCTCGCCCCGCACCTCCCAGGCGCGGTCGCCGTCGGGCTCGAACCCCAGGTTCTCCTCGAGGGCGGCCCGGCTCGCCTCCGGGTCGATCGTGTAAGCGCGGACGCCGTGGAAGCCCTGGAGGGCGTGTTCCGCCGGGATCTCCGGATGCCGGGCGACGAGCGGCTCGTCGTCGACCTCGACGGCGACGATCTCGAGGCCCATCCCCTCACGGTCGGTGAAGCGCAGCCGGCCGTCGTCGCGCTCGACCTCGATCCCCTCCGCGGCCAGCCGCTCGGCCCAGAACGCGACCGCCTCCTCGGAGCCGACGCGCCAGACCACCGTGTGCACCATGCCGGCGCCCGCGCGCCCGCGCGGAAGGCCGGGATACTCGAAGAACGTGAGGTCGGCTCCCGGGCTCCCGAGCTCGTCTGCGTAGAACAGGTGATAGACGGTCGGATCGTCCTGGTTGACCGTCTTCTTGACGAGCCGCAGACCGAGAACCCGCGTGTAGAAATCGACGTTGCCGGGCGCGTCGGCGGTGATGGCCGTGATGTGATGGATGCCCTCGAGCTTCATCGGCAGTCCTTCCTCGAAGTGGTCCTCCCATCCTAGGGACCCTGAGATGATCCAACTGTGACCGAGATCGCCATCACGCGTGCGGGCGCAGAGCGCATCGACGACGTCCAGCCCCCGCTGGCACGCGATGCACCGGCACCATCGCTCCGTCGCGGGCACCTGACGGCGGTCCCGCCGTTCCGCTCCGACGACGAGTCGTGGGTGCGGAGGCGGGCGTTCTACGAGCGGCTGCTGGCGCGGCTGGACTCGTTCTTCTTGCTCGAGCGGCGCGGGCTCGTCCCCTATCTCAGGCTCACGATCGGGCGCGTTCCGCCGGCTCTGTGAGCACCACGTGCTCACGCCCGTCGTAGCGCCTGAAGGCCGGCAACGCCAGCGCGGCGAGCGCGACGCCGATCACGCACAGCACGCCGCCCGAGGCGATCGAGGCCCGGATCCCCGCGAACGACGCCACGATGCCCGACTCGAGGTTCCCGAGCAGCGGCCCCGCCGAGTAGCTGACCTGCTCGATCCCCGCCAGGCGCCCGCGCAGGTGGTCGGGGATGGTCGTATTCCAGATCGTCCCGCGGAAGATCCCGCTGATCATGTCCGCGGCGCCCGCGAAGCCGAGGAAGACGAGAACGAGCGCGAGGTTCGGCGCGAAGCCGACCGCGGTTATGGCGACGCCCCACGCTGCCGCAGCCCAGATCACGGCCACGCCGTGCCGGTGCACGCGTCCGGTCCAGCCGCTCGTCGCCGTGGCCACGAGCGAGCCGGCAGGAATCGCCGCGTACATCAGCCCGAGCACCCCCGCCCCGCCGAACTCGGACGCGAAGGCGGGGAAGAGCGCGAGCGGCATCCCGAAGAACATGGCCAGCATGTCCACGCCGTAGGTGCCGACGAGCTCGGGACGGCTCGCCGCGTACCGGAAACCGTCGACGATGCCGCTCAGGCTCGGCCGCACGGCGTCTGGCGGTGGCGGGACGGCCCGCATGAGTGCGAGCGCGCCGAGCGAGGCGCCGAACGTGGCCACGTCGATCAGGTACGTGATCGGCAGGCCGAGGGTCGCGATCAGGATCCCGCCGACGGCCGGGCCCGTGACCATGCCGATGTTGCCCCGGAAGGAGTCGAGCGCGCTCGCCGCGACCAGCTCGTGGCGCTCGACGAGTCGCGGCGTCAGCGCGTCGAGCGGCGGGCGCTGGAGGCCGTCCAGCCCGGCCATGAGCGCGCCGACGACGAAGAGGACCCAGAGCTTCGGGCTGTCCAGCGTCGCGTTCAGCGCCAAGATCCCCGCGCAGAGCGCGAGCGAGGCCTCGGCGATCTGGACGAGCCGGCGCCGGTCGAAGGCGTCGGCGAGCGCACCGCCGACGAAGGCGGTCACGAGCAGCGGCCCCAGCTCGGCGAGGCTCAGGAGCCCGACGACCAGCGAGGAGCCGGAGAGCTGGTACGCCTGGTACGGCAGCGCGACGTAGGTGATCATCGAGCCGAAGAAGGAGACACCCTGGCCGAAGAAGAGGAGGCGGAAGTCTCGGTGCCGCTTCAGCGGGCCGATGTCGATGGTCGCCAGCTTCAGCGCCGAGCGGACACGCCCCGGCTCGGGCACCGGGGGCGCGGGACCGAGGCGCTCGGCCTCGCGGAGGTCGTCTCCGCTCACCGAGGCTTCGTGCCCACGCCGAAGCGGAAGCACGAGACCACGTGGTCGTTCACGAGCCCGGCGGCCTGCATGAACGCGTAGCAGACCGTCGGACCGACGAAGCGAAACCCGCGACGCTTGAGCTCCTTGCTCATCGCCTTGGAGACGGGCGTCTCGGCCGGGATCTCGCCCACGGCCTTCCAGCCGCCCACGAGCGGCTCGCCGTCCACGAAGCCCCAGAGCAGCGCCGAGAAGCTGCCCAGCTCCTCCTGCGTCTCGAGCACGCGGCGGGCGTTCTCGATCGTCGAGGAGACCTTCAGGCGGTTCCGGACGATGCCTGGGTCGACCAGCAGCTTCTGCTCGCGGCGTGCGTCGAAGCGCACCACCTTGGCCGGGTCGAACCCCGCGAAGGCGCGACGGTAGCCCTGGCGCTTGTGCAGGATGGTCGACCAGGAGAGCCCGGCCTGCGCGCCCTCGAGGGTGAGCAGCTCGTACAGCGCGCGGTCGTCGCGCTCGGGCACGCCCCACTCCTCGTCGTGGTAGGCGACGTAGAGCGGGTCGCTCTCGGGAACCCATGCGCAGCGCTCGGGCACGGCCCGCAGGCTACGCGACGGCGACGAAGTCGACACCGTCGCGCCGGCCTTCGGCAGCGACGGCCTCTCGGATCTCGGCGCGTGCGACCTCTCCCGCGACGGCCCCGATCGCGAACGACTCGCGGAAGGAGATGGCGTTCTCGAGGGAGACGACCGGCGCTCCGTGGACCTCGTGGCCGATCTTGCGCGGGTCGACGTCGACGAACGCGGCGACCTCCGAGCCCTGGGCCTGGAGCTCGCGGGCGAAGGACTTCCCGACTGGGCCGGCGCCCCAGACGACGACGCTGGCAAAGCGGCGGAGGAGGGTCGCCCTTAGGTGGTGCACCTTGCAGCGAACGAAGGCCTCGAGCGAGTACGCCGGATCCGAGCGCGAGCGGCGCGAGTCATGCTCGCGCCAGCGGAGCACCGGCGTCTCCACGTTCCGGAAGAGCGCCCCGGCGGCCCAGAGGCGCAGGACGAGGTCGTAGTCCTCGGGCCAACTCGGGTCGCGGTAGCCGCCGACCGCGGCGAGCACCTCGGCTCGCAAGGTGAGCGCGGGATGCGGGAGCGGGCACTCGACGAAGACGTCGCGCGCCGCCGCCTCCGCCGTGACGAGGCCGTTGAGCCAGCGCTCGGAGCGGCGGGCGCCGTCGCGCACGGCCTCTCCGGGGAAATAGGCGATGCGCCCCCCGCAGGCCGAGAGCTCCGGGTCTTCGAGAGCCGCGACCTGCGCCTCGAGACGTTCCGGCAACGCGACGTCGTCGCCGTCCATGCGGGCGATCAGCCGCCCGCGCGCTTCGGCGCGGACGCGCTCGAGCGCCACGACGATGCCGGCCGGCTCCTGCCTGAGCGCCTGAAACCGGCGATCGCCGCGCGCGTGGGCCTCGGCGATCTCCGCCGAGCCGTCGGTCGACCCGTCGTCGACGACGAGCACCTCGAAGTCGGAGAACGTCTGAGCGGAGAGCGACTCCATTGCGTCTCCGAGATAGGGCGCTTCGTTCCGCACCGGGAGGAGGACGGAGACGGTCGGTGGGGTCACCGGACGCCGAACGCGCGGCGCAGCGCGTCCCGCATCGCCTCGACGTCGGGCTCGACGCCCGTCCAGAGCTCGAACCCGATCCTGCCCTGCTCCACGAGCATCTCGAGGCCGTCGAGCGTCTCGCAGCCGAGCTCGGCCGCTACGGCGAGGAAGCGCGTCTCCGGCGGGTTCGGGATGACGTCGGCGACGAGCGCCCGGCCGGCCACGTCCTCGAGTGAGAGCGGGACGAGGGACTCGACGTCGGGATAGAGTCCGATCGAGGTCGCGTTGACGACGAGGTCGGCACCGGCCGGCACCCGGAAGCCGGCGCCCAGCTCCTCGACGCTGACCTCCGGCGGCGACTCCATGCCGGCGAGAAGCGTGCCGAGCTCCCGCCCGCGCGCGGCGCCGCGATTCACGATCGTCAGGCTCGCGGCGCCCGCCAGCGCCAGCTCGACCGCGATCGCCCGCGCGGCGCCACCCGCCCCCAGGAGGACGACCCGTGCGCCGGCCGGGTCGCGGCGGCGGCGCACCGCCTCGAGGAAGCCGGCGCCGTCGGTGTTTTCGCCGACGAGCTCGTCGCCGCGCCGCACGACGCAGTTGACCGCGCCCATGAGGGCTGCCGAGCGCCCGAGACGGTCGAGGTGCTCGCCGACGGCGACCTTGTGGGGGATGGTGCAGTTGAAGCCGCGAAGCCCCATCGCGCGGGCGCCGCGCACGGCGTCGCCCAGCCGTTCGGGAGCGACCTCGATCGTCAGATAGCGCCAGTCGAGCCCGGCCGCGGCGAACCCCGCCTCGATCATCGCCTGCGTGGGGTTCTCGTCCACGGGCTGCCCGAAGAGGCCGACCAGCTCCTGGCGGAACCCCGGCATCAGACGGCCGGCCCCGAGGCGACCGCCGGATCGAGCCGGCGGGGCAGCCAGCGACCGTCGTCGGGGCCTCCGAGCAGCTTCCCGTCCTCGACGACGACCTTGCCGCGGAGGACGGTCGCCACCGGCCAGCCGCGAACCTCCCACCCTTCCCACGGGCTGTAGTCGGACTCGTGGTGGAGGTCGTCGAGCGCGATCGTCCGCTCGGCCCCGGGATCCCAGACCGCGAGGTCGGCGTCGCTTCCCACCGCGATCGCGCCCTTGCGCGGGTACAGGCCCATGAGCTTCGCGGGGTTGCTGGAGAAGACGTCCACGAAGCGCTCGAGCGTGAGGCGCCCCTTGCCATGGCCCTCGGAGAACCCGATCGTCCCCCGCGTCTCGATCCCGACGTGGCCCCCGGGGGTCGTCTCCAGGTCGGTCCCCGCCATCTTGACCGCGAAGGAAGTCGTGTACTCGTCCGTCGCGAGCGTCGAGAGCCGGCCGTCCGCAAGCCCCTCCCAGAGCGCCTCCTGGTGGCCGGGCGGCTTCAGGCCCATGCCGATGTGGTACTTGGCGCCGTCCGGCCTCGCGTAGTCCTCCGTCGAGAAGCAGAGCTGGTTGTGCAGCGCTTCGCCGTAGACCGGACGCCCGGCCGCCCGCGCTTCGGCGATCGCGTTCAGCGGATCGCGGCCGCCGACGTGGACGATGTAGAGGGCGGCGCCGGCCTCCGCGGCCAGGCGGTCGCAGGCGCGCACGGCCAGCTCCTCGCCCATGAGCGTGTGCACGAGCTGGACGTTCTCGAGCCCGTTGCGCCCCTCGCGGCGCAGCTTCGCCTCCATGTGCTTGATCAGGTCGTCGTCCTCCGCGTGCACCATCACGAGCGCGCCGTGCTCCGCGCAGACCTTCATCACCTCGAAGGCGGAGCCGTTGTCGATGCGCACGCCCGCCTGCCCCGTGGTCAGGTCGGTCGTGAAGAGCTTCATCGTCGACGTGCCCTCCGCGATCGCGTCGGCGACGCTGGCGATGGTCGCGTCCGAGGGCGAGCCGGTGAGGACCGGATGGAACGCGAAGTCGGCGTATGAGCGCCCGGTGAAGACCTCGCGGCGGTGCTCGACGGCCAACCGTGCGTCGAACTCCTGCTCGGTCACGTGGATCGCCATGAACGCGAACGACAGCACCGTGGTCGTGCCGCCGAAGATCGCCGCACGCGTGGCGCCCTCCGGCGTCTGGAGCCAGACGTCCTCGCCGCGCGTCCAGCCGCGGTACATCGGCTCGAAGATGTGAGCGTGCGGCTCAACGCCGCCGGGGAAGACGAGCTTCCCGCTCGCGTCGAGCACCCGCCGCGCCTCGTCCGCCGTGCCGGGCTCGGCGAGCGCCGTGATCGTCTCGCCCTCAATGCCCACGTCGAGCTCGCGGGCGCCGTCGGGCGTGACCGCGACGCCACCCGTGACGAGGAGGTCAAGCAACGCGGAACCGCGGCAGGACGAGCCGAGCCCAGGACGTGATGCGCTCACGGTGCTCGGGGAGGTCGGCGTCGATCGCCCCGTCGAAGCGGCCCGCGCCGGCGGCGATCGCCGCCCGGATCTGGGCCTCGACCTCGTCGGGCGTGCCGGCGAAGACGAACCGCCGCCGCAGGTACTCGCCGACTCCGAGCTCGTCCGCCAGGCGCGCGTAGTGCTCCTGCTGCTCGGGCGGGACCGCGCCGTGCGTGACGAGGTCGTAGGCCCGGCCGAGCTCGACGACCCCGTTCTGGAGCTCCTCCGGGACGAAGCGGCCCTCGACGCCCCAGCGCGCGAAGTGGAGCGAGAACGCGGTCGCGGCCCAGGCGCCGCGCCGCGCGGCCACACCGGGCTCCTCGTCCACGAACCAGAAGCACGTGAACCACACGTCGAGGTCGGCCGCCGAGCGGCCTGCCGACCGCGCGCCCTCCTCGAGGAGCTCGAGCGACCCGCTCACCACCTCGGGCGTCACGCCGAGACCCACGATCACGCCGTCGCCGACGCGGCCGGCGACTCTGAGCGCCTGCGGGCCGTGGGCCGAGACGACGATCGGGATCCGCCGACCGGCCGCCCAGGGAAGCCTGACGGTCTCGCCGCGGTACTCGGCCTCGCCCTCAGCCAGGAGCTGCCGGACGGCGACGACGTACTCCTCGAGCAGCGCCAAGCTCGCGGTCTTCATCCCCAGGTGCCAGACTCCCGTGCCGCCCGCACCGATGCCGATATACACACGCCCGGGGGCCAGGTCGTCGACGCTCGCCGCCGCGCTGGCGGTCACGACCGGGTGGCGGCTAAGCGGATTGGTCACCCAGGTGCCGAGGCGGACGCGCTCCGTCTCGCGCGCCATCGCGCCGAGCGTGACCCAGGGCTCGCGGAAGAGCGCTGGCGAGTCCCACACGCCGATGCGGTCGTACCCG
>Ga0190274_10000848_pt1 | contig 17686 bp, 17 predicted proteins | sample Popmic531T_FD_133002 | JGI IMG/M metagenome (GOLD analysis project Ga0190274, IMG submission 133002) | Populus adjacent soil microbial communities from riparian zone of Yellowstone River, Montana, USA - 531 T | ecosystem: Environmental > Terrestrial > Soil > Riparian zone | place: USA: Montana... | reverse complement strand
GACCTCCACTGGGCCGACGACGGGCTCCTCGACTTCGTCGACCACCTGGTCGACTGGGCCACGGACGTTCCCATCCTCGTCGTCTGCACCGCCCGCCCCGAGCTCGTCGAGCGCCGGCCCGGCTGGGGCGGCGGCAAGCGCAGCGCCCTGACCGTCTCCCTCTCCCCGCTCTCGGACGCCGACATCGAGCGGCTCCTGCAGGCGCTCCTCGCCGAGCGCTCCGTTCCGCAGGCGCGCGTCGATGAGCTGCTGGCGCACGCAGGCGGCAACCCGCTCTACGCGGAGGAGTTCGTCCGCATGCTGGCCGAGACGGGTGCCGACGCCGACCTGCCGCTCCCGGAGACGGTCCAGGGCATCATCGCCGCCCGGCTGGACACGCTCGCGGGCGAGGAGAAGGCCCTCGTGCAGGACGCGGCCGTCGTGGGGAAGGTCTTCTGGGTCGGCGCGCTCGCCGCAGCGAGCGACCGGCCGCTTGCGGAGGTCGAGCTGGGACTCCAGCGGCTCGAGCGCAAGGAATTCGTGCGGCGCGAGCGCCGCTCGTCCGTCGCCGGCGAGTCCGCGTTCGTCTTCCGCCACGTGCTCGTCCGGGACGTCGCCTACGGGCAGATCCCGCGGCCGCGGCGCGCCGAGCTGCACCGCCGCACGGCCGGCTGGCTCGAGTCGCTCGCCGGCGACCGCGCCGAGGACATCGCGGACATGATCGCGCACCACTATCTGAGCGCCCTCCAGTTCGCGCGCGCGGCCGGCCGTGGGCTCGACGACCTTCCCGAGCGGGCACGCATCGCGCTCGCCGAGGCGGGCGACCGCGCGCTCGCGCTCTCCGCCTACGCCCCCGCGGTGCGCTTCTACCGTGAGGCGCTCTCATCCTGGCCCGCTGACGACCCCGAGCGGGCGCCGTTGCTCCTGCGCTACGGCCAGGCGCTCTTCCGCGCGGAGCAGACCGGCGCCGACGTGCTCGAGGAGGCCGCCCGCGCGCTGCTCGAGGCCGGCGAGCTCGAGCTCGCGGCCGAGGCGGAGGTGCTCCTCGCCGACCTCTTGATGATCGCCCAGGGACGCCGCGAGGAGGCTCAGTCGCACTTCGGGCACGCGGTGGCGCTGCTCGCCGACCGGCCGCCGTCGCGCTCGAAGGTGCGCGTCCTCGCGAGCCGCGCGCACTTCCACCTAGCCGCCGACGACGCCGAGGAGGCCGCAAGCGCGGCGGGCGAGGCGCTCCGCATGGCCGACGAGCTGGAGCTGGACGACTTTCGCGCCCACACGCTCAGCACGCGGGGATTCTCGCGGGTGATGACGGGAGACCTCGGCGGCCTGGACGACCTGCGCGAAAGCGTCCAGGTGGCCGCGGCGGCCAACTCGCCGCAGGTGGCGCGGGGCTACAACAACCTCGCCTCGATCACGGCCGACCTCGGCGACCTCACGCGCGCGTTCGAGCTGTACGCCGAGGCCCGCCTCGCGGCCGAGCGCTTCGGCGATGCGCTCGCGCTGCGCTGGCTGGAGATCGAGCGGATGTTCGAGCACTACTGGCGCGGGAACTGGGATCGCGCGCTCGAGCTCGGCGACGGCATGCTCGCGAACGGTGAGGACGGCCTCGGGGCGCTGCACCGAGTGGACGTTCTTCTGGTACGCGCGAAGGTGGCGTTCTCGCGCGAAGGGCCCGAGCAGGCGCTCGAGCCCGCCGAGACTGCCCTCGGCCTCGCCCGAGAGGTGGGCGCGCCACAGATGCTCTTCCCGAGGCTTGCGTTTCACGCCCACGCGCTCGTCGCGGCAGGGCGCGGCGACGAGGGCGGCGCGTGCGCCGACGAGCTGCTCGCGCTCTGGCTCGAGGAGGGCGGCGGGACGTCGCTCGCCTCGTTCTGGCTTCCGGACGTCACGTTCGCCCTCACGGGCGTCGACCGCGGCGTCGAGCTCGTCGACGCGCTGAGCCGCGTTCGACCGCAGACCCGGTGGCTCGAGGCGGCCCGGGCCGCCGGAAACGGCAACTGGCCTGCGGCCGCGAGCCTCTTCGCCCGCATCGGCTCCCTGCCGGATGAGGCGCAGGCCAGGCTGCGCGCGGCCGCCGACCTCGCCGGCGCCGCCGCGGACGACGAGCTCCGCCGCGCGAGCGCCTTCTATCGCGAGGTCGACGCCGCCGCGTTCGTCAGATAGCCGGCCTCAGCGCGTCTCCTCGGGCTCGAAGCCGTCGAGCGTGAAGAGCTTGCCTCTCCCGCCCACCGCCTTGTAGACGGCCTCCTCGTCCTCGTCGGGGTCGACGTAGACGAGCGCGAACCAGGACCGCTTCTTCGTCACGCCGACGAAGACCACCTCGCCGCGGTACGGATCGGTCGCTTGGCGCACCGCCTTCGCGCGCTCCCTGGGCCCGGGATTGTCCGGATCGATCAGCCACCAGTGATAGGGCAACGGAGACCTCCTGACGCTTAGTCGAAGCTCTCGAGAACCTTGAGCGACCGCCGCACCTTGACGCCTTTCTTCGCGTCGCGGAGCTCAGCCGCCGAAGCCTTGGGGTCGACCCAGACCAGGGCATACCACCGCCTGGCGTCGGGCTCCCAGCCGACGAAACGGCACTCGACGTTCGGAAGGTCGTCGACCGCCTTGCGGACAGCCGCCGACCGCTGCTTCGGGCCTGGGTTGTCTCCTTCGATCAGCCACCAGTGATAGGGCATCACTACCTCCTTCGGCGCCGGGCGAGCGGCACCCATCATGCTGCAAGCACCTCCGAGAGGCAAGAACGACGTCGGGAACAAATCACCCTTCGGAGGGACGTTCGCGCACACGCCGGAGGGGTTGAATTTGTCCCTGGGCCTCCGGCGTCGGGCCCCCGAAGAGGAGGTGCCTGCGGCCGCGTGGAACTCAGAGAGGTGAACGGCCCGTTGTTCGAGGCGGTCGAGGCGACCGACCACCAGGTGTCGCCCACGCGCCCGGACGCGCTCGTCGACTCCTACCGGCGTCTCGCGGAGGTCTTCCACGAGGTGCTCTCGGAGCAGACGCATACGACCGTGCTCGAGCGCATCGCCGACACCCTCGCCGACGTCATCCCCTTCGACGCCTTCACGATCTACCAGGCGGACGAGGCGAGGCGCGTCCTCATCCCGGTCATGGCGCGCGACCGCTGGGCCGAGGAAGTCATGCGCTCCCGGCCGCCCCTCGGCGAGGGAATCACGGGTTGGGCGATCGACCACCTCGAGGCCCAGCTCGTCAACGACGCACACCGCGACCCGCGGGTGAAGGTCGTCCCCGGGACGCCCAACGACGAGCAGGAGGCGCTCATCTCGGTGCCCCTCGTCGCCCGTGGCAGCGTCAAGGGCGCCCTCAACGTCTACCGCATCGGCCCGGGTGCGATGTTCACCGAGGAGGAGTTCGAGCTCGCCAAGCGCTTCGGCGACGCGGCGGCGCTCGCGCTCGACAACGCGCAGGTGCGCGCCGTCCTCGAGCTGCAGGCGCAGACCGACTCCCTCACCGGCCTCTACAACCACCGCTACTTCCACGAGCGCCTCCGCGCCGAGCTCAACCGCGCGAGCAGGACACACGACCCGATCGCCGTCCTGATGCTCGACATCGACGACTTCAAGCGCGTCAACGACGTCCACGGGCACGGCATCGGCGACCAGGTGCTGCTCGGGCTCGCCGACCTGCTCCAGAGCACGGTTCGCGTCTCGGACGTCGTCTGCCGCCTGGGCGGCGAGGAGTTCGGCGTGATCATGGCCTCCTGCGACGCCGGCGACGCCCTCGGCCTCGCCCGCAGGATCACCGACCGGCTGGCCGAGACCGACATCGAGCCGGCGGGGCACCTCTCGGTCTCCGTCGGGATCGCCCAGGGGCCCGAGCACGCGATGAACCCGCGCGAGCTCGTCGCCTGCGCAGAGATCGCGATGATGACGGCCAAGGCCCGCGGCAAGAGCCAGGCAGTGCTCTTCGAGGAGCACGGCGGCGAGCGCCCGGAGCCGGGCTCCGCTCGTCGCGACGTCCGCTCGATCGCGCACCTGAAGATGCTTCAGAGCCTCGCCGGAAAGCTGAACCGGCTGAACGACGTCCGCCAGATCGGCGAGACGATCGTGGACGAGCTCAGGATGCTCGTCGACTACCACAGCTGCCGCCTCTACGTGGTCGACGGCGACGACCTCATCCCGGTCGCCTGGCGCGGCGACCTCGACGAGAACGCCGAGGAAAGCGTCGAGGCGCTTCGCTGCAAGATCGGCGAGGGGATCACGGGCCGAGCTGCGAGCACCGGCGAGTCGATCCTGCTCGACAACGCGCTCGACTGCGATTTTGCGGAGACGATTCCCGGCACGGACGACGTGGACGAATCGATGATCGCCGTCCCCCTCCGCTACGGCGCGCGCGTGATCGGCGCAGTCGTGATCTCCAAGCTCGGCGTGGGTCAGTTCGACGAGGACGACGTGCGCCTCCTCGAGGTGCTCGGCGGGCACGCCTCGGTCGCGGTCGAGAACGCGCGGCTCTACGAGGCGGAGCGGCTGGAGGCCGAGCGGGCCAAGGACTCGCTCGAGATCGCCAACTCGCTGCTCGACTTCAGCCGGCAGCTGGCCGCCGCCGAGTCGCTGAACGAGGTGCTGGAGCGCGCGGTCGATCTCTCCGCGCGCCTGCTCCACCGGCCACGGTCGTCGCTCTGGCTCCCGGAAGGGCCGGGCGAGGAGCTTCGCCTCCGCGCCCTCGTCGGCTTCCAGCCGGACGACGCCGCCATCCTGTGGTCGATTCCGTTCCCGCACGAGCGCGCCCGCGATATCCTCGCGAGCCGCGAGCCCTTCCAGACCCTGTCCACCTCGGTCGCGGGTGGCAGCCCGGACCTCGGCGAGGCCGCCATCGCGATCGCGCCGCTGGAGATCGACTCGGACCGGCTCGGCTGCATCATCGTCCGGGGCGAAGACCTCGACGACACCTTCGACGAGCGCAGCATGCGGCTCCTGGCCGGCGTCGCACACCAGGTCAAGCTCGCGATCGCCAACGTCTCCAACTTCGAGAGCCTCGAGCGTACGTTCCTCTCGACGGTCGAGGCACTCGCGAACGCGCTCGAGGCGAACGACGAGTACACGTCTTCCCACGCCCGCTGGATCACCGACCTCTCCCTGCACGTTGGCCGCGCGCTCGGCCTCGACACACGGACGCTGAAGCGACTCGAGCTCGGCGCCCTCTTCCACGACATCGGGAAGATCGGAATCCCGGAGGCGATCCTCACCAAGCCGGGCCCGCTCGACGACGAGGAGTGGCAGATCGTGCGCCTCCACCCCGAGCTGGGAGCCCGCATTCTCGCGCCCATCGAGCGGCTCGAGGAGGTCTGCGAGATCGTCCTCCACTGCCACGAGCACTGGGACGGCAGCGGCTATCCCAACGGCCTCGCCGGCGAGGAGATCCCGCTCGAGGCGCGCGTGATCCTCGTCTGCGACGCGTACCACGCGATGACGAGCGACCGCGCGTACCGGAAGCGCCTACCGGAGGCCGAAGCGCGCCGGCGCCTCGAGGAGGCGTCCGGCACGCAGTTCGACCCGAAGGTCGTAGAGATCTTCCTCGCCCTCGAAGACGCGGCCCAAGACGGCCGCGCAGCCTAGGGCGGCGAGACGAGCCCAAGTAACAAAGTGTTACTTGGGATCTTCGTGGGCCCCGCCCTCCTCTAGCCCTGCGGGAGGTCGATCCGGTCGATCGAGATCGGGTTGCGCGGGCGGTCGTTCGCATCGCGCGCGGCCTCGGACATGGCGTCGACGACGTCCATGCCCTCGGTGACGCGGCCGAAGACCGTGTGCTTGCCGTCGAGCCACGGCGCGGCCTCCGTCGTGACGATGAAGAACTGGCTGCCGTTCGTGTTCGGCCCGCGGTTGGCCATCGCGAGCGCGCCGCGGACGACGCGGTGCTGGTTCCGCTCGTCCTCGAACTCGTAGCCGGGCCCGCCTGTGCCGTCCCCGCGGGGGCAGCCGCCCTGGACCATGAAGTCCGGGATCACACGGTGGAAGGTGATGCCGTCGTAGAAGCCCTCACCGGCGAGCTTCGTGAAGTTCTCGACCGTCTTGGGGGCGTCCTCGTCGAAGAGCTCGACCGAGACGGCGCCCTGTGTAGTGTGGATCGTGGCGTGAGTCATGGCGGCACCGTACCGAAATCCGGCTAAGCGGCTCTGGTACGCGCTCTCGCTCCCCGAGCGGGTGCTGCGGGCGCTCGTGGGAGCGCTCGGCGGGGTCGTGCACGAGAGCGTGCTGGTGCTGCTCCCGCGTTTCGTCAGGCAGTCGCGGCTCTACGAAGCGACCGCGAAGAACGCTCTGCGGATTGCGATCGAGGCAGTGGGACGCGTCGCGCCGAGGGAGCCGCCGGCGGTCTCCGCCAAGGAGATCACGAAGCGCAAGGCGGCCGGCAACGTCGTGGAGCTCGGCTCGATCGCGGCCTTCGGGTTCTCGCCCCTCTGGCTGCTCGCGGCGGCCGCGGACGTCGCCCACGGCTCCCGCGTCTACCTCACCGCGTTCGTCGACGAGCTGAAGAGCGCGGGCGTGCTCGCCGAGGAGCGCGAGATCGGTTCGGTCGACGAACTCCTGGAGACACTCGAGAACACCTCCGGCCGCACGGCGAGGCTGATCGACATCCCGCCGCTCGAGCTCGCGGAGCTGCGGTCGACCCTCGGCGAGCTCCGCAACGACGCTTCCGGGCTCCCCGGGCCGGACGAGCTGGCCGCCCTCTACCGCGGGTTGCGCGAGGAGGCCGCGCGCGAGCGCGGCTCCCTCCTCGAGGTCTCCGTCGGCATGGGCATGGCCTTCCTGCTCTCCGCGAAGAAAGTCGCGGGCCGCGACCTCGTCGTGCCGTACCGAGAGGACTGGGCGCCGCTTCGCCGCGAGGGCTTCGTCGACTACGCCCGCCGCGTCGGGGCGCCGTACGCCCGCGCGGCCACGGGGCACTTCGACCCCGGCCGCCCGTCCTGGACGGAGCGCCTGCTCTTCAAGCTCGCACGCGCTCGCTGAACAGCCTGGAAATCTCCCGAAAAGTTCCTACAGTCCGAGTAGGGACAGTAGGACCCGCGCTCGCTTTGCGGCCGGTGAGGGGAGGAGCGCTTTGCCAAGCTGGGAGATCACGACCTGGATCGCCGTCGGCGCGTCCGCGCTTGCGACCGTCCTGCTGCTGGCGAGCCTCGTTCTCGCCGCTCGACTCGAGCGCGCCAGGCAGCAGCCCGTCGAACCGACGCGCGAGGAGCCCGAAGCCGAGCGCGCCTGGGAAGAGGTCAGGCGCGAGCGGGCCCAGTCGACGCGTGCGCGGAGCGAGCTTCGCTGGCTGCGCCACCTCGGAGACGTCGGCGCCCAGGACACGCTCGAAACGACGCTGCGGCGCGTGCTCGAGTCGGCCTCGGGCCTGGCCGGCGCCGCCGCCTCGATGCTCGCGCTGCCGCGGGAGGAGGGCGACCCGCTGATCGCCACGTTCGGCCTCAACTCGGAGGAGTCCTCGCGCGAGCTGCTCGGGCTGCCGCCGGGAGGCGAGGAGGCGCGCGCCGTCACGCTCAGCTACCGCTACGGCGAGGAGGAGGCGGAGCGCGACGAGTTCCGGCTCAGCGGCGGCCTCGCCCTGCCCGTGCCCGACTCGTCCGGCGCGCGGATCGGCACGCTTGGGATCTTCTGGCGCCGGGTCGAGCGGGAGGTGACCGAGGAGGAGCTCGAGCAGCTCGAGGGCCTCGCCGCCGCCCTCGGCCCGGCCCTCACGAACGCCTTCCGCTTCGAAGAGCTACGTCGGAAGCTCGACGTTGATCCGGCGACCGGATTACGCGGCCGCCGTTCCCTCCAGGCCGCGCTCGACGTCGAGTGCGCGCGGGCAAGGCGCTACACCCACCCACTCAGCCTCCTGCTCCTCGGCGTCGAGGCGCCGGCCGAGCGGCTCGGCACGGCCGCCGAGCGCCTCGAGGGAGCGGCGCGGACGACCGACCTCGTCTATCACCTGGCCGAGGGCCGCTTCGCCGTCCTGCTCCCGGAGTCGTCGCGGCGCGACGCCGACCGGCTCTCGCGTCGCCTGCGCTTCGCGCTGGGCGCCAAGGAAGCCGGCCTGATCGACGGCCCGGTCCCGACCGCGGCCGTCGAGCTGCGCTTCGAGGACGACGCCGTGTCCGTGCTCGCCCGCGCGGAAGCCGCTCTGACGCAGGCCCGCGTCGAGAGCGGGACTGGAAGTTCCTGGTCCGCGGCTGTTGAACCCGGCGGCTGAGAAGTTCGGTTTGGGGCGGCGTCCTGTGGCGACAATTCTCGAGCTTGCGGCGTATGCGGACGTCTCCGCGGAGAACGTCCTGCGCGTCGTTCACGGAGAGCCCGTCAGCGAGGACGTCGAGGCCCGTGTCCACGAGGCCATCGATGTCCTCGGCGAGCCGCCCTACCCGGGCCGGGTCGAGGTTCTGCCGGCGCTGCCGGAGGGCCCTGAGCGCGATGAGCTCCTCGAGCGCTTCCGCGCCACCGCGACCGAGCTCGAGGCGACGCTCCCCCAGGGGGTCGGCTCGGTCGTCTACGAGGCCCTCCGCGTCGAGGTCCGCCCCGTCGCGCAGCACGTCGCGGAGCTGGGCGCCCTCTTCGAGCGCATGCTCGCCCGTCTCGAGGACGTCTCGGCGGGAGTCGAGGACGAGCGCCGCGACCGCCTCGACGACGTCGCGCTGCTCACCGAGCTCGTGACGAACGGCTGGCGCTCCGTCGACCGGCGCCTGGCGCGGCTGGAGCAGATCGTCGCGCGCATCGAGGCCGGGCGCAACGGCCGCCGCGAGGCACGGATCTACCGCCTCGACGACGCCGCCGGAGGCTCTCCCGCCGACTAGGCTGCCTGCGTGGCGAGCGCAGGCGACGTAATCCGCAACCCGGCGACCGGCGAGACGCTCACCTTCGTGGTCACGTCGGCCGACTCCGGCGGAAAGCTCCTCCAGGTCGACGTCACGGCGGCACCGCACAAGCAGGGCCCGCCACTCCACGTCCACCGGAACTTCGTCGAGCGCTACGACATCAGGGAAGGCCGGGTGGCGATCGCGCTGCAAGGCGACATCCGGATCCTCGAGCCCGGCGACCGACTCGAGATCCCGCGGGGCGAGGCGCACACCTTCAAGGTCGAGGGCGACGCGCCCGTGCGGATGGTGGTCGACTTCGAGCCCGCGGGGACGTACGAGGGCTTCCTCGAGACGATGTACGGTCTCGCGGAGGCCGGGAAGACGGACGAGCAGGGCCGCCCGAACTTCCTGCACATGGCCGTGATCGGCCGCAAGCACCTGGACGACTTCGCGCTCGCGCGGCCGACCTACCACGTCCAGAAGGTCCTGTTCGCGCTCCTCGCGCCGATCGGGCGCCTGTTCGGCTACCGCGCCTCGGCTACACGCTGACGCCGTAGGCCTCGGTGAACGCGTTCTCGGCGTACGAGTCCGAGGCGTAGGCGAAGCCCCTGTCGCCCCAGCCCGTGCCCCAGCTGTTCCGGACGATGAACTCGCCGGGCCGGTAGCCGACGATGGCCACGGCGTGGCCGCCGCGCGCCGTCCTCGGCTTGTACTCGGCCAGGACGCCCGCGTTGTCGGAGGCCGCGTCCCAGGTCGAGTCCACGTCCAGGCGGGTGAGGATCGGCCCGTTCGTCGCCAGCCACGTCCGCCAGTTGGCCGGGTTCACACCCAGGTTGAAGTAGGCGAGGACCTTGAACTGGGCCGCGAGGGCGTAGAGCGTGTTCGCCGAGCCGCCGAAGAGCTTGCCGGTCGCCCACGGCAGCGCCGAGTCGCGCACGGCGCCGTACTTGCGCGCGATGTCGAGCGCCGACTTCAGGCTCGTACCCTCGGCATCGACGAAGGTCGTCGGCCGCGACGTGAACTGGTCGGTCTCCTTCGACGCCATCCAGATGAAGCGCGGTGAGAGAAGCGTCGACTGCGGGAGCCTGCCCGCCTTCACGAAATGCCAGCGGAGGACCGAGTCGGCAGTCGCCCAGCCGACGCAGGACCCCGTCGACTTCTGGTCGTTGATCCTCCACCAGTCGGCCCGGAGGTCCTTGGTCGAGGGGACGCGCGGGGCGGTGGCGATCATGTCCGCCTCCTGCGCGTTTCGGAACGTCCAGTCCTCGTCCCTCGCGGGCGACGGGATGACGTTCAGGATCCGCTTCGGCTGCCGCTTCTTGGACGCTCGCCTCCGCGGCTTCGGCTTCGGCTTCGGCGCCTGTCGACGACCGGCCATGGGATACCTCCTGAGCTTGCGCGACTGACGACCCCGCTCGGCCGAGTCTACTCACCACCCGGGCAGATCGCCTTCGCGGTACGGGCGAGCCTCGGGCTCCGAGACGTCCGCGTAGGCCTCGGCGCCGGAGCTCGTGTCTTCACGGACACCCGCGCCGTGCTTCAAGGCGACGTCCCTCGCCGGATAGCGCACGCTCGAGCCCGGTCGGCGAGCGCCGACCCCGACGAAGACACACGGCCCCTCGCCTGCGCCCACGATCACGTGCTCCGTCCACGGCGGACAGTGGAAGAAGTCCCACTGGCGGAGCGGGCGCTCCTCGCCCTCGACCAGGAGCAGGCCCTCGCCGGCGAGGACGAGGAAGGCCTCCTGATCCTCCTCGCCGTGGTACATGCATGCGGGCTGCCCGGGCGCGAGCACCGCAATGTTGAAGCCGAGCTGGGCGAAGCGCACGTCTCCCTCGAAGTTGACCCAGCCGCCGAACTCGTCGTTCTCGTACCACTTGGCCTCGCGCGCGTTGACGACGTACCAGCCTTCGCCTCCGGGCTCTAAGCCATTCTCGGTCTTGACGAGATTTGCCTCCTGCGCCATGGCGCCTCCTTCACGGGTGAGCTCGGACCCCGTTAGCATCGCGCTTCCTAGGCACATGGGGAGCCAGCATCCGATCGGCTTGCTGCTCGCCACCGAGGAGGACTGGCCGACGGCCTTCGAGGCGCTCCTCGACCGTGTCGGGCCCGTCCGCTACCGGAGCGAGACGCACGTGCTCACCTCGCAGCGGATCCGGAACGAGCCCTTCGACCTGCGGCACGAGCCGCGCTGGTCGCTCGTGATCGACCGCCTTTCCTGGTGGTACGACCTCCCGCGGGAGTGGCTGAAGAAGATCGCCCTGATGAACGAGGTCTACCTCCTGAACAACCCGTTCACGTTCCAGGCAATGGAGAAGCACGCGGCGTACTGCGCCATGATGCGGCTCGGCCTCAAGGTGCCTGAAACCTGGTTGCTCCCGCACAAGCTCCCGCCCGACAACCCGCGGTACGTGCACATGGCGGAGCGCTACAACCCGGACTTCGACCTCGACGAGGTCGCCGAGCGGGTCGGCTACCCGCTCTTCATGAAGCCGTTCGACGGCGGCATGTGGGTGGGCGTCACCAGGATCGCCGGGCCCGAGGAGCTGCACGCAGCCTACGACGAGTCGGGCGAGCGGCTGATGCACCTGCAGGCGAGCGTCGAGGACTTCGACGTCTTCACCCGCAGCCTCTCCATCGGGCCGCAGACGCGCGTCATGCGCTACGACCCCGGCGCGCACGGCCACTACCGCTACCAGGTCGAGCTCGACATCCTTCCGCCCGAGCTCGAGCGGGAGATCGCCGTCATCAGCCGCCTCGTGAACGCGTTCTTCCGCTGGGAGTTCAACTCCTGCGAGACGATCGTCAAGGACGGGCAGGCCCACCCGATCGACTACGCGAACGCCTCGCCCGACATCGCGCTCGTCAGCCTCCACTACCACTTCCCGTGGGCGATCAAGTCGCTGCTCGCCTGGTGCGCATTCTGTGTCGCAACGGGGCGCTCGATGCGCCTCAACCAGCGGACACGCGAGTACTTCGAGGTCGGCGACGACCCCCAGCTCTCCTACGCGGCAAAGCTCGACCGCTATGCGCAGCTCGCCGACGCCTACTACCAGGCCGAGCGGTTCGAGGACTTCCGCGCGACGGCCCTCCCCCACCTCGACGAGCTGACGGTCGAGTACGTCGAGAGCGCGGAGTTCGACGACCTCGTCGTCAGGGCGATCCGGCTCGAGGTCGAGCACGAGCGGCAGGACGACATGATCGAGCGCTGCCGCACGCTCACGTCGCAGTGGGCCGCCGACGAGCGCGCCTCGGCGTAGGCGCGATCTGCGTTTCTCGTTGCCCGTCTCGGGTAGCGCTCAAGGGACACCGTCACACGCAAGGAGGGGTCCCTGTGATTCTCAAGCTGAACAAGCTCGCCATCGAGCTGCCGTTGCCCGACGAGCCCGATCGGGACGGCGCCGCCGCCGTCCAGGAGCTGCTCGGTGGGCGCTTCGGCGAGATGTCGACGTTCATGAACTACACGTTCCAGTCCTTCAACTTCCGTGGGGCCGAGGCGGCGAAGCCGTACTTCGACCTCATCTCCAACATCAGCGCCGAGGAGTACGGGCACGTCGAGCTCGTTTCCACCGCGGTCAACGCGATGCTCACGGGCGCGAGCGACCAGTCCGAGGTGAACGGCGACGTCGGGACGCCGCTCGCAGACGCGAAGAGCGCGCGCCTCTCGCACCACTACATCGTCTCCGGCCAGGCGGCGCTCGCCGCCAACTCCCTCGGCCAGCCCTGGCAGGGCGACTACGTCTTCAACTCGGGCGACCTCGTCCTCGACCTGCTGCACAACTTCTTCCTCGAGTGCGGCGCGAGGGCGCACAAGATCCGCGTCTACGAGATGACCGACCACCCGGCCGCGCGCCAGATGATCGGCTACCTGCTCGTGCGCGGCGGCGTGCACCAGGTCGCGTACGCAAAGGCGCTCGAGCAGCTCACCGGCGTCGAGGTGCCGAAGATGCTCGACGTCCCGCAGATCCCCAACGACAAGTTCCCCGAGACCAGGCAGTGGCAGGAGCAGGGCCTGCACCGCATCCTCTACCGGTTCAGCCCGGATGCCTACGAGGACGCCGGCCAGGTCTGGACCGGGCAGCATCCGGTCGACGGCGAGGACCTGGAGTTCGTCGACGGCCCGCCGGAGGGCGCGCCTCGGCCCGAGCTCCCGGCCGAGCCCGCGATCGGCGTGCCCGGCTTCCATCCAGGCGAGATCGGAGAGCTCGCCGCGAAGCTCATGGCGCGCACGCGCTAGCGACGGCTCGAGGCGGGGCGGCTCCGGCCGCCCCGCCTCGCCAGACCAGCGCTAAGCTCCCCCCGATGGCCGTCGAAGAGCTCCAGCAAGGGATGCAGCCCGAGCCGTCCGGGGAGACGCGCGGCGTCCTGCGCTACTACGAGCTCGCCAAGCGCGCCGAATGGCAGACGCACGACCTGCCCTGGAACGACATCCCGCCGATTCCCGAGGCGCGCGGGTCCGCGCAGAAGCAGGCCCGCCGCAAGGACGTGTGGCGCTCGGTCATCACGCAGCAGTACCAGGCGGACATCCTCGCCGTGAAGATGGCCGCCCAGCTCCTGAATCTCGCGGAGCACCACGAGGCGCGGCTCTACTACACGACGATGGCCCAGGACGAGGCTCGCCACGTCGAGGCCTGGCTCAAGCTCCTCGGCGAGGTCGGCGGCCCGGGCACGCGAGATCCCTACCTCGACGAGCTGGCGCGCATGTTCCTGGACGACCTCGAACTGCTCGAGGAGAAGGTGTTCCTCATGCAGGTGTTCTTCGAGCGGCTGATCATCCCTCGGTTCCGGCTGATCGCCCGCTCCTCGCGCGGCACCGTGCTGGAGGATCTCTGCAACCGGCTGACGATCGACGACGGGATCCACCACGGCGCCGGCATGGCCTACGAGCGCGTGCTGCTCGAGAACGCCACGAAGCGGACGAAGCAGAAGCTCGTCACGGCGGCGAATCGAATGCTCCCGATCTTCGTCGACCACGCTCTCTGGCGGCCCCCGGAGCGCGCCTGGATCGGGCGCGCGATGCACAGCCGCGACGTCCAGCGCCTCCGCGAGGACCTCGACGACGGGGTCAGGCTCGCGAACTCGCTCGGCCTCGACGTGAGCGACGTCGAGCTGCCCTACTAGCAGCTAGCCGGCGTCGTCCCCTGCCACCCTGCCGAGCAGCTCGGCGAGCTTGTCGAGCTCGGCCTCGGTCAGCGTCTCCTCGAGCAGGCCCCGGATCGAGGCGGCGTGGCCGCAGGAGGCGGCCTGCAACCGCGTCGCGCCCTCGTCGGTGAGCTGCGCATACGCCACCCGGCGGTCGTGCGGGCACGTGGCCCGCTCGACGAGACCGTCCTCCTCGAGCCCTTCGAGCAGCCGCGTGACGCCCGAGGCGGAAAGCGACAGCGCCCCGGCCAGGTCTACGCGCCTCATCCGCCGGCCGTCCGCGTCCACGAGCAGCTTGAGCACCTCGTAGTCGTTGAGGGTGAGGCCGTGCTCCTCGAGGAGTGCCGGGCTGAGACAGCGGGCGGTCGCCGTGTACGCGCGCAGAAGGCGCGTCCACGCACGCTCCGCAGGGGCGGTTGCCGGCTGAGTTTGATGAGTTACTTGCGCAGTCAACATCTAGCTGCTACATTTGCTTGCGGCCGCAATAGTATACCACGCAATTACTAGGAGGAAGCCCAGTGAGCACGACGGAAACCACCACGTTCGCCCCGGCCGGGACCTGGCGCCTCGATCCCGTGCACTCGAGCGTCGGCTTCGAGATCGCCTATCTGGCAGGCACGTTCAAGGGCGAGTTCCGCGAGGTCGAGTCGACGCTCGAGATCGCGGACGACGGCGCGAGCCTGTCCGGCACGGCCCAGGTCGCGAGCGTCGACGTCAAGGACGAGAACCTGGCAGCGCACCTACAGTCGCCGGACTTCTTCGACGCCGAGCGGCACCCCGAGCTGCGCTTTACGGCCGAGCGGATCGGCCTCGACGGCGACACGATCAGCGTCGACGGCGCGATCACGCTGAAGGGCGTCACGAAGCCCGTCTCTGTGACCGGCACCGCGTCCCCCGCCCTCCGCGACCCCTACGGAAACGAGCGCCTCGGCTTCACGCTCGGCACGACGGTCGACCGGACGGAGTTCGGCATCGACTGGAACATGCCGCTCCCGACCGGCAGCCCCGCCCTCGCCGACGAGGTCAGGATCGTGGCCGAGCTCCAGTTCGTGAAGGCCGACTAGAGATGACGATCCTCGGCATCTCGGGCAGCCTCCGCCGCGACTCCCACAACACGCGCGCGCTGCGCGCGGCGGCCGACCACGTCGGCGAGGGAGTCGCGCTGGAGGTCTGGGAGGGCCTGAAGGCGATCCCGCCCTACGACGAGGACGACGACGGGCCGGCGGCGCCGGCGGCCGTTGCGGAGCTTCGCTCCGCCATCGCCGGCGCCGACGCGGTCCTCTTCGCCACGCCCGAGTACAACGCCTCCATCCCAGGCCAGCTGAAGAACGCGCTGGACTGGGTCTCGCGACCGCTGTCGACGAACGAGCTGCGCAACAAGCCCGTGGCCGTGATCGGGGCCTCGACCGGCATGTTCGGGGCCGTCTGGTCGCAGGCGGAGCTCCGGAAGGTGCTGAAGACGATCGGCGCGCGGGTCGTCGAGGACGGCGTCGCGGTCACGAGCGCGCCCAGCCGTTTCGACGAGCACGGCACGCTGGTCGACGAGCAGCTCTGCGCCGAGCTCGAGGCCGTGCTCGACAAGCTCGTCGGTGAGGCGCGCGCTCGCGCGGAGGCCGAAGCCGAGGCCGTCCGAGCCGCTTAGAAGATTCTGGAACTTGGACCCCTGAGCGGGCGAAATTCGTATCGCTCGCTAAGGTTGGGAGGGTCCCAGTGCGAAAAGCACTCGTCATCACGGTGCTGGCCGTTGTCGTACTGGCCGGGTCAGCAACGGCCGCGCTGCACCGCTACGACACCTCGCGCTCCGACCAGATCGCGGAGAGCATCAGCGTCGCGGGCGTGGACGTGGGCGGGATGACGGTGGCCGAGGCGCGGGCAGCCGTGCGCAAGGAAGTTGCACACCGTCTCGACCAGCCGCTGCGGATCAGCCACCGCCAGCGCAGCTTCACCATCGAGCCGGCTCTCATGGACGTGCGCACGAACGTCGACGCGCTGCTCCAGTCGGCGATGGCCGAGAGCCGCGAGGGGAACTTTCTCACGCGGTCCTTGCGCGACCTGACCGGGCGTACCGACGAGACGAACCTCGAGCTGCAGGTCGAGTACTCGCAGGAGGCCGTCGCTCGGGTCGTCGCCGGCATTCGCCGCGAGGTTCAGCGGCCGGTGCGGGACGCCACGAGCTCGGTGTCGTTCGAGGGAGTGCACATCACGCCGGCGCAGATCGGCATCGCCCTCCGGCCGCGCCTGCTCAATCGGGAGATCGTCGACCATCTCGTCAGCCCGAGCTCGAGCCGCACGTTCGCCGTCCCGGTCAGGCTCGTCAGGCCGAAGGTGACGACGAAGAAGCTCAAGGCGCGGTACGGCCATTTCATCGCCATCAGCCGGTCGCGGAGGGAGCTGCGGCTCTTCGTCAACCGGCGGTTGGTCAAGACCTACCGCGTCGGCATCGGCGCGGCCGGGTTCGACACGCCCGCCGGGGAGTACGAGATCGAGAGCATGGCGGCCAACCCCGCCTGGTACGTGCCGAACAGCGAGTGGGCGGGCGACCTCGCGGGCGAGGTCATCGCCGGGAACGACCCGGACAACCCGATCAAGGCGCGGTGGATGGGCTTCTACGACGGCGCGGGGATCCACGGGACCGCGGACGCGGCCTCGATCGGCGGGGCTGCCTCCCACGGCTGCATCCGCATGTTGATCCCGGACGTGATCGACCTCTACGACCGCGTCCCGCTCCACACGCCGCTCTCGATCGCGTAGCTCGCAAGGTCATGCGGGGAGCGCCCGTCGCCGGACGCCACGCGCTGGACGCAACGCCGGCCTGGTCCCCGGACGGCACGCGCGGGACGTACACGCCCTCGAGCATCGAGCCCCAGATGGACGTGTACGGCGGTCTTGTACGCATTGATCGGCGACGTCGCGCTCGCGGTGGGCGCCATGACGCCGACCGCGATGGCCGCACACGCGAGAAGCCATAGCTTCCGCCGGGGGGTCGTCTCATCCGTGCTCCTTTTTCGCTTTTACTGATGCCGCGGGTGCGTAGGAGCTCTTTGCGAGGAGTAAGCCGCCGCCTCGCACGCTCTCCCTCTCCGGTCACCCTGTTCTCGTCGAATATCCCGCCAAAGAATTGCTGTCAAGCAGGACTAGCCGTACGGGGGGCGAGCCCCGAAACCATGCGGCATGCAGCGGCCCGCGCGCATGAAATATGGTCGCCCTCGGCGGCCGTAGCCGAGGGCGACTCTTTCGCGTGGACGCGCGCAGGGCGGAGGCTCGCTCCGCCCTGCGCCGCAGTGCCCGCCGCAGGTTGTCCCGGGCTAGAGCAACTCCCTCATCGACTGCATGACCCGGCGGAAGAACGCGAGCGCCTCGGCGAACGCGGATGGCTCGCGAGCGGAGCCAATGACGGTGGGATCGTCGGTCTCGGGCGACGCCCCTTCATCGCCCGAGCCGGCACCGTCCCGCTCGCGGGCTTCCTCGGAGACACACTTCCCGAACGCGTTTGCCTTGTTGCCGTTGACGCCGTATTCCTCGGCGAAGGCCTCGTCGCCCATCTCCTCGCGCTCGGCCATGCAGACCCGCGCGGGATTCGGACGCATCGGCCCGGCCGGATCGTCCCCTCGAGCGGCGTCCCGCGCCGCCCGCCGCTCGGCCTTGCGGCTCGCGTTCTCCGCCTTCCTCGCCTGGCCTCGCTCGGCCTGGGGAGCCTTCGCGCTGATCGTCGTCTCGCCGACGCCCGCAGATGCAGGGGGCCCCTGGCCGTTGCCGGTGCCGTTCCCCTTCCCAGGGTTG
>Ga0190274_10000847_pt1 | contig 17695 bp, 16 predicted proteins | sample Popmic531T_FD_133002 | JGI IMG/M metagenome (GOLD analysis project Ga0190274, IMG submission 133002) | Populus adjacent soil microbial communities from riparian zone of Yellowstone River, Montana, USA - 531 T | ecosystem: Environmental > Terrestrial > Soil > Riparian zone | place: USA: Montana... | reverse complement strand
TCCAGCTTTACAGATTCTGTATCCCCTGTAAAAAATAACTCTTCTTCATTCTTCGCAAGCCCAACAAGAGTCATTGATCCTGCTAATCCCAATTCCACAATACTTTCCATAGCAGCATTCAATTGTCCTTTTCCTCCATCAATTATTACTAATTGAGGCAATTCCTTTTTTTCTTCCAGCAAGCGTTTATAACGTCGTCCCACCACCTCTTTCATTGTAGCGAAATCGTTTATGCCCACAACTGTTTTTACATTAAAGTGCCTGTAATCCGCTTTACTGGGTATACCATCTCTAAAGCAAACCATCGCTGATACCGGATAACTTCCCTGGAAATTTGAATTGTCGAAACATTCGATATGCACGGGCACTTCTGATAATTGCAGGTCTTCCTGCAACCGATACAAAATTTTTTTTCGCTCTGAATCGTCTTTCCCTTCCAGTCTCAATGTTTTTTTCCTTCGTAACTCATCGATAAAATAGTTCACGTTTTTCTCAGAGAGTTCGAGTAATTTTTTCTTATCACCTCCTTTCGGGACGGTTATAGTAACTCCCTCTTCTGTATAATCGATCATAAAAGGAACAACAATTTCAGCAGAGAGGCTTTTGAATGTAGTTCGCAGATGTACCACGGCAAATGATAAAATCTCTTCATCAGTTTCATCAAGCTTGGGTTGCAGGGGAACTGTATGGGTTTGAACAATGGTACCATTCTGAACCATCAGGTAGTTTACATAAGCGGCGTCTCCATCTCTCAACAAAGAGAATACATCCGTATTGATGAACCGGTTGTTTACAATTACTGATTTTGCGCGGTATTCTTCGAGATGCTCTATTTTCTTACGTACTATTTCTGCTTTTTCAAATTCCATCCGGCCCGCATGATCTTTCATTTCATTTTTAAAATGCTGGATAACGGGTCCAAGGTTTCCTTTCAGAATGTTCCGGATTTGCTGCAGACCCTCTTCATAATCCTCGGCTGTCTGTAACCCTTCACAAGGTCCTTTGCAATTGCCAAGATGATATTCCAGGCAAACCTTAAATTTTCCTTTTTTAATATTGTTTTCTGTAAGATTGAGTTTGCAGGTACGAAGCTGGATGGTGGCTCGTGCAAAATTGATCAACTCCCTTACCCTGCCAACTGAAGTAAAGGGACCGAGATATTCTGAACCATCATTAACAAGTTTACGGGTGAGAAAAACACGGGGGAACGGTTCATTCTTCAATACTATATAAGGATACGATTTATCATCTTTCAGGTCGATATTAAACCGGGGTTGATGCTGTTTGATCAATGAGTTCTCGAGAAATAATGCATCCTGTTCAGAATTTACAATGGTAAATTCTATATGATTTATTCGCCTTACCAGTTCATGTGTTTTCCACGAACTAAATGTTTTGAAGAAATAGGAACTTACTCTTTTGCGAAGACTCTTGGCTTTGCCTACATACAACAACTCTTTCTTACTGTCATAATATTTATAGATACCCGGTTGAAGCGGTATGGTATGTGCAATATGTTGAAATTCTTCTGCTGTCATGTTATTACTGATCCGCGTATAGCCGAGGATCCCAAGTGGCTTTGCGGGTAATTACTGAATTGAATCCCTGAGGTGTTTGGCGTATTTCGGTAATAATAAGATATTGCTTAATCTTCCACGTGAGTTTTTGTTTGATGGTTGTATCGCCCGCTTGGTTTTCTTTTTCCATATAAATGCGGCTTACTTTATGGTTAGTTTGTGACGGAGTTGCATATACAATGGCTTTTCGAAGAATAGTTTTATCGTTTCCACTGGTATAAATAAAGTTGATGGTTTGAGTCGCCTGGTCAGCGATCGACTCCTCGGTAAATTCATTATAAAAAATGGCAGAATCGAGTTCGGGCACTAAAAATTCACCTGCCATTATTTTAAATTCTTCGGGTTTGATAAAAAACGAATCTGTTTTCTTTCCGCTTTTTGTTTTCAATAGTATTCCTGCGGCGAAAGCGTCTACATTTCTTATATCCTCGTTTATAAACGATGCGATCGGCAAATATGATTTGGGTTCCTTTTCATTGGCAACAGTTACGGAATCGGAAGATGCAGTTGATTGTTCTTTATTTTTACAGGCTACGGAACTGCAAATAAACAGCAGGAGGATCCAGTAATTTTTCATCTTGCAAATTTAAGAAATTGTAAGCGGCCAATAAAAGCGAAAGCCGTCTATATTGCAGACGGCTTTCAATTATTTTATTTACCCCACTATGCTCAGCGAATTGTTCTACTGATACCTAGTTTAATAGCGTACTCGGTCAGGAATTCTTTAACCGGGTATTTATCGTCGTAGGAAGAAAATAGTTGATATCGCAATTGCGGACCTATCTGGAACCTGAATCCACCGGCCTTATACGACACGAAGGCTTCTGCGCTTGTGTTGGCATTCCAACGACGCACCAGTGACGGTTCTCTTGTATAGTTTTTATAATCTGTGGTGATGAGGTATTTGTCGCGATTGATAAGATAAGTAGGCTGAATGGTACCTCCTACATAAAGCTGTAGTTTACCTCTGCCCAGCACCAATAAATCTACACCGATAGGCGCCGATATCTGATAGTATTCATTCTTGATCTCCTTAACCACATCACCGCCAAAATTATTCAAGCGGGTATAGTTAGTAATTGAATCAATATTGGCGCCATAGAAATTATTCAATGCAATCGTGGCAATTTCACTCGAATAAGAACTAAAAGCGTGAATTTTATAACTCGAATAATTGAATTGTACACCCGATTTGAAAGTCAGGTTCTTATTAACTGCATATAAAAACATGGCAGCCAGTTCTAATCCCACCGCTGGATTATGATTAACAAGGTTCTCAACGTTGCCTTCAATGTTCAGAGCAATTGGAATATTCTTTACATCGGAAGCTAAACTTGCGTTTTTGTTACCAGTTAATTTTCGATAGTTTATGGTAGGTGATGCGGTGATTTGCCAACTGTTTCTTTTTAATTTAGGACGGGTAAGTTCATATACCGCGTTTTCCTGTAACCAGTTAACTCTTTTCTGATCAGTAAGCTCATTATTATTGGCGACCAGGTTGCCATCAAGCCCCGTTACTTTATTATCCGCCAACTCTTGTAATTCACTGCCCTTTTCATCTGAAATCACAACAAAATGTTCTTTATTGTTATCCTGAATTCTGGATTGCGAAATGTCTTTATCAACTACAGTAAGATTTTGATTTGACAAAAAAACTGATCCGACTTCATCTTCCCGCGTTGCCACTTCTGCAAATGGATTGGGTATTGAAACCAGTTCGTTAGCGGGAGCCATTTCAGTCATTGGAACCACCAGGCCTTTATGGTGATAGCCAGTGGGCGTTTTTTCCTTCACATAACCCACCGTGGTAGGAGGTGTAAATGGAAGTATGATTGCTTCGTTCGTTGTTGAGCCAGGAACTGGCGTATTGCTTTTATTGCTTGCTATCTTGCGTACTGGTGATGATAATTGGTCAATGGTAAAATAACTGGCTCCGGCAAGGAATAAAACGAAACTAAGCCAGTACCATTTGCGGGAGGAATGAAGGGAACCATTAATACCTTTCCAAACTTTATCGGAAGGATAAATTTTATACTGATCTGACTTCTGTTTTATCAGCTCCTCAAAATCATCGTTATAAAAACTGCGTTCCATTTTTAGTTAGTGTTTGTACGGGTTGGTTTCATAGATTGGTCCAATCAAAAGTTCTGCTTATCTACCAGCGGCAATTTTATACCAGCCTGTTTTTTCCTGAGGCTTTTGTATAATTTTTTTCTTTACCAGTATATCTTCCAGCATTTGCTTTGCTCTTGTATATTGAGAACGGCTGGTACTTTCTTCAATATCCAGCATTTCAGCAATTTCTTTATGCGTATATCCCTCAATTGCATAAAGGTTTAACACTGTTCGGTATCCCATGGGCAACAACCGTATGCATTCAACAATTTGTTTTGCCTGAACGATAGACGGCACTGTTTCCTCTCTCACCTGAATGCTGTTGGCATGTATAATGTCTACACTCTCATTAAACCGTTTGTTTTTCTTCAGATGATTGATACAGGTATGAACTACAATTCTCCGGATCCAACCTTCAAATGCGCCCTGGTTACGGAATGTGTGGATCTGTGAGAAAACTTTAATAAAACCCTCCTGTAACATATCTTCCGCGTCTTCCCTGTTGTGGGCAAAACGATAACAAACAGCAAGCATTTTGGGGCTATACCTGGTGTAAAGCTCCCGCTGACTCGCCGCGTTATTTTGTAAACAACCTTGTAAAATGGCTTCTTCGGTCATTTGAACCGTTTGGTGGCCCTGTAATTTAGACAAAATCCTTTTATCTCATGCTGCTTAGCCCGAATATTTTAAATGCAAAAGCCCTCGGTTAAGAGGGCTTTTGAAAGAAAAGAATAAGATTAACAATTTTCATTAAAAACCGACGCGAAGGCCGACGATTAAATTGCTACCGGCCGAAACGATACCCGACGAATAAGGCCGATAACGTTGATCGGTCATATTATCCCAACCAGCTGTAAACAAAACATTGTTTGTCAGCTGATAAGAAGCTTTCAGGTTGACTGTGTACCATCCGGGTGAGTATGGTAAACCATCAGCGTCCTTAGCATAAATATCTGTTTTTGATTTTTCGGAAGGAGCTAAGTCCGCGTTTTCAATAGTGCTGTTGTAAATCGCACCAAGCTCCAGGAAAAGCTTTTTCATGCGATAACGCAGATAGCTGCTTCCGTAGAATGGTGGCGCATGACGAAGCGGAACCTGTTCATTCTTCACGTCATCAGTTTCTTTACCAGTGATCCAATTTGCATGAGTCTGGAATGAAAAAGCGCTGCTAAAATAAATCTCTACACTAGCCTGCACGCCCCATACGGCAGCCTGCGCAACATTTTGTAAAGACTCGACGCGGCTTTCTACTCCTCCAAATATTATACTATCCTGGCCATTGAAAGTAGTTGGCCGGCGAACAATTGCATTATCCAGAATGGTATGAAAACCGTTTACTTCAATCGTGAATTTATTGGCAATCTTTTTAGCGATACCAATTTCAAAATTATAGGCATATTCAGACTCCAGATCTGGATTCGGAATAGTGACGTTTCCTGGAGCGCTTTCAAAAAGTTTACCTACATCATCCACGTTTGGCATCCGGTAACCAGTTGAAAAATTAGCGCTGAGTTGCCAGGTTTCATCCGGACGAAATACAAATCCCGCATTACCGGTAAGCTTGCCTTCCTTAATTGATATTTCTTTGTATGGGAATTTGATAAAAGTGGTATCAAATTGGCCATCCAGTGCATTATAACTATAACGCAACCCCCCAGTAAATGTCGTTTTGGAAGTAAAGTTGATTTTATAACTACCATAAATACCTGAGGTGCTCCAGGTAGAACCATCGGGATAGCGACTTACATAAGGGTTAACAACATCCGTTACGATATTTTTTGTTATACCTGTTGAGTTCACCTTATTGTATACATGTTCCAATCCATAGAATAATTGCCCTTTGCCTATTTTTTTCGCGGCATCCCAATTAAAACTTATCGCTTTTACATTTTCCTGTTGTCTGTTGCGGTTGTTGTTTGCGCGTGTGCGGTCGATGCGGCTTTCTTCATAATCCTGGTAAGCAGCAAGGAAACGTGCTTCGTCATATAATCCTGATTTGCTTTTGTGGATTGCCTGTAATGAATGTAAACGCCATAACATTGGACCATAATTCCACTCCGCATAGCGAAGTTTACCGTTCCTGTATTGAATCAAACGATCGTAACGGGGAGCATCACTTGTACCAGCATAAGTAAAACCATATTGGAATTCTAAATTGTCAGAAGCTTTGAAACCAATTTTGCCGACATAGTTCAACTGTTGGTAACCACTGAAGCGCTGGACTTTCGGATCGGGGTTTACAAATATGCTGTCAACATTTCCAATCCGTTCAATGTATTCTGGTTTGAGATAACTATCCTGGCCACCATGTGATCCCATTTTAAGATCCTGAAAATCGCTGAAGGATGCTGATGAAACCAAGGACCATTTTTTACCAGCAATGTTTATATCTGCATGAACTGTATTTTCCTGGTTTGCGGTAGAATATCGTGCCACCGCGCTTCCTTTTAAGAGCAGTTTGCCGTCTTTTGAATAACGTGGTTCAAGAGTATGAAAATCCATCACACCCCCAATAGCATCGCTTCCGTATATCATGGAACCTGGTCCAAAAACAACTTCCGCGGTTTCGATACTCAGCGGATCAATGCTAATTACATTCTGCAGGTTACCACTTCTGTATATCGCGTTGTTCATTCTTATGCCATCATATACGAGTAATACACGGTTGGTGGCAAAACCACGAATCATCGGGCTTCCACCTCCCAATTGACTTTTCTGTACGAAAACAGTACCTGATTGAGATAACAAGTCAGCAGAGGTTTGCGGGTTATTTCGCAGTATCTGCGCACGGTTAATCTTGGTTATTTTATTAGGAACCTCGTTAAGTTTCTGTTCCCATTTATTGAAGACTACAGTTACTTCCTCAAGCTCTTTTACTTTTGTGGAATCGGTTTGAGCGGAAGCCGTAATAGTTGATAATATAAAAAATGATAGAATTATGTTCTTTCTCATAAACCTTTTAATTGTTTGAATAATGGAATACACCGTTGCCGGAATACCTGTTGGCGATTCCGGAACAATTGTTTAATTAGAATAGAAATTGATTAAGCTTTGGGCGGAGGAGCCGGGATTGATAGATCTTGTGAGAGAAGATGATTTTTACTGTAGTCAAGATATTGACGAGAAAGCTGATTTAGCAACCAGTCGGCGTTTAAATGCTCCTCTTTGAAAAGCAGGATAGAAATTAAATTAACAGCCGATTCGTTTTTGGCATTCTCATCATCTTCCAATTCCAGGTTTTCGAGTTGAGCTTTAATGTTCGTTTCCTGGTGGTCGTAAAGTCCGGTAAAACTTGCCATCTCATCGTGGTAAGCAACGGATTTTACATCAAACAATTTTCCCTCTACGATTATTTCCTTGTTTTCTTTATACCATTTAACATCCGAAACCGGAATAACAATTGTTTGCAATTGTTCATTTTCCAACTTTTCTTCCATCTCGTGCCGGATATACCATTGCGCAGATTGGTAGTAAACAAATAGCAGGCAGGGTATGCTTACAATGAGAAGCAATACCAATGATGCTAATATTTGCTTAAGTCTTGACATCAGAGCGCTAAATTAATACATCTCCCGTCATTTGAGCGGGGATAGGTAATTTCATGATCGTTAATATGGTGGGAGCTATATCTCCTAGTTTACCCGGCTTCAGTTTTCCGTTCCATTCTTTATCAATCACGAATAAAGGAACCAGGTTCAATGTATGAGCTGTATTAGGGGTGCCATCTTCATTAATCATATAATCTGCATTTCCATGATCAGCAAGTAGAAAAACAGCGTAGCCATGATCAAGGGCGGCCGTTACCACTCGCTCAACACAATGATCAACTGTTTCCACAGCTTTAATAGCGGCTTGCCAGATTCCAGTATGACCCACCATATCCGCATTGGCGTAATTCAAACAAATAAAATCAGCGCTTTCCTTTTCAATCTCTGGTACGATAGCATTGGTTAGTTCTTCAGCGCTCATCTCTGGTTGAAGATCGTAAGTGGCTACTTTCGGAGAGGGTATCATGATCCTTCTTTCTCCTTCAAATGGAATCTCTCTTCCGCCACTGAAAAAGAAAGAAACATGCGGATATTTTTCAGTTTCGGCAATGCGAATTTGTGTTTTATGTTGCTGCGACAATATTTCGCCAAGTGTATTGACAAGATTATCGGTTTCAAAAATAACCCGTACTTTATTAAAGGTTTTATCGTACTCGCTCATAGTAGTATACTCCAGCGATAGTTTCTTCATTCCATAACCCGGCATATCGGTTTGCGATAATACGTCGGTTATTTCCCGGCATCGGTCGGTGCGGAAATTAAAACAAAGCACCACATCTCCCTCTTTAATAGTTGCGATGGGCGCTTGATCGTTCCCTATGAGTACCGTAGGTTTAATGAATTCGTCAGTAACATCATTCGCATAATTAGCTTCAATAGCAAGTTCAGCGCTTAGGGCCTTTTCACCGGTTCCGTTTACTAATGCATCGTAAGCCAATTTTACACGTTCCCAACGTTTATCACGGTCCATGGCATAATAACGTCCGCTGACGGTCGCTATTGTGCCGGTAGTTTCATTGAGGTGGTTCTGTAAATCATGGATAAAACCAAGACCGCTTTTCGGGTCAGTATCCCTGCCATCAGTAAAGGCATGAATAAAAACATTATTCAGTTCTTCTGTTTTACATAAAGAAACAATAGCCTTCAGGTGATTGATATGCGAGTGTACGCCGCCATCACTTACTAATCCAAGCAGGTGTAGGGGCTTGTTGAATAATTTCGCATACCGGATAGTATCCAGTAAGATTTTATTTTGGTAAAATTCACCATCCCGGATAGCTACATTGATGCGTTGCAGATCCTGGTAAACAATTCGTCCTGCTCCCAGATTAAGGTGCCCAACTTCACTGTTTCCCATTTGGCCATCGGGTAAACCAACCAATTCCCCGCAAGTAACTAGCGTGGAATTTGGGTATTTTTTGTATAAAGAATTCACAAAAGGAGTTCGTGCGTTTTGAATGGCATCGGCGGATTTGGTTTTCCCTAAACCCCACCCATCCATGATCAGAAGGATAGCTTTTTTCCCGGGCATATGTTAATGTGCTTTAATGCAATAGGATGCAAATATAACTGAATACCCGCTTGATGGTATTTTTCAACGTAAACTTACTTTGGCATGTTTTTGGCAACTTTCAGACTGAAAAATAATTGTAACATGAAACAGTTTTATGGTTGGGCAATTGGGGTCTCTACGCTCTTCCTGGTATCTTTTACTCCGTATTACTCAATTGAAGAAGTGGTGAATGCTATGCGCAGCGGTAACGCTAGTCAACTTTCTAAATATTTCGATGACAGAGTCGATATTTCTATTCCCGGTAAGAATGATAATTACAGCAAAAGTCAGGGTGAACTTATTTTAAAGGATTTTTTTAACAATAACGACGTAAAGGATTTTCAGATCAAACACAAAGGCGAAAATAACGGGTCACAATTCTGCTTCGGGGTATTACAAACCAAGAATGGAAATTACCGCACCAAATTATATATGAAACAGAAAGCAGATAAGCAGGTGTTGCAGGAGATCGGATTTCAACGAGTAGATTAGATACAAAAGATCCAAGAACCAAGATGCCAAGAAACAAAGAATAAAGGCAAAAGAAAACCAAGAACCAAAGAAAGCGTACAAAAAAATACAAAATTTCAAAGGGTCTCCGATTTTTCGGAGGCCTTTTGTTATTTATGCCCTTTTTTCATTTTTGTATTCTTTATTTGAAGCGTTGTTTCTTTGTATTCTTTCTTTGGTTCTTGGTGTCTTGGCTTCTTGGTTCTTATTTCTTCGGACCTATAACCGATATTTGCGTATGCTCACTTTCGATGAACAACTAAATTTATTGATACGGAACGCGCTTCGGGAAGATATCGGAGATGGGGATCATTCAGCGTTAAGTTGTATTCCTGCCGGTACCAAAGGAAAAGCCGTACTCAAAATTAAAGAGGAAGGGATACTGGCTGGAATTGATATCGCGCAAAAGATATTCGCATATAAAGAACCTTCCGCATCGTTTGTGCTTTTTAAGAAAGATGGCGATACAATGAAATACGGGGAAATCGCTTTTGAAGTAATTGCCTCGGTACATGCAATTTTACAATGCGAGCGATTGGTCCTGAATTGCATGCAGCGTATGAGCGGAATCGCAACGCTTACTTCTACGTACACAGAGAAATTGAAAGGATATAAAACGAAAGTATTAGATACCCGCAAAACCACTCCAAATTTCCGCTTACTTGAGAAAGAATCGGTTCGCATCGGTGGAGGTTTGAATCACCGGATGGGACTTTACGACATGATCATGCTGAAAGATAATCATATTGATTATTGTGGTAGTATAGAAAAGGCGATTGAAAGGGCTCATGCTTATGTACAAAATATAAAACCTGGGTTGAGGATTGAAGTGGAGACGAGAACAATTGAAGATGTAAAAAAAGTAATTGCTGTTGGTAAAGGAAAAGTTTTTCGCATAATGCTTGACAATTTTACTCCCGATCAGATAAGCGCGGCATTGCCTTTGATAAATGGTGAAATGGAAACCGAGGCTAGTGGTGGAATTAATCTAGGCAATATTCAGGCGTATGCAGCTACCGGGGTTGATTATGTAAGCGTAGGCGCTCTCATACATCAGGCGAAAAGCCTTGACCTGAGTTTGAAAGCTGTAATCCTTTAATTTAATTGAGAAAGAAATGAACAAGAAAAATAAACCCGACACAAGAGGCTTTGTTTATAGTACCGATCCCAATTTTCAATTCGAAGAAGATAAAACAAAGTCGATTTCCTTAACTCCCGCTCAGCAAAAATTAAAAGTGTTATTGGAAACTAAACAAAGAGCCGGTAAGGCGGTAACGGTAGTATATGGTTTTGTTGGTAAGATCGAAGACCTTGAGTTAATTGGTAAACAACTAAAAAACTATTGCGGAACCGGCGGCTCTGTTAAAGATGGCGAAATAATTGTTCAGGGCGATCAACGCGATAAAGTGCTGCAATGGCTATTGAAAAATGGATATTCAGGAAGTAAGCGTATGGGATAATTTTAAATTTAGCAAACACCCCCGTTTTAAGGTCACTTATTATCTGTCTATCATACTTCCCTTAGTTTTCAATTGGCCAAATCTTCCAGAAAATTATTCCCGGATTTTGCTGAAATCTAGCAAGGATTTTGCTTATAGAACTATGTCGGGAAACAGAATAAACCGACTCGTCGTTACACCCCTATAAACTATTGATTATGAATACCAAATCCTATTTCCTGAGCTTATTCCTTTTTATAAGTGTTGTTTCTAATGCTCAATTAAAGGCAACCGTAAAATGCGATGACTTTACAGTTGATATATTGACTGGTAAAGTAAATGATTTAAAAGCCGATTTTACGCTGGAAACAATCAAAGCAAAATTTCCGTGTTATACTACTGCCGAGCGGGAAGACACCAGTTCCAAATGCGGTGGGGGAGTTTTCTTTAAAGACAAGGATCTTCTTTTTTATACTGGCAGAGACTATATACAGATTGGCGAAAAATTTAAAGGGAAATTATCCTTGCCTATTATGGGCGCGAATCGCAATAGTTTTTTTAAAACACTTGGCAATCCCAAAATAAAAGATGAATCATGGGATGCATTTCAGATGCAATATGGAACGCTGGTGCTCCATTATAATAAAGCCAATAAGGTTAGATTAATTCAGATCAGTACATTGGCTACCGAAGCTTTGAATCTTTGTGAATGATTATTGCCGGTAAGTTCATTCTTACCTCTTTATTTTTCTTCCGGGAAATATTTTTTGACCATTTGTTTGGGAGCAACAGTTTTCCAAGCCGAGGTAAATGCATCCATTAGCATTTCCTTTTTTACTTTTTTTAGATTGATAAAAGTGGCTCCTTTTTTACCCCATCCTTCTGGCACCGGGTAAATAATGGTTTTATCAAATAAACAAAAAACAGATTGATCTATCGCATTCAATTTTACCATTACCAGGTTTTTATCTTCATGCAATGATGCGAAAATTTTATTCTTAACCCGGAAATCGGGCAAGTGAAAATGTTTTTTTTCTTCTGCTTCAGGAAGCGATAGCGCCAGTTGACGAGCAGCGGTTGTGGTAACCATACTTATCTAATTTGAATAGAAATTGGCCCCAGATTTAAATTTCGAGTCAGGAGTCTGTAGTTCGGAGTCAATACAATTCCGACTCCGAACTCCCGACTCCCGACTCCTGACTCCCGACTCCCGACTACTGACCTTGTGCCAAACTATAAGCCCTCTTATCTCCCCACATATTCAATAACTCAAAAGAACATATCTTAAAGTTTCCGCTTAGACTTACATAGAGTCCAATTATATCCTGTTGGTTAAGTTTTTCGCCATCGAGACTTTCAAAACGAGCGTTGTATTGATTCACGAGGTTGGTGAAAATAGAACCAGTGGGCCAAACCTGTGTACCGCGGTTACTGATATTGATCAGTTTGAATTTAACACCTGCATGACGTTCGCATTTTTTAGCGATCTCTGTTGGTTGCTCCGAACTTTCAATAAACATATCAACCCCAATAATTTTTTCATCTTGTATTTCTTTTGAAACCATCATTGGGTTTTCATCTAAGTTAAAAACAGTTGGAGTAACCGGCATATTCGGTAAAATAGGTTTAGGCACCAGCTTCGGTATTTTACCAAAATTATTTACAATCGCTTTTGCGAATTCTGTTGTATTTACGGATTTGATTGCTTTATCTCCGAAGTCGCCGGTATGGATACCACTTTCTAATGTATAGAGTAATGCGTTTTCAATAATTGCAGCGTTTTCCATCAATCCAACATGGCGAAGCATGGTGATACCACTTAATAAAAGAGCCGTAGGATTCGCGATATTCTTTCCAGCGATATCGGGAGCTGTTCCGTGCACCGCTTCAAAAATACAGATATGATCACCGATATTGGCGGAAGGAGCGAAGCCCAGTCCACCCACTAAACCGGCACACAGATCGCTAACAATATCTCCCTGCAAATTGGTCAATACTACCACATCAAAAAGATCGGGGCGGGTAACTAATTTCATGCAGAGATCATCTACAATTACATCATCCGATTTTAATTCAGGATATTCTTTCGCTACTTCGTAAAAACAATCGAGGAAGAGACCATCCGTAATTTTCATGATATTGGCCTTATGACCACAGGTAATACGCTTTGCATTCTTCTTCTTCGCCATTTCGAATGCGTAACGGATAACCTGTAAGCTACCGGGACGTGTAATAAAGCGTCGGCTGAGCGCAACATCATGTGTAAGCATGTGTTCAATACCTCCATAGGTATCTTCAATATTCTCTCTAACAATAGTAACATCAATTGGAATTCCAGCTTTACTGAATACCGTATCTACCCCATGCAGGGTTTGAAACACTCTTTTATTAGCATAGGTGTTCCAGGTTTTACGGGCTGTAACATTTACGCTTTTCACACCCTTTCCCTTGGGTGTTTCCATGGGCCCCTTGAATAAAATTCCCAGGTTTTCGATGGTCTGTTGTGCTTCCGGGGTCATACCATTACTGAAACCCTTATCAAATACCCATTTACCCATATCCACGTATTCGTATTCCAACGCAACTTTATTGGCCGTAAAAATGCTTAATACCGCCTCCATAATTTCCGGTCCGATTCCATCTCCTTTAGCAACTGCTATTTTCATTTCCTAAGTGTTTTTATGAATGTTTGTAAGGATATTGTGAAGCGCAAATTTAGCGTGCCGCCACAGAATTCCCCATTAAATCCTCAATATTTGCTTTCATCCGCCCTGTTTTTTTAGTTATCTTTATTTTACCAAGTTATTGCGATGGTATCTAAAATTTCCGAAGGCATTGAAATCAGTGTAGAAACGTTCTACCAGCCAGATTATTCTAATCCGGTGTCGGGAGAATTTATGTTTGCCTACCGGATAAATATTGAAAACCACAATAATTTCCCCGTAAAATTGCATCGTCGCCATTGGTATATTGTGGATGGAAGCGGCAGTCACCGCGAAGTGGAGGGCGAAGGCGTAGTAGGAGTACAACCCACTTTACAACCCGGAGAGCGATACCAATATGTTAGCGGCTGTAACCTGCGCACTGAAATGGGTAAAATGTACGGTACCTACTCAATGGAGAACCTGCACAACAAACAACAGTTCGAAGTAAATATTCCGATGTTTGAAATGATTGTGCCGTTTAAAATGAATTAGTGACGCTAATAGACGCGGACCTAAGCTGCAATTCTAAATCAGCGTTATGGCGAGAAGTTATCATGTAACCGCAAAAGATTTCCGGAGATTAACTAAGAAGGAACTTGACGATATGTCACAAGACCCAAATTCAAAACTAAATGAATGGGTGAAAAAAAAGACTGTGAAGAAAACTACGATCACGCAGCGAAAAGCTTCTAAGAAAGGGAAGTCTTAAAGAAAATAAAACTGTAGCAAAAAAGCATAAAGTTGTATCAAATGAATAAATCCCGCCAATCGGCGGGATTTATTGTGAATAGTCAATTGTGAATAGTCAATATTAAGGTGCATTCAACAATTATTAATAACTATTAATTAGAGACCCACTCACCATTCACTACTCACTATTCACCCTTCACTATTTTTTCATCGCGTTCTTGTAAAGCAGCCATCCCATGAATGCAAAAAAGACAACGCCTAACAAGTAATATCCGGACTGACTAATATTTGCCACGATTCCATGTTCGAGGTTAACCGCATTAAGAAATCTTTCACCGCTTGCAGACGCGCCAACAAATGCAATAATAACCCCGGCAACAGCCCCACCGGCAACCAATCCAGTAGCGAACAAACTGCCTTTGCTTAATTCTTCTTCTTCAGCCGACAAATGAATGTTTTTCTTCTTTTGCCTCCATTCTACAAAACCACGGATTGCACCGCCAATGAAAATGGGAAGTGTAGTAGATAACGGCAAGTAGGTTCCAACCGCAAAACTTAATGATTTAATTCCGCACAGCTCCATAAAAACTGCTACAAACACGCCGACAAAAATATATTGCCAATCGAGATTTTGCGATAGGATTCCGATATCCAGGGTTGCTAATAATGTTGCTTGCGGTGCAGGGTAAGAGGCTGTACCGATTGCATGTTTGATACCCTGCGCTGCCATTTCGGTTGTGGGATTATCGAGAACCTTGATGGTAATTCCAATTACAATAGATGATACTATCGCCCCAACAAATAAAGCAATTTGCTGATTGCGCGGTGTAGCACCAACTATGTAGCCGCTTTTTAAATCCTGTGAGGTGGCACCCGCATTGGCCGCGGCAATACAAATCATACTACCTACAACCAGTACAAGTGGTTCAAATGCTTTTCCGGTCCAGCCAAGGCTCAGGAATATCAAACTAGTTCCCATTACAGTGGCGATAGTCATACCACTGATGGGGTTATTCGAACTTCCTATCAAACCAACAATTCTCGAAGAAACAGTTACGAACAATGCCCCGAATACAACAACCAATACGCCGATCAATAATTTTTGCCATATTCCTTCACCAGGTACTTGAGGTAGCACGCTTATTAGAGCAACCAACCCCAGACTACCCAAGGCAACAACCTTAAGGCTCAAATCGCGATCAGTCCTTTTGATTGCGGCTGCGTTACCACTTTTGGCTTCTTTAACTGACGCGATACTCGACTTTATTGATTTACTTATTGTAGGAATCGTCTTAATCAGTGTAATTATTCCTCCTGCTGCTACGGCACCTGCACCAATTTGGCGAATGAATGCATAGTAAAGGGCGGCAGAATAATCGTCGAATGTATGGGAGGCCGCGTTCCAGCCTCCGCGACCACCATCTTCTGTGATGCTGGAGAGATAACCAACTTTTACCAATTGTTGCGCGATGGCATCTGCAGGTACGAGTGTCGCCAATAACGGAATTAAAACCAACCAGCTAAGTACACCACCAGCTACGAGTACACCGGAAATACGTGGGCCAATGATATAACCAACACCCATATATTCGGGCGTTATTTCGCCACTAACGCGGGCCGAAGGATAAAACTTGTTTACTTGTGCCGACATTTTATGTGGCACTTCGGCAATAATGTGTAATATCTTTTGAAGGAATGCATATGCAAAAGCCACCCCTAAACCAATGAACGCTGTTCGTGCAAAGTCGCCTCCTTTCTCTCCCGCTTTTAATACATCACCGCAGGCTGTTCCTTCGGGATAAGGAAGATTTTCGTGTTCATTAACGATCAGAGCCCGGCGAAGTGGAATCATCATAAGTGTTCCCAGTAACCCACCTACAATCGCAAGAACCAGGATGGTGAGATAATTAAAATATTGTTCACTGTCAGGAGAACTCAGGAACAGAAAACCCGGTAGTGTGAATGATACACCTGCTGCAATACTTTCGCCGGCGCTTCCCGTTGTTTGTATAATATTGTTTTCGAGAATCGTAGTCTTAAAAAATCTTCGGCCAAGCGTGATTGCAATAACAGCAATTGGAATGGAGGCGCTTACTGTTAATCCTGCTTTTAACGCAAGATATACAGTGGATGCACCAAAGATGACGCCGAACAAGCTTCCCAATAGAATCGCTTTTACCGTCAGCTCTTTTACGTTTGCTTCAGGCGGAACAAATGGTTTGAACGTTTTCTCTGACATAGCAACTGTTTTGATTTGTATAAGTAAGATACTGAAAATAGAAAGCCGGCACTTTAAGGTCCGGCTTTCTATTTGAATTTATGAGGTGGAATTAGTCATCATCTTCTGAAGCTTTCGCGATAGTAGGAATAATAACAAAGCGGCAATTCCTGACATGAATACGAATAGCAAAAAGAAATCATAAAGATTTTCCATCTTATATCCCGCAAAGGTTGTGACTTTTCCGTTTTCTGGATATAAAGCACTTAATGACCCTGCCAGTTTATTTCCAAATGCATTTGCGGTGAACCAAATCGCCATTAACAACGAAGAGAATTTTAAGGGAGAAAGCTTATTTACCAATGATAAGCCGATTGGCGAAAGACATAATTCTCCTGCAGTGTGCAATGCATACAAGATGATCAACCACATCATACTTACCCGAATACCCGGTGCTACATCTTTCACACCGTACGCGATCCATAAATAACCAAGTCCCAATAACGCCAGACCAAGCGCCATTTTTGTTGGAGAAGATGGTTCTGATTTGCCCATTTTTAACCACATAAATGCAAAGAATGGTGCAAATACCACAATGAAGATGGAGTTGAGTGACTGGAACCAGCTGGTGGGCACTTCGTCGCGGCTAACATGACCAAAACCTTGAGTTAATAGGTATAAATTACCAACGAGCACCAATACAGCGAAAAGCGTAAGCAGAAAATAGATAGTGTTTCTTAATTGAGAATGATACTCGCCCGCAAGGTTGCGAGCAGTACTTTTGAACAATCTATAGATATAATATAACAGGCCTGCCGATAACACAGCAATCAGCCACGCGGGAATCTTTAACCAACTTATATCACGATTTACTGAGTCTTTCGCGAAGAGAACGAGGGACGCGCCTGTTTGTTCAAAAGCCGACCAAAAGAAAATCACGAATGTACATACCACCACGATCACTGCAACTTTGCTTTTTTCATCTTTGGTGAGAGACTTGTCAGAATAAATAATAAATGGTATGATAACAAAACAACCAATTAATAAATAGAAAATATAACTGATGGTAGCGGTGGCATCGAGGTATATTAGTCCAATGGAAAGGATTGAAAATAGAACCATCGTAACTACTGTGGCAAAAGGTGTTAACATTGATTTTGGCGCATTGTCGGGAATCAATCCCAATACCTTATTCTCAGGATTCATTACATATTTGCGATGGAACACCACTTGTATGATAACACTTAATACGATTGCCACGGCAGCTACGAGAAAAGCCCATTTAAAATCGGCGGGATTCCCCGTATCACCAACTAAGCCACAAGCGAGCGGTCCAATAGC
>Ga0190274_10000846_pt1 | contig 17707 bp, 17 predicted proteins | sample Popmic531T_FD_133002 | JGI IMG/M metagenome (GOLD analysis project Ga0190274, IMG submission 133002) | Populus adjacent soil microbial communities from riparian zone of Yellowstone River, Montana, USA - 531 T | ecosystem: Environmental > Terrestrial > Soil > Riparian zone | place: USA: Montana... | reverse complement strand
CGGCGAGGGCTTCACCTCGATCCAGTACCAGAACGCCAACAACTCGGTGCGGGTCAGCGACGACTTCATGGAGGCGGTCGAGGCCGGCGAGGACTGGCACCTGACCGCGCGCAACGGCGGCGAGACGGTCAAAACCCTCGATGCGCGGGAGCTGATGAACCAGATCGCCGACGCCGCCTGGCGCTGCGCCGACCCGGGCGTCCAGTACGACACGATCATCAACCGCTGGCACACCTGCCCGGAGTCGGGCCGGATCAACGCCTCCAACCCATGCAGCGAGTACATGCACGTCGACGACTCGGCCTGCAACCTGGCCTCGCTCAACCTGATGAAATTCCGCCGCGAGGACGGCAGCTTCGACGTCGAGGACTTCCAGCACGCGGTCGACATCGTCTTCCTCGCCCAGGAGATCGTCGTCGGCTTCTCCAGCTACCCGACCGAGGAGATCACCGAGAACGCCAACCGCTTCCGCCAGCTCGGGCTCGGCTACGCCAACCTCGGCGCCCTGCTGATGTCCGACGGGCTGCCCTACGACTCGACCGAGGGCCGCAACGTCGCCGCCGCGATCACGGCGCTGATGACCGGCCGCGCCTACCGCCAGTCGGCGCTGATCGCCGCCGGGGCAACCGGGCCCTACGAGGAGTACGGAAAGAACCGCGACGCCCACAACGGCGTGATGCGGATGCACCGCGACGCCTCCTATGACGTCGACCCGACCGGGATCAAGGGCGACCTGCTCGGGGCCGCCCAGCGCTCCTGGGACGAGGCGGTCGAGCTCGGCGAGGAGCACGGCTACCGCAACGCGCAGGCAACGGTGCTGGCGCCAACGGGAACGATCAGCTTCCTGATGGACTGCGACACGACCGGGATCGAGCCCGACTTCTCCCTGGTCAAGTTCAAGGAGCTGGTCGGTGGTGGGCAGATGACGATCACCAACCGCTCGGTGCCGCTGGCGCTGCGCACGCTCGGCTACGCCGAGCCGCAGGTCGAGCAGATCGCCGCCCACATCACCGAGAACAGCACGATCGTCGGCGCGCCCAGGCTGAAGGACGAGCACCTGCCGATCTTCGACGTCGCGGTCGGCGAGCGGGCGATCTCCCACACCGGCCACATCGACATGATGGCGGCGACGCAGCCGTTCATCTCGGGCGCGATCTCCAAGACGGTCAACCTGCCGCAGAGCGCGACGATCGAGGACATCGCCGACGCCTACACGCGCGGCTGGAAGGGCGGCCTCAAGGCCCTCGCCATATATCGCGACGGCTCCAAGACCGCGCAGGCGCTGCGCACCGACGCCCAGGACGAAAAGGGCGCCGAGGTCGAGGTCGTCATCGCGCCGCCAGAGCGCAAGCGGATGCCGAAGACGCGCGAATCGATCACCCACAAGTTCTCGATCGCCGGCCACGAGGGCTACATCACCGCCGGCAAGTACGAGGACGGCTCGGTCGGCGAGATCTTCCTCACCGACATCGGCAAGGAGGGATCGACGATGCGGGGGCTGCTCAACGCCTTCGCCACCGCGATCTCGATCGGCCTCCAGTACGGGGTGCCGCTGGAGACCTTCGTCCGCAAGTTCAGCTACATGCGCTTCGAGCCGGAGGGCATCACCGGCAACCCGGAGATCCCCTTCGCCAAGTCGATGCCCGACTACATCATGCGCTGGGTCGCCAGCCGCTTCATCGAGGACACCGAAACCCTCGAGGACCTCGGCATCCTCACCACCGAGGTGCGCGCCAAGCGCGACGCGGAGACCGCCCAGCTCGGCCTCGGGATCGAGACCAGCGGCGACACCGCCGGCCCTGCCAACGGCGGCAACGGCCACTCCAAGCCCGGCAACGGCGGCGAGAAGGCAAAGGCAAGCGGCAGCGAGGCCGTTCCCGCCTCAGCGGCCTTCACCGAAACCCCCCCGGTCGTCCCGGCCAAGATGTCCGGCCTGGATCTCGGCCCCGCCTGCGAGCAGTGCGGCGGCATGATGCAGCGCACCGGGTCGTGTTACACCTGCAGCAGCTGCGGCAACAACACCGGCTGCGGCTGAGCCCCCGAATCGGCTCCCACCCAGCAGGCCAGGTAGACGAATGAGCGGCGGCGGAAGTCAAGCAGCTGCAGCCGCGAGAATCGCGGTCGCGGCACTTTGCCTCGGGGCCGCCGTCCTGATCGTCCTGATCCTGGGCAGCTCCAGTGACGATTTGAGCGGCAAGGCGATCCTGGCCGCCGTCCTGCTTGCACCATTCAGCCTCTGCGCCGTTGCCGGATTTCTCCTCGTCGAGCGCCAGCCACAGTTGGCCCTACTCGGAATCGCGACGATCGGCCTCTCCGTTGCCGCCTACTTCGTCGCTCTCGACGCCCTCTGGTCCGGCGGCTTTCCCGGCCAGCGAGTCTCGGTTGAGACGCTCGCGATCCTCACGATCGCCGCCGGGCAGATATCGGTGCTGCTCTCCTTCAGGCACGATGACGACAGCCCGATGGTCAACGGAGTGCTCTTCGGGTCGATCGCCGCACTGCTGCTGCTCGTCGTGCTGGCCGTGATCGAGATCTCCGATTCGGGGGCCGAGATCGGCCCCAAGGCCTTCGGTGCCCTCTCCGTCCTCTATCTCCTCGGCGCCTTGCTTGCGCCACTCCTGCGACAGGCGGAGGTTCTGGAGACCTAGCCGAGGATGACCTCGGCGTCGTGGCGGGGGGTCTCGGTGATGGCGCGACGGAAGATCCGTTCGGGCTTGGGGTTTGCCGGACGGATCTGGTGGCGCTTGACCAGCTCTTTGAGGACGACGGCCATCTCGAACTGGGCGAAGGAGGCGCCGAGGCAGCGGCGGACGCCGCCGCCGAAGGGGATCCAGGTGTAGGTGCCGGGCGGGTTCTCGAGGAAGCGCTCGGGGAGGAAGCGCTGCGGTTCGGGGTATATCTCGGGGTTGCGGTGGACGAGGTAGATGCAGGGCGCGACAGAGACGCCGGCGGGCAGCTCGTAGCCGCCGATCTCGACCGGCTCGGTCAGTTTGCGCAGGACGATCGAGATCACCGGACGCAGGCGCAGCGTCTCCTGGATCGTCGCGGTCAGGTACTCGTCGCGATCCTCGCTCACCTCGGTGCGCAGTCGCTCCAGCTGCTCCGGGCTGCGGACGAGCCGCTCGACCGCCCAGGAGAGCGAGGTCGCGGTCGTCTCGTGCCCGGCGACGAGCAGGGTGAGCAGCTCGTCGCGCATCTCCTCGTCGCTCATCGGGCTGCCGTCCTCGTGGTGGGCGCCGATCATCATCGAGAGCACGTCGTTGCGCTCCTCGACGTCGCCGGCCCGGCGCCGCTCGGCGATCTCGCGGTAGATCAGCTCGTCGACGCGGTCGATCCGCTTGCCGAAGGCCGAGATGCCACGGACCCGTTTGGGCCCCACCATGAGCAGCGGAAGCAGAAAACGGGGATTGGTGGTGATGTCGAGGAACTCGCGCAGGGCGCCGCGCAGATCCGCGAGCTTGTCCGCCTCAGCCTTGCCGACGCCGAAGACCGTGCGCAGGATGATCTCCAGCGTCAGGGCCTGCATCCGCGGGCGCAGCTTGTGGGGAGTCCCGGTGGGCCAGCTGTCGATCTCGCGCTCGGCGATTTCGCCCATCGTCTGCGCGTAGCCCTGCATGCGCTCGCCGTGGAAGGGCGGCAGCAGCAGCTTGCGCTGGCTCATGTGACGCTTCTCGTCGAGGACCAGAAGCGAGTTGTGACCGAGCAGCGGGGCGAGGATTTCGTTGCCCTCGCCGGCGTGGAATATGCGGGGGTCGCCGGTGAAGACCTGCTTGATCGCCACCGGGTCGGCGAGCATCACCCAGGTGCCTTCGTAGGCGACCCGGATCGTGAACATGTCGCCATAGCGGTCCTGACAGGCGTAGAGCAGGCGCCTCGCCTGACGCGACCAGATCGCGGTCTGCGCCGCCTTGGGCAGCGGCGGGCTGGGCGGCAGCCGTCGCTCGGAGGCCCGGGGTGCCGGCCGCGGAGTGGTTGTGGTGGCTGCCTCCATTCCCTCTCCCGCAGGCTAGTACCCGAAGAGAACCCACGTGTGAGATGCGTCACCCGGAGATCGCGTAGCCTGGCGGCCTCGTGGACCTCCCCCGACTCCCCCCTCGCGCCGAGCACCGGGTCGTCCGCTGGGCATGTGGGTTGTCCCCGCGCGCACAGCGGCTGCTCTTCGGCCGGCCGCCGCGGCTCGACGGCCAGGAGCTCGCTCCCGACATCCACACGCTGCTGGAGCTGGCGAGGCGGACCGGCGAGACCTCGCTGGTCGAAGGGAGGACGGTCGAGCAGGCGCGCGCCGAAAACCTCGAGGAGGTGCCGGTCGTGTGCGGCCCGCCGCGGCCGATGGCGCGGGTCGAGGACATGGCGATCCCAGGCCCCGCCGGCGAGATCCCGGCGCGGCTCTACGTGGCGCTCGGCGCACCCCGTCCACCGCAGCCGCTGCTCGTCTACTACCACGGCGGCGGCTGGGTGATCGGCGACCTCGAGACCCACGACGGCATCTGCCGCTTCCTCGCCGAGCACGGCGGCTGCCGGGTCCTCTCGATCGACTACCGGCTCGCGCCCGAGCATCCCTTTCCGGCCCCGACCGAAGACGCGGTTGCGGCCTTTGGCTGGGCCGCGGAGAACGCCGAAGAGCTAGGCGCCGACCCGACCCGGATCGCGGTCGGCGGCGACAGCGCCGGCGGCAACATCTCAGCCGTCGTCTGCCTGCAGACGCGCGACCGCGACGGCCCCAAGCCGGCGATGCAGCTGCTGCTCTACCCCGCCACCGACGTGGTCGGCGAACAGACCTCCCGCGAGACCTTCGCCAAGGGATTCCTGCTGACCAGGAACGACATGCGCTGGTTCGAGGATCACTACCTGCCCGATGGCTGCGAGCCCGACGATCCTCGCGCCTCGGTGATGCGCGCCCAGGACGTCTCGAACCTGCCACCGGCCTACGTCGCCACCGCCGGCTTCGACCCCCTGCGCGACGAGGGGGAGATCTATGCGGCACGCATGCGCGAGGCGGGCGTCACCGTGGCAATGCGGCGCCACCGCGGGCTGATCCACGGCTTCGCCAACCTGACCGCGATCTGCCCCAACGCCCGCGCCGCGATGCTCGAGGTCGCGGGCGCGCTCCGCATGGGCCTTGGCTAATACCCCTAGGGGGTATGACATACTCCAGGTGCAACGCGTAACGGCTCTCCAAGAGCCGAAAGACGTTGCACGCGATCATGGCCACGAGCGACACCGAGACCACCCATGGCTACACCGAGAATCGCGAGGCGGTGCTGAAGCGCCTGCGGCGGATCGAGGGCCAGGTGCGCGGGGTCGAGCGGATGGTCGAGGAGAACCGCTACTGCATCGACGTCGTCACGCAGGTGACGGCAATCCAGGCGGCGCTGGACAAGGTCGCGCTGGAGCTGCTCTCCGACCACGCCGCCCACTGCGTCGCGGGGGCGAGCGACGGCGAAGACCAGCGGGAGCTAACCAACGAGTTGATGGCCGCTGTCCGGCGTCTCGTCAAGCGCTGAGGGCGCTACTCGTACTGAAGGGACTCCAGGACATCGAGACGTGACGCGCGGCGCGCCGGCGGGACCGCGGCGATGACGCCGATTACGGCAGCGAAGGCGAGCAGCGCGACCAGCGATCCGATCGGGTAGGAGAGCGTGAAGCCTTCGTCCTTCAGCGGCTGGGCGATCAGCGCCGCGAAGACGATGCCGAGAGCCATGCCGAGGATCGCCCCGATCAGGGCTGTGATCACGGCCTCGTAGCGGATCATCGTCCGCACCTGGCGCCGCGACATGCCGATCGCCCGCAGCATTCCCAGCTCGCGCCTGCGTTCGTGGATCGAAAGCGCCAGCGTGTTGGCGATGCCGAAGATCGAGATCACGATCGCCAGCAGCAGCAGCGCGTAGACGAGGTTGACGAGCTGCTGGACCTGGTCTTCGCGGCTTTCCTTGAGTTCCTGCTGGTTCAGCACTTCGGCGATCGGGAATCCCGTTTCGACCACGGTGCTGAGCAGCGCCTGCGTTCGCTTGGCGTCGGTGCCCGGCGCGGTTTCGATGAAATCGCTCGTGTCCTGGGTCTGGCTGAAGTCCCGGGCCATGACCGGCTGCGTGACCAGCACGCTGCCGAAGACGCCGAGCTTGGAGTCGAATTCCCCCGCCACCTCGAAGCTCGGTCGGTGGCGCGTCTGTGTGAGCAGGCGGAAGCGGTCGCCCACTTCCAGATCGTGTTCGGAGGCGAAGGAGTCCGAGAGGACCGCCTGGCCGTCGCGCAGATGCCGCAGCGTCGCCGGCCGTCCCTTCGTCCATTCGACATCGACGGTTCGCTGGATGTTCCGGCTCGGCGCCGAGACCCTCGCCCCCGCGCCCTCCGGCAGCAGCTTCGCCTGGACCGAGCGGATGCTGGCCACGGCGCTCACCCCGGGCACCTTGCGGGCCGCGGTCGCCGCTCCGTTGGGGATCGGCGAGAAGCTGTCGCTGTTCTGGATCACCAAGCCGCCGGCAAAGTTTTCGTCGACCACCTGGGCGACCGAGCTCTTCAGGCCGGCGGCGAAAACGGTGACGAAGGCGACGACCATGAGGCCGATCATCAGCGCCGCCGCGGTCACGGCCGTGCGGGCGGGATTGCGCTGGGCGTTCTCGCGCGAGAGCCTGCCGATCAGCCGGCGCAGGCGCTCCAACGGCCAGCCGGCCATCGCCGCCAGCGGCGGCACCAGGTGCGGGCTGAAAAGGGAAACCGCGAAGACGATCGCGACCGCGCCGCCGCCGATCAGGCCGGCCGCGGTCCCCGACCCGGCGTTGCCGAAGAGGCCGAACAGGACCGCCCCCAGGCCGGCCACGGCCAGCAGCATCGAGAGCCCGATGCCGAGCAGGCGCCGGCGGCGACTGGGCGGCTGGCTGAACGCGTGCAGGGCGGCGATCGGGGGCACCCGCGTCGACCGCAGCGCCGGCACCAGCGAGGAGAGGGTCGTGACGAAGATCCCGATCAGCAGCGAGACGACGACCGTGCGGGTCTGCATCACCAAGCTGGTGGTCGGCAGGTCGACTTCGAACGCTTCGAGCAGGAGGTTGAGCAGCTTGGCGATGAAGAAACCGCCGCCGATCCCGACGATCGCCCCGAGCAGGCCGATCGCCAGCGCCTCGACGACGACCGTGGTGAGGATCTGGCGGCGCGAGGCCCCGAGCGTGCGCAGCATGCCGAACTCGCTCACCCGCTGGGCGACCGTGATCGAGAAGGTGTTGAAGATCAGGAAGGAGCCGACGAGGATCGCGATGAAGGCGAAGACGAGCAGGAAGATCCGCAGGAAGGTGAGGCTTTCGCGTATTTCTTCGGAGCCGCGGTCGGCGCTTTCCGTGGCGGTCTCGACCCGGACCCCCGGTGGCATCTCGCCGGCGATCCGCTTCTTCAGCGTCCTCGCCGAGACCCCCTCGTCAGCGGCGACCGAGATCTGGTCGAAGCGGGCGCGCTTGTGGGCGAGGCTCTGCGCCACCGGCAGCGTCACCTGGGCGATGCTGGCGCCGCCGAAAGAGGCGCCGCCGAGGCGGGTGAGGCCGACGAGGCGGAAGGGACGGACCCTGCCCTGGCCGATGATCTCGATCGTGTCACCAAGCGACATCCCGGCGTCGTCGGCGGCGGCTTCGGTGAGCGAGGCTTCGGTCGGACCGCGGGGCGGGTGTCCGTTGACGTAGGCGAGCGACTCGAGCCCGTCCGGGAGCCTCGAGGAGATGAATTTGGGTGAGAACTTGGTCCCGATCTTGTTGCCTTCGGAGTCGAAGAAGCCGCCCGGGGTGAAGATCGCCCCGGCGGCAAGCCTGACCCCGGGCGTCCTCTGCACGCGCGGCAGGAGAGATGCGCTGATCGTCGGGGTTTCGCCGTTTTCCTGTTTGACCGGGTTCTCGGCCGTGATCACGACGCTGGTCCCCTTCAGCGACTCGTCGAAGATTTCGTCGAAGGCGGCGAAGATCGTGTCGGTGAGGACGTAGGAGCCGGCAACGAAGGCAACGCCGATGACCACCGCGAGGGTGGTCGCAAGGGCGCGCGCCTTGCGCGCCCAGAGGCTCTTGAGGGCGAGGCTAGTCAATCTGCTTCATCAGCTCGATCACCTCGTCGGCCGAGCCGGGAGAGTCGTCGTGGACGATCCTGCCGTCGCGCAGGGTGATCAGGCGGTCCGCGTGGGCGGCGGCGGCCGGATCGTGGGTGACCATGATCACCGTCTGGCCGAACTCGTCGACGGCCTGGCGCAGCAGGCGCAGGACGTCGTCGCTGGCTTTCGAGTCGAGGTTGCCGGTCGGCTCGTCGGCGAAGACGACCGCCGGTTTGGAGACCAGCGCGCGGGCGACGGCGACGCGCTGCTGCTGGCCGCCGGAGAGCTCCGACGGGCGGTGGGTGCGACGGTCTCCGAGGCCGACCGTGTCGACAAGCTGGTCCAGCCACGGCTTGTCGGGCTCGCGGCCAGCGATGGAGAGCGGCAGCACCAGGTTCTCCTCTGCCGTGAGGACCGGCAGCAGGTTGAAGAACTGGAAGACGAAGCCGAGCTTCTCGCGGCGCAGCTCGGTCAGCTCGCCGTCGTCGAGGCCAGTGATCTCCTCGCCGTCAAGGACGACGGTGCCGGAGGTCGGCTTGTCGAGCCCAGCGAGGATGTGCATCAGGGTCGACTTGCCCGATCCCGACGGCCCCATGATCGCGGTGAAGCGGCCGCGTTTGAACCCGGTGCTGACGTCGACGAGCGCATCGACGGCTGCCTCGCCCTCGCCGTAGCGGCGGGAGACAGAGTTGGCGACTACTACCGGCCCGTTCGAGTCGTTCATGGAGCGGACGGTATCTACCCGATTGGCCGGGGCCTATTCCGGCAGGGGTTCCACTTAACTTTTTGGGTGGAGACGCGGTTGCTGGCGCCTCAAGGTGCACGCCCAAAAAGCACAAGACGTTCCACCCCTGCCGGAATAGGCCCTAATAGCCTGCGGGGCGGATGGCGCTCGCTGATCAATTCGATGGGTTTCTGGTCGACCTCGACGGGGTGGTCTGGGTTGGGCGTGAGCCCCTGCCGGGGGGAGCGGAGGCGCTGCGGACGCTGATCGACGGTGGCAAAGAGATCGTCTTCATCACCAACAACCCGGCTCGCCCTCCGGCCACCTACGTCGAGCGACTGCGAGAGATGGGCGTGCCAGTGCCAGATGGACGCGTCGTCACCGCGGGGGTGGTCACCGCCGAGCTCGCCGCGGGGGAGGTCGGACAGGGTGGGAGTGCCTTCGTCATCGGCGCGGCCGGCTTCAAGCGGACCGTGGCCGAGGCTGGACTGGAGCTGCGGGAGGGAGAGGCGGGACGCGGGGCCGCGGCCGTGCTCGTCTCTGGGCACCGCGACTTCGACTACGAGGAGCTACTGACCGCGACGCTGGCGCTGCAGGTGGGCGCCGCGCTCTTCGCGACCAGCCGCGATCCGACCCTGCCGATGCCGGGCGGGGCCTGGCCGGGAACGGGCTCGGTGCTGGCGGCGGTCGAGACCGCCTCGGGGGTGACGGCCGAGATCGGCGGCAAGCCGGAGCGCCATCTCTTCGAGCGAGCCTGCGCGCTGATCCCGGACGCGAGCCGGGTGGCGATGGTCGGCGACCGGATCGCCTCTGACATCGAGGGCGGGCGGCGGGCCGGCCTGGAGACGGTCCTGGTGCTCAGCGGCGCCAGCACGCAGGCCGAGGCCGAGGCGGCCGATTCGCCCCCGGGCCACGTCATCGACGACCTCAGCGGACTGCTGTCGTGAATGCCGCGGCGGAGCAGTCACGGCCGCTGGTGCCGCGGCCGGGGATCGCCTTTGCCGGGGTCTTCGCGGTCACCTTCTGCGGGCTGGTCGCGGTCGGCGCCGTGCTGCCGGTGCTGCCGCGCTTCGTGCACGGGCCGCTCGACGCCGGCAACGTCGCGGTCGGCGTGGTGATCGGCTCCTACGCGATCACCGGCCTGCTGCTGCGCCCCTTCGCCGGCCGCCTCGCCGACCACCGCGGCCGCAAGCCCACCGTCCTGCTCGGCTCGGTCCTGGTCGCGATCGGCGGCTTCATGTACCTGCTGCCGCTGGGAGTGCCGGGGCTGGTCGCGGCGCGGCTGGTGCTCGGCGCCGGCGAGGGAACGGTCTTCACCGCCAGCTCGGCCTGGGTCGTCGACCTGGCGCCGCCCGACCGGCGCGGCCGCGTGATCGGCCTCTACGGGCTCTCGGTCTGGGCCGGGCTGAGCATCGGGCCGCTGATCGGCGAGCTGATCCTGCACGCCTCCAGCTACACGTTCGTCTGGCTCTTCGCCGGCCTGGCGCCGCTGCTCGGGGCGCTGATCGCCACCCGCCTACCCGACCCGTTCCACGCCGTCCCCCACCCCGAGGAGGAGCACCACTCGCTGATCGAGCGCGAGGCGGTCCGGCCGGGTGCCGCCCTTGCCCTCGGCTCGATCGGCTACGGGACGATGGCCGCGTTCGTCGTCCTGCACCTCGAGTCCCGCGGGGTCGGCCACGGCGCCGCCGTGTTCGGCGCCTTCGCGACGATGGTCGTGCTCACCCGCCTGATCGGCGGCGACCTGCCCGACCGGGTCGGCGCGGCGCGGGTGGCCTTCGTCGCCGCCCTGGTCGAGGCGATCGGCCTGGCCACGATCGCGCTCGCGCAGAGCCTCCCGGTCGCCGTCGCCGGCGCCCTGGCAATGGGCGCCGCCTTCTCCCTCCTCTACCCCTCCCTCTCGCTTATCGTCGTCAGCCGCGTCTCCGACACCCGCCGCGGCGCCGCGCTCGGCACCTTCACCGCATTCTTCGACGCCGGCGTCGGCTTCGGCGCCCCCCTGGCCGGCGCCGCCGCCGCGCTCAGCAGCTACGAGGGCGCCTTCCTCCTGGCCGCGGCGATCGCCATCGCCTCAGCCACCACGATCGCCCTCGTGATCGCCCCGCGCAGCCGCCCCCTCCTGGCCACCCACTAACCGGGGTGCAACGTTTTGTGGTTCGTATGGAGCCGGAAAACGTTGCACGTCGACAGTGGATGCCGATCCGGTCGCAGGTGCAACGTTTTGTGGCCGCCGTGGAGCCGGAAAACGTTGCACCCTGGTGGTCGGGTAGCGGTTAGCGCTGGGCGATGAGGAGGGACTGGGCGGCGCGGCCGATGCGGCCACGCGTGTCGGAGAGGACCGACTCAGCGGTGCCGATGCCGCTGGGCTGAGGACGGGTGACGGCGTCGACGCAGACCCACTCGCCCTCGGGCATGCGCTCGAAGTGGACCGTCAGGTCGACGTTGATGAAGACGTACTCGCGCCAGTCGAGCACGGCGCTGATCCCGTTGCCGACGTCGGCCGCAACCAGAGCCCGCTGCAGCGGCGAGGGCTCCTCCCCCTCAACCAGCGACTGCCGCATCCGCATCCAAACCGTCGCTGGCCCAGCCTCCAAAAATGCCCCAGCAACAGCCTTCCATTCCATCGCCGTGTGGTACCCCACATCCTGCCCAGTGGGAAAGAACTCCGGCGTCCACCCTTCCTCCGGCCCAGCCGGCGGCGCGTCCTCCGCAACGGCCCCATCAGGCAACTCAAGCTCCGAGGCCCGCAAGAGCCAAGCCGTGGCCCGCACCAGCTCCCCACCCTCGTTGCTCAGCGACGCCTCGACCAGCTGCACCTTCTTACCTGGCCGAATCACGCGCGACTCGACCCGCACCTCCCCAATCGGCACCGGCCGAAGAATCTCGAACACAACCCGCCCGACCTGAAACTCCCCCGCCCCATCGACCCGCTCGATCTCCCGCCCCAACAGAGCCGACGGCGGCCCAGCATGCTGCGACCCGGGATCCCAGGGCCCCCTCGTAAGCTCAGTAGCGACGTACTGACCTTCGCCACCACCCCGCTCGTAGAACGCGTCAGCCATACCGGCCTGATCCTACGAGGGAGGTGACGGGCACCGCCTCGACACTCCCTCCCCCCCAGCACCGCAGGGTGTCTCTCAGCCGCGAAGCGGCTCCCTATTAACCCCGCCACCGGCGGGGTTTGGGGAGTGACGAGGTGGTGCCCGTCACCTCCCCGCAAGAGCCTCCCCGTACCCTGGATACAGACCCAAAGGAGCTGAGATGACAGAGACCACCAAGAAGATCCAGAAGTCCGACCAAGAGTGGCGCGAGCAGCTCACCCCCGAGCAATACGAGGTGACCCGCAAGGCCGGCACCGAGCGCGCCTTCACCGGCCCCTACGTCGACGAGAAGACCGCCGGCATGTACACCTGCGTCTGCTGCGGCACCGAGCTCTTCTCCTCGGACACCAAGTTCGACTCCGGCACCGGCTGGCCCAGCTTCACCGAGCCCGCCAACCTCGAGCACGTCGAGCTGCGCCCCGACAACAGCCTCCTCATGCGCCGCACCGAGGTCGTCTGCAAGCACTGCGACGCCCACCTCGGCCACGTCTTCGACGACGGCCCGGGAGAGGGCGGCCAGCGCTACTGCATCAACGGCTGCGCGCTCGAGCTCAAGCCCGCCGCGGACGCGTCGAGCTAGGCCTTGCCGCCAGCGCCCAGATAGCTGAACTTGACCGCGAGGGCCACGGCCTCGGTCCTCGTGTCCACCTCGAGCTTGGCGATCGCGTTGCGCACATGGGTGTGCACGGTCGCCGGGCTGAGCTGGAGCCGCTCGGCGATCTCTTTGACCCGCAGGCCCTCGGCCAGCAGCTCGAGGATCTGGCGCTCACGCGGTGAGAGCTCGAGCAGCTTCTCGACCTCGGAGGGCTTGCCGCCGGCGAAATCGCCGCCGAGGAAGGTGCCGCCGCCGGTGACCGCTTTGACGGCGCGGGCGATGTCCTCCGCCGGCGCCGACTTGAGCACATAGCCGGAGGCGCCGGCCCGCAGGGCCAGCGCGAGCAGGTCGGGCTGGGCGTGGGCGGTGAAGATGATGACCTTGGTCCGCGGCCGGGCCTTGAGGACCTCCTTGGTCGCCTCGATCCCGTCGCGCTTGGGCAACTCGACGTCGATGATCAGGACGTCGGGCTCGAGCTCCTTGACCACGTCGACGACATCGCGCCCGTTTCCGGCCTCGCCGACGATCTCGACGATGCTCGAATTGACCATGCGCGCCTTGATCGCCTCGCGCACGATCTCATGGTCGTCGCAGAGGACGACCCGCTTTGCATCCCGTACACCTGTGCTCATAAGGTTCCGATCCTTGCAGGCGAACCGTATGAATGCAAAATAGTGGGTAGCGTGAATCGGCCATCCCGCTCCTGCCGGTTCTCGATCAGGGCGATCATCGTGCGTCCAACCGCGACCGCGGTGCCGTTGAGCGTGTGGACAACCTGGGGGGCCTCGTCTTCACCCGGCCGGTATCGGCAGCCCAGGCGCCGCGCCTGATAGTCGGTCGTATTCGAGCAAGAGGTCAGCTCGCGGTAGCGGCCCTGGCTCGGGATCCAGGCCTCGCAGTCGTACTTCTTCGCGGCCGGCGCGCCGAGGTCACCCGCGGCGACGTTGACGACGCGGTAGGGGATCTCGAGCTCGGCGAGAATGCGCTCCTCGATCGCGAGCAGGCGCTCGTGCTCGGCCGCCGACTCGCCCGGCTCGACGAAAGAGAACATCTCGACCTTGTCGAACTGGTGGACGCGGAAGATGCCACGCGTGTCGCGGCCGGCGGCGCCGGCCTCGCGGCGAAAGCAGGTGGAGAAGCCTGCGTAGCGCAGCGGCAACTGCTCGGCCGCGAGGATCTCGTCGGCGTGCAGGGCGGCGAGCGGCACCTCCGAGGTGCCGACGAGGAAGAGCTCGTCCTTGGGCACCTCGTAGATCTGGTCGCGGTCGCCGGGCAGGAAGCCGGTGCCGACGAGCGCCTCCTCGCGGACCAGCACCGGCGGCACGACGGGCTCATGGCCCTCGCCGCGGACCAGGTCGAGGGCGAAGCGAACCAGGGCCAGCTCGAGCAGCACCAGGTCGCCCTTGATGTAGGCGAAGCGGGAGCCGGACACCCTCGCGCCCGCCTCCATGTCGATCAGGCCAAGCTCGGAGCCGATCTCGAGGTGGTCGCGCGGCTCGAAATCGAACTCCGGCCGCTCCCCCTCCTCGCGCAAAACGACCGCGTCCTCCTCGGTCATCCCTTCCGGGGCATCGGGATCGGGCAGGTTCGGCAGGGCCGTGACGATCCTCTGCAGGTCGGCTTCGACCCGCTCGAGCTCGACCTTGCCGGACTCGATCGTCTCCTTCAGGGCTTGGACGGCGCGCATCTGCTCCCCGCCGTCCTCGCCGCGCTGCTTCGCCTCGCCGATCTGCTTGGAGAGCGTCTTGCGCTCGGCCTGGGCGCCCTCGATCCGGGGCAGCAGCTCGCGGCGGCGAGCGTCGAAGTCGAGGAGCTCGTCGACCTGCTCGGCGGCACCGCGGCGCGCGAGCGCCGCCTTGACCCGCTCAGGGTCGGAGCGGATCAGCTTCAGGTCGAGCATCGCCCTGAAAGGTTAGGGCGATGTCTCGCCAGGACGAGGCGATTCTTCGGCTTCTTCGCCCGCGTACTTCGCGACGAAGCGGGCGACGGCTTCGGCTTCCTCGCCGGCGAGGATGTTCTGGGGCATGATCGCGCCGGAGAAGCCGCCGTTCTGGATCGCGAAAAGAGCATCGTCATAGGACTCGGTTCGCTGGTCGAGGTTCGGCCCCTGCGTGCGCACGCCGCGGTTGCCGCTGCCCTGCGTGCCGGCGGCGCTGAGCGTGTGGCAGCCGGAGCAGTGCGTGGCGAAGAGGACGGCCCCGTTGTGGTTGGGGTCGCCCTTGGAGACCGTGACCCCTTCCTCGCCGAAGCCGCACGCGGCGAGGCCGAGCGCAGCGAGAAGGGCCGTGGCTGTGATCAGTGCCAGTCGCACGCGGCGCGCATCATATTGTCTGGTCAAGCCATGAGTCCGCTCGACCCCGCTCGCTTCCGCGCCGCGATGGCGATGTTGCCGACTGGCGTCACCGTCGTCAGCGCCGCCGGGCCCGGCGGCCCGGCCGGCGCGACGGCCAACGCGGTCTGCTCGCTCTCGATCGAGCCGATGCTGATGCTGGCCTGCCTCGACCGCGGCTCCCGCACCCTGCTCGCCGTTCAGGCGGCCAACCACTTCGGCATCAGCGTCCTGCACTCGGGCCAGGAGCAGATCGCCCGCAGCTTCGCCACCAAGGCCCCCGTCGCCGACAAGTGGGAGGGCATCGCCTGGAGCGAGCGCGAGGGGATCCCGGCGATCGACGGGGCTCTGGCCTGGATCGCCTGCGAGCTGCGCGACGTGGTCGCCGCCGGCGACCACGTGATCGTCACCGGCGAGGTCCGTGACCTCGCGAGCGGCGAGGGCGACCCGCTCGTCTTCAGCGGCGGCGAGTACCGACCGCTGACCTGACCCCGTCCGTTGGCGCATCCGACATTGACCACACTCTGCTGGGGTCAATGTCGGATGCGCCCGCGATACCCTGCAGCGCGATGGAGGCAGCAGCGGTCCCTGGCTCACGGTGGACGTTCGCCCAATGGGGGATCGTCGTCCTCGCCGTCGTGCAGCTGGCCTGGGCCGTTGCGGGGTTGATCGCCGAACCGACCTTCGACTTCGGCGATGGCGCCTCTACCCAACGCGTGCTCGGCGTCGACTTCAACGGCGTCCACGCCCTCTCGGGCTTCCTGCTCTTCCTCCCCGCCTTCTACTTCGCGCTGAAGCCGCGCTGGGCGGTGCTCTACGCGATCTACGTCGCCGTCGCCCTGCTCGTCACCGGCATCTGGGCGATCTTCTCGACCAGCCCAGCCGGGATCTTCACCTTCCCCAACAACGGCGCCGACGCCGTCCTCCACATCACCACCGGCGCTCTCTTCGCGATCGTCGCCACGATCCAACTGGGCCTGGACCGGCAGCGGGCGGGCTGACGCTACCGCGAAGCGCCGTGACCGGTGACGTGACGTACGCCCTGGTCTCCGCGCCAGTCACCCGGATGGGCCTTGGCGCGATCTCGATGTTGGGTTACCAGCCAGGCGATCGTCAAGACGATCGCCCAACCCATCAGGTTGTAGGGGGGATCAACGAGGCGGCCAATTACGAAAGTGGGGATCACGATCAGGAACATGGCCGGAGATAGGGCGAGAAGAAATTCAGTGATGCGATGTTTTGTCTGCATCGATATCAATATAGCCCAGTGACCAGGCCGAATACGTATATGGCGGACCCCAGACCAAAGCCCACCAGCCCGCCGACGACCGCCAGTCGCTCTACCGACCGCGTTGACCGCCCAAGGCAGGATCCGGCAAGAACCCAGACAAACGCCGCGGCCGCCGAGCAGAGGGTTGGAAATTCCGGAGCGCCGGGGTTGGGAGGCGTAGCGGCAAGCACCGCTGGACCGTCGCCCACCGCGTCATACGCGTGGTGCGCGTAACGTCACGAAAGCGTCAAAATGCGCCGCTGGTTCCCGCGGCGCGGAGTGCGAGGAAGAGGATCACGCCGCAGCTGACGGCCATGATGCCCATCTCGCGGCGGACTATGGCGAGGGCGACGTCCTGCTGGGCATCGGCTGAGAGGGCTTCGAAGTCGACGTCGCGGAGCTCGCGTTCGGCGGCTCCGGTGCGGGCGCCCTCGGCGATCAGGGAGACGACCAGGGGCAGGATTCCGTAGAGGTAGTGGAGGCTGTCGTCGGGCTCGTGGTTGGTGAAGACGAGCAGGCCGCCCAGCATCACCTGGACGAAGACCGCTGCCTGGGCCGCCCGCAGGAAGTACCAGAAGCGGATCGAGGGGCGGTCTCGAAACCAGGCCACTCCGCCGACGACGAAGGCGACGAGGTTCAGCGCGATCAGGGCGCAGCCGACGACGAGGTGAACCTCCGCCACGGCTATTTCCTCCTATTAGGGTCGGGATTCGGCTTGTTGATGCGGAAAATCACTATGTAGCAATGTGTTACAAGGTGGGTGTATAAAGGCTGCTACAGGCGGTGAGGCGAGGCGAAAACGCCCCGCGATCCCCTCGCAAAATCCAGATCTCCCAGTGCTGAAGAGCTACCTGCCGATTCTCGTCTTCGCCTTCCTCGGCGTCACCGTTGGGGGGGCTTTCGCGATGCTCAACCACGTGATCGGGCCAAAGCGCCCGAAGCGCCCGACCGCCGCGAGCCTACGGCAGTCCGAGCCGTATGAGTCGGGCATCCCGGTCGAGGCCTCGCACGGCCTGCGCTTCGGCGTCAGCTTCTACCTGATCGCGATGCTTTTCATCCTCTTCGACATCGAGGTCGTCTTCCTCTACCCGATCGGGGTGATCCTGAAGGAGGCCGACAGCGTCTTCGTCCTCGGCGAGCTGGTCACCTTCATCGCCCTGCTGCTCGTCGCCTTCGTCTACGTCTGGCGAAAGGGTGCGTTGGATTGGAAGTAGAGCGACAGACGATGCGGGAGCGGCAGCTGCGCGCCCGCGACATGCTGCGCGGCGACCTCGAGGGCGAGGAGCTCGAGCGCTACGTCGAGGAGAAGGTCGTGATGACCAGCTTCGAGAAAATGCTCGGCTGGTCGCGCTCGAACTCGATCTTCCCGCTCACCTTCGGCCTCGCCTGCTGCGCGATCGAGGCGCCGATCTCGATCGTCACGGCCCGCTACGACCTCGCCCGCTTCGGCGCGGAGGCGGCGCGTGCCTCGCCGCGCCAAGCCGACCTGATCATCCTCTCGGGCCGGGTCTCGATCAAAATGGCGCCGGTCGTGCGGCGGCTCTACGACCAGATGCTGGAGCCGAAGTGGGCGATCTCGATGGGCGCCTGCTCCTCCAGCGGCGGCATGTTCTCCAACTACGCCGT
>Ga0190274_10000845_pt1 | contig 17724 bp, 19 predicted proteins | sample Popmic531T_FD_133002 | JGI IMG/M metagenome (GOLD analysis project Ga0190274, IMG submission 133002) | Populus adjacent soil microbial communities from riparian zone of Yellowstone River, Montana, USA - 531 T | ecosystem: Environmental > Terrestrial > Soil > Riparian zone | place: USA: Montana... | reverse complement strand
TGCCGGCCTCGCCGAGCTGCGCCTGCCGGAGCTGCAGAAGGGCTCCTCGATCATGCCCGGCAAGGTCAACCCGGTGATCCCGGAGGTGGTGATCCAGGTCGCCGGCCAGGTGGTCGGCAACGACGCCGCGATCGCGATCGGCGGCATGCAGGGTCAGTTCGAGCTCAACGTGCGGGTGCCGCTGATCGCCCGCAACCTGCTCGACTCGATCAAGCTGCTCGCCTCCGCCTCGCGCCTGCTCGACGAGAAATGCGTCGCCGGCCTCGAGGCCAACGAGGAGATGACCACGCGCCACGCCGAGGCCACCCTGGCCACGGCAACCGCCCTCAACCCCCACATCGGCTACGACCGCGCCGCCGACATCGTCAAGACCGCCGCCGAGTCCGGCCGCTCCCTGCGCGAGGTAGCCCTCGAGCAGGGCGTCGAGCCATCCATCCTCGAGGAGGCGCTGGACCACCGCCGCATGGCCCGCCCCCACGAGTAGCGGCTTGGCTGCAAGGGGGACGGGAGGGTCTCCCCAGACACATCTCGCTATGGCTCGATGTTGAGTGTCTGGGGAGACCCTCCCGTCCCCCTTGTCACACAGCTCTGGCTGGGCGGTCAGCCTTGGAGGGTTATGAAGCGCTCCTCAGTCAGCTCGTAGACGGCGTAAGCCGGGCCCTCGCGGGTGTTGCCGGAGTCCTTCACTCCTCCGTAGGGCTGCTGGTCGGCTCGGAAGGTGGGGACCTCGTTGATGAGGACGCCGCCGAACTCGAGGGTGCGGGCGGCCTCGAGGCCGCGGCCGATGTCGCGGGTGAAGACGCCGGCCTGGAGGCCGAACTTGGAGTCGTTGGCCAGCTCCAGCGCTTCGCCGAACTCCGTATAGGTGTCGATCGTCGCGACCGGCCCGAAGATCTCCTCGCACCAGACCTTGGCCTCTTTGGGCGGCGCCGAGAGCAGGGTCGGGGCGAGGCAGCGGCCCTCGTCGACCAGCTCCCCCCCGGTCAGCAGCGTGGCGCCGGCGGCGACCGCCTCGTCGATCCACTCCTTGACGCGGTCGCGGTCGCCGGGGGTGATCAGCGGGCCGACGTCGGTATCGGAGTCGAGCGGGTCGCCGACGGTCAGCTTCTCGACGTTGGCGACGAGTCGCTCGGTGAAAGCCTCGGCAACCTCCTCCTGGACGAGGATGCGCTGGATCGAGATGCAGCTCTGGCCGGCGTGGGAGAAGGCGTGGATCTGGGCTTTGTCGGCGGCCGCCTCCCAGTCGCCGTCGGAGTGGACGATCAGCGGCGCGTTCGACCCCAGCTCCAGGTTGACCTTCTTGTGGGGGACGCGGCTGCGGATGTCCCAGCCGACCCCGGCCGAGCCGGTGAAAGTGAGCGCCTTGGTCAGCTCGTGCTCGACGATCGCGTTGCCGACCTTGGAGCCGGGGCCGGGAATGACGCTGAGCCAGCCCTGTGGCAACCCCGCCTCCTCCAGGATCGCCGCCAGCTTCAGGGCCGAGATCGGGGTCTGGCCGGCGGGCTTGAGCACGATCGCGTTGCCGGCGGCGATCGCCGGCCCGAGCTTGTGGGCGACGAGGTTGAGCGGGAAGTTGAAGGGGCTGATCGCGCCGACGACGCCATAGGGCACGCGCAGCATCACGCCGAGCTTGCCGGCGCCGCTGGCCGAAGCCTCCATCGGCACCGTGCCGCCGGTCAGCTTGCGGGCCTCGACCGCAGCGAAGGTGAGCGTGTCGACGCAGCGCTGGGCCTCGACCTTGGCGGTCTTGATCGGCTTGCCGGCCTCGGCCGCGATCGTCAGCGCCAGCTCCTCGACCCGCTCGCCGACCAGCTCAGCGGCCCGATCGAGCGTCGCGGCGCGCTCGTGCTGAGGAAAGTCGGCGGAGAGGAAGGACTCGTGCGCCGCCGCGACCGCCCGCTCGACCGTCGCCTCGGCGCCGAGCGCGACCCGCCCGACCGGGGCGCCGTCGTAGGGGCTCCTGACCTCGCCCCACTCGCCGGTCTCGACCCACTCGCCGGCCGCGAGCAGCTTGTGATCGACCGCCTTCACCGTTTGCGTAGCCAACTCGCTCTCCTCCGTTGCTTTACAGCCAGAGTAGCGCCCGGCCGGAGCCAGATCGGAACCTTTACGGAAGAGGCACTCCAGGCGTCACTGACGCCCGATGGCGAGGATGCCGGCGATGCTGCCGGCGGCAATCAACGCCAGAACCACGTTCTCCCTGCCCCGCTTGCTGAGCGTGTACTCGAGTATGTCGTCGAAGCGATAGCGATCCATGCCGCTTGTAACACGCGTCACGCACATTCAATGCGGGATTGGCGGTCAATCGGTCCGCGTCCTGCTCGACATCGCAACGACAGGGAGGGAGCGGGGCCATGGCTAGCCATGGCCCCGCTCCCTCGGTCACTCCCTAGCTGCTGACGCTAGTTCCCAATCGGCCTACTGAACGCCGTAGAGGGGAACGGTGCCCGTCAGGGTGCCGTTGCTGTGGGAGCCATTGGCGACTCCACAGCCAAGGAGGGTGCCCGAAGTCGTATCCGTGATGGTTTTCACGTTGAAACCGACTTCGACGCCACGTCCATGGCCCGTTCCGATGTTGGTGAAGGTCACACCTTCAAGACCTTCCTGAGCAGCAACCGTGATGGTGCACTTGAGGGTGGAGCCATCGGCACTGTACTTCTTGAATTCGATCGCATCGCCACCTTTGGTACAGGCGATATCCATAGTCCCACCTGCTTTGAGCACATAGCTGCAGCTGTTCATAGTCGTCGTCGTCAGATATTTGACGCCGAGGATCGTCATATAGCAATCGCTGGTTTCCGAGGAAACGGGCGACAGCAACGAAGCGGCAGCCGACAGCGTCGTGCTGAGTTTGGCGGTGGTGCATTTAACCGTTCCCACCCCAGGGCTTGCGGTGAATTCAAGCGTTTTCGACTGACTGCCGGCAACCGGCAGAGGGTAGCTCTCACCCTTGAATTCCCCGCCTTCGAGGTACAGGCCGGCAAGCGGCGAGACACTCAGATCGATCTGGGTGCTGGCTTCATTGAACGCTTTCGCTTCGAACGTGCCGTTGACTGCACCGTAAGTTTCCCCTTTGGGACAGACGAGGCCGCCGCCTTCACCCACGATTTTGAGCGAAGCGCTGATCGCGATGCTCACCTTCGCGGGAGTCGTTGCGAGGTTTTCGTAGGTGACCGTAGTCAGTCCGGTCTGCGCTGGAATCGTGGCTTTGCAGTGGAAACCCGAGGGATAGTTGGTATCGAGGATCGATATCCCTACGCATTTCGCTCCACCGATGTCGAGAGTGCCTTTTCCTTTTTCCCCGGCATGGAAGATGAACTTGCATGTGTTCATGCTGACCGCGCATGGGAAATTCGTGTCCGTTTCGAGCGTTTCGCTGCTCGCCGAGAGGTTGCCAAAGAGTTCCCCCCCGTAGCAGTTGAGCACCGCACTGGAACCGAGGACAAAATAGACTTTGCTGGTGGTGGCATTAATAGTCGCCGCTTTGCTTTTACCTTCTTGCGTCGCCTCGAACTTCCATGGCACGGCCGACGCCGCGGCGGTTCCCACCGCGGCGGTGAGGACCAGTGCCATCAAGGCAAGCAGGCCTACTGATCGAGCTTTCTTCATTGTTCTCCCTACCCGGCAGCGTGGAGCCGCCTGAATTGGCTGGCGATTGATTGGTGGCACGGGCACGATCTCGCGGCGACGTCGTGCCGAGCACGAAATCGAGCCGGTGTGTGATGACACTGGCACGGAGCAATTGCAGTCGCCTTTCAATCTGGAAAATCTTGGGCACCGTTTCTTTCACCCTGCAATCCGCCACATCGAAGGAAGCCTGACTTCAGGCTTTCTCAACAAAGGCCGCGACTCGCGGATGGCGAACCGGTTGGCAAGGAATGCGCCCGAACGCCAAATATCCGTCCATCGCCCGCGTTGTCGTTCTCCTCGCCGCCCTGGTGGGCCTGGTCGCAATCCCTCCACCAGCCGCCAAGGCCGGCGTCAGCTGGATCGTGCACGGGCGCGGCTTCGGGCACGGGGTGGGGATGAGCGCCTACGGCGCCTACGGCTACGCCCTGCACGGCAAGGACTACCGCTTCATCCTCGGCCACTACTACTCGGGGACGACCATCGGCACCCTTCCGGGGGCGGCGCGCGTGGTCCGCGTCCTGCTCGACATCGCCAGCGGCGACGTCGGCTTCAGCGGCGCCACCAGCGCCTGCGGCGTCGGACTCGACCCGCAGCGCAGCTACGAGGCGCACCGCTCCGGCAGTTCGGTCGTGCTGCGCAGCTCCGGCGGCAAGCGGCTCGCCAGCTGCGGCGGCAAGCTGCGCGCAGCCGGCAACGGGACGATCGAAGTCGCCGGCGTCGGCAGCTACCGCGGCGCCCTGGAGACGGTCCCGACCGAAAGCGATGCCGGCGCGCTCAACGTCGTCAACGCACTCGCCCTCGAGCAGTACGTGAAAGGGGTGATGCCGAATGAGGTGCCCCCGTCCTGGCCGGTCGAGGAGCTGAAAGCGCAGTCGCTGGCGGTGCGCTCAATCGCGCTGACCGGGAAAGTCGGCGGCAACGGCTTCGACCTCTACAACGACACCCGCAGCCAGGTCTACGAGGGTCTAGAAAGCGAGTACGCGCGCACCAACGCCGCGGTCGACGCCACCCGCGGCCAGGTCGTGATGTACGGGGGCGAGGTCGCCCAGACCTTCTACTCGGCCTGCTCCGGCGGCCACACCGAGAGCGTCGTCAACGTCTTCGGCACCGCGATCCCCTATCTGGTCGGCGTCCCCGACCCCTACGACTACCACTGCCCGCTGCACACTTGGACGCTGCGCTTCAGCGGGCCTGAAATCAGCGCCAAGCTCAGCGCCTATCTCGACGGGGCGCTGAAGAAAGTCGTCGTCACCAAGCGCGGAGTCTCGCCCCGGATCATCTCGGCGAAGCTGATCGGGAGCGGCGGCGTCAGCACCGTCAGCGGCGACCAGCTCGAGGTCGCGCTCGGCGGATACGACACCTGGATGAACTTCGAGAAGGTCGTCGCCGGCCCACCCAGGCAACCGGCGCCTCAGCCGTCCGGGTAGGGCTGGATCGGGATGCCGTGGTCGGTCTCGCGCATCCCCAGCTCGTAGGCGGCACCGGCCGCGAGGGTCAGCTCGCGCTTCGGCAGGCCGGGTCGCTCGACCGTCAGTTCGAGGTCGGCGACGGAGCAGTTGACCGTTTGGTGCTCGGGGCCCTTGGGGTCGGCGTAGACCCAGCCGACGAAGTCCTTCTCCGGGGCGGAGACACGGCCGCGGACGACGATGTCCTTGCCGGGGAGGACGAAGGAGCAGGCAGACGGCGACTCCTCGATCGAGGCGGAGCGGATCGCGCCGAGGCCCCCGAGCCGGTGCGGCTCGCCGTCCAGCATCAGCATCCCCGACGGGATCCAGGGGCTGGTGCGGGAACCGAGCTTGACGCGGGCGGCGCCGGCGTCGAAGAAGGTGCCCGGGGAGTCGGCGAAGCCGGTTCCCTCGAGCCAGACCCAGCGCTCGGCGTGCTCGCTGCCCCAGTTGTGGCCGATCATCCCCGGCCAGCCGCTGAGCTCGATCGACTCCTCGTCGTCGATTTCGAGGCGGCCGTCGAAGTGGGCCAGCGGGACCGGGGCGACGAACTTCGTTTTCGGCAGCGGCGCCTCGTACAGCCAGTCGGCCGGCAGGTACTTGCAGGGCTCCGCCTCGGCGGTAAAGGTCAGGGACCAGGCGGCGCTGAGCGCGTCGGTGTCGACTGAGCCCTCGGCCTGGCCGGGCCCGATCTCGGCATCGCCGACCCGGATCCAGGAGCCCTCCGGCGCCGATAGCTGCGCAGCGGGCACCGTCACCTTGGTCGCCCGCGGCCCGTCGGCCGCGCGGTCGAAGAGGACGAACCAGATCGAGGCGTTGGGCTCGGCGCCGGGGCGCTTGTGCACGGTGTGGCGGATCCAGAGCCCGCGCCCGCCCCCCGGCTCGCAGGCCTTGATGTAGAAGCTCTCGTAGTGACCGGCCTTGCCGGCCAGCCCCGGGAACCTTGCGCCTTCGTCCATGTGCTGACTCTAACTTCCACGGAGCGGGCTGGCCCAACTGCGCGGTCGAGCAGCGCTACAGCCAGTGGCGACAGCACCTTCTACACAGCGCGATCGAAAAGCTCGGGCCTCCAGTACGGCGCCCGCGACTGCAGCTACTGAGTCGCCTCGGCGTCGCCCGCGATCGCGTCCATCATCGCCGGCGCGACGTACCGGCGCTGGCCCCGGACTCCCTCCTCGCCCTCGCTCAGCACATCCTGCTCCTCCATCCGACGGAGAAGCCGGAGGGCCGTTGGCCGGCTGACACCAAGGCGTCCCTCGATTGACCTCGTCGTGACCACGGGGTTCTCGCAGATCAGCTCGATGAGCGCCATGGCATTGGCGGTACCGATGACGGCTGCGGCCTGACGGTACTGCTCCCGCAGCTCGACGATCCGCTGGGCACGGCGAACCGCGTCGGCGGCCTGGGTCTGGACGGCGGTGAGGAACAGCTCGATCCAAGGGATCGGATCCCCGGTCTGACGAATTGACTGGAGCCCGTCGTAGTACGCCTGCCGGTGGCGCTCCACATAGGCACTCAGATAGAGCAGCGGGGCACCAAGCCTCCCTCGAGCCACGAGGAAGAAGACGAGGAGGAGCCGGCCAAGACGTCCGTTGCCGTCGAGAAACGGGTGGATCGTCTCGAACTGGGAGTGGAGCAGCGCGTTCTGAACCAGCAGCGGCATCTCCGGCTCCTCGTGGGCGAAACGCTCCCAATCGCTGAGCAGTCTTCCCAACTCCTCGGGCGGCGGCGGCACGAACTGCGCCGTCTCGATCGTCGAGCCGGGCGCTCCAATCCAGTTCTGGCTGGTGCGAAGCTCACCCGGTGCGAGCTCGCGTCCGCGGACTCCGTCCATCAGTCGGCGATGCATCTCGCAGAGCAGGCGGGTGCTGAGCGGGAGGTCGTCGAGCCGCTCCAGGCCCCAGCGCATTGCCGCGGCGTAGTTGACGACTTCCTCTACGTCCGCACTGGGGGGACCACCCGCCGCATCCGACTCGAGCACCTCGGCCATGCTCGCCTGGGTTCCCTCGATCCGGGTCGACGAAAGAGCCTCTCGCAGCAGATAGGGGCGAAGCAAGAGGTCGGGATTCGGCAGGAGGCGACCGGCCGCGGCGAGCTGGCCCAACTCTGCCTCGGCATCCCCGAGCAACCGAGCGGTGGAGGGCGGCAGCTCCAGGGATCGCGGCATCGGCGCGGGAAAGTAGGCCACGTAGCCGTGAGGCCCGGGGGTGCGACGGCCCTCGCCAAAGACGGTCGGTCGATAGACCCTCAATTCCATAGAGGGAATTCTACCTGACCCTAACGATATAAAGCTAAAACGTTAGAGACATAGTGCGACCCTAACGGGGTCGTCGGGTCAGCAGAGGAGGGGCACTTCAGACCTTAATCGTTATGACGTCGCCGTCCTGGACGACGTAGTCACGACCCTCGATCCGCAGTTGCCCCTTGTCGCGAGCCTGTGAGTAGCCGCCGTTCTCGACCAGTTGCTCCCAGCCGACCACCTCGGCTTTGACGAACGCTTCCATGATCTCGGTGTGGATCGTGCCGGCGGCCTCGAGCGCGGTGGCGCCGCGGCGCAGGGGGCGGGCGACCGCCTCCTTGTCCTCGCCGGCGGTGAAGAAGGTGAGCAGATCCAGCAGGTCGTAGGCGCCCCGGACCAGGCGGTCGAGGCCGGAGCCCTCGACCCCGTAGGACTCGCGCATCTCCTCCGCTTCCGCGGGGTCGAGCTCGGCCAGCTCGCCCTCGATGCGGGCGCTGACCGCGACCGCGCCGGCGCCGCTCGCGGCGGCGTGGGAGGCGACGACCTCCGGCACCTCGCCGTCGCCCTCGTCGACGTTGGCGACGTAGAGGATCGGCTTGGTGGTCAACGCCTGCAGGTTGACGACGGCGTTGGGGGCGGCGTCGGGAACCGGGACCGAACGGGCGGGGCGGCCTGCGGCGAGTGCCTCGAATACCGCCTGCAGCCAGCCGTGCTCGGCGATCGCCTCGGCGTCGCCGGACTTCGCCTGCTTGGCGACCCGCGGCAGCCGCCGCTCGACCTGGTCGTAATCGGAGAGGATCAGCTCGGTCTCGATCGTCTCGATGTCGGCGAGCGGGTCGACACGGCCGTCGGGATGGGGCACCCCGGAGTCCTCGTGGCAGCGGACCACGTGGCAGATCGCGTCGGTCTCGCGGATCGAGGCGAGGAACTGGTTGCCGAGCCCCTCCCCTTCGGAGGCCCCCTTGACCAGGCCGGCGATGTCGTGGAAGGAGATCGTCGCCGGTTCCAGCTTCGAGCTGCGCACCGTCGCGGCGATTTTTTCGAGCCGCTGGTCGGGCACCTCGGCGATCGCCACGTTGGGCTCGATCGTCGTGAACGGGTAGTCGCCGGTCTGGGCACCGCCCTTGGTCAGGGCGTTGAAGAGGGTCGACTTGCCGGCGTTCGGCAGCCCGACGATCCCGACCTTCATACGGAGAGCGGCACGATCAGGCCGAGCAGGACGCCGAGGATGGCGCCGGCGAGGACGTCGGACGGGTAGTGCATCCCCAGGTAGGGACGGCCGAGCGAGATCGCCAGGGCGACGACGAGCGCCCCCACCATCGCCGGATCGACCCGGACCATCGCCGTCGCCACCGCAAACGAGGAAAGCGCGTGGGCGGAGGGGAAGCTGAGCGAGCTGGGGGCGCCGCCGAGCGGCGGCAGGCCCTCGAGCACCGGGCGCGGGCGCCGGACCGCCAGCTTGATCGCGTAGTTGAGGGCGATCGCGACCGGGCCAAGAACGGCGCAGATCAGCCACGCCTCGTGCCGTTCCCAGTCGAGCAGGGCGAGCGCGACGCCGAGCACGACCCAGACGGCGGCGTTGTTGGCGGCCTTGCCCAGCGCCTTGGCCGCGGACTCCAGCCCGGGCGAGTGCCCACGGGTGCGCATCAGGCGCAGCAGTCTGAGGTCGGCGTTCTCCATCCGGCGCCGCAGGATACGGGTCGGTCTTCCGCTCAGTCAGTATCCGGGTCATGCCCTCCGTCCCCGGCTACGTCCACACGCCCGGCAATCACTGCGGATCGACCGCCCTGCGCAACCTGCTCGGCTTCCACGGAATCGAGCTCAGCGAGGAGATGGCCTTCGGCCTCGGCGCCGGCGCGAGCTTCTATTACCTGACCCTCGAGGACGCCTCGCCGAGCCGCTGGTTCAACGGCCGCACGGCGCGGCTGGAGGAGAGCTTTCGCGACCTCACCGGGGCGGCGCTGGAGATGCGCACCTTCGCCGCGGGCGACGACGAGGCCTGGGAGGCCGCCCGGGCCGAGGTCGACGCCGGCAACCCGGCGCTGCTGCTGACCGACATCTACCACCTCGACCACTACGGCAACTCAGCCCACTTCCCCGGGCACGCGGTGGTGCTGGCGGGCTACGACGAGGAGGTGGCCCAGCTCTCCGACACCGGCTTCGAGCAGCTGCAGACGACCCGCATCGAGAACCTCGCCAAGGCCCGCCACAGCGGCCACCCGGCCTACCCGCTGGAAGGCCACATGTTCACGGTCGCGGACACGGTCGACCGCGAGCAGCTCGAAGCGGCGATCCCGCGGGCGATCGAGCAGGCGGCGAAGGAGATGCTGGAACCGAGCTTCGGCGAGTTCGCCGGCCTCCCCGCCGTGAAGCGGCTGGCAGCCGAGGCCGGCTCCTGGCCCGAGGCGGCTCCCGACTGGCAGTGGTGCGCCCGCTTCGCCTACCAGGTGATCGAGCGCCGCGGCACCGGCGGCGGCGCCTTCCGGCTGATGTACTCGCGCTTCCTGGAGGAGGCGGGGCGGCCCGAGGCACCGCTGGCGGCCGCGGCGGCGGCCCGCTGGACCGAGCTGGCGGAGGCGTTCCGCGCGGCGAGCGAGCGGGACGACCCGGACGGCGGCTTGTGGGCGGCGATCGACCTCGCCGCCGGGCAGGTAGCCGCCGCCGAGGGCCGCCTCTGGGCAGCCCTAGCTCCGAGCTGAGGCATCGGCGACGCTTCGGTATTGCACTGAACTCCGACAGTACCTAAAGTCGGGGTTGCTTTGGGGGCTCGGGAGGCAGACTCATGGGATGCGATCAGGCGCGAGCTCGTCGCCCTGTTGAGGTCGCACGACCATGAGATCGAGGATGCGGTGGTGGCGCGCATGCGCAACTCGGGTTTCGACGTATCGTTCACTCCCGAGGCCCTCGCCGGCCTTCGTCCGGCCGCCATCGAATCCGTGAACTCGATCGCCGCCGCTCTCGAAGAGGGAGAGAGCTGGACCCCTGTCCTGCCGCCTGCGGCAATCGCTCAGATCCAATTCCTGGCCCGACAGGGCGCGTCTCTGGAGACCGTCTTGCGCGTTTGCATGCTCATCGGTGGCGTGTTCTTCGAGTTCTTTGCCGAGAACCTCGACGAAGGGTCGCAAACCCAAGAGGCCCTACTTTTCTCGGTGAGCTGGCAGGGCCAGAACATCGACCTCCTGATGAGCGCCTTTGCCGACGCGTACACCAAGGAGGTGGAGCGACTCAATCGTTCGCCCTCTCGCCACCTCGCGGAGCGCGTCCAAAGAGTTCTCGCCGGGGGCTCCGAGGATTTCGCCGATCTGGACTACCGGCTGGATGCCTGTCACGTCGGTCTGATCGCAGGCGGCAAGAAGGCGGAGTTGGTCTGTCGAAGCTTGGCGGAGAAGCTGGGGTGCGATCTGCTCGTCCTGCCCCATACCGAGCACACCGTCTGGGCTTGGTTTGGGTCACGTCGCGAAATCAAGTTTGCCGAGCTCAAACGGGCGGTCGGTGACAACGGAGGGGCTCTGGCCCTGGCCACCGGCGAGCCGCGCTGCGGCATCGACGGCTGGCGCTTGACCCATCAGGAAGCGGAGTCGGCGTTCGTCGTCACGGAACGCTCTCAGCTGACGCGCTATTCGGACGTGGCCCTGCTCGCCGCCGCGTTCCGCGACGAAGCTACCGGCAAATCCCTGACCGATAGATACCTCAAGCCGCTGGACCAGAGCCGCAACGGCAAAGGGCTTAGGAAGACGCTCCGCACCTACCTCGATCTGGACTGCAACGCCGCCTCCACCGCAGCCGCCCTGGACGTCGACCGACACACCGTGCAGCGTCGTCTCAAGAAGATCGAGAAAAGCCTCGGCGAGCCGCTCTCCAGCCGCCGCGCCGAGCTTGATGTGGCACTGAGGCTCGATCATCTGACAGCGACAGCGGCATCAGGGCATAGGGCGGCAACCTGAGCCACTAGGTCCCACCGCGAATCGCGGCCCGCGCCTTAATGGCACACCCCGCCCGGGCCGGTCGCTGATGAGATTCCGGCATCGACCCGATTGCGATCTATCCCACCAAAGCCCTCCGTTCTCCGGAGGGAACGACGCGCATCCCGGCGCAGGCAATGGAAGCATGGGTCGAGATCGAGGTGGGCTCATTGCTCGTCGCCGACGAAGTTGCGCTTGGGTCGGAGTACTGGCATATCCACTTCCGGGGCGTGAACGGTGCTCCCTTCCGACAAACGTTCCCGGCGAGCATGGTCCTGCGTCGTCTCGAGGAAAGCTGGACCTTGGAGATCGCAGCGCCATGGGGGGTGGGGCACCGGATACCGCGCATCCATGTCGATCCGGCTTGAGCCGCGACCGTCATCTGCCCCACCCCCTCCTTTCCATCCACGACTCACTCTCTCCGGTACCGGGTAACTGGTAAGAGATCTAGATGCCCGCCGCGCTCTCACTCGCCAAACGCATCCCCTGGATGAAGGTCTGGGCCACCGCCGCCTGGCTCGTGGCCAAGGGGCGCGCCCGCGTCAACGACAACCTGACCGAGTCCGAGCGGCGCGAGCTGCGCAGGCTTCTGACCAAGTCGAAGGGCCGGCCCGACAACCTCTCCCAGAAGGATCGGGCGAGGGTCAAAAGCATTGTCAAGAAGGCGGCTACCGGCCACCCTCGCTGAGGGCGACGGCTGAGAGTTGGCATGGCTTGGCGTTAGATCGGCGACAAGCGGGTAACCGCATCGCATGACCATCGCCGCAGCAATATTCCTAATCGCGGTTGGCGCGATCCTCAAGTTCGCCACCAACCTCCACGTTCAGGGCCTCAGCATCGACACCGTCGGTCTGATCCTGATGATCGCCGGTGTCGCCGGCCTCGTCCTCTCCTTTTTCCAGGACGCGATCTGGTCGCGCCGGGCGAGACACGACGAAGTGCCGGCCGTCGAAGAACGGCGCGAGGTCCGCGAGCCGCCGCGCTACTGACGGGCGTTCAGCTTCGCCCCGTCCGCGGCAGTGCTCGCAGCACCCGTGGCAGGTCGCGGCGGGACCGCGCATAGGCGGTCTCCAGGCCGGTGGCGGCCTCCGGTCCGTGGACGCCGTGGCCGTGGCCGACCAGCAGGTGCTGCGGCCGGTATCCGCGTAGCGACTGCGGCGGCCAGGGCCGCAGGAACAGGTGCAGCCCGACCGCCTGCTCGCCCCCGGTGTGCATCGGGTTGGCGGCAAGCACCTCGGCGACCACCAGCGCCCGCCGCGCCGGCCACCAGAGCGCCGTCTCCTTCCAGCGCGGCACTCGCAGGGGCGCGATCGTGGCGAAGGGCGAGTCCGGAACCGTGTCGGGGACTCTCAGATGCGGGACCCCCAGCCGCGCCGCGATCTCCGCGCAGTCGCGGTTGTGTCGGTCGAGCAGCTGCAGCACTCCCGCCGGCTCTCCGAGGGCGATCGCGTCGGCGAGGCCGGGATCGTCGAGCGGGTCGACCAGCCAGACCCGTCCCCCGTCGGCGAGGGCGTGGAAAGCCCGTTCCATCGGCTCCTCGACGACCCAGGTGAGTCCCAGCGGGTGCTCTTCGACGGTGACGGTGCGGGGCATGCTCTGAACTTACTCCGCAGCTCCCGCCTCCTCCTGAGCGAGCAGCAACTGGCGCCCGAGTACCGACTCAACCTCGCTCAGCGAGGGGAAAGGCGAGCGAAGTAGGCGAGCCGGTTGCCGGAGTGCTCCCGGTAGTCGAGGCCCGCGGCGGCGGCCTGACCTTTGAGGCTGCCGAGCGTCGTGAAGTGGGGGTCGCCGAAGAGCTCGCCGACGATCAGGCGGCCATCGGGCTTGAGGACACGGCGAATCTCCCGCAGGGCGCCGGCGGTGTCGGGGATCTCCCCGAGGACGGCGGTGAGGACGACGGCGTCGACCGAGGCGCCCTCGTAGGGGAGGGCCGTGGCGTCGCCCTGGGTCGGGATCAGGTTCGTCAGCCCGCGCTCGCCGGCGGCGCCCATCACGTGGTCGAGGAATTTCTGCTGCAGGTCGAAGAGCTCGAGCCTGCCGTCGGGGGCGATCCACTCGGCCAGGTCGAGGCTGTAGTAGCCGGTGCCGACGCCGATCTCCAGCAGGCGCTCTCCCGGCACCGGCTGCAGCACCTGGCGCAGGCGGTCGCGGGTGATGACCGGGTGCGGGGCTTCGACCCAGAAGCGCTGGCCGTAGGGACAGGCCGAGGGGTTCTTGCGCCACCAGAGGGCGGCCGCCAGGGTCGCTCCCGCGGCGGCGCCGAGCAGGAGGCGCGGGCGCATCAGTCGCCGGGGCCGAAGCCGACCCGGTGGGCGCCGGAGTCGATGCGGAGGAAGGCGACCTTGCCGAGGTAGAGGGAAACGACGCCGTCCTCCGTGTGGAGGTCGTGCCAGCCGCCCTTCTCGAGCTGCTTGCGGAGGTCCTTGAGGTCGGCCTCGGCGAGGCGGGTGGCGATGACCTGCCCGCCCTCGAAGCCGATCTCGACGCGCTGTGCTTCGGCCATCAGTGTCCTCCCGCTGGTTCGACGATCTCGGTCAGTACCCCACCGGTCGAGCGGGGATGAAGGAAGGCGACGCGGCTGTCGCGGATGCCGACCCGCGGCTCGGAGTCGATCAGCTCGATCCCGGCGGCGGCGATCCGCACCAGGGCGCCGTCGATGTCGTCGACGGCGTAGGCGACGTGGTGCAGCCCTTCGCCCTTGCGGGCGAGGAACTTGCCGACGGCGGTGTCGGGGCCGAGCGGCGCCAGCAGCTCGACGTGACCCTCGCCGACGTCGAGCAGCACCGCCTCGACGCCCTGGGACTCGACCGTCTCGCGGTGGGCGAGGACCATCTCGAAGCTCTGTTCGTAGAGCGCGATGGCGCCGTCGAGGTCCTCGACGGCGACTCCTATGTGGTCGATCCTTCCGAACACGGCGGCCAGTCTATGCGGCCGGCGGCAGCTCGTCGCCACCGTTGCCGTGCTCGACCCGGAGGATCTCCGCCATCGCCGCCAGGCCGACCTCGAGCTGCTCCGGCGTCGGCTCCTTGGTGGCGAGATGACGCTGGATCTCCCGCCCCGGAGTATGGAAGGCCTCGGCCAGGGGGTCGCCGTGGTGGCGGTCGCTCCAGGCGAACATCTCGACCGCGATCGAGGCGCCGCCGAGGCCGACCCCGGCGCGGGCGGCCGTGCCGGGGTGCTCGACCAGCCGCTCCAGCAGCACCGTGCCGCCGGCCGAGAGCAGCATCATCGGCACGATCAGGTTGGAGCCGCAGCGATCGTGCTCTTTTGGCACCGAGGCGACGTCGTCGATCTGCTGCTCGTAGGCGGCGATCGCCTTGTGCTCGACCCCGTGGTAGGCGGCGAGGTCGCGGTCCATCAGTGCAACGACCGCGGGCATCGCGCCGAGCGCCTGGACCAATCCCTCGCGCAGAGCCGAGGCCGGCGCCCGCCGGCGCAGCAGCCCGGTCGCCGCCAGGGTGGCCCCAGCCGCGGCGACCACCCGCCAGTCCTCGAAGGGGAGCCGTGCCGCCGGCAGCCGCCGCCGCGCCAGCGGCAGCACCGCCATCGCCTCCGCCAGTTTCAGCGGGCCGCGCAGGCCCGGGACTTTCGCCACCAGCTTGGGAGCGAGCTCGGGCTTGCGCTCGGAGGCGACCTGGATCCGGCCGTCGCGATCTCGGACCGCGGCCGACCAGTGCGTCGGCCCGTGGATCAGCAGCCCGTTCCGAAGCGCCATTCCTCCCAAGCGAAGTCGATCGGCATGAGCCTGCGAAGTCATGCGACAACGATAGGCGACCGCAATAGACGACTTGCCTTGTCAAGATTACGGCGCTCGTAGATCTCCTCCTGAGCGCAGCCGTGTCTGAGCGAAGGGAGCCCTATCGGCCCCTCAGCTCAGACACGTCCCCGGAAATACAGAGGGCGCCGAGTCCAGTCCCACTCGACGCCCTCTCCCCCCTGTGTAAGTCCCGACCGGAGGACCCCAGTCCAGTCCTCCGGTCGGTATGTCGGCTCTCCCTGGCTCTAGCTTGGAAAGCCGACTCTTAAACCCCCCGACCACGGGGAAGTTGCGCCCGTCACTTGGGCTTGTGAAATCTCTCCCGGAGGTCGATCAGCCGCCGCCGCAGCTCGACCTCGAAGCCGCGATCGGTGGGCGCGTAGAAGCGGCTGTCCTCGAGGCCCTCGGGAAGCAGCTGCTGGTCGCTGACCCCTCCCGGCTCGTCGTGCGCGTAGCGGTAGCCGCTGCCGCGGCCGAGCTTCTCGGCACCCGGGTAGTGGGCGTCGCGCAGGTAGTCCGGCGGGGTCTTGGCGCCGTTGGCGCGGACCTCGGCCCGGGCGGCGGCGAGCGCCTTGTAGGAGGCGTTGGACTTGGGCGCGAGGGCGAGGTAGACGCAGGCCTGGGCGAGGTTGAGCGCGCACTCGGGCAGGCCGACCCGGTCGACCGCGCGGGCGGCAGCGTCGGCGACGAGCAGGGCCTGGGGGTCGGCGTTGCCGACGTCCTCGGAGGCGAGGATGACCATGCGGCGGGCGATGAAGCGGGGGTCCTCGCCTCCCTCCAGCATCACCGCCAGGTAGTAGAGCGAGGCGTCCACGTCGGAGCCGCGGGTGGCCTTGATCCAGGCCGAGACGAAGTCGTAGTGGCGGTCCCCCTGGCGGTCGTAGTCGAGCGCCTTGCGCTGCAGCGCGTCCTCGATCGCGGCGACGTCGATCGCCTTGCCCTGAGCGCGCTCGACCGCTCGCTCGAGGCCGGAGAGGGCGACGCGCGCGTCGCCGCCGCTGCGCTCGGCCAGCATCGCCAGCGCCGCGTCGTCGATCGGCGGCGGCTTAGCGATCCCACGCTCCGGATCGGCGAGCGCTCGCCGCAACAGCGCCTCCACCTGCCCGGCATCCAGCGGCCGCAGCTCGTACACCTGCGAGCGCGAGATCAGCGCCGAGTTCACCTCGAAGTAGGGGTTCTCCGTGGTCGCCCCGATCAGCGTCAGCAGCCCTTCCTCGACCGCCGGCAGCAGCGCGTCCTGCTGCGCCTTGTTGAAGCGGTGGATCTCGTCGAGGAAGAGGATCGTCGGCCGCCCCGACCCCTTGCGGCGCTCCCGCGCCCGCTCGATCACCCCGCGGATCTCGGCTTTGCCGACGACCACCGCCGACTGCTCCTCGAATGCCCCCTCGGCCCCCGCCGCCGCGATCCGCGCCAGCGTCGTCTTTCCCGCCCCCGGCGGTCCGTAGAGGATCGCGCTGTGGGGATGGCCTTCTTCGATCGCCGTCCGCAGCGCCGACCCCTCCCCGAGGATGTGCTCCTGCCCGACCAGCTCGTCGAGCGACCGTGGCCGCATTCGCACCGCCAGCGGCGCGGACGCGTCGAGCGCAGCGGGCTGCGGCGAGTCCTCCTCGCCGCTATCGAACAGTCGGTCGGCCACTGCCGCTGAGTATGACCGCGGCAGTGGAGGCGCTTGTCCGGAGCCGGGGGAGGTCTCGCGAGAGCCTCGCGGAGCGGCTCCGCAGAGTGATTCTGAGCCGCGAAGCGGCACTCGGTTGCGCCGCCCGTCGGCGGTGCACGGGCTCTCGCGAGACCTCCCCCGGCTCCCCTCACACCACCTACAATCGACCGATGGCTACCACCGAGGTCAAACCCGCCGCCCTGTCCACCGCGACCCTCGAGTCCTTCAACCCCGCCACCGGCGACCTGGTCGGCTCCGTCCCGACGATCACGCCGGAGGAAGTGCAGGGAGTGGTGGACGACGTCGCCCGGATCCAGCCCGCCTGGGCCGAGCTGCCGCTGAAGGCCCGCGCCGGCTACATGCGCCGCGCCGCCGACGCCCTCCTCGACGACATCGACGAGGTCGCCGAGCTGCTGGTCCGCGAGCAGGGCAAGCCGCGTGCCGAGGCCTACACGATGGAGCTGCTGCCGACCGTCGACGCCCTGCACTGGTGCGCCAAGGCCGGCCCCAAGATCCTCGCCGACGAGAAGGTGCGGATGAGCCAGGCCTTCACGCTCTCCAAGAGCGGCCACTTCTCCTACGAGCCGATCGGGGTCGTGGGGGTCATCGCCCCCTGGAACTACCCCTGGTCGATCCCCTTCGGCGAGGTCGCGATCGCGCTGATGGCCGGCAACGGCGTCGTCCTCAAGCCGGCCAGCCTGACGCCGCTGCTGGGCGAGCGGATCGCCAAGGTCTTCGAGAAGGCGGGGCTGCCCGAGGGCCTGGTCCGGGTCGTCCACGGCGGCGGCGCCGTCGGCGACGCGCTGGCCAAGTCCAGCGCCGGCAAGATCTTCTTCACCGGCTCGGTCGAGGTGGGGCGCAAGGTCGGCGAGGTCTGCGCCCGCCGCCTCAAGGGCTCGGTCCTGGAGCTCGGCGGCAAGGACCCGATGATCGTCTGCGCCGACGCCGACCTCGACAACGCGATCTCCGGCGCCGTCTGGGGCGGCTTCGCCAACGCCGGCCAGACCTGCTCGGGGATCGAGCGCGTCTACGTC
>Ga0190274_10000844_pt1 | contig 17743 bp, 9 predicted proteins | sample Popmic531T_FD_133002 | JGI IMG/M metagenome (GOLD analysis project Ga0190274, IMG submission 133002) | Populus adjacent soil microbial communities from riparian zone of Yellowstone River, Montana, USA - 531 T | ecosystem: Environmental > Terrestrial > Soil > Riparian zone | place: USA: Montana... | reverse complement strand
GGCGGCCTGCAGACGCCGATGGTGATCGTGCTCAACGACAACGGCATGTCGATCTCCCCCAACGTCGGCGCGCTCTCGCGCTACTTCAACCGGGTGCGGCTCAACCCCCGGCTCTTTCACGCCCGCGAGGGGGTCGAGGACCGGCTGACCAAGCTGCCGCTCGGACTGGGCAAGCGGATCGAACGGCTGGGTCCCGAGATCAAGTCGGCGATCAAGGCCTACTGGGCCCCGGGCCTCTTCTTCGAGGAGCTCGACCTCGCCTACATGGGCGTGATCGACGGCCACGACGTGCACGCGCTGCGCGAGGCGCTGCGCGAGGCCTTCGACGCCGACCGCCCCGTCGTCGTCCACATCCACACGGTCAAGGGCAAGGGCTTCGGGCCGGCCGAGAGCGGCGGCCTCGAGGGGATGGAGAAATGGCACGCGGCGAAGCCGAACTCGATCGTCAACGGCGCTCCGGCGGCGGCCAAGCCGGTCGCGGTGCGCGAGTCCGACTCGCCCGAAGCGATTGCCCCCGAGCGGCTGGAGAAGCCACCCGCGGCTGGAGCGCCGCCGCAGTACACGCAGGTCTTCGGCGATGCGATCGTCGAGGAGGCGCGGCGCGACAAGCGCGTGGTCGGGATCACCGCGGCGATGGCGGGGGGGACGGGCCTGCAGAAGCTGGCCGAGGAAGTGCCCGAGCAGTACTACGACGTCGGCATTGCCGAGCAGAACGCGGTGCTGCTGGCCTCGGGGCTTGCAATCCAGGGGGCGAAGCCGGTCTGTGCGATCTACTCGACCTTCCTTCAGCGCGCCTACGACCAGATCATCCACGACGTCTGCCTGCAGGAGCTCGACGTCACCTTCGCGATGGACCGTGCCGGGCTCGTCGGCGACGACGGCCCAACCCACCATGGTGCCTTCGACGTCTCCTACTTTCGCCCGATCCCCAACGTCATCGTGATGGCGCCACGCGACGAGGCGATGCTGGTCCACATGCTGCACACCGCGATCGCCCACGACGGCCCGGCGGCGCTGCGCTACCCCCGCGGAGCGGCCGAGGGGACCGATCTGCCGGCCGCGCCGGAGCAGATCCCGATCGGCAGCGGCGAGGTGCTGGCGAGCGGCGAGCGAGTGGCCCTGCTCGGCTACGGCCACGGGGTCTCGGTGGCGCTGGACGCCGCCCGGATCCTCGCCGACCACGACCTCACCGCAACGGTTGCCGACGCCCGCTTTGCCAAGCCGCTCGACGACGAGCTGCTCGAGCGCCTCGCCCTCGACCACGACCTGGTGGTGACGATCGAGGAGAACGTGCTGCCGGGCGGCTTCGGCTCAGGGGTGCTCGAGCACCTCGAGGATGCCTTCGGAGAGCGCTCAGAGGAGCGGGCGCGGGTGCTCCGGGTGGGGCTGCCCGATCGCTACGTCACGCACGGCAAGCCGGCGCTGCTGCATGAGGAGGTCGGCCTGACCGGGGCATCGGTGGCCGAGCGAGTTCTCGCCGCACTGCACTCCGGCGCGCCGGCCCTGAGCTGACCGGCTCAGAATCTCGCTCCAAAAATTAGGGCTTGCACCAATGCGCTCAATCGGTTAGCCTCCCGGCGTCTCTTCTGGGGTTACTTGAGGGAGGAGAGACATCTCTATGTATGTGGGTCCGCACGTAGGGAGCGTCGTGGATCTACTGCGTTAGCCGCGCCAGTGCCAAGGGCACGGCGGCGCGGTGCGCGATCGCCTCTTCAGTCCTCTTCCTTGGCGTCTCGCGCCAGGCTCTCGGCTAAGAGGACGATCTCCGAGAGCGGCACCGCGAAGACCGCGGCGATCCGTCGCACCGTGCCCCAGGCCGGGTTCGTCCGTCCCGACTCGATGTGGGAGATCCAGGTCGGGTGGATCTCGGCCAGGTGCCCGAGTTCCTCCTGGCTGAGGTCGCGCTCTCTCCTCAGACGACGAATCGCCTGACCGAGCGCCGGTTGAGGTTCTTTGCGCGGTGCCATCCATAGGACGCTTCCCGCCAGCGTTGCCCCGGTCTATAGACTCGAACGCAAGTGCGCCCAAGGAGTTGCGCGGCGTGCCTGAATTGGAGGAGCTCGAATGAATCGGCACGAGCTTCACGAGCCGGCTTCCGTCATTTCTCGAGCTTCGACCGCTCGCCAGATGCGGCGTCGGCCTCTGAGCTCGACGGCGAGATCGTCGGTGCATCGCACTGACCCGCGCCGGCGAGGAATACCTACGCAGTCGCGGCGCTCACCGAGTAACCGCATTGGTCGCCTTCGAGGACGACGCAGCCGGAGCATTCTGGGAGTCCGCCGGCTATCCCCAGGATCCAGAGATCGGCCGTCGAGTACGCAATCTGTAGGTCGGTGACCCGCTCGCATTGGGCTCCAGCGAGCCCCACAACAGAAAACGCCCCGGCGGGGAGCCGAGGCGAGTTCTGGGGTTACTACAGGGAGGAGAGACCGCCGACCCGCCGCATGGGAAAGCGGAATCTGGCCCGTAGAGACAAATCGCCTCCGGCTGATTCCGGTTGTAACCGGCTGAATCCTTGCCTGACTGTGGCACCAGTGTGGCACCGCACGTTCGGCGGATTGGTCGAACCCCTGTCTTTACGCCATCGATGCCGAAGCGTCGAGAACCGCCGCGACTTCAGCCTCGGACACGCCGGCTGGGTTTGCCCTCGCGGTCCTCGGCCCGCGCTTCCGAGCGTCGATCCGCGATCAGCTCATTCCAAGTTCTTGTCGGGAGCGACGTCGGCAAACAGGCCATGCACGGCCGCCTCGCGTCGTCGCTCTATCTCCGCGGGAGTGAACTTGATGGCTTGAGCCATGCATGGATAGAGAGCGTAATGCCCATTTCGGCGCCCTATACGCCGAAGATCATCTCAATGCTGTTGGTGGCGAGGATCTGCCGAGTTCGACATGCCAGCGCCGCGTAAGCCACCTCCATGTCAACGGAGCGTGGGGTAGGAATGTTTGCGCTGCACGCACACCCCCTGTCTCTGATAGGAATCCCACGGCAGACGGGAACGACTTAAGTCAGATATGGGAACCGCAAGGGAATCAACCATGGGAGGGCGGGAGAATAATGGGCCACGGAAACCGGCAGGGAACGAGCCTGATGCCAGCTCTTGGAACGCAGCTCATGGCCACGCTCATGCTCGTGGTCGCGAGCGTCCTTGTGCCCTCGTTGGCTTCGGCGACGGCTCTCCCGGCCACCATCGAAAAAAGCACCACGCTCACGGCTGCTGGGAACCCATATACCAACGCTGGCACGGTCACAATCAAATCAGGCGTGACGGTCACGGCTGAACCGGGTGCTGAACTGAAATTGGGGGGACTCACCGTCAACGGCACCCTGAAAACCGAAGGGACCACCGAAAAACCGGTCCTCTTCACCTCGCAGACCAATACCGCCGCCGGCCAGTGGCAGGGCATCGCCTTCAACTCCGGCAGCGGCGGCTCAGTCCTAGACCATGCAGAAGTCCGGTATACGGGATCCGCCAGCTTGACTCCCGCCATCGCGATCAACGGGGTCTCGCCGACAATCAAAAACTCGACAATCAAAAAAAATACCTACTGGGCCATCCGCGTCACGGGCGGTGGCGCCCCGGACATCGGCAACAACGCGATCCTCGACAATGGCCGCTCGGCGATCAACTTCGAAGAAAACAGCGGCAAATCCGGCGAAGTACGGGTCCATGACAACCTGATCGACGGAAGCGCGAACTACGGGATATTTGTCTGGACGACTGGCAGCTCAGTGACCGGGGCGACGATCGGTGGGAACACGATCAAAAACAACCCCGGCGGGGCGATCTTCTACGAAGGCGGCGACCTTCCACCCGACATAGACGAGAACACCCTGAGCGGAACTGGGAACAGCAACAGGGTCGCGGTCTCGGGCACCGTCAGCCAGTCGGTCGCCTGGACCGACCACGGCTATCCGATCAACGTAGAAGAAAACCCGATCACGATCGCCAAAGGGGGGAGCCTCACCCTCGGCGCCGGCTTCGCCTTGAAGTTCAAATCACAGGAACTTGTCGTCAACGGCACCCTGAATACCGAAGGCACGGCGGAAAAACCGGCCCTGCTCACGTCCTTGACGAACACCAAAGCTGGCCAGTGGAAGGGGATCAGCGTCAACTCCGGCAGCAGCGGCTCGATGAACTATGCCGAAGTCCGCTACACCGGTTCGACCAGCAATACCCCCGCGATTGCGGTCAAAGGAGGCGCATCGCCGACGATCAAAAACTCGACGATTCGTAACAACACCTACTGGGCGATACGAGTCACCGGTGGCGGCGCCCCAGACATCGGCAGCAACACGATCACCAGCAACGGCAAATCGGCGATCAACTTCGAAGAAGCGTCGGGTAAATCGGGCGAAGTGAAGATTCACGACAACCTGATCGAAGGAAGCGAAAACTACGGCATCTATGTCTGGACCTCTGGCAGCTCGGCCACCGGCGCGACTCTCGGCGGAAACACGATCAAAGGCAGCGGCGAAGGCGCGATCTTCTTCAAGGGCGGAGACATTCCGCCGGACATAGACGAGAACACGCTGAGCGGCAACGGGGGCGGCAACAAGGTCACGGTGTCGGGGACGATCAGCCAGTCCGGCACTTGGACCGATCACGGCTATCCGATCAGGGTCGAAGAAGGACCGCTGACGATCGAAAGCAAAGGCTCGCTCACGCTAGGGGCGGGCTTTCCCTTGAAGTTCAAATCACAGGAACTTGTCGTCAACGGCACTTTGAACGCCGAAGGAACCGCCGAAAAACCCGCCCTGCTTACTTCTGTGACCGATACCTCCGCCGGCCAGTGGAAGGGCATCAGCTTCAACTCGGGTAGCGGCGGCTCGGTGCTTGACCATGCCGAAGTCCGTTACACCGGTTCTGCCTCCAACACTCCAGCCATTGCAGTCAATGGAGTCTCGCCGACGATCAAAAACTCGACGCTTCGCAACAACAGCTATTGGGCCGTTCGCGTGACGGGTGGTGGGGCACCGAACATCGGCGACAACACGATCCTCAACAACGGCCGATCAGGTGTCAACTACGAAGGCGCCTCGGGGAAAACGGGCGAAGTGCGCATCCACGACAACCTGATCGAAGGAAGCGAAAACTACGGGGTCTTCGTCGAAACCAGCGGCAGCTCCGTTACGGGCACCACCTTGGGAGACAACACGATCAAAGGCAATGCTGGCGGCGCGGTTTATTTCGAGGGCGGGGACATCCCGCCCGACATCGACGAGAACACGCTTAGCGGCAACGGCGGCGGCAACAAGATCACGGTTTCGGGGACCGTGAATCAGTCCGCGACCTGGACCGATCACGGCGATCCCTTCCGCATCGAAGAAGGCTCACTCACCGTCGCGGGAGGCGCGACCCTCACCCTGGGCGCCGGCTTCACTTTGAAGTTCGACAACCAAGGAATCTCGGTCAGCGGCACCCTGGATGCCAACGGCAGCGATGAAGCGCCAGTCCTCTTTACTTCGCAGACCAATACCGGCGCCGGCCAGTGGCAGGGCATCAGCTTCAACTCCGGCAGCAGCGGCTCGGCCCTCGACCACGCGGAAGTCCGCTACGCCGGTTCTGTCTCTTCGACCCCCGCCATAGCGATCAACGGCGTTTCGCCGACGATCAAAGATTCGATCATCCGCAACAACAGCTATTGGGGGATCAGGGTGCTGAGCGGGGGGAGCCCGTCCATCACTCACTCCCATATCCGCAACAACGGCACGACCGGGATCAACGTCGCCTCAGGCTCGCCGACGATCAAATGGAACCGGATTCACAGCAACAGCTCCTACAGCGTCTTCTACGAAGGCTCGGGCACGCTGGATGTCGGCTACAACGACTGGGGCTGTAGCTCGGGGCCGAGCCCCGCCGGCTGCGGCGGTGCGGTCAACTCCAAAGTCAAATGGCAGCCAGCCATCACCTTGCCCTCCGACAAAGGCCAGTGCAACGGCACGGCGACCAGTTGCGGGCAGGGCGCCGACCCAGTCTCTCTGGTGACGGGCGGGCTGACCTACAGCCATCGCGACCTCCTCTTGACCAACAAGAGCGCGATGCCCCTCGAGTTCGTGCGGGCATACAACTCCGGCGACCCCACCGATTCGGGGTTCGGCCCTGGCTGGTCGCAGACGGGGCTGATCTCCGCAAGCCTTCAAGACTCCGGCGACGTGATGATCCTGCGCGAGGACGGCCGCCAGGACATCTACACCGACACGCCAGAAGGCTTTGTGGCGCCTTCGGGCGTTCACGACGAGCTGGTCGAAAACCCAGGCGGGACCTTCACGCTAACGGCGCTTGACCGGACGGTCTATGACTTCGACGAAACGGGCCGCATCACGACGCTCACCGACGACCACGGCCTGAAAACGACCTACGGCTATGACGAAAACGGCCGCCTGGCGACGATCACCGATCCTTCGGCGCAGACGCTCACCTTCACCTACAACGAATCCAACCACGTCACCAAAGTCGCCGATTCGACTGGCCGGGAAGTCAAATATGCCTACTCGGGTGCCAGCGACCTGAAAACGGCGACCGATGCGCTTGCAGGCGTGACCGAATATGCCTATGACGGCCAGCACCGGCTTACCTCGATCAAAGACCCGCGCGGCAACGTGATCTTGAAAAACACCTACGACGAAGACGGCCGGGTGATCGAACAGCGCGACGGGCTCGAAAATCTTTGGAAACTCGCGTACAGCGAAGCCGAAACGGTCGTCACCGAACCCGAGGGCGGCAAAATCACCTACGGGTTCGACGGCCAGGACCGGGTGGTCTCAGAAAAAGACCAGCTCGGACACAAAACGACGACCAGCTACGACGCCGCCGGCAACGTCGATGAAGTGGTCCAGCCTGGTGGTGCCAAATGGGAATTCGGCCATGACGCGGCCGGCAACCTCACGTCGGTACTCGACCCGGAAGGCGGCGAACGCAGCTACGAATACGACGCCCAGAACCATCTCACCGAATACATGGACGCCGGGGGTGGCGCCTGGAGCTACGAATGGTCAAAAGCCCACGACCTGACGAAGATCGTCGATCCCGAAAAAGGCGAAACAACGCTCACCTACAATGAATCGGGCCAGCCGTTTAGCAGCACTGATCCCAACAAACACAAAACCGAATTTACCTATGACCCGCGCGGCAACCGCCTGACCTCGACCGACGCGCTCAGCCACAAAACGAGCTTCGAATACAACAGCCGCAACTACTTGATCTCAAAGACCGCTCCGGGGCTGAAAGCCGAAGGCTTCGAACGCAACGCCCTCGGGGATCTCTTGACCCGCACGACGCCCGAAGGCAACAAAACGAAATACGCCTACGACGCCAACGGGATGCCGACGCAGATCACCGATCCCGCCGAAAACGTCTGGAAAACCGCCTACAACGCGATGGAGCGCCCGACCACTTACACCGACCCGCTCGAACAGCAGGCCAAAGTCTCCTACAACGGCAACTTGAAGCCGACCAAAGTCGTCAACCGTCGCGGCAAGGAAGCGACCTATGCCTATGACCTCGCCAACCAGATCACCGAAGTCCACGCGCCCGAAGGAGGCGACTGGACCTTTGGCTACGACAGTCGCGGCAACCGCGCGAGCATGGTCGATCCCCGCGAAGGAGAAACGACCTACGAATACGACCTGCTGAATCGGATGACGAAGGCCAGCGAGCCGCTGGAAGTCACGACCGAATACGACTACGACGCCAACGGGGACCTCACCTCGGTAAAAGACCCGCGCGGCAACACGACCGAATACGTCTACGACAAACTCGGTCGCATGGTCGAAGTCGCCCAGCCGCTCGAAAAGACGACTACCTACAGCTACGACGCCGCCAGCAACCTGCTGGGCAAGAACACGGCTGCCGGCACGCTCGAATACGAACACGATGCCGCCAATCACCTGACCGCGATTCTTGCGGGCGAAACGACCCTGCGCTCCTACGGCTATGACGCCGCCGACCGCCGCACGAGTGCGACCGATGCCGAAGGCCACAAAATCGAAATCGGCTACAACGAAGACGGCCTGCCCAGCTCGATCAAAGACGGGCGTGGCCAGTCCCTCTCGCGCATCTACAGCTCACGCGGACTGCTGACCAAACAAGAAGACGGCCGCGGGACGCTCAAATACGAATACGACAAACTCGCGAGGCTGACCTCGCTTATCGATCCGCAGGGCAAAGCCCTTGGCTTCGGCTATGACCCAGAAGGCAACGTGACCGAACTCACCCGCCCCAATGGCGTCACGACCACCAACGTCTACAACGAAGCTGGCCGCCTGGCGGAAACGACCTCGGTAGAAACTGGCGAACCGCCGACTACCCTGGAATCGCTCAAATACGGCTACAACGCCGCCGGCGATGTGACCAGCAAGATCGACCAGCGCCTCGAACAGGAAACGACCTACTCCTACGACCCCCTCAATCGCGTCACCGAATTCAACCCGGTCGGCGAAGGCGCAACGACCTACGGCTATGACAAAGCCGGCAACCGCACCGAAGCCGGTTTGACCACGTATGCCTTTAACGCGCTCAACCAGCTCACCGAAGCCTCGGATGGCACCACCTACGGCTATGACGGCGCAGGGCGACTGACCTCGGTCGCCAAAGGCGAAGAAGAAACGACCTACGGATGGAATTTGTTCGACCATCTGGCCACAGTCGAAGGCCCAGGTGGAACCGCCAGCTACGCTTACGACGCTTTGGAGCGCTTGAGCGAACGCAAAGGCAGCGGCGGCACCCTGGTCTTCCACTACGGCGACCTCTCCGACATGCCGACTTATGCAACGAACGGCGAAGGCGAAACGACGACCAGCTACGTCCAGGGCGCGCACGGCCTGATCGAGCAGCGCTCGGGCGAAACGACCAGCTACCCGCTGCGAGATGCGCACGGCGACGTGACGGCGATCGCGAACGAAGTCGGCGAAGTAACCTCACGGCAGAGCTACGATCCTTGGGGCGCGCAGCTCTCAGGACCAAGCATCGAAATGGGTTATCTCGGAGCCCAGCAGCGGCGTTTCGACCCGACGAGTGGTCTGATTCAGATGGGCGCCCGCTCCTATGGCTCGACTCTTGGCAGTTTCATGTCTGAGGACCCGGTTTTGGGGCAGATCGGCCTCGGAGCTACCTCTAACCGTTATCCGTATGTGTGGGACAATCCACTAGGACTCTATGACCTTGATGGTCGCTTCCCGAGCCCAGGCGATATTGCCGGGGCAGTGGGGGACGCCGCGAATGACACCTGGAACGTCGGCAAGGAACTCGTGACTCACCCCGGCGAATCTGCAACTAACGCCGTCGAATACTGGGCGGGCAGCGACAGCCCGGCATCGTATGTTTTCGGACCGCTGTCGGTTCTTGGTGACATGGCCATCAATCCAAGTCGGGCGGCCTACTACCTTGAAAAGGCGAACCCGGCTCAGATGGCGGCCACCGGAATCGCAGCAGCGGGTACAGTAGGGATAGCGGGAGTCACCACTATTGCCACCGCCTCTTGCTTTGCTGTAACACCGGAGCTTGAGGCATTGCATGTTTGCACAGGCGTGGCGACAATCGGCGGGGGGGTAGCTACGGCCGGTGCATATGTAACCTATGAAATCGCTAGACGATAGCCAGAGTGAGGAGTAATCTAATTCCCGATAAAAATCAACAAGAGCATGGATTGCCAGTTCCCCATTGGTTGATCGCTATCCCGCTCGTAGGCGCGATGCTCGCGGCAGTGTTGTTTACTAGCGGCCACCCAGGACCGTTGGCTGTTGTTATTTTTATCCTAGCCGCCTGCATGTTTATCTACTTGTACATGTACATGATCGGGATCTGGCGGCGCCGTCGAGGAAACCATAAGCCTTAAGAGAGTGGCCTACGGAGCATCTCCGGCAGGCGTCTTTCCTCGACCGGATGACAGGTCGGCCTCGCCGACCTAACCTGCAAAGGAGCCGAAGGCGATGTGAAGTCAAGGCTGCCCCGACAGGGGCGCGCGTGAGCGCGGGCGAAGCCCGGCCTTGACTTCAGCGGAGCCGGAGGCTACTCATGGTCTGCGGTGCCTCAACCCAGATGGCAAGAACTACGGACCGATTCCGAAGCCCCGCTCGATGTGCCTGATTGTCTCCCTGTGAGCTAGCTGCTGCTCAAGACCAAGCTTGCGCTGAGTCTCGGCAAGCCGTCGCTGTGCAGCCCTCCGCGCTGCTCGCTCAGCGCCGTTCTGTGGCTCGCGGCCGAAGGCGCTGCTCTTGTCCCGCACGCCGTGTTCGAGCCGGTAGCGCTCGACTTCCTGAACGCCTCGATCCCAGGTCCTTGCCCTGGTCTGATCGGCGGGCCTCTCTCCTAGCTCCTTGACGATGTAAGGGGGTGGCTCGATCCGGACGGCCGCGAGCGCTTGCGTTGAGCGGGTGTCGAAAAGCTGAGCGGCGATCTCGCGCTCGCGCCGGACCTCCGTACCCGGTGTCTCCATCTGCGCCAGCTTCGCCCTCTCGTCGGCCAGCCGATCGGTAAGTAGCTGCTCCCTTTCCGTGGCGTAGGGCAACTTCTGGCGGCGCTCGCGCCAGCCGAGCGTTTCGACCGCTTCACGGTCGGCGCCGGCTCGCTCGACCCGGGCGCGCCGCTCCTCGACGGCTTGGACCTGGCGGGCGTAGTCCTCCTGGTGGTGCGGCGGACCGGGCGCAGGGGGGAGGAGCTGGTGTTCGGGCGAACGGTTGACCAGGCGTTTTATGCCTCAACCGTGGACGGCCGGGCGAAGCGCGCTTGGGCGACCGCAAACGACCACGAGCAGGAAGCCGCCGAAGCGGAGGGCCGCGAGCCGGACCTGTTCCGGCCGATCACGCTGCACGAGTGCCGCCACACTTTCGCCTCTTTGCTGATCGACTCAGGTGCCAATCCAAAGGCGACTCAGAACTTCATGGGGCACTCGAAAATCCAGACCACCTTCGATGTCTACGGCCATCTTTTGCCGGGAAGTCGCGACGAGGTTCGGAAGCGTATGGATGCCTACTTGGGAGGCGCCGCCCAATGACGTGGTCTCGGGATTGGGCTGTCGCCTGGTTCGCTCGGCAACCAACCGTTGCGGGCTCCCCTAAGAGGCGCTAGCGGAGGGTCACCTTGTCTGGTGGCAAGGCGACGGAGTCGCGGAGCACGAAGCGGTCGTGGCGCACGCGCACAGAGGTGGTGAGTGCGCCACTCTGAATGAGCGCGGAACGAGTTCCATCCGGGGTTATGCCGACCATGGTGCGCCTGCCAGAGATCCGGTCGAGCGAAGTGTTTACGATCCCGTGGCGAAGCGCTCTGCTGGCGTTTGTGCAGGCGAAGCTGATGGCCGGCGACTTGGGGGTGGTCGCCACCATGCAGAGATTTCTAGCGCCGGGTACCACCCAGTACGTGCTGGTCGCATGTACAGGGACACGATGGGCAAGGCCCCAGGCCATGCCCGGTATTTGCCCACTCAGGGTCCGCCCGACAAGGGGGGGTATGCCGTCAGGGGAACTGCGCAGCAGAGCGAAGTTCTCAGACAGGACGCGTGATACGCGGTCCTCGGGTGACGATCGCAGGGTGTCGTTTGACGGCCCAGAGGTGCGCGTTGGCGCTCGTTCGCTGTCCGCCTGCTCAGCGCCACCACATGCCGGCAGGCTCGCCGACAGCAACAGTGTGAGCAGCAGGCCGAGTGGCCATCTCTCGCAAAGAGAGCGACGACTCGGCCTGCGGTGCCGCACTACCGACCGCCCGACTTATTCGTAGGTGAAGCTAGAGGTGAGGGTGAAGGCCGACGCAGTCCCGATCACCCAAGGGGAGTGCACGTTAGGAGGCACCATGACGCCGGCAACGTCATGGACTGGCACACAGGATCCTTTGGTTGTATCCGCGCCAACGCATACACCAGTACTTTCCCCTTTAGCCGTGGCGCCCTGCATCCAGCGGCTAGCGCCCCAGCACGAGCTCGCATTGTTTACCCACTGGCCTCCGCAGAACTGACTTGCCGACGCGGATGATGACGCGAGAGCCATTGTGGCGATCAACACCGCGAGTGAAGCCAAGAGCAAACCGCCTCTTTTCATCGTGCGCTGCATATATTTCCTCCTTTGCTCTGATTACGGGGCAAACGCTGGACATCGCCCAAGCGACGCATCGATCCCGCCCAGAGATTTTTTGATTAATACAAAAAAGAGGAATAACAGGAAACCCAGGCATTTCCCCCGGAGATCGAACGATCGTTGATCGGAGCCCTCGTCGGGCGCTCGCGCCCCGGGGCGAGCGGACTCAATATCTCATCCGCTCTACGAGCAGCGAGAAGTTCGGGGCGGGGCCAGGCTGGGGGTCTGCTGCATCGGGGTGTGGCACCAACTGTGGCACGAGAGGGGGTAGGCCGGTCTCGGTGCCGCTTCGGCAATCGGTTGGTACCGCGTTTTCGGCTTGCCAAAGCCCCACAACAGAAAACGCCCCGGCGGGGAGCCGAGGCGAGTTCTGGGGTTACTACAGGGAGGAGAGATATGTATCTCTATATATGTGGATCCGTGGGAGGTAGGTGGGCCCTTTGATGAGTCGCGGGCTGCCTGTCGTGGGAAGCGACAAGAGCCATATGGGCGACTCCGAACCCAGCCAAAAAGTCTTTTTCCGTTCTGCCCCTTATCGGTCGTCCTCTGCGAATCCTTGAACAGCGTACGAACGTATGTGCGATTCGTGTGTGAGTGGGATCACAGACCCCACCGTTGTTTCTGAGCGCCCCATTCGCTGCTGGCCACCCGGCGATTGCCCATGCAACCAGGTGAACTCAAAGCGTGGTTAAAAACCTGTATCGCGCCTGCAGGAATGGCCGGTCACGCGCGGCGGCGCTACCGTTGCGGCGGTGAAGAAGGCACGCATAGACGCGGTTTTGGCCGAGCGCGGCCTGTTTCCATCGCGCACCGCTGCGGCGGGCGCCGTGCGCGCCGGCGCCGTGCGGGTCGGCCAGGACGGCCCGGTCGCGCTGCGCCCGAGCCAGCTCGTCGAGCCCGAGACGGCGCTGATCGTGGACGAGGGCCCGCGCTTCGTCTCGCGCGGCGGGATCAAGCTCGACAACGCCCTTGACGCGCTCGGGGTCGACGTGGCGGGCCGTGACTGCCTCGACGTCGGTGCCTCGACCGGAGGCTTCACGGATTGCCTGCTGCAACGGGGGGCGGCACGAGTAATTGCGGCTGACGTCGCTTATGGGCAGATCGACGCGAGCCTGCGCGGGGATTCCCGGGTCACCGTGATCGAGCGGCTCAATGCGCGTGAACTGCTGCCGGCCGATCTGCCGTTTGTGCCCGGCCTGGCGACGATCGACGTTTCATTCATCTCGCTGGCGAAGATCCTGCCCGCGGTAGTTCGCTGCCTCGAGCCACCGGGCGAAGTTCTGGCGATGGTCAAGCCGCAATTCGAGCTGGGGCGCGAGCGGGTCGGCAAGGGCGTCGTGCACGACCCCGCCGACCGGCGGGAGGCGATCCTCGGCGTAGCGCTTGCCGCCCGCGACCTCGGGCTTCCCATCCGCGGCTTCGCCTCATCGGGCCTCCCCGGCCCAAAGGGCAATCGAGAGACCTTCGTCTGGTGCGGCGGCAGCGGTGCCGAGGTGGGCAACCTCGAGGCGGCGATCGCCGAGGCGGAGCCGGGGCCATGAAGACAGCTGCTCTGATCACTCATTCACACCCTCCGACCGCGACCGAGGCGGTCGCGGTGGCCGCCGCCGTCGCGGGCAACGCCGGCTGGCGGCTGGTCGCGACCGCGAAGGAGCTGGCCAAGCACGGCGATGCGGGAGCGGGTGTCGAGGCGGTGGAGCGACTGCCGGCCGACCCCGACCTCTGCCTCGTTCTCGGCGGCGACGGCTCGATTCTCTACGCGCTGCGCCGCTTCGCCGGCACCGGAGTGCCGGTCTTCGGCGTCAACTTCGGCACCGTCGGCTTCCTCGCCGCGGTCGAGCGTGACGAGGCGGAGGAGGGGATCGCTCGCGCCCTGGCCGGCGAGACCGAGGCGATCGACCTGCCGGCGCTCGGGATCGAGATCGGTGGCGAGCTGGGCTTCGCCTTCAACGACGTCAGCTTCAGCCGCCGCCCCGCCGACCGGGTCGCTGAGCTCAGCTACCGGATCGGCGACGAGGAGGTGGGCAACGTGCGCTGCGACGGCCTCGTCGCCGCCACTCCGGCCGGATCCACCGGCTACAACCTCGCCAACCAGGGCCCGATCCTCGCCTGGGGCGTCAAGGGCTACGTCGTCAGCTACATCGCCCCCCACTCCCTCACCGCCCGCGCCCTCGTCGTCGCCCCCGGCGATGTCCTCACCGTAGGCAACGCCCCGGGCCGCGAGCCAGTCGACGTAGCCATCGACGGCGCCCAGACCGGCACCCTCGCCCCGGGCGACGTCCTCGACGTCCGCTTCGTCGATTCGATCGGGAAGCTGGCCCAGCTCCCAGGCACCAGCTTCTACCACCGCATCCGAGAAAAGTTCGGCCACCTAGCCGTCTGAGGCCTCTCAAGCCGAAGTGCCCGGTTCTCTAGGGTTTCGCCGCATGGAGCGAAAGTGGTGGACCCTCCTCCTCGTCTCGATCGCGACGTTCATGTTGCTGCTGGACGTGACGATCGTCAACGTCGCCCTGCCCGACATTCAGCGTGAACTCAACGCCAGCCTTTCCAGCCTGCAATGGGTCGTCGACGCCTACTCGCTGACCCTGGCCGCCTTCCTGCTCACCGCTGGCTCGCTGGGCGACCGGCTCGGGCGGCGAAGGGTCTTCACGATCGGCTTTGGGATCTTCACCTTTGCCTCGTTCCTCTGCGGCATCGCCAACGACCCGACCCTGCTCAACCTGGCTCGCGGCCTGCAGGGCGTCGGCGGGGCGGGGATGTTCGCCACCTCGCTGGCCCTGATCGGCCAGGAGTTCCACGGCAAGGACAGGGCGACGGCGTTCGGAGTCTGGGGGGCGACGGTCGGTGGAGCGGTGGCGGTCGGGCCACTGGTCGGCGGGCTGATCACCGAAAGCTTCGGCTGGGAGTGGATCTTCTTCCTCAACGTCCCGATCGGGATCACGGCGATGGTCCTGACCGAGCGCCAGATCGTCAACGTCTTCGCCAAGGACCCGGAGCCGATCGACGTGCCGGGGCTCATCACCTTCTCGCTGGCTCTATTCCTGTTGATCTTCGGGCTGATCCGGGGCAATCCCGAGGGCTGGGACAGCGCCCTGATCCTCTCCTGCCTGATCGGCGCCGCGTTTCTGCTCTCGGCGTTCGTCGCGATCGAGCTCCGCGCCAAGCACCCGATGCTGGATCTCTCGCTGTTCCGTAAGCCCGCCTTCAACGGCGTCTCCGCCGTGGCCTTCGGTCTCTCGGCGGGGATGTTCGCGATGTTCCTCTACCTGACCATCTACATGCAGGGCGTGCTCGATTTCTCGCCGCTTGAGGCGGGCCTGCGCTTCCTGCCGCTGACCGTGCTCGGCTTCGTCGTCGCGCCGATCTCGGGGGCGCTCTCGAACAGGGTCCCGATCCGCTTCCTGCTGGGCATCGGGCTAGCTCTGGTCGGGGTCGGCCTGCTGCTGATGCACGGTGTCTCGCCCAGCTCGGGCTGGACGACGCTGCTCGCCGGCTTTCTCGTCGCCGGCATCGGCATCGGCACCACCAACCCCGGGATCGGCCAGGCGGCGATTGCCGTCGTCCCGGTCGAGAAGTCCGGCATGGGCTCGGGGATCAACACGACCTTTCGCCAGGTCGGGATCGCGACCGGCGTCGCCGGGCTCGGGGCGGTCTTCCAGTCTCGCGTCAACTCGAAGATCGCCGAACTGCTGCCGCACGCACCGAGTGGTCTTGGCGAAATCGTCTCCTCTGGCGGCTCACGCGCGGCCGCGGCGGTGACCCCGGCCCGGATCCGGCCCGAGGTCGTCCATGCATCCGACGTCGCCTTCGTCAGCGCCTTCAACGAGATCATCCTGATCGCCGCGATCCTCTCCTTCGTCGGTGCCGGGCTCGGCTTTGCGCTCGTCCGGTCCAGGGACTTCGTCCAGCACGCCGAGGGCGTGCCGGAGCCCGCCGCGGCTGAGGCGTAGGCGCGGCGGGTCGAGCAGCGGCTTCGGTCCGCTCCTGGTGCTAGATACAGAGGGATGTTGCGTGATCTGAGGATCGAGAACCTGCTCTTGATCGAGAGGGCGGAGCTGCGGCTGGGCGAGGGGCTCAACGCGATCACCGGCGAGACCGGGGCCGGGAAGACCGTTCTGGCCCACTCCTTGGATCTGCTCATGGGCGGCAAGGCCCGGCCGCAGATCGTGCGGCCTGGGGCCGAGGAGGCTTGGGTCGAGGGGGTGTTCGATCTGCCGGCGGGATTGCTCGCCGAGCCCGAGATGGCGGAGATCGCCGAGCGGCTGCCCGAGGGCGCGGAGGAGGTCGTGCTGGGACGGCGCGTCTCGGCAAGCGGGCGGACCAGTGCCTTCGTTGCCGGACGGGCGGCGACGGCCTCCGACCTCAAACTGTTGGGCGGGCGGTTGCTCGCCTTCTTTGGGCAGCACGAGCATCGCAAGCTGACGATTGCCTCGGCCCAGACCGAGGTGCTCGATGGGTTCGCCGGTGCCGATCATCTGGCCCTGCGCGAGAGCTACCGGGAGGCGCATCGGCAGTGTTTGGCTCTCGGAACCGAGTTGGCGGAGCTGCGTGAGCGCGACGGCTCTCGCGAGCGGGATCTTGACCTCTACCGCTATGAGCTTGCCGAGATCGAGGAGGTGGCGCCGGACCCGGCCGAGGCGGCCGAATTGGCCAGCGAGGGCGAGCACCTGCGCCACGCCGAGGGACTGCGCGAGGCCGCGGCCGGCGCTCACGAGGCGGCGATTGGGGCTGAGGAGGACGGCGGCGGGGCGGCTGGCTCACTTGCCCGAGCGGAGTCCCTGCTGCAGGGGGTCGACGGTGTCGACGCCGGTCTCGACGCGCTCTCGGCAAGGCTCAGCGCGCTGGCGATCGAGCTTGGCGACGTCGCCGGAGATCTGCGCGGCTATCTCGACGGCCTGGAGGCGGATCCCGGCCGGCTTGCCGCGATCGAGGAGCGCCACGACGCTCTCGATCGGCTGCAGCGCAAGCACGGCGGCAGCGTCGAGTCGGTCCTCGCTCACGCCGAGCGCTGCCGGAGCGAGATCGATCGCTTGGAGAACGCCGAGGAGCGCTGGGCCGAGGTCGAGTCCGCGCTGGCCGAGGCCGAAGCCCGCCGCGCCAAGCTCGCCGGCAAGCTCGGAAAGGCCCGTGCCAAGGTCGCCGCGCCGCTCGAGCGCGAGGTCGCGGGAGAGCTCGAGCGGCTGGCGATGCCCGGCGCGAAGCTCGAAGTCGTTTTCGAGCCGCACGCCGGCGGCTTTGGCCCAAACGGCGCCGAGACCGTGGAGCTGAAGCTGGCCCCGAACCCGGGTCTGGAGCCGGCGCCCTTGCGCGACACGGCATCGGGCGGCGAGCTCTCGCGCGTGATGCTGGCCCTGAGCGGCGTCGGCGGTGGCGCGGGCGCCGGGACGCTGGTCTTCGACGAGATCGACGCCGGGGTCGGCGGCAACACGGCCCGCGTGGTCGGCGAGCGGCTGCGGGCGCTGGGCGACGGGCGCCAGGTGATCTGCATCACCCACCTGCCGCAGGTCGCCTCACTGGCCGAGGCGCACTTTCGGATCTCCAAGCGCGCCTCCGGCGGCCGCGCGACGGCAACGGTGGACCGTGTGGATGGCGACGAGCTGGTGGCCGAGATCGTCCGCATGCTTGGTGCCGGGCGCGACGACGAGGCCGCGAGCCGCCACGCCCGCGAATTGCTGGCCGC
>Ga0190274_10000843_pt1 | contig 17774 bp, 20 predicted proteins | sample Popmic531T_FD_133002 | JGI IMG/M metagenome (GOLD analysis project Ga0190274, IMG submission 133002) | Populus adjacent soil microbial communities from riparian zone of Yellowstone River, Montana, USA - 531 T | ecosystem: Environmental > Terrestrial > Soil > Riparian zone | place: USA: Montana... | reverse complement strand
GATATCGCAGTCCTCGGTCGCGCTTCGATTGAGGCGGGTGATCTCGTCGGCAGACCGGTCTCACGGTTACTGGCGGGTACCCTGGTTTCTGTCGGTTCGGAAAAAAGGGGCTGCCTTTCTGCACGCCAGGTTTTCCTTTTCCTTCGCCGGAAATGCGGGGCTTCTGTTTAATCCGATCGTTCGCTGGCACGTCTCCCAGATGCTGTTCAGCGCACGCGAGCACCTGGCCTCTCATTGGCTTGATCTGGCCGAAGGCTGGCTGCGCCTCGATCGCCTGAACCGCAATGGCGGCGGCGAGACTTTCTTCCCCTGGGCTTCGCCCATTCCTCGCGAGGCAAGAAAGTTTGCCCGCCGCCATCCTCCGCTGCGCTGCGGCCCAAACGGGTGCGGCGTCGATCGCCTTCGGCTTTTAGATCGCCATCGAGGCCGCGGTGGTCGCGGAGCTCGAAAACAGCAAGGAGAAGTGACATGGCTAACATCGGCTCATTCAAGAAATCCGGCCAGGAATTCCAGGGCGAGATCGTCACCCTGAGCCTCCAGACCAAGGGCGTCCGCATCGTCCCCGAGACCGACCGGACCAACGACAATGCTCCGAGCCACCGGGTCTACGTCGGTCGCGCCGAGATCGGGGCCGCCTGGCCGAAGCGCTCCAGCGAGGGACGCGATTATCTCTCGGTCAAGCTGGACGACCCGAGCTTCAACGCTCCGATCTACGCCAACCTCTTCGACGACGAAGACGCCGAGACCTTTACTCTGATCTGGTCCCGCAGCCGCAAGGCTAACGGCGACTAGCCGAACCAGAAACAACACCCCGCTCGTCCAAGCGGGGTGTTGGTTCTGGAACATGCCATCTAGAACGTGGGCCGCGCCATTCGAGAAAATCGCGCGGTCACTTTTCATTTTTTGTTCGGGCGCCCAGGTGCGCCGGCGGCTACGCCTGTCCTCGCCCGGCGAGCCTCATTCGGAAGTATTAGATATTCATATGGGATCGTTCATTTTTTCTTCGAAGAAGGCTTGGACCGTTGGCTGCGTGCTTCATCATCGGGTAGCACCAGATCGACATGGCTCACGCTCAAGGTCGTCGCGAGTTCAAACAATGTAACGATGGTCGGATTGCGACGTCCGCGTTCAAGACCGCTGATGTATTGTTGAGTAAAGCCGGATGCTTCCGCAAACTTCTCCTGCGTGAAGCCCTTCTGCTTCCGCAATCGCCCGAAGTTTCGGCCAACCAACTTGCGCATATCCATTTGCGCAAGTTGCGTCTTTACATACTATGAGGTTTATCTCCTATAGTGTGTATTCCCAGGTGCGTCGACATTCGAATGCCCTCCAGGAATGGCGGCCTTGGCCTTCGCAAAGCTGCTGCGAATGGTACCCAAATAGGACTAAGGTGGGGCTATCGCCGAATGGTGGACAGGTGTAGCCGCATCGTCGGTCGAAGGAGCTACATGCCATCACCCCCGCTTGATCCCGATGTTGCGGACCTGGCACCGGATGATCCCGTGCTGACGGCCTATGACGAGCAACATGTCGTCACCTATCTTCGGCTGCTGGATGCCGACGCTGACCATGCGGACTGGCGGGAAGTTGCCAGAATCGTTCTTCACATCGATCCCGAACGCTACCCGGAGCGCGCACGCGGCGCCTTCGATAGCCATTTGGCTCGCGCAAGATGGATGACTAGCCAAGGCTACGGACATTTGCTGCGCGGTGGTCCCGCCGATCGGTAGGACATCAATCTGCAAAATCAAATTAGAAGGAAGAATTTTCTTACTGCGGGAAAATTTGGTAACCAGCCGGTGGGATACGTAATGCAACCACAAATGACCCACATTTAACGTGTTGCAATGCGGCATTGTTCGCGTGGGAGTAAGCACAAATGCCGGATTTCGATTGGCGCTCGCCCGAGGCCTATTCAAAACTGCAGAACACCGACCTGACCGGTCTCGCCTGGGAATGCCTTCGTCGTAATCCCGAATACCGCAAAAACTACCTCGCGCTTTCGAATCCACTCGACGGCGCTCCAGCTGAATTCCAGCACAAATGGGGCTTGTCTTTTCGCGGCTGACCCGCAAAAGGCCTGCGACGAGCAGATCGTATTTTGGACGCCTGACGTTCTGCCGACCGTTTTGTCGGTAGGAGCTTCGTCGTCTCATACGTCAGCTCGATCAATAGCTCTGGATTTAACGCGACTGTCGCCCGACGAGTTGCGGCAGAACTCGGACGGCTGGCATGCCGTGCTCCGGTTCGATGGCGCCACGCATCGCGTGTGGATGAAGGAACTGCCTGCGGCCGGGGCGTCGCAAGCGATAGAGCTGCCATTGGACCCGTCGTTTGAAGTCCGCGCCCAGGCTGCCCATTCGCTCTGGCGAACGCTGAGCGGCCGTTCTCCCGGTACACCACCGTCCGACCATACTCCGCAGCGGCGCCAGCGGTTAGCCTTGGTCTTGCGTGCGCTCGACGGGCGCAATGAGGGCGAAACCTATCGCGCGATCGCCGAAGGCCTTTTTGGCAAGAAGCGCATCCCGGAGCGCGCCTGGAAGACGCACGATCTGCGCAATCGTACTATCCGCCTCGTGCAGCGCGGCCTCGCCTTGATGCGCGGCGGCTATCGCGAACTCCTGCGTCCAGGACGCAAGGACAGATAGCCCCCCGCCGGGGTATCGAAAATCCACCCCTCGATCTTCGGCATCCCCCTGCGAAGGGCTGCTTCTCCATGATCACCGCATACACGCTCGCACCGCCAGCGGTCGCGCGATCTCATCATGGAGCCTTCGAATGCCCGATCCCATGGCCGGTCTGCCGCCACGTTTCCTGCGGACGCCCGAGGCCGCGCGATATCTTGGCCTCTCCGGCCGCACTTTGGAGAAGCACCGCACCTACGGCACCGGTCCGACCTATCGGAAGATCGGCGGCCGGGTCGTCTATGCGCCCGACGATCTGAAGGCCTGGGCCGATCTCGGCACCAAGACATCGACGTCCGATCCCGGGAAGGGCACCGTGCTGCCTGCCAAGAAACACCCGGCTCTGCGCCCCTATGCGGGCCAGGTACGTCGTTGAGTGCTGCGAGAGCTTGGCAGATGCGGCACAAACCACGATCCGAGCGCAATCAGCTCGAGCTGTTCCGTGCGTTGCCCGGCGATCTCGCACCGCGCGACGCACAGGACTTGATGGCCTATCCGTCCTTCTCGCTCGCCAAGTCAAAGCGGGTCGTCCCGATCGATTTCCGCGCCGGCGCCATCGCCATTCGCGTCGAAGCCGTGCCTGAACACGGCATGGCGACGATCCGGGATGCGGACGTTCTGATCTGGGCAGCCTCGCAAATTGTCGAGGCGCGTGACGCGGGCCTGAAGACCTTGCGCCTGATGGCCGCAACACCTCACGAAATTCTCACCATCGTTGGCCGCGACACCAGCGCGCGCGACTACGATCGCCTCAAGGCGGGCCTCGATCGGTTGCAGGCGACGTTGGGGCTGACGTCGATCCGTCAGCCCGCAGAACGCCGGCGTCATCGTTTCTCCTGGATCAACGAATGGAAGGAGACGGCCGACGCCAATGGGCGCCCCACGGGCCTCGACCTGATCCTGCCTGATTGGTTCTATCGTACCTATTTTGGTTTGACCGGCGGACTCGAGCGCTGGCTATACCGGCTTGTCCGCAAGCACGGTGGGCGCCAGCAGGGCGGCTGGAGTTTTGATTTCCTGCATCTCCACGCCAAGTCCGGCAGCCTCTCGCCGCTCAAACACTTTGCCTTTGACCTCCGCGAAATCGTCCGTCGGCAGACCTTGCCCGGCTATGAGTTCGTGATCACGCGCGACCCAAACGGCGTCGAACGCCTGAACTTTTGCGCCCCATTGCACCGATCCGTTCGAGGAGCGGCTTCGCAAGCGCGGGCTCGCCCCTCACGCTGGAGATAAGCTGTGAATCAACTCGTGCTATCGGGGACCAAAACCCTCGTGCCATCAAGGACCGGATCCTCGTGCTATCGGGGACCGGAATCGGTCTCAAGCGCTTGTTATCAGGCGCGTTCGAGCCGCCGTAACTCTTCTAACCAGAAATCCGCAGGATTTCTTCTAACGGACCGCGCCGTTTTCCGCTGTGCATAACCCGCCGCGCGATCTCCACATTCGGCCGCAGATGCAGAACCTCCGGGTAGAGGGAGCGGTCTCATGAGCGAGCTCACGCAGGTCGAGGTGCTCTGGCTTGAAAAGCGCATCGAGAACCGAATTCGCTTTGGTCGCTCCGTCGAGGAAAAAATCCTCGACCGCAACAGGCGCGTCCTGTCATTCGCAGCCGGCAGCGTCTTCGCTTTCGTTCGCTGGATATCGAACGATTTTGGAGCGGCCGTTTCCCGCATCGACATCTTGCGGGCGGTGGCAACCGGCCAACGCTGCTCGACAGTCCCTTATGTCAAACCCGGCGGGGAGATTCTTTTGCGCCTATCAGGCTGGCCAAAGGTCGAGCACGTGCTGCAGTTGATCGATGCTGTCGAAGCCCTCGGTATCGATCCTGCCGACGCTGCGCCCGACTATTGGCATCACGCCCACAACCGCCTGTCCGTCAACGAAGCCCCGCGCGCCTACACAAAATCACGCCATCAGGCCTGGCTCCGTCGGCGGAAGGTCGCACCGTGACGACCCGAAAACGAACACTCGCCGTGACGATCGGCGCAGTTGCCATTCTCGCCGGGACGATCGTCGCAAAGCCGTCCCCAATTTACATCTGGAACAGTTCTGACAGTGTCGCTCTTGGCCTCTATCGCCTGCGCACGGCCGGCAATTACTACGTCGCCGAACTCGTCGCCGTTCAGCCGACCGAGCCGCTGGCGACCTACCTGGACCGAAATGGCTACCTGCCGGCAGGAGTTCCGATGTTGAAGCGGGTGCTGGCGCTTCCCGGACAAACCATCTGCAGAAAAGGGAGCACTATTACCGTCGATGGCATCGCGATGGGCAAGGCGCGGGAGCGCGACAGAAGTGGCCGGCCGTTGCCGGTCTGGCAAGGGTGCGACGTGGTCGAAGACGGAAAGCTCTTCCTCATGAACTGGCAAGCCGCGGACTCTTTCGACGGGCGCTATTTCGGCATGACACCGGCGACGGCCGTTATCGGCCGCGTACTTCCCGTGTGGACATGGGAAGATTGATCGTGAGTTCCGTGTTCACGCTGTCTTCCATTCCTCTGTTCGATCGTGGGCGGCACCATTCCTCCGTCCCGACCAGCATCGTCGAAGCCGCCACGCGCAGCGGCCGTCCAGGGCGGCCGAACGGCCGGCGCGAAGCAGCTTCACCCTGGACGGTCGTGAGCACGGTGGCATGCTTGCCTTCTGTCGGGATTGCCGCTTGTAGCGCCGTGACGTCTGTCTTGTTTGCAATTCTGATGGTCGCGTGCGCCGCAAATGAGCTAAATCGCATTCTGTCGAAGCTCTTCGCATTCTTGGCGGTGCGTGATTGGGAGCAGGGGCAGACCGATCGCAGAAGGCGAGATAAAAGCGCCGACTGCTGTCGTGCGCTTGTGACTGTGGCAGAGGGAGATTTGCGGCCTCCCACGAAATTGCCTGACGGCGCCTTCGCCAAAGTGTCCGAAAAAACAATCGCTCCGGAGCCGTCGCTTATGCCGGGCATATCGAGGCCGCTGTGAATCCGCGCGACAATGACCTGCATATCCGACCCGGCCGTATTCGCGACGGAGGGCGTGGAGCGGCCAGGCCGAAGAGCTTTGTCGGTCAGGTCATGCGGGCCGCCAGGAAGGCCGGTCACACCGGGAAAGGCTTTGGCCGGCAAGGAGGCAATACCGGCTCTCGGTTCGGTCGAGGTCGTTCCGCTGCGCTAGCCCTGCCGCTCCGCTCGCCGTCGCGTCGGGTCGTTATCAAGGCGCGGGTGGTCAGGCATCGCGGACATCGATTCCGCTCGGCGACGCTTACCAAGCACGTCACTTACCTTAAGCGGGATGGCGTCTCCCGCGATGGCGCCGACGCCCGCCTGTTCGATGCGAAGTCCGACGTGGCCGACGAGCGCGCGTTTGCCGAGCGATGTGAGGACGATCGCCACCACTTCCGCTTCATCGTTTCGCCCGAGGATGCACCCGACATGCAGGATCTTCGGGCGTTCACTCGCGAATTGATGGCAGATGCCGAGCGGGATCTCAGCACAAAACTCGACTGGGTCGCAGTCGATCACTGGAATACTGACAATCCTCACGTCCATGTTCTGATCCGCGGGCGTGCCGATGACGGTCGGGATCTCGTTATCAGCCGTGATTACATCAGCCGGGGGTTTCGAGATCGGGCCGAAGAGCGTGCCACGCTGGAGCTCGGTCCTCGTAGCGAGCAGGAAATTCGATCTGCCCTGGAGAAGGAAGTCGAAGCCGAACGTTGGACCAACCTCGACAGGGCTTTGCGCAACGCCACCGACGACGGGGCAGGGATCGCCAACCTGCGGCCTCGCACCTCCGAAAATGATCCCGAGCTGCGACGGCTCATGGTTGGCCGAGTGGCCAAACTTGAACGACTGGGCCTCGCGGAGCAAATCGAACCGGGGTGCTGGACGCTGAAGCCCGGTCTGGAGGACACACTTCGCGATCTATCAATTCGGGGCGACATCATCAAGACGATGCATCGGGCGATGAGCGCATTCCACTGCGAGCCGGATGTCTCAGGCTTTGCCCTGCACGACGACGAACCGATGGATGTGGTCCTCGGCCGCCTCGTCGACCGCGGGTTACATGACGAGCTGAAAGGTTCGGCTTACGCGATCGTGGAGGGAATCGATGGACGAACGCATCACATCAGATTCATCGATATCGAAATGACCGGCGATGCCACGCCCGCCGCAATCGTTGAGGCGCGGACATATGAGGATGCGCAGGGACGCAAGCATCTCATGCTTGCCACGCGTTCGGATTTCAGCATCGAGGCTCAGGTTACGGCGCAGGGAGCGACCTGGATCGATCGACTGTTGATTGCCGGAGAGTCGGAGATCAGCAGCGCTGGATTTGGTATCGCAGCACGAGATGCGATGAAACGCCGGATAGATCATCTCGTAGGCGAAGGCCTTGCGCGGCGGCAGGGGCAGCGGCTCATCTTCGCTCGCGATCTGCTCAACACCTTGAGACAGCGGGATCTCGATGCCGCAGCTTCGAGGCTTTCCGCCGAGACCGGGCTGCTCCATCGTCCTGCATCTGAGGGGGAGCATGTGGCTGGTACCTATCGTCAGCGCCTGATGCTGGCGTCGGGCCGGTTTGCCATGATTGACGATGGAACTGGCTTCCAGCTCGTGCCCTGGCGACCGGCATTGGAGCGGCATCTGGGTCGAGAGGTGTCGGGTGTCGCAACCGGAGAGGGACGCGTGACCTGGAGCCTTGAAAGGAAAATCGGTCTCGGTATTTGACGGCAAGCCAAGCCCGGCCTTTTCGGGCCAGCCCGTGACCTCGATCCACCATCGCTCCAGATCGCAAACGGGAATGATCAGTTTTTGTACGCGGAACTGTCCAAACCTACGACAACCGCAGTTGAGCGGTTGCCCCAGAGACGCGAGTACCTCCTTTTGTGGGCCACGTTTCTGGCGGCCAAGGCACCTTTGGCAGCTGAAGTCATCGGATGCGTAACGCAGGCGCAAGGTCTATCATGAAACCCAGAATAGGCGTTTACCTATCAGAAAAAATGGCCGCGCGGTTGGCCGCAGCGGCCAAACGTCCCGGCACAAGCAAGTCGGCGCTCGTTGAAGCTGCCCTCGCTCAGTTCCTCGGCACCGACGACGATGACACAACCGATCTCCCGGTAGACCGTCGCCTTTCGCTCATGAGCCGCCAACTCGAAGAGCTCGATCGCGGCCTTAGAATCGTAAATGAGACCGTCGCCCTTCAGGCACGCTTCCATCTCGCCGTGACACCGGTGCTTCCTGCACAGGACCAACGGGCTGCCTGCGTGCTTGGGTCCGAGCGTTTCGACGAACTGGCCGCACAGGTCAGACGCCGCGTTCAGTCGGGGACGTCCCTGATGCAAGAGGCGATGGATCGGCTCGGCACTGCGAAACGCGACACTGCGATGATTGCTCTCGGCGGAGGCGCGCCGCAGACTTGCTGCCCAGTTCAAAAGCCGGCTCTTCCCACGCCAAGTCTGGTTAGCCATAAAGCAGAGTCATTCGCTGCCGTCCGGGAGGGCGGTAGCCTGTTCAACTTTCCAGGGAAGGCAGGAATACCCTTGCAATAAACGGCATACGAGGCCGCAAACTGTCAACGCACCGAGAGTGCCTCGACCGCATGGCCCTGAGACTGCACGCCGACATATGGGAGGCCTGGCGCAAAATTGGCGTCTGATTGTGTGCGTGTTCTTGCCGTTCGTTGCTGCTTACTACCTCTCGTTTCTGTTCCGGACTATCAACGCTACAGTCGCCGGCGCATTGACGGCAGAATTTGGCCTCAGCGCTGGCGATCTTGGCCTGCTGACCTCTGTTTATTACCTGACGTTTGCGGCTTCCCAGATTCCGATCGGCATCTTATTGGACCGATATGGACCGGGGCAGATCCAAAGTGCCGTGATGGTCGCCGCAGCCCTGGGCGCGGCTTTATTTGCTGTCTCGGACAATTTTTGGCTGCTTCTCGGCGGCCGGGCGCTGATCGGCCTTGGTGTCGCCGCATCATTGACGGCTGGCTTGAAAGCCCTCGTGCTCTGGTTCCCCAGGGAACGTGTCTCACTGCTCAACGGTCTAATGATAATGCTGGGGGCGTTGGGCGCTCTAACCGCAACCCTGCCTGCGGAAGTCCTGCTGGTCTCGGTAGGCTGGCGAGCATTGTTTGAGCTGCTCGCCATTGCCTCGGCCGGATGCGCTCTTGTCATCTATCTTGTCGTCCCAGATATGTCGGCAGCCATATCGGGGGCGGGGAGGCCAACCACCAGTGGTCTAATGACGGTTTACGCAGACCCACGCTTCTGGCGCCTGGCCCCACTCTCGGCGACTTGCATCGGGACTTCCTGGGCGTTGCAGGGACTATGGGCGGCGACATGGCTCAGCGATGTCGAGGGCCTCGACCGGCCGGAATTGCTCCAGCATTTGCTCGTCATGGCAATCGCATTGAGTTTGGGCGCGCTTCTGTGGGGCGTCGCGGTTGATCGGTTGCGCCGACATGGTGTCGGACCGCGGGCGCTGTTGGGCCTTGTCGCCATGATGTTCATCGCGGCTCAGTTGGCATTGATCCTGCGATTGCCGCTCCCGTCGTATGTCCCGTGGATTTTTGTGGCGGCGATCGGTGCTGGAACGGTCCTGAGTTACGCGATCCTGGCCGAGTATTTTCCCACCGAATTGGCGGGCAGGGCCAATGCGGCGCTGAACCTCTTCCACATCGGTGGCGCGTTTGTCGTGCAGTACATGACGGGATTAGTGGTTCAGCTTTGGGCTCCCATGGATGGGCACTACCCAGAGGTCGCTTACCAGACAGCGTTTGCTTTCAACGTCGGCCTTCAAGTCGCAGCTGGGATCTGGTGTGCCCGAACTTGGGTCCAGACACGCTTGCGAAGAGTGTGCAGCCGTATCCGGCATGCAGCATGTTGCAGAAAACTCAAGCTCGCCTTCGTCCAACAGCTGCCGGCCGAAGGCTGCGCCGGCACGTCCATCGAAAGGGGCCTGCTCTGACTTCCTCTGATTACTCCCGGGGCCATCGCCCTAACTAAGGTGCGTACCCATAAATCGGGCTTGATCGGTACGGTTGATGAATGTCTGCTTTGCAGCTCCAAACGGTTAGGAAGGCGCTAGCACGGTCGCTTGAACGGTCTCGACGCGTGAAGCATTGGCAATCAGGCGATTGGTGGTCAGCCGCAGGAAACAGATGGCCATTCCCAGATTTTGATAGCTGATTTGTGCCAATTCGCGTTCGCTTACCCAAAGCAGATGGACGTCAGTCATTGTTCGCGCCGTAGAGACGATCCGCGTAGTCTCCTTTATTAAAAATTGTTTCGCCGGCTTTCAGGGATGCTTCTTTCATAAACGGCTTTAGCCGTTCTGTAGAGAGATCGCGTTTGGAGGCCGCCTCCACCCGCCTTATCAAGCGAAGCATCAGAATAGCGCGCCAGGCATTCAGCGGCAGCAAGTCGGTTTCGATTACAACGCGTGTGAGACGCATCACGGGCGTCAAAGCCCGATTTGATAGAATCTTGTTGTTCCATGTGGTGCCGGGATCGGAAAGCCCGAAACTGCCGCTTGGCGCGAAGCGGACGTTCAGAATGCGGACATGATTGCCTAGCGTATTGCTCGCGCTACCCCTGAACGTAGCCGGGCGGTGGTCCGCTCCGCTTTTTAAGTCAGGCTCTCTGCGCTCGCGATCGTGCTACGAGATCGCAATGATCTCAAGCTCTTGACCGGATGAGCCCTTACATCCCCAAACAGCTTTGCCCATCAGAGACCTTGCCACTGGGGATACGAAGGAAATAGAATCAACCCTAGGGTCCGCGTCGTCCTCTCCCACGATACGATATCCTGTACGCGCCCGCCGTCGGAGTTTCTAATCCTTCGCTACCCGGAATTCTTGCACCCCCGGGGAATTTTCTGAGCGGCTTGCGGGCATTGGCTCACGCCTGCCGATACAGAATGATCGGAACTCCCGAAACAAGTTGGTTCAGGAAGTCGAAGTCGCCGACATTCCCTGTCAACACGCTGGCACCGATACCCCGCGCCTGAAGGTAGATGAGCGCATCGTTGAGGTATTTCCGCTCATGACCCGCACCCTTCGGCGCGCCGCTGAGACGAAAGAGCTCGCCCGCAAGCATTCCCGCTTCGCCCCACATCGCCGAATCCGGAGCTTGCAAGCGATGCCGCGGAATGTCTTCAATCACATTCCGTACCGTTTGCAGAACCCCACTCGTTGAGGGGTGAGCCGGATCGAGCCGCCCGAACACATGCGTTAGTTCGGCAAGGCAGACGGCCGAGTGGTGGCAGACGCGATATGTCAGCAATTCATCGACGGCCTCCGGCGTGCGCCCCTGCAAAACGTCGAGATAAACGCTGGTATCGAGAATCAGCGCGCCGCCGATGAGCGGCTCGTCAGATGCCCAGGCAAGCTCGGAATCTGCTCGTCGCGTCAACTGTTCCAAACGCTTGTGCGGCTTCAGCCTCCGCAACGTTCCCTGGAGATCAAATGGCAAGATCGATATCTGCCGGGACGCTTCCCTTGCGCCGGACAAGACGAGCGCCGAAATCGTCTTCAAGCGCCAAGCGCGACAACGCGAGCTCTAGAAGTTCGGTATCGGAAGATACGTGAGCCCGCTTCTTTGCCGCTTCGATCAGGCCTGCCGGCACGCGGCCGGACAAGCGCGTGTTCTTCGCCTCACCGAGCAACCCGACGGCACGCGCTTGGTCGAGCACGAGCCGGTTGCGCTTAAGCGCAATGTGCTCCTCGGTCTCTGTCAAATTGCGGGTCCGCACAACCATGGCAACCTCCACTGTTGCACAAAAGATAGCAGTTGTTCAACATTTTTGCAAGGCCGTGAATGAGGGTTTGTCTGGCGATTGGTGCGCGACCACCGCGCACATACTGCGGCTCGCGACCCTCGAAGGAGCGCTCGCCCAGAAGCGAGCACGTGCGTTCGGAGTTGCGTCCGCTTGCAATCGCAGTTGTAATGGCCAGCCACACGCGCCAAGACGCGAGAGATGATCGGCAAAAACTTCGCAAATGCCATCCGTTGCTGGCACCTCAACAGCCGTCCTGTCAGGCTCGTATGGTACAACCCATAGACCCGAGCCTAGGCGCTCGATTGCAGCTGTACATTACCTCGGCACCTTCAAGCGGCATCAAGCCGGCGCTCGAACAATGGGCTAGCCTCCTCGTAATTTTGTTTTTTACGGTGCTCGGTGGCTGACGCACCAATTTTCTCGCCTGGATATCCGAAAACACTCACGATCGGCCGGATCGCTTGTCTGCGATCTAAGTAGGCATTTTGACTCCGGTGCCATGTCCGCAACCAGAATACTTTGGGGTCAGGTCGTCTGCGTCTTGACTATCGTACTGATCACGACGTGGGCTGCAACGCAGTGGACGGCGTGGCGGCTCGGCTATCAGCCTCAACTCGGTCACCCCTGGTTTGAGCTCGCCCCCGGCATTCCCGTCTATCTTCCGCCGGCGTTCTTCTGGTGGTGGTATGCCTACGATGCCTATGCGCCAGGAGTTTTCTTCGAGGGCGCATGCGTCGCTGCATCGGGCGGAATCCTTTCCATCATAGCTGCATTTGCGATGTCGGTATGGCGAGCTCGAGAGGCGGAGACGGCGGCCACATATGGTTCTGCACGTTGGGCGCACCAGCGAGAGATTCAAGGTGCCGCCCTCGCCGGGATGGACGGGGTGATCCTCGGAAGGTTCGAGAAACAATATCTGCGACACGATGGACCGGAGCATGTGCTGTGCTTCGCGCCGACCAGATCCGGCAAGGGCGTGGGACTTGTCGTCCCGACGCTCCTGACCTGGCCGGGCAGTTGCATCGTCCATGACATCAAGGGTGAGAACTGGACGCTGACGTCAGGCTTTCGTGCCCAACATGGCCGGGTGCTGTTGTTCGATCCAACAAATTCAGAGAGCGCGGCCTACAATCCTCTCCTGGAAGTCAGACGCGGGGAATGGGAGGTTCGCGACGTCCAAAATGTCGCGGACGTGCTCGTTGATCCCGAGGGTTCACTGGAACGGCGGAATCACTGGGAGAAGACCAGCCACGCCTTGCTGGTTGGAGCCATCCTTCACGTTCTCTACGCGGAGCAGGACAAGACGCTTGCCGGGGTCGCAAGTTTTCTGTCCGACCCGAAGCGTTCGATCGAGACCACGCTTCGCGCAATGATGACGACGCCGCACCTTGGCGAAGCCGGGACACATCCGGTGATAGCTTCCGCGGCGAGGGAGTTGCTGAACAAGAGCGAGAATGAGCGATCAGGCGTGCTATCGACCGCGATGTCGTTCCTCGGCCTCTACCGCGATCCCGTCGTTGCTAAGGTGACGCGCCGCTGCGACTGGCGCATCCGAGATCTCGTTGAGGATGACCGACCGGCCACGCTCTATCTCGTCGTACCTCCATCGGACATCAGCCGAACCAAGCCGCTGGTGCGGTTGGTCCTCAACCAGATCGGCCGCCGTCTCACTGAGGATCTCCAGGCCAAAGGACGTCGGCATCGGCTGCTGTTCATGCTCGATGAGTTTCCGGCGCTTGGAAGGCTTGATTTCTTCGAGTCGGCGCTTGCCTTCATGGCCGGCTATGGCCTCAAGAGCTTTCTCATTGCCCAATCTCTCAATCAGATCGAAAAGGCCTATGGGCCGAACAACGCCATCCTCGACAATTGTCATGTGCGAGTATCGTTCGCGACCAATGACGAGCGTACCGCCAAACGCGTGTCGGATGCGCTCGGGACGGCGACTGAGCTGCGAGCAATGAAGAATTACGCTGGCCACAGGCTAAGTCCCTGGCTCGGCCATCTCATGGTTGCGCGGCAGGAAACGGCGCGACCATTGCTGACGCCCGGTGAGGTCATGCAACTCCCGCCCGATGATGAGTTAGTGCTGGTTTCCGGAGTGCCACCAATCCGCGCCAAAAAGGCGAAGTATTTTGAAGATCCACGTCTGACTGAACGTGTGCTGCCGCCGCCAAAACTAGGGCCTCCCGACCGCGAAGATAGCGCACCGACGGACGATTGGAGCCGCTTGCCCGCTCCAACGAATAGAAGTGGGTCCAAGCCGGTACCTGTGTCGGGCGCTCGGCCACCCGTCGATGACCCCGCAAATTCTGGCATTCGTCGCGAGCCGGAGCTTCCCCGGCATGAAGATATTGTACCGGAAGTTTCGAAGCCTCCGACCGAGTTCGACTTTCCAGAACAAGGGGATGACCGTGTTGCTGTCCGGGCCCGCGTGATGCGCCCGAATGGACCCGGCCTCGCGCGCCAGGCCGCGATGGATCCGGGGGACGGTCTGGAACTCTAGGGAGTGAGATAATGCGGACAAAACATACGTTTCGCTTGCCTCCGGACCTTGCGGTCAGGCTCGCCGATCATGCTAGCCGCAAGCGAGTGCCTCAGGCACTCGTCGTTGAAACCGCGCTGGCCTCATTCCTGTCGCCGGATAGTTCTGAGCGGATGGAAGCCGCGCTCGGCCGTCGACTCGACCGGTTGACCCGACACGTCGAGCGGCTCGAGCGTCACATCACGATCTCGAATGAGGCGCTGGCCTTGTTCGTGCGGTTCTGGCTGACGGCAACGCCGCCGCTGCCCGACTCGGCGCAACCCGCGGCACAGACCAAGGGACGGGAGCGGTATGAGGGCTTTGTCGAGGCACTCGGGCGCCGGCTGGCCAGGGGCCAGACTCTTGCCCAGGAAATATCGCTCGACATTGAGCCGCCCCAGGTTTCGCCAATCGTTCCCCAGGAGTGATTGCGCCGCTTGTTTCTTTTGCTACGCCACGACACGCCGCCCGATCCGACCTTGTTGCGCGGACGCAAGACCTGACTTTTCTACTGATCCCCGTCGTCGAGCCCTTTTGCGCTCGGCGTGTGTGGGGGCGATCGTGGCAATTCATTCCTTCCAGTCCGAAATGGTATCGCGTGGGGCGCGCATGTTGCGCACCGCGCTCGGACCATCGATTGCGGCTTGGCTCGAAGATCCCATCATCGTCGAGGTGATGCTCAATCCCGACGGTCGGCTCTGGGTCGATCGGCTCTCGGGGGGCCTCGCGGATACCGGCGAGCGCCTTGCTGCAGCCGACGGCGAGCGCATCGTGCGGCTCGTTGCCCATCATGTCGGCGCTGAGGTCCATCCGGCAAGTCCGCGGGTGTCGGCCGAGTTGCCCGAGACGGGGGAGCGGTTCGAGGGGCTGCTGCCGCCCGTGGTGACCGCGCCGGCCTTTGCGATCCGTAAGCCCGCGATCGCCGTCTTTACCCTCGAGGATTATGTCGCCGTCGGTACCATGGCGGAAGTTCAAGCCGAGACGCTCCGCGAAGCCGTTCGAGAGCGCCGTAACATCCTCGTGGCGGGCGGTACCTCGACCGGCAAGACCACGCTAGCCAATGCCCTCCTGGCCGAAGTCGCCAAAACGACCGACCGGGTCGTGCTGATCGAGGATACACGCGAACTCCAATGCAGCTCGCCGAACCTCGTGGCGTTGCGTACCAGGGACGGCGTTGCCTCGCTTTCGGACCTCGTGCGCGCTTCGCTGCGGCTGCGTCCCGATCGGATTCCGATCGGGGAGGTGCGTGGCGCCGAGGCGCTCGATCTCCTCAAGGCCTGGGGGACCGGCCATCCCGGCGGCGTCGGCACCATTCACGCCGGCACGGCGCTTGGCGCGCTGCGCCGGCTTGAGCAGCTTATCCAGGAAGCCGTCGTCACCGTGCCGCGGGCGCTGATCGCGGAAACCATCGATGTGATTGCTGTTCTCTCCGGCCGCGGCGTGGAGCGGCGGCTGGCAGAACTTGCGCGTGTCGAGGGCGTAAAGCCCGACGGCGATTACCTCATTCGATTGGAAGGAGATCGACCATGAAGCGCGTCATGTTGCAATGCGCGGTGCTGAGCACTGCCGCGGCTGTCATAACTGTAGCAGCTGCTTCGAACGCCCGCGCCGCCGGCTCCAACATGCCTTGGGAGCAGCCACTCAACCAGATCCTGCAGTCGGTCGAAGGACCGGTCGCCAAGATCCTGGCCGTGATCATCATCATCGTCACGGGTCTTACGCTTGCCTTTGGCGACACCTCCGGCGGTTTCCGGCGCCTGATCCAGATCGTGTTCGGATTGTCGATCGCGTTCGCGGCGTCGAGCTTCTTCCTGGCGTTCTTCTCATTCGGCGGCGGAGTCCTGATCTGATGGACGGGCCCGTTGAAGGTTTTGCGGCGCCGGTGCACCGCGCTTTGACCGAACCGATCCTGCTCGGCGGCGCGCCGCGGGCGGTCGCCATCCTCAACGGCACCGTGGCCGCAGCGTTTGGCCTCGGCCTGCGGCTGTGGATTGCCGGTCTTCTGCTATTGGCGCTTGGCCATGCCGCCGCCGTCTGGGCCGCGAAGCGCGATCCGCTGTTTGTCGAGGTCGCAAGGCGGCATCTGCGCATCCCCAACCATCTGAACGTGTGAGCAGCCAATGATGAATCTCAGCGAATATCGCCGTTCCACCGCCTGCTTTGCAGATTTCCTGCCATGGGCCGCACTCGTCGACGATGGCATCGTCCTCAACAAAGATGGGGCGTTCCAGAGAACCGCGCGCTTTCGGGGGCCCGATCTTGATTCCTCCGTTCCGGCGGAGCTTGTTGCGGTTGCCGGCCGTCTCAACAATGCGCTTCGTCGCCTCGGTTCGGGTTGGGCCGTATTCGTGGAAGCGCAGAGATATCAGTCGAACGCTTATCCGCCGAGCAGTTGTCCGGATGTTGCTTCGGCCCTGGTCGATGCCGAACGCCGAGCCCAATTTGAGGAGGAGGGCGCTCACTACGAATCGGCCTATTTTCTCACCTTCCTGTATTTGCCGCCGGCGGAGAATGCAGCGCGCGCCGAGCGCTTCCTCTATGAGGGACGGGAGCGCGGGGAAGCAGCCGACGCTCGCGAAGTGTTGCGCGGCTTTGTCGATCGGACCGAACGCGTGCTGCAACTGGTCGAAGGGTTCATGCCGGAGTGCCGGTGGCTCGATGACGGCGAGACCCTGACCTATTTGCACGCCTGCGTCTCGACCAAGTGCCACCGCGTTCGTGTCCCCGAGATTCCGATGTATCTCGACGCGTTGCTGGCCGATCAGCCGCTGACCGGCGGGCTTGAGCCGATGCTGGGCGGCCAACACCTGCGCGTGCTCACGATTGTCGGGTTCCCGACCGCGACCACGCCCGGAATCCTGGACGACCTCAATCGGTTGGCGTTTCCCTATCGCTGGTCGACCCGCGCGATCATGCTCGACAAGGCGGACGCGACGAAACTTCTGACCAAAATCAGGCGGCAGTGGTTTGCCAAGCGGAAATCCGTTGCCGCAATCCTGAAGGAGGTGATGACCAACGAGACTTCGTCCCTGATCGACACCGATGCCAGCAACAAGGCGATCGACGCCGATGCCGCGTTGCAGGAGCTCGGCTCGGATTCGGTCGGCGAAGCCTTCGTCACGGCAACGATCACAGTCTGGGACGAGAATCCGCGCGTTGCGGATGAACGGTTGCGCCTGGTCGAGAAGGTCATTCAGGGGCGCGACTTCACCTCCATGGTGGAAACTTTCAACGCGGTCGATGCCTGGCTGGGCTCGTTGCCCGGCCACGTCTATGCCAATGTCCGCCAACCGCCGGTCTCGACCCTGAACATCGCCCATATGATCCCGTTGTCCGCGGTGTGGGCAGGGCCGCCAAGGGATGCCCATCTCGGTGCGCCGCCGCTGTTCTTTGCGCGGACGGAAGGATCCACGCCGTTCCGCTTCTCTCTCCACGTCGGGGACGTCGGACATACGCTGGTAGTCGGTCCGACAGGAGCAGGCAAATCCGTACTGCTCGTGCTGATGGCGCTGCAGTTCCGGCGGTATGCCGGCTCCCAGGTCTTTGCCTTCGACTTCGGCGGGTCGATCCGGGCAGCTGCCCTTGCCATGAAGGGCGATTGGCACGATCTCGGCGGTGCGTTGTCCGATAGCGCCGCCGAACCGGTCGCCCTGCAGCCGCTTGCGATGATCGACGATGCGGCGGAGCGCGGTTGGGCGGCGGAATGGATCGCAGCCATTCTCGCCCGCGAAAAGATCGACATGACGCCTGAAGCCAAGGAACATCTTTGGTCGGCGCTGACTTCGCTGGCGTCTGCACCCGCGGGCGAACGCACG
>Ga0190274_10000842_pt1 | contig 17775 bp, 12 predicted proteins | sample Popmic531T_FD_133002 | JGI IMG/M metagenome (GOLD analysis project Ga0190274, IMG submission 133002) | Populus adjacent soil microbial communities from riparian zone of Yellowstone River, Montana, USA - 531 T | ecosystem: Environmental > Terrestrial > Soil > Riparian zone | place: USA: Montana... | reverse complement strand
TTTGCAGGAAATCATGGCGATTATGATTATTGGTTGGTCAAACTTGATTACGGAGGAAATCTGCTCTGGCAAAAATGTTATGGGGGATCAGCATTGGATGTATTGGGGGACATACATGAGACCCAGGATCATGGTTATATCGTAACGGGATTCACTCAATCAAATGACGGCGATTTAAATGGTTTAACCACTTTCGGTGGAAATTGGATTTTCAAAACAGACTCAGTTGGAAATATCGAATGGAATAACATTATTTCATACTTTGATACAGTAACAAGTTGGGGACCAATTTCAATCTCAGGAATTTTTCAGAAGGGAAATGGAAATTTTCTAGCAGGAGGAACTGCTTTCATTAGCAGTGGGGGTCAATTTTGCACTTTTCAATTAAGCGATAGCGGAGTGATTAATGACCAAGATTTATTTTCCTTAATTTATTACCGTAATCATAATAACGTGCGATCAGTGCGTCAATCATCCGACGATGGATTTATTCTTTCCGGAAGAAACGATGATACGGGTCCGGTTTTTTTAGTTTATAAAGATGGAACTTTGGGTAATTGGTATTTTTATTGGGATACACTAACTGTTGATGATGAACTTATCGGGACAACTATTGAAACGAATGATGGTGGGTTCCTAATTGCAGGGATGAACTCTGCAGACACATCCTGTGGATCGTTTTCGGATCCTTGGCAATACAAGATTATTAAATTGGGTGGAATGGTTGGAATTGAAAAAGAAATTCAGAATAACCTTGCATTTACTTACCAATTTAATTCAGATGAAAATCTTTCTCTATATATTAAAAACTCTGAAGTTTCTATTTATGAAATGTATGTATCAGATATTACTGGACGTATGCTATTCAAGAGTTTCTTTCAAGCTGACAAAGGAGAGAATAGAAAAGAATTTCGGGTTCCAGATTTTTCTTCGGGTATTTATATTATTTCGCTCAGCAATGATTATTTGACAAAAAATTTAAAAATTATCAAAGAATAATTAAGTTTTTCAAGAGCTTAATTGCATCCGCAAAGAATATCTTGTTCCTATCAAGTTTTGACAAAGCGATTATTCCACAATCAACCTGTGGTGTAATTCTTCATCTCCCGATTTTACAGTGACCATGTACATACCTTTTGCAAATTTGCTGAGAGTGACCGGAACGGAGTTTACATCCGAATAAACCTTTTGCCTGTAAACTATTTCTCCCTGCATGGTGCGGACAACAATTTCAGTTGCATTCACATCTCCCGCTATCAGAATAGTAACTGCTCCATCGGTGCTGGGATTCGGATAAATGGTGGCTGAAATTTTTCCATGATTATATTTTACAGGAACGACTGCTGAATATTTAAAAGAGCCATCAAAATCAGTTTGCTTTAACCTGTAATAGGATAATCCGGTAAATGGATTTGGATCGACGCTTGAATAGGACCTGTTGATCGTGCTGTTCCCGGCCCCTTTGACCCTGTCGAGCTCATCAAAATGAATTCCGTCTTTTGACTTCTCTACCGTAAAAAAATCATTGTTTAATTCTGATGAGGTGATCCATTTAGTTTCAACTTCTTCATGGTTGAGTGTTGCTTTGAACTCAAGCAAGTTGACAGGCAAGGTTGCAGAACCGGTTGAGAAAGTCCAGATCGGACTTGTAACACTGCTGTTGCCGTCAGTAACAACTACGTACCATTGGTAGCAGGTATTCGGCTGCATGGAGGCGTAAGGAAAGGAAGAGGTAGTTCCAGAAGACACGCCTGTATTGGTACCAATCAATGTGAAATTACTGACCGGCTGCATGTTGTAGTTGAGCGTGAATTGGCTGGCGGCATCTGTCTTCCATTGATTTAACCAGGGGTTGTATGTTTTCACACTGATGGTATTATTGGTAGGAGAGAACTTCATGATCCGCAACCAGCCACCACCCCCATTCGACCATCCCTGGAAATCGGACATAAGTGTATTGATAATTTTTCCTGAATATGTATCCTGCCTGCGCGATTCTCCGGTAACGTGACCTGCAAGCATCATGAAAACATTGGGTTTGTCTTTTACAGAATTGTAGATCACTTGTCCTTGTGCTCCATAAGTTCCGTTCAGGTTGAGAATATAGTGTGAACCGATAATCGCTCTCCTGTTGCTGTAGGTGTCAAGCAGGTTTCGCATCCATGTAATTACTCCCGGATCCATTGTGGTTGCATATTCAAGGTTGATTACAATAAAATCAAGACCGCTTGCTGTGAAGAGGGAGTAGTTGTTATTGTTTTTTGTAGCGTAATGACCCCCATAATAACCGCGGCCGGTAAAGCGTGCAGAGCCAAAATACTGGTTGAAGAAGGTAGTAGTGCCTGCTACGTTCCCGGAAGGTGTCTGGTCGTGATTGCCAACATTTAATGCATAAGGAATTCCATCGGCAAGCATTGTGGTCATAGGGTCTTCAATAATTTTCATAGCGGTGTCGGCCCTTTGCCACTCGATCGGATTTCCTCCGTTGTCACCGTTTTGTACACAGTCACCGAGACCTTCTACGAATACAATATTTTCTGAAACGAGGTTATTCTTTACCCACGTCATCTGTGCTTTATACATTGCATTGGTACCTCCATTCAACTCAGAAGTATAAAACTGAGTATCAGGCAAACCGATGATTGTAAAATCGGCAGTGGAAGTTACCTGCGGACATGGAGCTGCATAATAAGAAACTGTCAGGCCATTATTTTCAGGGTCACTTACAGTCACGCCCAGCGAAGAGTGTATGTTTACGTTCGTGGCATTGTTCGCAGGTGTAATTCCGGTGGGCTGCACAGGAGGGTTATTTACATTTACGTTGAAAGGAGCCCCGTCATCCCAATACCAGTTGGTACCTGTAACCGTGGAATGAATTGCATTTCCTGAACTATCCTTCACGGCTATACCACAGTTTTCATTCATTCCCCAGCGGGCCATCAAACCAGCCTGGGCTGTACTTAGCTGCAGGTTGATAGTAGACTGTATGGTTGCCTGTGAACGTGCCGAATTCCAGATACGTGCTTCATCAATCATCCCGTTAAAAAATCCTGCTGCAACGTTTGTAGAGGTAAGTGCTGAACCGATTGCAGCGGGTTCAATACTTGAGGACTGCGGCAAGCGGCCTATAACTATTTGTGATTCAAGAATTCCGTTCAAATATATTTTTAAGGTTGTACCATCATAAGTAGCCGCTACATGGTACCAGATGTTGTTGTTAATGGCCGTGACGCCTGCAAGCGGGTGGTTAAGCCCCGGATTTGCTTGTCCTGTGCCTTCTTCAAAGTCCACCATCACCACGTTGGTGGAAGGATCAATACCAAGAAAATAATTCATGTCGCGGTTATCGCCATCTGCTTCTGCACGTCCTTTGGTGAGAATGGGCACTGCATTGATACCACCTGTACCTGTTGATGTAGCAGTTCCTGTGGAGTTGCGGTTAAACCAGGCTTCTAATGTAAACTGGTTCAGGCCAAGGGCTGCAGGATTCCCCAGGGGTATATAAGTATTTGTACCGTCAAAGTTCATGGACACATTTCCTGAAGCAGGAGCAAAATCGAAAGGTGTACCGGTAATCCAGAGCGGGCCGTTTGTAAGGGTGCCTGTAACAGTGCCTGCTGATCCTGAATTGAGGCAAGTGGTTCCGGTATTTTCGTTTAAACCCCAGCGACCGATAAGACCAGGAGCTGATGAAATCTCGGAAGTAAGGTTGCCGGCTAGTTCTGCCTGTGTGCGGGGGTAATTCCAGATTCGCGGCTCATCTAACCTTCCATTAAAAAAACCGTTTGCAACACCTGTTGAGTTCATCGCAGTTGCCAATGCAGCATGCTGGATGCTGTTTGATCGCGGCAGACGGCTTACTGCAAGTGTGGCTTCGAGATTTCCATTCAGGTAGAGCCTCCACGTTGTACCATCATAAGTGGCAGCAGCATGATACCATTTGAAATTGCAGATAGGGGTGATTCCGGATACAGGATGATTTAATCCGGGACTCACCTGGCCTGATCCTTCCTCAAAATCTGCAACGATTACATTTGTTGTAGCATCTATGCCAAGAAAATAGTTCATATCAACGTTGCTACCTTCGGCTTCATTCCTTCCTTTTGTAATGAGCGGAATTGCGTTGACGCCCCCTGTACCTGTATTAGCTGATACACCGGTACCTTCTCGCTTAAACCAAACCTCCAGGGTGAATTGCGAGCTGCCCAATCCGGCGGCTACACCGTATGTTGTGTAATCATTTACGCCATCGAAATAAATGCCAGTTTGAGCCTTTGCTTTAGGCATTATAAGAACAAATAAAGCAAGGAAGGGAAGTGTGCGGAACATATTCATAGTTTTTTGTGTCTCCGCGAATGTACCTTTACTATAAGCTAAATACCATATTAATATGGTAAACAGTGACTTATTATTTGGTGAGGGGGTGTAAAATTTGGGTTAACGAGGAGCAATTTCGGCCCGTGATTTTGCCTTTCAAAATTGGCGAAATCTGAACAAAAACGCCTGAAAATGAGGGGAAAAATTAGTTTTGGGCTTTTGCCACGATGTTTCGGATGCACCCTGTTGCATCACTAAAAAAAATGAAATTTAAAGGATTAAATCAGCGCACTCGTGACCTAATTGTTCAGCACCAGCTTTTCCGTAAAGCCCGCATTACCGTCATCAAGGTGAATGAAATAAACACCATGCTGGAAAGCTGAAAGGTCAAGGCTAACATCATTCCTGGGTAATGAAACGTTTTTTACAAAAACAGTCTTTCCAACGGCATCACTCAATGTTATATTCAAAGACGATGATGTTAATTTGGAAGTATTCACCGTGATATTTCCTGTAGTTGGATTCGGATAAATGCCAACCATGTTTCCATTTAAGGATTCATTGATTCCGGTTAGAAAGGTGAGGTTAATGTCATCCAGGTAAAGGTTATTCTGGTTGTTGTTGATATTCTTGAACTTGATGATCACGTTGCCAAAGGAAGAAAATGGAAAGAGGTCAATCACATCTTGTCTCCAGTCTGCAGTCACGGCAACATACGGGAAAGTGGTAGGAGGTGCAGTGCTCAAAGAATCAGTCCATTTTTTATAGACACTCGTCCATGTGCTGCCGCAATCAGTACTTACTACAACCTCAAGGGTATCAGAAACGCCAATGACCTGTGAAGCATAAGCAACCCAGAATGTAAGCATGGGAACGTTTCCTGCTGAAACCAGGTTCACATTCGGCATCAGCAATTCATCAACTTCGCCCGCCGAGGTATAATTGAAATTATTCATCATGAGCGAGTACGCTGTGGTGTGATGTGCATCCTGGTCGCGCAGCCATGTAATTCCGTTGTCAGCATTATTTACCAGCCATCCGTTGTTAGGGAAGTTAATATTCTGAAAACCTTGCGTAACGGGTATGTTCTGGCCTATCAATGCAATATTGAAAATATATAAAGTTGTATCGTTGTATGGATTCGGATCTGAAACTCCGTTGGGTTGCGTTGGATATACTTTCATTGAATAATAGCCGCTCGATAATTGAACTGCGGGAAGGATTACATCCAGTGAATCACCTGGAAGAATGGATCCATTCCATGTGTAAGAATGGAGTGTGCCGCTGATATTGTAGTTGATGTCGGCACTTGTTAGGGTGCTGATCCCGAAATTTTTTAATTTGACAGTAGGACTAATTGAAGAATCGCAGCTGATGTTGGATGGGGTCGAAACCGAAAGTACACCAGCATCATCAGAACTTGTGATGGGCTGACATCCATCTGATGTCAGCAAGGATGCATAAGCCAGGTTATAAAGCGCACTGTGCGTCCTGGCGGCTTGTCCAACGGTAAAAATGTTTTTACAAAATGGACTTCCATAATCCATGTAGTTCATAAACATGATTCCCGGCGAGTTTGGCTGACATGCATCGGTGTGAGGAAAAGTAGGGCAGGGAGATTGGGTTGCATCTGCCTGGTTGGGTGTATCTGAAACATTATCGCTAAACGTGCATGAGCCGCCGTCGTCAGCCCATATGTGCCTGAGATTGAAGCAGTGTCCGCATTCATGTGAAGCCACCCAGCCATTCAATCCGATGAGTGAGTAGTCGGTTACATTCCCGAAGGTATTGCTGTAATTGCCTGAAGGAAATTCTCCATATCCGCCCAGTCCTGCTACCAGATCACAAACCCAGATATTAAAATACTTGGAAACATCCCATGCATCGAGTCCTCCGGTATTATAGAATTTGCAGAAGTCATCCACGTCAAATGGACCTGAGGAGGTTTGGCGGCGTTCAATACCATTGGTCGCAGCGCCGTTGGGGTCACGTTGCGCAAGACAAAATTGAATATTTGTACTGGCAGCGATTGGCTTCCATACTGCAGGAGTGAGACCGGTATCAGGCGCCGTCCGGCCATAATCTTCATTCAATGCCTGGATCGTATTGTAAATGGTCTGATCGGAGACATTCTCAGCAGTGTTGGAATATAAAACATGCACTACTACGGGAATGACATCAGGTAGTAACGATCCCTGTCTCGATGCAGCAGACTGCTCAATCCATTTCTGCATTTGCACTTCAATATTTTTCAGCTCCTGTTCAAGCGCGGGATTTTTTTTCTTTAAATAATTCATATGCTGTGTAGTACCACAATTATGATTTTCTGAATCCTGTGCGATGCAGTTTGAGAATGACATCAGCAAGGACGCTGAGCCAAAAAATAAAGTTTGAAGAGTTTTCATTTAAAGGGTTGTAAATTATGACCAACCAAAGAAAAGCATTTAATCCTGATGGGTGAAATTGACTTTGACCCGGCTATGGGTCTGTTTAAGAAATTCTATCAACACCTTGCTTTTCATCCCAATCTTTATCTTTGTCATCCTTTAAAAAACATTTACACTTGCAAAAAAAAATAAGATGAATTTTCCCGAAGAACTAAAATATACCAAGGATCATGAATGGGTCAAGGCAGAAGGCAATATGGCAATCATTGGCGTCACTGATTTCGCCCAGTCAGAATTGGGTGATATCGTATACGTAGATATTAATTCCGAGGGACAATCACTAAACACCGGTGACGTGTTCGGAACTGTGGAAGCCGTTAAAACCGTTTCTGACCTTTTTATGCCTGTGAGTGGGAAGGTGACAGAGCTGAATAAAAACCTGGAATCGAATCCGGAAAGTGTAAATAAAGACCCCTATGGAAATGGGTGGATGGTGCGCGTGGAAATGTCAAATCCATCAGAGTTAGATGGATTGATGAATGCGGCTGATTACCGGAAGCTGACTGGCGTTAGCGCTTGATTTTTCATGCTCCTGAAAAAAATGTGGCCGGCGCTTCTTTGGGCGCTTTTTATTCTGGCTCTTTGCGGCCTTCCTGGGTCTGCAATTCCTGAACTCACTTTCCTTGACTGGCTGAAGCCAGATAAAATTGTACACCTGGTTTTATTCGGTGTGCTTAGCTTTCTGCTCATCAAAGGTCTTACAGGGAATGATGCGAATTCCGATTGGACCAGTCATCCAAAAACTTTTTCACTTGTAGTTTCATCTCTTTATGGGGTGTTAATTGAATTGCTCCAGGAATATGTTTTCGAAGACAGGCACGGAGATGTTTATGACTCGATTGCAGATGCCATTGGTGCTGCATTGGGATTATGGTTTTATAATTACCGGTCGCGGAGAGTTCGTAAGACTGCCTGAAGGATTACTTTATTCTTTGTTCCTTTGTATGATGAAAAACAAGGTGATTGTTGCAGTCACAGGCGCAAGCGGATCAGTATATGCCAAGGTGTTGCTTTCCCGTTTGGTTCAATTGAAGGAACAAGTAGAAGAAGTCGGGGTTGTAATTAGCGACAATGCAAAACAGGTTTGGGAGTTTGAACTGGGAGACGATTCATATAAAAAGATTCCGTTCAAGACGTTTGGAAAAAGTGACTTCAATGCTCCATTTGCATCAGGATCGGCCCGCTTTAATACCATGATCATTTGTCCCTGTTCAATGGGAACAATGGCAAGAATTGCTTCCGGAATTTCCAATGATTTAATTACCCGTGCCGCCGATGTAGTGCTGAAGGAAAGAAGAAAACTGATCCTTGTTACCCGCGATACTCCTTTGAGTCTCATTCACATAAACAATATGAAGACAGTGACTGAATCCGGTGGAATTATTTGCCCTGCATCACCATCGTTTTATTCTCACCCCAAGAGCTTTGAAGACCTTGCTGCAACAGTGGTTGACCGTGTTCTGGACCTGTCAGGATTCCAGGTTTCCACATTCCGGTGGAATGAAAAAGGAAATTAAGAGAAATTCTAAATTTATGAGAATTAGGCGGTTAATTTCTTTTGAAAGGAATAGGTAAAAATTCCTTGTTTGATGTTGCGGAAGCATTTACTTTTACGTAACCAAAAATTAAAGTCTTAGAAATGTTCGAATACACTAAGCAGATACTCACGAAAGTCAGCTTCGACAAAAGTCTGTTCCGTAAGGAACTTACAAAGGCAATGAGGATACTTAAGAAGGACGAAAGGCGATTATTAAAGATCTGGTGTGTCGCCACCTTCGCCGCATACAGCGATGTGATGCTGGACGTCTTCAGGAAGTTTCACTGAGAAATTTCAGGTTTCTTTTCAAACCTTTATATCCTGTTCGCTCAACTGCAGAGTTGGTGAATATTTTTTTGAAAACTTCTTCTGTAATTTCTTCCCACTCTTTCCTGGTCATTTTCATCAGCTCATTTGAAGGATCGAATGCAGGTTCTGCATGTGGTTTTGAGAATCGGTTCCACGGACAAACATCCTGGCAAATATCACATCCGAATACCCAGTTGTCAAACTTCCCGGATACATTCATTGGTATTTGATCTTTCAGCTCAATGGTAAAATAGGAAATGCACTTGCTGCCGTCTACTACATATGGTTTTATGATAGCGTCTGTCGGACAGGCATCTATGCATGCAGTACATGTTCCGCAATAATCTTCCATCTCCGCATCAGCATCAAGTTCCAGGTCCAGGATCAATTCCGCTATAAAGAAAAAGGATCCGTGCTGCCTGGTGAGCAGGTTGGAATTTTTACCGATCCAGCCAATGCCACTCTTTTTTGCCCATGCGCGGTCAAGCACAGGTGCAGAATCAACAAAGGCCCGTCCATGAACATCACCGATATTTTCATTGATGAAATGCATCATCGCCGCAAGCTTTTCTTTAATCACACCGTGATAGTCTTTCCCATATGCATACTTCGAAATCTTCGGAGCATCTTCTACTTGCTGCTCCTGGCCGGGAAAATAGTTGTATAAAAAAGAGATGACTGACTTAGCACCGGGGACAAGCTTCCGTGGATCCAATCGCTTATCAAAATAATTTTCCATGTACTTCATCTTACCATGCATGTCCTGCAAAAGCCATTGTTCAAGACGCGGAGCTTCTTCGCCGAGGAAATCTGCTTTTGATATGCCGCAAAAGTCGAAACCAATACGTTGGGCTTCCTGCTTTATTAAACGGGAATATGCTGACTGGCTATTCATTTGATGATAAAGAATTCAGGAACCACATTGTCTCAGGCAGTTCTGCACAGCAAGACTGTCACCGGAACTTAACCTGTTATCGTTTGATACCTGTGACAGGAATTCAATTGCATGATCGCAATCATTCATCTGGAAATATACAAAACCAAGATTCGCTATTATCGTCGGGTTTCCCGGGTTCAATTTATTCGCTTTTCTATAATGGTGTATCAGCAGTTTTCTGTATTCATCCTTTTTCGATGACGACAAATCCATCAGTTCCCTGTATGCCTCAGCAATGGAGAGGTGAGCCTGGTAATTGTCGGGTTCTACTTCAAGACATTTTGAGAGATCCTTTACCGCAGCAGTGAAATTTTTTTGAGCTATATGTACAACTCCCTGGCCAAGCAAAGCCGGAGCATATTGCGGGTTTTGACGGATGGATTCCCTGAATGAACTTTCGGCTCTTGATAACAGTGCATTCTTTACAGAATCATTTGGCTCCCGGGTAGATAACCTGAAATCGATTTGCGCCAGGAGTTCGTTTCCCTTAGAAGCATTTTTAGCAACCAGGGCATCAGCGCGGTTCCTTGCAAGGTCGATCCTGCCTACATTGATAAAATAGTTTGCGGCGACATAATCGGTCTCAACCATTTTATAGTCGTAAGCTTTGTAAAACGGGTTGAGAATTTTATTCAATGTAATTGCAAATGATCCCGGTTTCTGTGGCTGACAATTTGAAAAAATATCTTCCCGGGAAAAGCTGTCAGTCTTCTCATACACTGCTGCCACAGCATCTACATACTTCAATGCATAGATAGAATCATTGTACAGGTAGGAGTGGAGGGCATCGAATTGAGGCCTGAACACCACTGCATATTGGAATTTTTGTGCGCTGTCGAGGCGGAAAAAATCAGGAGGTGAATAAATGTTATGAAGAAAATCATTGAAGAATTCCGGCGGAAAAACATCCAGGTCGCGAAGGTCAATATACGTTTGGAATTCAGGTTGAAGTTTCCATAACAAATATGAAGAAGTGAGATAATCTGAAAAACACTTTTTGTCCGCAAGGTTATGTTCCTCTAAGTAATTGCCCGCACCTACAGGATTGTTTATCGTCAGGACTTCCAGACCAAACCTGTCCCTGCTCTCTGTCCATTCATAATATTTGTTGCTCACAATGCTCACGTAAAAAATGACTGGCAGGAAAAAGGCAATAATGCCTATCCAGGATATTTTACTTTTTGATATTGAATTCTTTTGTGGGAGCAGGCTGAAAATTCCCACGTGAAAAACCGGGAAGCAGACAAGGAAAATGAAAATAAGATTCCTGTAAGCAGTAATACCGAGGTACAAAAAAGCCAGGATGACGAGAAGATATGGACTGCTGATCCGTAAGATAAAATCCCGGAAACTGAATTTCCTTTTTGCCATTTTTTCTTTTCCCAGGAAAAAAACGGAAATGCTTACCAGGGATATTATCAATGCCAGGAAGGCTTCTTTTTTCCACCATTCGTTTGAGGTGATGTCGGAAAGTTCAGTAGTGTATTTATTCGCGTAAACCTGGCTCATGATGTTGAATGGTCTTGCCAGGAGTGCCAATCCGTTTGGGTTGAAAACCACTGCCACTACTGATGCTAGCGTAACAAGAGACAGGCGCATTGAATCCTTTCTTCCTCCGCCTGAAAAATAATTTTGGACCCAGGCACTCACCGTATAAATTAAAAGGATGACCAGTCCTATACCAAAAGCTTCGTGCAGATTGGCCCAGATCATTTGAAGTGGTATCAATAAATACAATTGTCTGGATGGCTGAACCTTGTCTTTCTGAAGTATGTATAGAAAGATAAGTGTAAACAGGTGACTTAACATTTCAGGCCGCCCGATCATCCGGTATTCCGAAGCGATAAAAATGAAGCACAGGCTGATCGAAGTTGTAAGTAAAAAGAAAAGATTGTTTTTAATTTCTACACCAGGATATTTTTCACGAAAAAAAAGTTTTGAAATTTTTAATAGAAAAAAAACGATGAAGCAGTTTACAATACCCTGCAGGATGTAAACAGATTCAGGTCCAAGCAACCTGGATATAAGTGCTGCAATTACTTCGAAACCCCATTTGATATTGATCCATTCAGCCCCTTTCATCGTGTATGAAAACACATCCTGCTTTGGAATTTCATGATGGTCCAGGATCCATTCACCGGTTCTTATCTGCCACCAGAGATCAGGTTCACGAAAACCTTTGATGCTGATTGCAAAAGCAACGAGGTACAGGAGCAATATCAGCAGGTTTCTGAATTTCATTGAGAGCGAATATACAAATGAAGATTCGGGGAAAAGTCCGCCACTAATTTCACTAATTAACACAAATAGTTACGGAGCAGAAATTTATCATCTTAAAATAAGGCCCATTCTAAATTTTCAATCATAACACCATCAATGCTTACATCTTTTTCTTCCATTCCGGGTTCAAACACTATCTTTGCAGATAACAAACTGTTCTTTCGGAAAGTCAGCCGTTCTATCGTTTTTTCACCGCAAGGTGGGAGAGAGGAAAGTCCGGGCAGCAAAGTGCATCCTGCCCTGCGAATAGCGGGGGACTCATCCGGGTAACCGGGAGGGTACAGATAGTGCTACAGAAAAGGAAACCGTCATGAAGCGAGAGTATTTCTGCTTCATGGTAAGGGTGAAAACGTGGGGTAAGAGCCTACGCTTTTCCGGAGCAATCCGGGAAAATAGAAAACCTCGGGAGCTGAAAGATCAAATAAGTTGCGGTGATGATTCATCACGAAACTTTCAAAGGGCTGCACGCCCGATTGCCTGTACAGGCAGCCGCAACGGGTAGATCGCTTGATTGCAGCAGCAATGCTGCGACGGCAGATAAATGATAGAAGTCCGCCCAGGCGGATACAGAACCCGGCTTATAAGCTGACTTACCAATTAAAGGTCTGTGCTCATTGCACAGACCTTAATTTTTTTAATGAGACTTGACTTTTGCAATCCGCCACAGGCGGAGAAGCGAAAGTCTTAGTCGAATTAATCCCGAGGGCATCGCCCGTCGGGATCTCACTACACCGTTGTTTGCAGGGTTATGAGTGTTGAGGATAGCCCTGAGATTCACCATTTATTTCTATCCTTGCTTTCTTAAGATGAATTATGCGCTACCAGGGACTCGACTTCCTCAGGGGGATTGCAATCCTCGGTGTATTGTTCAGGCACCTTGAAATTGAGGCATGGATTGCAGGACCGGGAGGTTATGGAGTGGATTTATTTTTTGTGCTCAGTGGATTCCTGGTATCCGGTTTGCTTTTTTCAGAATACAAGCGCAGGGGAAAAATTAATGCCGGAAGATTTCTGATCAGGAGGGGATTTAAGATCTACCCCTCTTTTTATTTTTTCATCGTCGCGACGATCATAGTGTATGCTGTAATTTACAACAGCTATTTTTCCAATACCGCCATCCGCAGCGAAATATTTTTTCTTCAAAGTTACATTACACCGATGTGGTCACACACCTGGTCGCTTGCAGTTGAAGAACACTTTTATATAACACTTGTCGGGATCATATTTCTCGCTTCGAGATATAATTGGATCCGGGATGAAAGGAAAATGACAGGACTTTTCTCAGCAATTATTTTCATTGTGATGATCCTCCGGTTTTATTATGTGCAGAATGTTTTTTCAAATGACCAGGAAGCTTTTTTCTTTACCCACCTCAGGATGGATGGATTATTTACCGGCGCGCTTCTGGGATATCTCTGGCATTTCAGGCCTGGCCTGATTCAATCTTTTTACTCAAGGAAGAAAATTTTCACCTTCTTAATTCCTGTCCTTGTGATGCCTGCATTCATTTTGAAAACTAACGACACTTTTATGCTGACATTCGGTTTTAATCTTTTTCATCTTGGATGTGCACTTGCTATCCTTTTGCTCCTCGAAGTTAAAAGTGAAAAGCCTCCTGCGGGAAAAGGCATCGTTTCAAAAATTAAATCATCAATAGGCTTTGTTGGCATTTATTCTTATTCCATCTACCTCTGGCATCTGCCCGTTCAAAATATTTTACTCAGATACATTCCAGACTTGCTGGTTGAATCTGTACTTTATATTATCCTCTCGCTGTCGGTTGGAATAGGGATGTCCCTGTTGATTGAAAAACCCATGCTTAACCTCAGGGACAGGTATTTCCCGGGAAAATAATTCTAAATTTATTCAATGCAAAGAACTGCATTGGAAGTTGGCTTGTTATGAAGCTGGATCTTAAAAACTTTACTATCTGCTTTATCAACCCATACAGCCATGCATCCATAGCTTTTTGGAAAAAGGTAAACAGATTGCACAGCCCTGTCGGTATAGGGTTGTAAATCCATGACCTGAACAGGATATCCTGTTAAAGCTTCTAAATTTTCCTCTAACACACCGAATAGCTTCAGTGGAAGGTGCGCTTTAGAATTTGATGTAAATTCTATAATCCCGTTTTCAAGGTTGAAAAAGATTCCTGGTTTTTCAAGTATGGTCCCACCGCCGCACAAATGCTCATCATTTCCAAATGGAATTTCAGTCGTTACACATGGAAGGTATTTTTTAATGCTGTCAATGGGTGAACTGACTCCAATTTTTCCATTCAGCAATCCCGTTTCGAAATCTACAACTACACTGTCGCAGTTATATTTTTTCTGAGGGGTTGCAATTACTTTTTTGGTAGTATCTGCTTTTGTGACTTTTTGAGCGGAAACAGCGATAGTCAGGAAGCATGTTAAAAGGACTAGGAAAAATCTTTTCATAAGTTTTTATGTTGGCGGTAAAGATAGAGATTTGCGCAATTAACTAAATCGCAATGCATACTCTAGCTATGAATTATTTATTATTGCCTAGCTTAAAAAATGAAATGATGAAAAAAATATTTCTTGCCTGTGCAATCGCAGCAGGTATTACAATGCCGGCGCTTTCCCAGGATAAAATGACTCCGGAGTTTTTATGGAAGCTTGGAAGGGTTAATGAGCCCCAATTGTCGGCTGATGGAAAGGAATGCCTGTATAATATCCGGCAGATCAGCCTTGAGCTCAACAAAGGAAATTCAGACATATGGAAGGTGAATTTGCAATCCGGTGCTTCCACAAAGTTGACATCCGATTCGGCCAATGAAACGGGTGCACGCTGGAGCCATGACGGCAAAAAAATATTTTATCTCAGCGATAAAGGTGGCACCAGCCAGCTCTGGAGTATGAATGCAGATGGAGGCTACCAGCAAAAGGAAAGCAGTCTTGAATACGACATCAATGCCTTTGGTATCTCAGGAAATGGTAATATGATCTGGCTTACTGCTGATGTGCAGGTTGACAAGACCGTCAGGCAATTAAACCCTGACCTTCCGAAAACAACAGGCAGGATTTACGATGACCTTATGTACCGTCACTGGGATACCTGGAGTAACGGAACTTATTCCCATTTAATGGTCGCAAAATTTGACAATGGTAAAATATCCGGTGTTCCAAATGATATCATGCGCGGAGAACGATTCGACACACCTTTGAAACCCGATGGCGGCGAGGAGCAAATTGCATGGAGCAGCGATGGAAAATGGCTGGCTTATACTTGTAAAAAAAGTTCAGGGAAGGAATATGCAATCAGCACGAATTCTGACATTTATATTTATGATGTTGCAAAGGACATCACCTCAAACTTAACGGAAGGTATGAATGGTTATGACAAAGACCCTGTGTTTTCTCCTGATGGCAGCAAGATGATATGGAAAAGCCAGGAAGAAAACGGTCATGAAGCAGATCGCGACAGACTTTTTATATATGACTTTACCGCGAAGACGAAAACAGATCTCACAGATGGCTTTGACTATAGCGTGAATACAGCGGCTTTCAACAGGTCCGGAAATGTCATTTACATGATTGTGGGCATCCATGCTACTGACAACCTGTTTAGCTATGATCTGCCAGGTAAATCAAAAAATCCCCTAAAGCAAATTACAAATGATGTTGCTGATCATACCGCTCTTTCAGTTTCATCTGATGGTAAAAACGACGTCGTTGTTACTTCGCGAATGTCAATGTCAGAACCCACAGAACTTTTTAAAATCGATCTGAAGGCAGGAACCTCAAAGCAGGTTACGTTTACCAACAAACAGATACTGAATACAATTAAGCTTGCAAGGGTAGAGAAGAGGATGATCAGGACAACAGATAAAAAGGACATGCTTACATGGATCATTTACCCTCCTGATTTTGATGCAACAAAAAAATATCCGACGCTCCTGTATTGCCAGGGCGGACCGCAGAGTACTTTAAGCCAATTTTTTTCGTACCGGTGGAATTTCCAGCTGATGGCAGCGAACGGTTACATCGTTGTTGCGCCGAATCGCCGCGGGTTACCATCATTTGGCGAAGAGTGGAATGATGCAATCAGCAGGGATTGGGGCGGGCAGTGTATGGATGATTATCTCAGTGCAATCGACAGTATGGCGAAGGAGCCGTTTGTGAATAAGGATAAGCTTGGAGCAGTAGGGGCAAGCTTCGGTGGTTATTCGGTTTTCTGGCTGGCCGGACATCACAACAAAAGGTTTAAAGCTTTTATCGCACACGATGGCACGTTTAATTTTGAAAGCATGTATGGTGGAACTGAAGAGCTTTGGTTTAACAACCATGAATTCGGCGGACCATATTGGAATGGTTCTGTAGACTATAAAAAATTCTCTCCTCACTTATATGTGAAAAACTGGGATACGCCAATCCTGATCATCACGAATGAAAAAGATTACAGGGTGCCTTATGAACAAGGACTTGAAGCATACACTGCTGCGAGGATGATGAATGTACCGGCAAGATTACTCACATTCCCTGATGAGAACCACTGGGTACTGAAAGCGCAGAACAGCGTATTGTGGCAGAGGACATTTTATGACTGGCTTGACAAGTATCTGAAGTAATCCGGATTTGAAATTATCCGATAACTTTGAGGTGTAGTTTTTTAGTTTGATATTTTACACTAAACAATCACGCCATGAAAAAATTTACTTTTATCCTCTTCCTTCTGGTTTCTCAGAAAATTTACAGTCAGTGTTACGATGCTTCTTACTGTCTCGATTTTGAAGACACGCTATGTAATTATCATGTGAATATTGACACTACAATTTATCCCGGAAATATTTTTCAAATTGGAAGTGCGCACAATCCTGTTTTGGATTCAACTTTCTGCAGCTCGGTTGTTATTATGACAGATACTGCAATGCCTTACCCTGTAAACAATCATTCTGTTTTTACAATTATAAATCAGGCAACATCAGGAGATGTTTTTGGCTTTAAAATGTTCTCTGGAAGCTATTATGTTCAGTCTGATTATCTGAATGACTATGGCACAATGGAGATATCGCTTGATAAAGGAATTACATGGATTGACCTGATGGATTCTGCGTACAGCAATAATTTTTTATGGTGGACGTCAAAACCCGTTTTAACTGGTCACTCCTATACATGTAAATCATTTGAAGTGGATATGGTCAATCTAATTTCCATTCACAATTTTGGAATGGGCGATACTATTTTATATCGCTTTTCTTTTTTCAGCGACAGTACTTTTGATAACATGGGAGGTCTTGTTTTCGATAATATTTGTTTTAATGATTTTGTTGAAGGCATCTCTGACATCCATTTCAAACCCATCAAGTCAGTGATTTACCCCAACCCATCTTCAGGTAATTTTTCGATTGACTTTGATAACCCTGACGGAGAGCCTTTCGAACTTGCTGTGTACGACATTTGCAGCAAGGGAATGATGACTCGCGAAGGAATTACTTCAGGTAAAACGGTTATTGACTGTCATGAGTTTAAGCCCGGCATGTATGTTTACAAAATCACAAACACTGAATCAAAGAAGCGAACCTGGGGCAGATTCAATGTGACAAATTGAAATACTTTTAATTTTTATTGTTGCAATTATTTCTACTTTTGCGTCCCTTCATAAAATGCCCAGGTGGCGAAATTGGTAGACGCACTACTTTGAGGTGGTAGCGGGCAACCGTGCTGGTTCGAGTCCAGTCCTGGGCACCTCGTTTACGAGAGCAGGCATCAATGAATAATTGATGTCTGTTTGGCTTGTATAAGCCAATAGCCCGGATGGCGAAATTGGTAAACGTTGCGGTCTCAGAAGCCGTTGGAGTAATTTCCTTGTGAGTTCGAGTCTCACTTCGGGCACGGGCTGAGAATAAAAAAAGCTATCTGTCAATTGACAGATAGCTTTTTTTATTCTCAGCCCGTGCCCGAAGTGAGACTCGAACTCACAAGGAA
>Ga0190274_10000841_pt1 | contig 17780 bp, 7 predicted proteins | sample Popmic531T_FD_133002 | JGI IMG/M metagenome (GOLD analysis project Ga0190274, IMG submission 133002) | Populus adjacent soil microbial communities from riparian zone of Yellowstone River, Montana, USA - 531 T | ecosystem: Environmental > Terrestrial > Soil > Riparian zone | place: USA: Montana... | reverse complement strand
ACAACCTTTGTACAAAACAGATTCTGATCGATTGGAACCCGGAATAAAAGCCGAAAGGCTTTTCATCATCTTTTCCCGCGGCACTTTGAAATGATCTCCGATGACAAAAGCCGTGAGCATATTGGAAGCATTATAATCGCCAAACATCTCAGATTGGATTTGGATATTCTCTTCTGTATTCTGAATCACAAAGCCTTTATGATGATCTTCACTGATGTAATTGAAATGAACAGCGGGACTGGCTGATGAATTAAATCCAAAAGTTATTTTGTGGGCCAGAGATTTTCCTAATTCTGCTAATCTTGGATCATCAACATTTACGAAAGCAAATCCATTATGATCGAATAAGTATTTGAAAAGCTCACCTTTTGCTTGTTGAACACCGTCAATAGAACCAAATCCTTCCAGGTGAGCCTGGCCAATATTTGTAATAACGCCATGTGTGGGCTGTGCAATTTCGCAGAGCAATTCAATTTCTCCTTTATGGTTTGCACCCATCTCACAAACAATGATCTCTGTTTCAGAAGGAGCCCCTAATAGCGTCAATGGTACACCAATGTGGTTGTTTAAATTTCCTTTGGTGGCGTGTACATTGTATTTTTCATTGAGAACTGCAGTAACCAATTCTTTTGTAGTGGTTTTTCCGTTACTTCCGGTAATGGCTATAAGTGGTATCGCTAATTGTATTCGATGCAAATGAGCTATCGATTGGAGGGCCAGCAAAGTATCATCGACATGGAAGAATTGAGGGCCTTGTAATTTGGGATCAGAAACAATAGCATAAGCAGCACCAAGTTTTAGTGCCTCAGACGCAAATGAATTACCATCAAAATTGGAACCATGCAATGCAAAAAAAAGACATCCTGGTTTGATTTTGCGTGTATCGGTGCAGATTTCAGGATGATGCCGGAATAGTGCATATAAAACGTGAATATCCATATAGCCTAAAAACCAAAGATTGAAAATAATAAGATAAAAAACAAAACGCCCTCACTGGAAGTGAAGGCGTTGTTTATTTTTTATAAGGAGAGAAAGGATTATTTATATCTCCTGGATGACTTTGATTTTTTGCCGCCTCCGTAATCAAGACCGCCAATTTCGCCTCCGGGCTCTGATCCTCCTACACGGTGCATCGCACATCTGAAACCTATGGTACGATCACCTGCTGTTTGATTTTTAAACCTACGTGTAGCAGGGGATAACCAATATAAACGATCCGCCCATGAACCCCCTTTGACTACTCGTGAACTATCATTGATCAGGGTTGATTCACCGTATGCATAATAAACTGACTCTTCATCATCATCACGATAATCCAATACATTTCCCTGTTGATAATTTTCACGATCTAAAACAGATGAGTCAGCTACAAGCTGATAACGGATTCTTCCAAGACTATCTTTTTCAACAGGACGGCCGTTTTCATCAAGGATTCTTTCTTTGAAAATATTTCCACGATAAGGATTGAGGTCCTGGTTTTCAACATCACGTAATGTTGAACTGGTCATAGGACGGTATAAATCTGCTGTCCATTCACTGACATTTCCGGCCATATTGTATAATCCAAAATCATTTGGGAAGAAAGCCAGGATAGGTGATGGGAATGGAGCATTGTCATTTGGTTTGCCGGCTGTTCCCATGTAATTTCCTCTGGCTTCCTTGAAATTGGCCAGCATTTCCCCCTGGTTTTTATCATGTATTTTATAACGGGCAGTATTTCCATCCCATGGAAATATCCGGCGGTCTGAAATTAATTCGTCTTTTTTGGAGAGGTTGTTTCCCTGGAGAGCCAGAGCTGCATATTCCCATTCAGCTTCTGTAGGAAGTCTGTAGGCAGGTAATAAAATACCATCTTCAAACCGCACAGGACGTTCACCTCCGGTATGCAAGTCTGGCAAATTCTTTTTCACACTTCCCTGGTATTGACCCAGCAGGTATGTCTCAGTATTGAAATTTTCAGCATCTTTTTGATCTACGGTCAGGTTTAAAACACCTTTTTCAACGAGTAGCATTTCGTTGACCCGATCTGTACGCCAGGCACAAAATTTATTGGCCTGTTCCCAGGTAACACCTACAACCGGATAATCAGCATAGCTGGGGTGACGGAAATATGTCTCTACCAATGGTTCGTTAAAAGCCAATTCCTCTCTCCAAACCAGGGTGTCTGGCAGGATGCTGAGGACTTCCTGTGGGTAGCTTTCTCCATAGACTCTCCTGGTCCAGTATTCAAATTCCCTGTAGTGAGAATTGGAAACTTCAGTTTCATCCATTAAGAAGGAAGAAATGGTTACCCTTCTTGGTACATTAGCCCAGTCGTATGTTACGTCCTGATCGGTCAGACCCATTGTAAATGTGCCCCCTTCAATTGGTACCAATCCAGGTCCAATCTCCATATCACCATGTGTACCTTTTTCAAATCCGCCCCATTCCTGGTCATTATACTTCCAGCCTGTGACGGAAGAACGCTCGGTCTTTTTACAAGATCCAAGCCCAAATATCAAAAGCGCACCCGCTCCTATTAAAAGAAATCTTTTCATTCTTAACCTACCGTTATTGTTAAAAGAGGGACAAATATACATTTCTGAAACGTAACCCGCCTAGAATTATTGCGGCTTCTTTTGGGCAGAGAATGGCAAATATTATGCCTGAGATTAGCTCGCCTTCTACCTGAAAATGTTAAGACAATCATTGTACCTGGACTCGGTATCACCATCTTCCATCACATATACGATTCCTACCTCATGAGTGCCTCCACTTAAAGGGAAACCGGACACTGTATAATCGAAACTATATCCAACCTTCAATTTATTGGTTTTGAAGCCAATGGAAGCGATCAATGCTTCGGATTTGCCCGAGGCTACCCTGTAATGAAGACCAAAGTTCAGGACATCGGCATCGATGGTTACACCGCCATTGATCTGGTTGAAGGGGCCCTGGTTTACGAATATAATGGAGGGGGATATATTCATATCAAAGCTATTGTCAAAGATTGGCCATGAACCACCCGCGTGAAGGGTCCAACGCATAGGAAGTCTTGGGGACAGGTCAGAATTTATCGAGAGGAAATCAGGGTCCGGTCTGTTGATATGCCTGACGGACACCCCGGAATATATATTACTGCCGTAGATAATCATTCCCAGGCCTAGGTCAGGGTATATAACCCTGTTGTGTTCCGGTGCTGTCTCCTCTGTAGGAAATGGGATGCCACCCGGACTCATCGTTCCCAGGTAATCATCTATTTGGTCACCGAAAACCAACTGGTTCCAATTTAGAGTTGATTGCACCACCCCGGCTTCAATTCCCATCTTGGCATATAGATCCCTGGACAATTCAATTTTATAGGAGAAAATACCGGCTGCTTTAATCGTCTTCAAAATCCCATCGCCTGCATCATCCGATAAAAGCCAAAAGCCCAATCCACTTTGGATCGAAGGGAAAAACTGGTCGTAGGAAAGTGCGTATGTCCGGTAGGCATTATTGAATCCCGGATATTGATTCCTGTAATTAGCAGAAAATCTTGGATCGTCAGTCAGGCCGGATAATCCCGGATTAAGTTGCAATGGAGAAAGATAGAATTGTGAAAAAACAGGGTCCTGGGCGTATATAGTGGAGTAAGAAATTGTCAAAAGGGTCATCAAAAATAAAATAGTAGTTGTTTTCAACTTTTTCGGTTGATCCAGAGTTATCGTCTCAGAAACTTGACTATTTTTCATTGGGTGATTGCAATAATAAGGTTTTTACAAAGGTTGAAGGTCAATTAGGTCCCTTGAATCATTAAATGTCGCAAGCCATTCAAAGAAGTGCAACCCACAAAAAATAATGCAATGGGTAGCAATAGATCATATCCGTTAACGTTTTTATAACGATTTTATCCCAATCAATACAGATCATTTAGTATGAATCGACTTTACTTGTTGGTTTTTTTATTCGGATTCATTTGGGTCAATAATCTTTTTTGCCAGCAGGAAATCAATCATCAATTTTCTCTCCATTGGTCTGCCTCCTCTCCTTTATCTTTTGACGGTGCAGGAGAATATAGTAACGATCCCAGGTTGCCATTATATATATATCGTTTTCCTCTGGCAAGTGAATCAACCCTTTTTCCGGAAATCACTGTTGAAAGCAGCGAGCTAGTAGACTTAAGCCTCTTCGGTCCAAATCCTAATTTACCGAAAGATTATATTATTGGATCATCTATCGAACAAGAAAGAGGGAAATGGTATGGAAGGATATGGCTTATGCCCGTGCTTTCGGAAAGCGGTCAACATGGTCAAAGGATTGTAAGCGGTACGATAACAATTCATATTTTTCCATCTTCATCACAAGGAACAAACAGGAACGGTCCGGAGTATAAAGAAACTTCAGTTTTATCAGAAGGAACAGTTCATAGAATCTCTGTTTCCGAAAGAGGTATTTACAAATTGGATTATGATTTTATAAGGAATAAACTAAATATCGATCCGGGAAGCCTGAGTCCCAATAAGATTGCGATTTATGGTAATCGGGATGGTCGACTACCACAATGGAATGGTGCTTCGCGAATTGATGACCTTGAAGAAACATCCATGCTGGGATTTGGAATGGAAGACCATAAAATGGATCAGGGTGATTATTTTTTATGGTATGCCGAAAGTCCTGATCGATGGTCTTATGACACTACGGATCGAATTTATCATATGGATAAAAATATCTATGATGAATCCAATCATTATTACATCATCATCAATGGTCCATCACGTATTCCAATGGCTTCCAGGGAAAACGGAACTACCGGTGAATATCAATCGAGTACATCTTTGATTTTTCAACGATTAGAAGAAGAGAAAGTCAACTTGCTTGGCCGATACAGGCCGCCGGGTTCAGGCCAGGAGTGGTATGGTGATGAGCTGGCTGTCGTGAATGAGTTGGACTATTCGAATAAATTTGATTTATCAGGACTTGTAGCTGCTGATTCATTTTATTTCAAAGTCAGATTCGCAGCAAGAGCAGCAAGTGCTTCACGTTTTTATATCAATTTTAATCAACATGAATTCAGCAGAAGTGTAGGAGGAGTTGATCTTGGAAATTTCGAAGCATCATTTGCCAATGATGCTATTATACAGGGTGTATTTAAGCCAGTTGATTTAATCAACGAAATAAAAATCAAGTACCCTTCTGCGAATGGAATTAATTCCAGGGCCTGGATAGATTACATTGAAATCAATACATGGAAACATAATAATTATGTTGCCGGTGCACCGATTTTTATCTGCGATCCCAGATCTATTTTCCTCGGAAACCCTGAGTATGTAATAGAAAGCTTTCCTTCAAATGGATTGATTTGGGATATTTCAAATCCACTTAAGCCGGTTTCTCAGCAATTTCAAACAAATACAGGCATTTCATTTTCTATTCCAAATACAGATCCAGGAATACCAAATCAATTCGTTGCATTTAATCCATCACAGGATGTATTGACTCCTGCATATGATGGTGTGATTGCTAATCAGAATCTTCATGGCCTGCAAAGAGCTGACCTAGTCATCATCTATTATGATGAGTTTGAGGAAGCAGCATTAAAACTTGCTGATCACAGGAGGTCACATGATCAGCTGGCAGTCACTGCTGTTCCTATTAGCCAGGTGTTCGAAGAATTTGGCGGTGGTTCGAAAGATCCTACTGCTGTTCGAGATTTTGCACGGATGATTTATAAAAGAGATCCGGATTTTAGATATTTATTATTGTTTGGAGATGCCACTTATGATTATCTGCACAGAACTCCTGAATTACCGGACCATAATTTCATGCCTGCTTTTGAAACGGAAGAATCACTTGATCCGATCCGTTCATTTCCCACCGACGATTATTTTGGTCTGTTGGATGATAATGAAGCTGAAGAAGGACGAACACTTATAGGAGCTGTAGATATTGCTGTTGGACGGTTACCCTCTGGCTCTCCTGAGGACGCTATGGCTAATGTAGATAAGATCATTCATTACGAAATCAATCCTGCTATTTTTAATGAATGGAGACAGCGTGTCGTTATGGTAGCTGATGACCAGGATAGTAATACGCATATAAACCAGGCTGATGGATTAGCTGAAAAAAATGGAGTTGAACATCCTGAATTAAATATGAACAAGATCTATCTGGATGCATATCCCCAGGAATCCACACCTGGCGGGGACCGTTATCCGGGAGTGAATGAAGACATAGATCTCAATATGAAAAAAGGAGCTCTTACCGTGACTTATCTTGGTCATGGAGGCCAGAATGGCTGGACCCAAGAGCGTGTTCTGGGCATCAACCAGGCACAATCTTATGACAACATCGATAACATGCCTTTATTTATTACTGCAACATGTTCTTTTGCAGGTTACGATGAGCCGAGTTTTACTTCAGCGGGAGAACATTTATTAGCCAATCCCAAAGGCGGTGCCATTGCTCTCATGACAACTGTAAGAGCAGTTTACTCTGGAAGCAATGAACGTTTGACCAAAGGTGTCATGGAGCGTTTGTACAATGAAGATAGTCCGGGGATTTATCCAAGTATGGCTGAAATATTGAGAAGATCAAAAAACGTAGGGGTCGACTCACTGGATACCAATGCCAGGAAGTTTACTTTTCTAGGAGATCCCTCTATGAAGCTTGCCATTCCTCGTTATCATATTGCAGTGACTGAAATCAATGATATTCCTATTGGTGGTGGTAGCCTGGATACATTAAGTGCTTTGGAGAAAGCTAATTTATCCGGTGTGATCCTGGACGACCAAGGTCAAATATTAAGCGACTTCAACGGTGAGCTATCGCTAACAGTTTTTGATAAAATTCAGGTCAGGAAAACCCTGGCCAATGATACCGGCGATAATCCAAGTGGAGTCAGGTCATTTAATACACAAAACAGACAATTATTTAAAGGAAAAGCAACTGTAACAGCAGGGGAGTGGAGCATTGAATTTGTATTGCCTAAGGACATAGACTTTTCATATGGTCACGGGAAATTCAGTTTTTATGCTGAGAATGGAACCATTGATGCTGCCGGATATTTTACTGATTTTATCATTGGAGGTGTTTCTGATGGATTGGCTGATGATCTACCTCCTGTGATTCAGTTATACATGAATGACGATCAATTCGTTTCAGGGGGCATTACAGATCCAAACCCATATATATATGCCGTATTCATGGATGATTTTGGCATCAATGTATCCGGTACCGGAGTCGGGCATGATATCGAGGCCATATTAGATGAGGATGACAAGAATAGCTACATCCTCAATGATTACTACCAGGCTGCCCTCGATGACTACCGGAAAGGTGTGGCCCGCTATCCCCTAAGCAACCTCAAGGAGGGTAAGCATACGTTAAAAGTGACTGCCTGGGATTTGGCTAACAATCCGGGGGAAGCCTACCTTGAATTTTTTGTTTTAGACGAAGAAGGGGCTATCCTGGAACATGTCTTTAACTACCCCAACCCTTTTACAACTTTAACCAACTTCCAATTTGAGCATAACCGGCCAGGCTCCACCATGGACATAACTATAAATATCTATACGATCAACGGAATGTTAGTCAAAACCATTGAGCGTGAGGGTTTTATTTCAGACGGATACCGGGTTGATGATCTTCCCTGGGATGGGCGGGATGATGGTGAGGGTGAATTAGCTAAAGGTATCTACGTATATAAAATAAAAGTATCATTTAACGTTAATGGAACGAAGGAAATCGCGGAAAGTGAGGCTGAAAAGCTTGTTATTCTCCGTTGAGACCTTTTAAATTATCTTTGCACCAATTATTCAAAAAAAAATACCCTTTTCATGAAGTTCACTTCACTCCTGGTACTTCTCCTGTTTGTAACAAATGTTGCGAAAAGCGAATGTATATATGAGGACATCCTTAAGTGTCCGAACACCATTATTTCTGCTGTTCCGTTTCTAAGGATCGTCCCTGATGCCCGCTCCGCAGCGATGGGAGATGGAGGTATCGCCCTCTCACCTGATGCCAACTCAATGCACCACAATGCTTCCAGGCTGGCATTTATCGAATCAGACCTGGGACTTGCAGCCAGTTATTCTCCATGGCTCAGATCCTTGGGCTTACAGGATGTCTATATGGCATATTTAGCCGGGTACAAGAGGCTTGATGAATTTCAGACCCTGGGTATGTCATTGAGATATTTTGCTTTGGGTGACCTTCAGTTTACTGATATCAATGGAGGATCACTGGGAGTCGGCAGGCCAAACGAATTTGAGATCGCCCTGGCTTATGCGCGTAAATTATCAGACAATTTCAGCGCCGGTATTACTGGGAAGTTCATTTATTCCAACTTGGCAGGTGGCCAGCAAATTGACAATATTGATATAGTTCCTGCGACTTCAGGAGCTGTGGATATTTCATTTACCTATCAGAAACCGATCAAAAACGGTACAATGCGTTTTGGGACTGCTTTTTCTAACATAGGTTCCAAAGTTTCCTATACCAAATCAGAATTTAAAGATTTTATTCCCGGAAATTTTGGAATTGGAGGAGCATTAGAACTTGACCTGGATGAGTATAACCAACTTACATTCATACTTGATATCAATAAATTACTTGTTCCCACTCCAATTGACCCTGATTCACCGGAGTACGATGAAAATGGAAATGGATTTCCTGATTACCGTGAGAAGCCTTTGTTTGAAGGTGTCTTCGGATCTTTTGCAGATGCTCCGGGTGGTTTTGAAGAAGAACTGCACGAACTCATGTATTCTGTTGGATTTGAATATTGGTACAATAAGCAATTTTCATTCAGAGGCGGATATTATTATGAGCATGCCACCAAAGGCAATCGACAATTCCTTACAGCAGGACTTGGTTTGAAATACAATGTATTCGGATTAAATGTTTCTTACCTCGTACCTACATCTAATCAACGTAGCCCACTGGATAACACGCTCAGGTTTACATTGGTATTCCATCTTGATAAGCAAGCAGAAGAAGTAGCTCCAACTACCAACTAAAAGATATTCTGAAAATTAAATAAAGCCGGACAGGGTCATTCCTGTCCGGCTTTATTTTTTGGTATAGCCTTCTCCTAAAATCATGTAAACATTATACCTTACACTGCATCATTGATTTCTTATCGCTCTCCTAATGTCGAAGAACAAACTATTCTATTGGTCCTTCGTAGTATCTATTGCCGGTTTCCTTTTCGGATTTGATACTGCAGTGATCTCCGGAGCTGATCAGCCCATCCAGGAACTTTGGCATCTGAGTGATTTTTCACATGGTTTTTTTATCATGTCGATGGCTTTATGGGGTACAGTGTTTGGAGCTATGTTTGGTGGCATTCCATGTGAGAGAATAGGAAGGAAAAACACATTGATCCTGATAGGCGTGCTTTATATCGTTTCTGCATTGGGATCTGGTCTTGCCTGGGATCCTTTATCATTTTCTTTTTTCAGATTTATCGGTGGAGTTGGTGTCGGAGCATCTTCAGTAGCAGCGCCGACATACATTTCTGAAATAGCACCTGCTCATAGAAGAGGAAGGCTGGTGGCTTTATACCAATTCAATATTGTATTCGGAATATTGTTAGCATATATCTCGAATTATTTATTGGAAGGATTAGGAGGCGATGCCTGGAGATGGATGTTAGGAGTGGTTACACTTCCATCTATTATTTATACTGCGTTGGTATTTACTGTTCCTGAAAGTCCAAGATGGCTTATCTTAAAAAAGAAGGATGATGTAAAAGCTAAAAAAATATTGGAAGAACTTAATCCTGGTTCTGATACCCAACTTGAATTGGAAGAGATTCGCCAATCTTCTTTGGTGCCTGAAAAAGGAAAGCTCTTCACCGGGCGATACAACAAATCCATTATGCTCGCATTTCTGATTGCTTTTTTCAACCAATGGTCGGGCATAAATTTTATCATTTATTATTCTCCGCGAATTTTTGAATCAGCGGGCTTCGGTTCCAGCACCGCATTATTATCCAGCGCAGGAATAGGAATTATCAACCTTATTTTTACAATGGTTGGAATGTACCTGATCGACAGGGCGGGCAGAAAAAAATTAATGCTCATAGGTTCATTGGGATACATCTTTTCACTGGTGATGATTTCCATTGTTTTTTATCAGCAGAATTTTGATGGGATACAAGTACCTATTTATTTATTTCTTTTTATTGCATCACATGCGATTGGACAAGGAGCTGTGATTTGGGTTTATATCTCTGAGATATTTCCAAATCACATCAGAGCCTCCGGTCAATCTTTGGGAACAACAACGCACTGGATTTTTGCTGCATTGATTACGCTCATGATGCCTTACCTTCTGAGTAAATTTAACGGGGGTCCAATATTTGCTTTTTTCGCAGGAATGATGGTGTTGCAATTGTTGTTCGTCCTATTCCTGATGCCGGAGACAAAAGGAATATCATTGGAAGATCTTCAAAAGAAGCTTGCCAGAGAAAAATAGCCAACCCAATAATAAGGAAAGTAAAAAGTGCATCTGTGATGTATAAGCCGGATTCTGTTCTTCCTGACGAATCAGGAATATCTATCATTTATCTGGGCCAAGGCATTACTACCTAAGCTCTATCTGCCTACCCCCTCCAACTGTTTACACACTTCGGCGAGCAGCCGGGCTCATCAGGCACCTAAGTGCCAGGTAAGATTGGAGTGTACATGACATTTCAGCCCGTAAGGTTTATCCCACAAACCGGTTACCCGGATCATGCGTGCGCTTTTACCGCACGTTTTCACCCTTATCACGCCCTTCGGCATGACGGTTATTTTCTGTGACACTGTCTGTCCCGTATGGGCCCATCTGTTAGATGGTACGGTGCTCTACGCTGTCCGGACTTTCCTCCCTCAGTAAATGAGAGCGATAGATCCATCACAGATGCGGCTTCTTAACGGCATTGTCAAGTCAATGGTTCGATCCCGCACTGAAAAATATATTTGCTCCGGGTTGATCCCAACTAATGATTGATAATACAGTGATATATAATTATTTACTCATTAGATATTATCTTTATGTGAATTTATGTGGATTAAGGACAAAGTTTACCGCTACATGGCTGTGACAGGTATTTGCCTTGTTGCCCTGGCTACGCTCGTCGGCTTTGATCACCTATCCAACGACAAGACCCATTTTGCTGAGCAGATAGAGCAAAACATTCACAACCTGGAGATTGAAGCCATTGAGGCTACGAAAGAAAATGATTGGATCAGCCAGATCAGAGCAGTTCAAAGTTCAGGCAGGTTACTTTCAAATGATCTTGTCAATCAAATTGAAAAACTTAGTCAGAAACCCTACACAATCTATGTCTATCATCAGGACAGCCTGATATTTTGGTCAAAGCCGGGTCCGATCATCGATCCATCTCACAAAGAATTTTCCAATATACCTGGTGTAGTTCGGGACCATCGACAAGACTACTACATTAAACGTGCTGACATTGCAGACCGCCAGGATTTGCTCCAGGTGTATTACAGGATTCCTATTATTCCGGAACAGGATCAAGCCTATAGTATAAGTGTAACAAAATATAAATTTGGATATCCTTCACCTGACAATGCTATCCTGATCCGAAGCATTGATGGTTCTCCGATTGCACACGTGCAATTGCTGACAAAGGAGTTTTCATTTTTCCTGCAGAGTTTCATTTTTATCCTGTGTCTTGTCGCTGTATGGGCTATTGGAATGACATGGATTGCCTGGGTACAAAAGATGCCGGAGCTTAAAGTATCACAAGTCAATAAAGTCCTGCTTCAGATGTTTGGTGTCCTTGGGATCAGGATGGCCACTTTATTTCTTCACTATCATGATTTTTTTGATCAGATCTCATTGTTAAGTCCCATCATCCGGGATATTCCATTTCCATATTCGACCGCAGACTTGTTGATGGATAGTGCCATTTTTCTTTGGCTCTGTACCCTGGCGAGCAATATCTATAGTCGTGAGTTGTTTGGTTCAGCTTTGACCATCATCCCATCGAGGAAATGGACTGACCGGCTGATGACAGCAAGCCATTATCTCGTCGTGATCATGATGTGTGGTCTGACTGCATGGATATTAAAACAAGTAGTCGGGCAAAGTAATTTCAGATTAGACCTTGGAGAAATTTCACTCTTTGATATACACCATTTTCTATCCATCATGGCCTGTGGATTAATTATCATGGGGGTATTTACATTTTCCTTCCAGATCGTCACAAGGGCCATTTTTTATACAAAGAATTTTTACGAGCGAATGATCGCCTTGCTTTTTGCAGGTGTTTTGAGCGTGCCGCTTCTGAAACTAATCAATATTGATCTTCCACCAGTTGGATTCTATTTGGGGGTCTTTATCCTGATGACTTTATTGGATCTGTATATTGAACAGGGAAATAAATCTGTCCTATGGGTATTAAGTTGGCTGGTTACCATTTCATCCATGACTGCATTTGTTTTGTACAAATACCAAAAAGATTTTGAGAAAAATGCAAGGACTGAACTCATACAGGAAGCTCCTGTAGGTTATGGTCAAAAAGAAAATGCTGAAGAAGATTTAATCGAATGGCTTCCTCATCTTCCGAATAAATATAGCCTGGCTATTTATCATAAAGATCAATTGGTATTTAACTATCAATATGATTATGCTTTTGTCCTTGCGTTACCATCATCAGTTAAATTGGAAAAAGGTGTATTCTATGAGGTGGCAACAGGAAGTGACCGTACAGACATTGTCACCCGTGATGAAGGAGATAATGTCATATTGATAGGAAAAAAAGTTGAAGGACTCAACCAGGTGGTGTCATTGTTCTCATTGATCTTTACTGTGTTCAGTTTCTTGTTATTCTTCATCGCCGGTCTCAACGCATGGTTCGAATTTTTACCTCATAACATGGAATTGACCATTTCGCCAAGGCCATCTTTAAGAAATAAAATTCAGATTGCGATAGTTTTTATCATCCTGCTGACGTTCATTATTGTTGGGTTGATGACCGTGTATTATATCAGGTCCAATAGTCGCGCTGATGAGATCAGGCGTTATGATGAACGATTGCGAACAATCGCCGGTGCTATTCGTCAGTCTATTACTTCATCCATTACTACATGGCGAGGTGATATGCGAGAAGCTGCAAAAATTGCAATTGCCAATAGCGCTTCCAACCAAAGCTATGATCCGCAGGGAAATCTTATACATCAGCAAGACGATAAAAATGAAGGTTTGATTCCTATCAAACTGGCTTTCCTGCCTAAAATGATTCTCGATGCGGGTTCAAGGGATTATTATTTATCAGGGACTCATCTCGAAGGAGGAGATGTCAGCAGGCTTGGAGATGTGGGATATGTTTCAATTCATAAAAGTGGCAGCCAGTCCGGCTATATCGAATTGACCGAACTTTTCCCCACCGGCAGCGATGGAGGAGACCCGGGATCTGCATTCTTTATGACCCTGCTTAATGCTTATGTTTTAATATTCCTGATTGCGATTTGTATGGCAGTTCTCATGGCAAGATCTATAACAGGTCCCGTGGCGCAGCTGAGTGAAAAACTCAAAAAAATAAGATTAGGGAAAAAGAATGAAACTATACAATGGTCGATTGATGATGAAGTTGGTGAATTGATCCGTGACTACAATGGTATGGTTACAAAGTTGGATGAGAGTGCTTTGTTGCTTGCACAAACTGAGAGAGATACGGCATGGAGAGAAATGGCCAAACAAGTAGCTCATGAAATCAAGAACCCACTCACACCAATGAAGCTTAGCATTCAATATTTGCAAAATGCAGCCAGCAGGGATGAAGATGTAAATCTTCCTGCTATGATCAAAAGAGTAAGTAAAACACTCATCGAACAGATTGACAATTTGACACACATTGCTTCGGAGTTTTCAAGTTATGCCAAGATGCCGCAAGCGATGAATGAAGTCTTTGTGATCAATGATGTGGTAGCTTCCGTCCACGATCTTTTTCGAAAAAGAGAAGATATGGATATCCAGTTGCAGGTCCCTATTAATGATCTATTTGTATTTGCTGATAAAAGCCAGATCATTCGCGTCCTCAACAATATTGTAAAAAATGCGATTCAGTCGATTCCGAAATCACGAAGAGGACTCATTCACATCAAGCTTGTTTTTACAGATGATCTTATTACCATCTCTATTCATGATAACGGTATAGGGATTGATGACCACATGAAAGAAAAAGTATTCTATCCGAATTTTACAACCAAATCATCGGGAATGGGATTGGGACTCGCTATATGTTCAGATATCGTCCAATCTTTTGATGGCCGGATTTATTTTGAAACTGAGAAAGGAGTGGGTACTACATTTTTTATCGAACTACCCCGTCATCTCATGAATGGAGAACTTAATACTGTACCGGATCATAGGGAGAGCCTGATGCCCTGATGGCCTTCTTCGGTAATTTAATCCTTTACGGATTTAACGAGACTTTTGGCATTTGCTAAAGCCTCTTTTGAAGGAGGGTCTCCGCTAAGCATTTTTGCTATTTCTACCAATCGTTGATTTGGATTAAGCAATTCAATGGCTGATATGTCTTTCTTCCCCGTACTTATTTTTGATACGTGATATTGTACCTGTGCATGAACGGCTATTTGCGGGGAATGAGTGATCATTAATACCTGGTGGCCTTTCGCTAAAGTTCGAATGAGTTGGCCCATACGCCAGGCGACTTCTCCTGAAATACCTGTATCGATTTCATCAAAAATAATCGTGGGTAATTTTGATTGAGCGGCATATAAAGATTTTAAAGCCAGGCTCAATCTTGATAGTTCTCCGCCAGAAGCTACAACCTGGATAGGCTGAACAGCAACTCCTTTATTAGCTGAGAAAAAAAACTGAATGTCATCCATGCCATCCGGAGCGGGAGAAGTGAGCGGATCTATCTTAATCGAAAATTGACCATTCGGCATGCCAAGTTCGTGGAGTAACACCGTCATTTGAGGAATTATTTTTCCACTGCCGTTCCTTCTCATTTTAGATAGCCGATCAGCAGTTTTTTGAAGTGAATGGTTAGTATCTGAGATCTTTTTCTCAAGATTTTCAATTTGATCAGCAACAGATGATAATTCTTCTAATTCTTTTTTGAGTGCAATAAACTGAGTGATAATTTCTGTTTCGTCTTTGCTTTGATACTTTTTAAATAAAGAGTAAAGTTGATTCAGACGGGATTCTACTCTTGCAAGGTTAGCCGGTTCTTTTTGAACTAATCCTTCTAATCTGCCGGATTCTAAGGCAAGGTCCTGTACTTCAAGTCTCAATGCGTCAATGCGCTCCCCGATAGAGGAAAGAGGAGGAGAAACATGTCGAACTGAATCTATTTGCTTTACAAGTGTAGTTAATTGAGTGTTTATGGAATGTGGACCTTCATTTAATATTTTTTGAAGTTGCTCCAGGGTTAGGTCGATCGTTTCAGCATGTTTCAGTATGTTTTGCGTTTCTTCCAGTTTCTCCGTTTCTCCCGGTGTGAGCTTTGCATTTTCAAGTTCTTCAATTTGGAATTGAAGAAAGTCCTTTCTCCTGGCGGAGGATAATTCAATTTCTTTTGTTTTATGTAGTTCACTTTTCAACTGAAGTAGTTGATTATATATCGTTCGATATTCATTATAAAGCGAAGTGGAGCCGCATAATGTATCTAAAACATTGACCTGGTATTCTTTTGATTGAAGGGCGAGATTGTCATGCTGTTGATGGAGTTCTATCAGGTGACCTGTTAATTCCTGTAACCATTTAAGTTGTACCGGAGTATCATTGACAAAAGAACGACTTCGTCCACCACCGGAGATTTCACGTCTGCATATGATGTTTGAATCAAAGTCAAGTCCTTCCCTGGTGAATAATTCAACCAGGTGTGGATGATCATGAACTTCAAAATGTGCCTCGACAATACATTTCGAATCTTCATCTTGTAGTATTCTGAAATCAGCCCTACGTCCAAGGGCAAGACCCAGTGCACCTAATAAAATAGATTTACCGGCTCCTGTTTCCCCGGTAATGACTGACAAACCAGGCTGGAATTGTAAATCCAGCTGAGGAATGATTGCATAGTTTTGAATGATAAGCCGGGTTAGCATAGTTTTGCTGGATGAAGCAATCGAAAGTTCGTCTTTTTATTTATATAATGCTGCGTTTACCTCTGGTTCGATGGTGACTCCATACTGTTTTATAATCGGTAATAACTGCAGGGCATTTGATTTTTGCCCAAGGCCCAGCAAACCTTTCATTTTTTCATAATAAAAAAGCCCTTGCTTGCCATTCAATTGGATTGCCCTGTTGAGGTCATTGACGGCCGGGCCAAATTGATTTAAGATATTTTTTAAACGACCGCTCTCATACCATAGATCAGCATCTTCAGGATGCATGCCAAGATAAATGGTGATGTCATCCAAAGATTTTTGCCATTGACCGAACGACTGATATACAAGTGATCTGTTTTTATAGCCATTTGCATGTTCAGGATCCAGAATAAGCCCTTTGGTAAAATCCTGTAATGCAAGTTCCAATTGGCCTGTCAAGGCAAAAACAGCACCCCTGTTGACATAAAATTCTCCCTGTGTACTGTCTGTTTCTATCGCCTTGTTATAATCTGTCAGCGCTTTATCATATTTCTGTTGATTAAAATAAAGTTTAGCCCTTGAATTATACAACGCCCCATCAGGCTTAAGACTTAAAGCGGCATTATAATCAGCCAGAGCTTCTTCTATTCTTCCCTGGTCACGTCGATAATTGGCCCTGTTTCGGTAAGGTAGTGGAGTTTTGTCCTGGGATTTGAGTACATGTGTCCATAGCGTATCGCTATCGTGCCAGATCTGGTTTTGTCTCCACGTCATAACGAAAAATAAAATCATCACAACAGCAAATCCATACATAGCCGGTTTGGCCACATTAGTTTTTTCTTTGAAAAGCCATTGACCACCATAGATGACCATAAAAATTAATCCTATATAAGGTATATAAGTAAACCGGTCAGCTAAATATCCTTGTCCAGCTCCAACGATTTGGAGAACGAACATCACATTGAAAATGAAAAAGAGTAATCCAAACAGATAAGGTCTCCAATCCTTTTTAAACGCAATAAATGCAAAAGCGAGAACACCGATCCCGACAAACGGACCAATATAAACTTCTACTGGCAAAACAGCAGGGTAGGGATATAAAGGTGACATTTCGTAAGGGACTATGAATTTAAGCAGGTATACCCCAAGTGAAAAACCACCTACCATGAGTCTTTGCAAAAAGGAATAATTTGTTTTGTCATCGATGGATCCCTGTTGACTGAGAAAATAAAAACCAACCAAACCAATGATGAGTGAAAGCAGAAAAAATGCCCACTTCTCAATGACCAGTTTGATGCTGAGCGGACGCCGGTAATAGTAATCGACCAGGAGCATGGTGAGTGGAAGAGATACGGCTTGAATTTTAGAAAACAAGGCGAACACAAATAACCCCATTGCAGCGTAAAAATATTTTTTGACATAACCTGTCTTTACGTATTGGATATAAAGCCATAAAGCACTTAAAAAGAAGGCCCCAAATAATACATCCTTCCTTTCGGTCACCCAGGCTACAGATTCCACTCTCATCGGATGGATTCCAAACAATAGGGCTCCTGCTCCTGAGGTGAGTGCTGTTAGATTGAGCGACCTGAATACGCGGTACACAAAAAAGACACAGACCAGGTGAAGGATTAAGTTATTGATGTGGTAAAGTGTAGGATCCAGGCCAACTATCGAACGCTCGATGGCAAATGTCAAAATGGGCAATGGGTTATAATTGCCGATGACGTGTTCAGAAAAGATATT
>Ga0190274_10000840_pt1 | contig 17812 bp, 13 predicted proteins | sample Popmic531T_FD_133002 | JGI IMG/M metagenome (GOLD analysis project Ga0190274, IMG submission 133002) | Populus adjacent soil microbial communities from riparian zone of Yellowstone River, Montana, USA - 531 T | ecosystem: Environmental > Terrestrial > Soil > Riparian zone | place: USA: Montana... | reverse complement strand
CCAACAGCCGCCAGCCCCAGGGTCACAATCAACGCGACCTTCACGTGCCGAGATGTGTTCGTCATGGCGTCCTCCACCGGGCGGCGGTCGTGTCGCCGGTACGCTGATATGCGGGAACGCGGCGCGGCAGGGTGAACATCGCCAAAAATGCTCCAGAAACGGCCGGGTTCAGTGCCGAGTCGGCGGTGGCGAATGTGCCATACTGCGCCCATCGAAAAGGTCTTGGACACACCGTCACGCGCGCCGATCACCGAGTTGCTGCGGGCGTGGGGCGACGGCGACGATGGCGCGCTCGAACAGCTGACGCCGCTCGTGGAGGCGGAGCTGCGCCGTCAGGCGCGTGCCTACATGCGCCGCGAGCGGCGCGGCCACACGCTGCAAACCACGGCGCTGGTAAACGAGGCGTTTCTCCGGCTGACCGACGCCCGGCAAGTCCGGTGGCAGGACCGCGCGCACTTCCTGGCGCTTTCGGCCAGACTGATGCGGCGCGTGCTCGTCGATCATGCGCGGTCGCGCGGCTATCGAAAACGCGGGGGCGGCGCCGAACGAGTGACGCTGGACGAAGAGCTGATCACGTCCCCGGAGCCGCCAGTCGACGTGCTCGCCCTGGATCGCGCTCTCGAGGCGTTGGCCGCGGTTGACGCGCGCAAAAGCCGGGTGATCGAATTGCGCTTCTTCGGCGGCTTGAGCGTCGAAGAGACAGCCGACGTGCTCCATGTCTCGCCCGACACCGTCAAACGCGACTGGCGGCTGGCGAAACTCTGGCTGCTTCGCGAGCTCGAAGGAGAACGGCGGTGACCGGCGCCGAGCGCCGGAGCCGGGTCGAAGACGTGTGCGACGCGGCGCTCCTCCACGATGCTCGCCAGCGCGCCGCGTTCGTGGCGGCGGCATGCGGAGACGACGAAACCCTCCGCCGGGAGGTTGAGGAGCTTCTCTCGCACGCGCAGGCAGCGGACCGATTTCTCGAAGCGCCGATCGTCGAGCTCGCCGCGCATGTTCTCGCCGACGAAGGCTCGGCGTCGCGTGTCGGGCAGCAGATCGGTTCGTACACGATCGTCTCTCTCCTCGGCGCCGGCGGCATGGGCGAGGTCTATCGCGCCCGCGATGCAAAACTGGGCCGCGACGTCGCCATCAAGGTCGTCGTCAGCGACTTCGTTTCCGATCCGGAGCGGCTTGCGCGCCTCGAACGCGAGGCACGGGTGCTGGCAACGCTGAACCATCCGCACATCGGCGCGATCTATGGCTTGGAGGAGGCTGGGGGCGGCCGCGCCCTCGTCCTCGAACTGGTGGAAGGCGTGACACTCGCGGAGCGCCTGGCGCTGGGGCCGCTGCCGATTCAGGAGGCGCTCACGGTCGCACGCCAGATCGCGGACGCGCTCGACGCCGCACACGAGAAAGGCATCGTCCACCGCGACCTGAAGCCCGGCAACATCAAGATCACGCCCGACGGCACCGTGAAGGTGCTCGACTTCGGGCTGGCGAAGGTGTTTGCGAGAGAAGGCTCGGCGCAAGACGTCTGGGCGATGCCGATCCCGATTGAAGAAACCCGGGAAGATGCGATTGCCGGAACAGCCGCCTACATGAGTCCCGAGCAAGCAAGCGGGAAGACGGTCGACAAGCGGACCGACATCTGGGCGTTCGGCTGCGTGGTGTACGAGATGTTGACGGCACGCCCGGCATTCCACGGCAAGACGATCGCGGACACATTCGAAGCGATCCACCAAGGCGAGCCCGACTGGAGCGCCACGCCCGCCCAAGCGGCGAGTATCCGGCGATTGCTCCAACGTTGTCTCGAGACAGATCCGAAGCGCCGTCTACGCGACATCGGCGACGCGCGCCTCGAAATCGAGGACGCACTTGGCGCCCTCGTGTCCGCGAGCGCGGCAGCGGCGGCCGAACGTGCGCACGATCGCGTGAAGCCCGCTGGCCGTTCGAACCGAATCGAATGGTGGGTGGCGGCCGGTGTCGGCCTGCTGGTCGCGGCAGGCGCGGCGACGTGTCAACTGCGGCGCTCGGAATACTTCTGGCGGAATCCGCTGGAAGGCGCGACGGTCACCAGAGTGACCGATTTCGACGGAGCCGAGCATCACGCGGCGATTTCGCGCGACGGAAAGTTTGTCGCGTTTCTCTCCGACCACGAGGGGACGTGGGACGCCTGGGCCACCCAGCTCGGCACCGGTGAGGTCCACAACCTCACCAAAGGCCGTGTGCTGGAACTGCGGAATCCGGCGACGCGGACGGTTGGCTTCTCTCCGGACGGTTCGCTGGTCACGCTCTGGAGCCGCGTGCCCGATTCAGGCCAGGGCGGTCTGGTCGATGCCGGGTGGGCCGTTCCGACCATGGGCGGCCCGCTACGACCGTATCTGAAAGGGGTTTCTGAGCTCGACTGGTCGCCAGACGGGAGGCGCATCGTCTACCACCCTCCGGAGGAAGGCGATCCGCTGTTCGTCACCGAGCCTGATGAGAAAGTCGGGCGTCAAATCCATGTTGCGCGGCCCGGGATCCATAACCACTTTCCCATCTGGTCGCACGACGGCTCGTACATCTACTTCGTCATGGGCCTGCCGCTGGAAAAAAGCGACCTCTGGCGCATTCGCGCGTCGGGCGGTGAGCCCGAGCGTCTATCGTTCCACGACTCACGAGTCAGCTTTCCAACCCTGCTGAGCAACCGGACATTGCTCTACCTCGCCACCGACGAAGATGGAGCCGGGCCTCGAATCTACGCGATGGACGTCGAACGCCGTGTCCCGCATCGCATCAGCACCGGCGTCGAGCAGTACGTGTCTCTCGCGGCAAGTGCTGACGGGCAGCGCGTGGCGGCGACCGTTTCGCGCTCGACGGCGCAGCTCTGGCGGGTGCCGATTCGCGACCGCGTGACCGAGGAATCCGATGCCGCTTCAATCTCGCTTCCGAGCGGACACGGTTTATCACCGCGGTACGGCCCTGGATACATCGTCTATCGCGCGCCGAAAGCCGGCGTTGAGAGCCTGTGGAAGACCACAGACGGAGGCGCACCGACAGAGCTGTGGAAGGGCGTCGACGGGCGGGCGCTCGCCGGAGCGGCCATCGCGCCCGGCGGTCAACGGCTCGTGTTTTCGTTGCAGAAACAGGGATCGACACAACTCTACGTGATCAATGCCGACGGCACTGGAGCGCGCCGCATCGCCACCGACCTCGACGTGCGAGGCACACCGGCGTGGTCGCCCGACGGGCAATGGCTGGCGATCGCCGCCAATCGGGACAACGAGCCGCATCTGTTCAAGGTTCCGGTCGACGGCGGGACGCCGGTTCTGCTCGTGAAGGAGTACTCGACTGATCCGATCTGGGCCCCGAGTGGAGAATTTCTCGTCTATTCGGGTGCGGACATCGGCACAACCTTTTCCGTGAAGGCCGTGAGCGCCGACGGCGCGCCGCGATCGCTGCCGAAGCTGATTCTCACCCGTGGCGCCAGGCGTCTGGCGTTTCTGCGCGGCGACGACGCACTGGTCTTCTTGAAAGGGGACATTTCGCACAAGGAATTCTGGCTCGTCGACCTGCCGACCGGCCGCGAGCGACAACTGACCAATCTCGGGCGTCAGTTTGCGATCGGCGACTTCGATGTTTCCCCGGACGGCCGTGAAATCATCTTCGATCAGGCACGCGAAGAGTCAGACGTCGTCCTGTTCGAGTTGCGCGGTCGGTGACGCCGCTTGCCGCGTCAGTTATTGCGCGCCTGGGTGGCCGCGGCTGCTGATCGCGTGAGGCGGACCTGCGCGACGTCGATCGCGTGCCGGACCTCCGGGTCCGACTCGCCGCTCGCACCCTTCAGCGCCGCGGCCGCCTCCGCCCCGCCGATGAAGCCGAGCGCGATGGCGATCTGCTCGCGCACAACGGGGTTGGGATCGCTGAGCCGCGAGGCGACCGCCGCCACGTGCGGGCGGCCGAGCTCGACCAGGTATTCCAACGCGGCGTCCGCCCGGTCGCGATCGGCCAGCGCGTCGAGCACGCGGTTGATGCCCTCACGACCCGCTGATGCGAGGGCGAACGCCATCGCGATCAGAACACGCGTGTCTTTTTCGGAGGCCATCGCGGCCTCGATGCGCGGCGCTGCCGCAGTGGCGCGGCCCGAGCGCGCCAGGCCTTCGTACGCGGATCTTCGATGGGCCGGATACCCGGACGTGGTCTGCGCTTCGAACAGCGGGATGCTCGACTCTGGACCGATGGCCCCGAGCGCGCTGAGCGCCGCGCGGCCCGCCGCACCGCGCACGTAGAAGGTGAACTGGTCGGTCAGGGCGACGACTGCCCCGTTGTCCCTCAGGTCTCCGAGCGCATTCATCGACGCGAGCCTGACGTCGAGATCCTCGTCGTTGATCCGGCCGACGAGCGGCACTCCGGCATCGCGCACCCGCAGGTGACCGAGCGCCCGCGCCGCCGCGATTCGCACCGACGGCTCCCGGTCACTCAGAGAGGACGCGATCTCGAATGCGACGGCATCGCTGATCGGCGGAGTCAGGACGATCCCCAAGGCGTACGCGGCGTCGCGACGGACCGACGGCCACTCGTCCGCAAGCGCCTTGGCCAGCGCGCTCGCCAGCTCGTCCGGCACGGGCCACAACTCGACGCGGAACCGCGCGATCTCGAACGCGGCGGCGGCGCTGCCGATCGAGCGTTTGCCTGGCCGCTGCACGTAGACGCCGATCACGCCTGCGATCGCGCCTTCACGGATGTCGGGCTCGGCGTCGCCGACAAGACGAGCGAGCAGCGGAAGCGCCTCCGGTCCGCCTCGCTCGCGCAGCCCCCGCAAGGCCTGCCGCCGGACCTTGGCCGACGGACTGGCGATGTCCTGTGCGACTTGCGGTAACACCGGCGGCGCGGGCGCTTGATTCGCGGACAGGCGCGCGGTCCAGAGGGGCGCGCTCAAGGCCAGGGCAACGAATGATGCCACCGCAAGTCCGCACCAGCGCCGCGAACGCATGATAGAAGTACGAACGATACGCAGCCGGCGGCCTTCCTGGGCCGGCATCAGAACCGCACCGTCGCGAAGGCGCTGATCGGAAGCGACCAGCGGCTGCCGGTGTCGTTGACGCCCTGGAGACCGGGATCCGCAAAGAGCGGTTCTGCACCTGGCTTGCCCTGGCGCCGAAGTCCGAGCTCGATTCCCAACGCCGTCTTGCTGGACATGTCGTAGCTGATGCCGGCGTCGCCACCGAAAATGAACAGCGTCGAACCTTCGAAATACGGCTGGTCGGCCAGCGTCAAGCCCACTTCGACGACCCTGAAGGTGGCGTCCGTTGCCTGCAGAAAGCGCAGGCCGACGGCGCCCGCCACGTAAGTGCGGAGCGGACCCTCGGGCCGCAGGTAGTAGCGAAGGCCGCCCTCGATGTCGAACGCGTCGGCATTGGACAATCGAGCCCGGAGGGGAAAGCCGGACACCGATCCGACGATCCGCTCGGTGCCGTTGTATTTGCCGTAGGCAAACGTCGCGAACGCTTCCTTGTTGTAGTCGAGTCCCATGCTGCCGGTGAACCGGAGCCTCAGCGCGTCGCTGAAGTGGTTGCTGAGGGCCTGCTCGACGAGGACCGACGGCTTGCCGTCGATCGTCCCGATCCCCTCATTGATGGCGTTGCCGGCCAGGCTCAGGCCGGTCCCGACAAAGAGCGTCCCCGACCGTGTTCCCTCGACACCCTGGGCGCGCGCGGCAGCAACAGGGGCGATGACCAGCAAGATAGTGACAGTGACCAGTCGATGCAATTTCAAGAACACTCCATTCGCTCGAAAGGTGGTCGATTCGCGACAACGATGTTTAAGGTCTCGCTCACATCATATGGCCATTCAATGCGACGACAGCGACTGGGGTCATGCCGCCTGCAGCGCGGCCGCGACAACGAACGCCGCGCTTCATCTGTCCGTCTGAGCGTCGGCCGCGTCGCCGCTCGATCCCGTCGTTCGCGCTGGTTCTTCCGGAAGCCGGTAGGCGGCCACGATCACGGTCACGTTGTCCCGCCCGCCACTGTCGAGCGCCTGCTGCACGAGCCGCTCGCACGCGTCGCTCGACCGGCTCGTCTCCAGCAGGATACGGGGGATCGTCTCGTCGTCCACGAGGTCGGTCAGGCCGTCACTGCAGAGCAGCAGGCGGTCGCCGTCCTCGAGTTGCATCTGGTCCGTGTCCACGTGGACATCGACGCAGGCGCCGCCGAGCGCGTTCGTCAGAACGTGACGATGGCGCGAGTCGGCGAGGTCGCCGGGCGCGAGTTGTCCGATGGAGACGAGATGCTGCGCATACGTGTGATCTCGCGTCAGGCGATGCAGGGTTCCGGCGCGAAGCAGGTAGGCGCGTGAATCGCCGACATGGGTGATGAGCAGGTCACGGCCAAGGCTTCGAACCGCTGTCAGCGTCGTCCCCATCCCGCGCAACGCCACCTCGCGCCGGCCGCGGTCGACGAGCATCGCGCCGACTTCCTGCACGCGCGTGCGGGAGCGCCGCTCGATCTCGAGCGCATGCTCTTCGTCCACTTTGAAAATCCAGTCGGGCACGTCGAGGGCGAGGCTGACCAGCGCGGAGATCGCCATCTGACTCGCGATTTCGCCCGCGGCATGGCCGCCCATGCCGTCGGCAACCACCATCACGTAGTTGACTTCCCCCGTGTGGTCCGGCACGGCTCCCGCAGGCAGGCTCGTGATCAGCGTTTGAAGCGTGCGGTCGAGCCTGCTGACCAGGAAGTGATCCTCGTTGTTCGTGCGGTGGTGGCCGGGGTGCGACCGCGCGTCGACATCGATGCGGATGAGCGATGAGAACGGCGGACCCGGCGTGACGGCGCCCGGGTGTCGTCCGTCGGTCGAAGTAGATACGCGCATGGTGGCCTCCCGAGTGTCAGCCCGATTCCGTCCGGTGATTGGAACTGATTGTCCTCGGGTGGCGCGAATCCTTCAAGTGCGCGCTGAACAGAAGCAGACGCGGCCTTCCACGCACGCGTGCGGGTGCACGTAGTGGTCATCAGGGCCGACGGCGTCCGCCGTCTGCAGACACCAGAACACGGCGGTCGAATAGAAGCCACTCTCCCATCGCACCGGCTCGCCGTAGACGACCCCCGCGCCTTTGGACCGCAGGCGACGGCAGACTTCGGGCGCCGGTGAGGCAGCGGGATGTGTCATCTCATTCGCCGAACGCCGCGGCCAGCAGCGTCCGCCGGACGACGGCCTCGAGGATCGGAACCTTGAAGCGATTCTTGGGGAGTGGCGTGGCTCCGGTCACCGCACGCGCGCCCGCTTCGCGCGCGAGGGCCTCTGTGAGCGGCTTGCCAATCAGCAGCTGCTCGCTCGCAGACGCCCGTCGCGGTGTCGGCGCCACCCATCCGAGCACAATCGACGCCGCCGCGATCGCGTCGCTTTTCATCTCCAGCACGACGGCGACGTCGCAGATCGGCCAGTCGTAGCTGTCTCGCTCGGTTTGCTTGTGGTACGCGGCGCGAGTACCGGGTGGCAGGGGCGGCACGGTCACGCGGGTGAGGATCTCCGCCGCTTCGATCGTCGTGTCGCGATCCTGCTCGAACCGCGGCGGGCGCAGGAACTCGGCCAGCGGCACGGTCCGCTCACGACCGCCCGGCCCCGCCAGATGCACCTGCGCGCCATACGCGACCAGGGCGGTTGCCGGCGTCGAGGCGTGCACGAGCGCGCATTCGGCGTTGTCGAAGATGGCGTGATACTGGTGCTCGCCGCGCGCGAGCGCCGCGGCTGCATCGACGCCTTCGCCATGGAAATAGTGATTGCGGAGATACCAGCATCGCGGACGCTGCAGGAGGTTCCCGCCGATCGTCGCGGCATTGCGAACCTGCGGTGTCGCCGCGTGGCGCGCCGCATCCGCCAGGGCGCGATACCGGCGCTGAATCTCCAGAGACGACTCAATCTGCGCCAGCGTGACCAGCGCGTCAATCGACAGGCCGCGTCCCTCGTCGAACGCGATGCGGTCCAGCCCTTCAATCGAGCGGAGGTTCACCACCCGCGCCGGGCGCACCACGCCTTCCTTCATCAGATCGACAAGGTCGATCCCACCGGCCTTGGCGACGATCGGCCCGCCTGGCTCGGATACCGAACCGAGCAGCGCCACCGCGTGTTCAACCGAGGTCGCATCCACCCACTCGAAGCTGTCCATCGTCTTCTCCAGGCTCACGCGCGCAGCGCGTCGAGCACGTTGGCGGGTGTGAGCGGCAGCCGGCGAATCCGTTTCCCGGTGGCGTTGAAGAACGCGTTGGCAATCGCCGCCGCGGTCGCGACGTTGGCCGGCTCGGCGACGCCTCGAGCATCGGTGGACGACTGCCCGCCCAGCTGCTCCAGGATGTGCACCTCGATCTCGGGGATCTCGCGCGAGCCGGCGATCTTGTACTGATCGATGTTCGCGTTGAGGTGGATCCCGGAGGTTGGATCGAGGTGGCGCTCCTCGTACAACGCGTAGCTCAGCCCCTGGATCACGCCGCCGTAGATCTGGCTCTCGGTCAGCTTCGGATTGATCGGCCGGCCGCAGTCGTGGACGGCCACCAGTCGCCGCACCTTCACGCTGCCGGTCTCGGTATCGACGTCGATCTCCGCAAACTGCACGCCGCCGATGCCGTGCCGGCCGACGGCAAACTGCGGCAACGACATCATGTAGCCTTCGTAGTCGTCCTGCCGTACGGCGCGGTGCGAAATCTCGGTCACGCCCGCTTTCTTCACGCCATCCTTGAAGGACATCCACGTCGCCGGCGCGCCGCGCACCCCGACACGGCCGCCCTCGAACACGATGTCGTCGGCGTTGGCCTCGAGCGCGGGAGCCAGCCGACCGGCCAGTTCGCGCGCGGCGCGGTAGGCGGCGTTGCGCGCTGCCGGCGTCAGCGATCCGGTGACGCGGCTGCCGCCCGACGGCGGGCCGCTCGGATACCGCGTATCGCCGATGTGCGCGCCGACCTCGTCGGCGCGCAAGCCGAACTCCTCGGCCACGACTTGCGCCAGCACGGTGCGCGTTCCGGTACCGACGTCCTGCGCGCTGGTGAACGCCTCGACCGATCCGTCGTCGGTGATTCGCACTTCGCAAGAAGTCGGCGGATGGATCACCGACACCCATTGCGACTGCGCCATGCCCATGCCGCGCTTCACCGCTCCGCCGTCGGCGTTCGGCGCCCGGCGCGCGCTCCATCCGATCTTCTCTGCACCGATCTGCCGCTCGACCTTCCTCGCGCGGGCATCGTCGGTCGGGCCGGTATCGATCCGGTCGCGCAGCTCGATCGGATCGATGCCGAGCTGGTGCGCGAGCTCGTCGAGCGACTGCTCCAGCGCAAAGATGCCCTGCACCTGGCCCGGCGCGCGAAACGCCGCGCACGGCCCGGCGTTGGTGAAGACGTCGTACTGCTGCTGCGACACGTTGGCGCACGGATACATCAGCGCGTGGGCGAAGCCGACGCCCGCGCCGGCCGCGACGCCGCCGCTCCCATGGCTTTCGAGCTCGATCGCGGTGAGCCGGCCGTCGCGCGTCGCGCCCAGCTTGAGATGCTGGAGGCTGTCCGGACGGTTGCCCGACGACACGTGCTCCTCGCGCCGGTCGAGCACCATGCGAACCGGCGCGCCGGCCTTGCGCGAGAGGTTGATCGCCAGCAGGCCGAAGTTGCCGATGCCGTACTTCGCACCGAAACCGCCGCCGGTGAAATCGGAGATGACGCGCACCTTGCTCTTCGGCAGCTCGAACATGTCCGCCGCTTCGTCGCGCACGCTGGTGGTGAACTGTGTCGATGCGTAGATCGTGAGGCTGTCCTCGCGCCAGTCGGCCACCATCGCGTGAGGCTCCATCGGCACGTGCGTCTGCACCTGCGTTCGATACTCCGCGTCCACCACGACGTCTGCGCCGCGCACGGCGCCAGCCGCATCGCCGCGCGGCAGGCCGAACATCTGGCCGGTATCAGGTCCTCGCACGTTGCCGCGCTGCGGAAGGCCCGGCGGGGCGCCGCCGCCGCCGGCCGTGGACGGCTGTTCGGTCGGGCCCGGGAACACCAGCGGCGCGCCCTCCTGCATCGCTTCCTCGAGCGTGGTGGCGTGCGGCAGCGCCTCGTAGACGATCTCGACCAGCCGCGCGGCGGCATCGGCGGCGCGCTGCGATTCCGCGGCGACGCCCGCAATCGGCTGCCCGAAGTACCGGATGGTGGGATAGCGAGCCGCCTCGGCCTTCTCGTCCCGAAGCTGCGCGTGCTGGAGCAATGGCTGGTTCAACACGTGCACGGCGCGCACGCCAGGATGCTTCTCGGCCTCCGAGGTATCGACCGAGACAACGCGAGCGTGAGCGACACTGCTCACTACGCGCCGTGCGAACAGCATGCCCGGCAGCTGCACGTCGAAAGTGAACCGCGCCTTGCCGGTTACCTTCTGCACCGCGTCGAGGCGATCGACCGGCTTCCCGATCACCTTCAGGCTGGCGTTGGCCGGGAGCGGCGGCGGCTCGTTCTCCGGTACCGACCGCTCTACCTGGTCGATCGATTGCCCGACGATGCCGTAGGAGACGCTCTGCGTTTTTGTCGGCGGCTTCTGGGCGCTCATCGCCGGCCCTCCGCGTCCGCTGCGGACCTGCGCAGCTGCGCCGCCGCAGCGAGCGTGGCCTTGAACACGTTCGGGTAGGTGCCGCACCGGCACAGATGGCCGCTCACCGCGGCCTTCACATCGTCGAGGGTGCAGGCGGGGTTGCGTTGGACCAGCGCCGCGCAGCTCATCACCATGCCCGGCGTGCAGAACCCGCACTGCATGGCATCGTGCTCGACGAACGCCCGCTGAACCGCGTGAAGCGTCGCGCCGTCGCCCAGCCCCTCGATGGTCGTGATCTGCCGCCCGCGCGCGTCGAGCGCCAGCGTCATGCAGCTGGCGGCCACCTCGCCGTCGAGCCACACGGTGCACGCCGAGCACGCACCACGGTCGCAGCCGATCTTCGTGCCGGTCAGCCCGAGGCCGTACCGGAGCACTTCGGCCAGCGTGGCGCCGGGATCGGCCATCGCCTGGACGGTGCGGCCGTTGACGACCAGCGTGAGGATGCCGGCGCCGGGCCCCGAAACTGCGGCGTCATTTTCGTTGGGGGTACTGCCTTGCGGATTCATGCGTGAGCCCTCGTGGTGGGTGCGATGCGCTCGATTCGATCTAGCTTAAGTGATCTCGATCGTGCGGCGTTCGCCGCATCCGAGCATGAACTCAAGCATTGAACAGCGAAGAGATCGCGCAGAGCGCCAGCATGAGCTCAGGCGTTTTCGGCTAAGATCCCCGCGGTGCCCGGAATGATGATCGGACGTCCCCGATCAGCTGAACGGAGGCAAACGTGCCCTACTCGGCGGAAGTCAGTCGCGCTACCCCATCGTGCTTTCTGTTCGTCATCGACCAGTCCGGGTCGATGAGCGATCCCTTCGCCGGCTCGAGCACCGGCCGGTCCAAGGCGGAAGAACTCGCGGACGTCATCAACCGATTGCTCCAGACGCTCGTCACACGATGCGCGAAGGGCGAAGAGGTCCGCGACTACTTCGACGTCGGCGTCATCGGCTACGGGCAGTCGCTCGGGCACGGCCTGCAGGGCCCGCTCGCCGGCCGCGACTTCGTGCCGATCAGCCAGATCGCGTTCAATCCGGTGCGGCTCGAGAGCCGGAACCGCAAGGTGCCGGACGGCGCCGGCGGCCTCGTCGATCAGAACTTTCAATTTCCGGTCTGGTTCGATCCGGTCCACAGCGGCGGCACGCCGATGTGCGAGGCGCTCGGCCGCGCGAAATCGGCGGTCGAGTCGTGGGCCGCTGGCCACATGACCTCCTATCCGCCGACCGTCATCCACGTCACCGATGGCGAGTCGACCGATGGCGACCCGTCGCCGGTCGCCCAGCAGATTCGAGCCGTCGCCACGGCCGACGGCCCGGCGTGCCTGTACAACCTGCACCTGTCGTCGACCGCGGCCAAGCCGATCACCTTCCCGGCGTCGGAAAGTGAACTGCCCGATGAGTTCGCGCGGCTGCTCTTCGCGATGTCGACGCCGCTCCAGGATCGCATTCGCCGGGAAGCGGCGGCCGAAGGGTACGCGGTCAGCGACGGCAGCCGCGGCTTCGCCTTCAACGCCGACCTCGTCGAGGCGATCCGGTTCATCGACATCGGCACGCGCGTCAGCGGCCTGCGTTGACGGCGCCCGATCTGGCGTCGCACGATGGCCATCCGCCCCGTCACTCGTTTCGCTGGAACGCTGCCGAAGGCCGGTAACGCCGAGGCGGAATGCGAGGACGCCTTCTGCCTCGCGGGCTCGCAGCTGGCGATCGCCGATGGCGCCAGCGAAGGGTCCTATTCGCAGGTCTGGGCCGGCATCCTCGCCCGCGCCTTCTGCGACGACGACGCGGCGGGCTGGCAGGAGGCGGAGTTCTTCTCGTGGATCGAAGCGTGCCAGCGCGAGTGGTCCACATGGGAGCGCGACCTGGCGCAGAAGGATTTGCCCTGGTTCACACGTGACAAGCTGCGTCAGGGCGCCTTCGCCGCGTTCATCGGCCTCGCGCTGTCGGCGAGCGAGTGGCACGCGTTCGCGTGCGGCGACTGCTGCCTGTTGATCATCCGTGATGACGCGGTCGCGGAGTCGTTTCCGATCGAGCGCAGCGACGACTTCGGCAACCTCCCGTCGCTCATCGCCAGCACCCGGCCGGTGCTCGACCACGCGCTCCAGGTTCGTACCGGCGAGGCGCTCCCGGGCGATCGGCTGTATCTGGTCAGCGATGCCCTGGCCTGCTGGTTCCTCACCGGTCTCGAAAACGGCGAGCGCCCCTGGGACCTGCTCGCCACGATCGTCTCCGACGCGGACCTCGCGTCGCTCGTGTCGTCCGAAAGACAGCAGGGACGGCTGCGCAACGACGATGTGACGCTCGTGGCGATCGAGATCGCGGACGACTAGCGATGGGCGGCTGGCCGAGCTCCAACGACTACACCGCGGTCATCCAGAGCCCCCAGATTTGCTTTCGCGATCATGATCTCAAAACCGCGTCGGTCGAGCGGAACAAGCTGACGCGGATGCCGAAAGTGTGGACCGGCAACTTCGCGCAGGTCTACGAGCTGACGACGCCGACAAAACGCGTCGCCGTGAAGTGCTTCACCCGATCGGCTGCCGATCTGACGCACCGCTACTCCGAGGTCGCGAAAGCGATCGCGGCATCGAAGCTGCCCTACTTCGTCGACTTCCATTACATGCCCGACGAGATGCTGGTCAACGGCCGGCGCTACCCGGTCGTGAAGATGCAGTGGATCGAGGGCGAGTCGCTCGACAAGTACGTCGAATCGCATCTCTATCGTCCGCGGGCGCTGCTCGACCTGGGCGCCAGCCTGATGAAGATGGTGCGCGACCTCGAGTACTGGCAGCTCGCGCACGGCGACCTTCAACACGGCAACCTGGTGATCACGCCCTCCGGGTTGAAGCTGGTGGACTACGACGGGATGTTCGTGCCCGCGTTCCGCGGCAAGCCAGCGCCGGAGATGGGCCTTCCCTCGTATCAGCATCCGCGCCGCACTGCCGCGGATTATTCCGTCGGCCTCGATCGATTCGCGCTGATCGTGATGTGCACCGGGCTGTGCGCGCTCGCTGTCGACCCGAGCCTCTGGTACGAGTTCTACACCGGCGACAACCTGCTGTTCACCGCCAGCGATTTCAAGGATCCGCACCACTCGCGGCTGTTCCAGCGGGTGTCTTCGCTGCAGGATGCGCAGCTCAAGACCCTGGCGGACGCCCTCAGATCGGCGTGCGCGCAGCCGCCGATGAAGGTCGCGCTGCCGCCGCCCGGATCGTTCCAGGTGACGACTCGCCACGCGCCGTGGTGGGTGACCTCGCCAACCCCCGCGCCGTCGAAACCGGCCTCGCCCAGTGGAGTGCCGCGCATCAAGCTGGCGGCGCCAGGCCTTCGCCACACCGGCGCGGGCGCCCTTGGTTTCATCGCCGTCGTTGCCGCCCTTGCCTGGATGATCGCGGTTCAGGCGGCGTTCGTCGCCGCACTGAGCGGTGCGCTGCTCTATTTTCTGGAGCGGGTGGGCCGCTACGTTCAGCTGCCGGCGCTGGTGCGCCGGCGCGAGTTGAAGGCGAGGCTGGCGGCGCTCCGGCTCGAGTCCGACAGGCAGACGGCAGCGAAAACGGCGCTCGAGGACGAAATGGACCGGTTGCCGCAGCGGCAGCGGCGGGCGCATGCCGAGGAGTTGAAAAAGCTTCAGAACGCGCACGCGGCGCCCTATCTGGCCGCGATCCCGATTTCGCGCATCACGGAAATCGCGGGCATCGGCCCCTACGTCGTCGGCAACCTGGAGAAGGCGGGCATTCACACCGCCGACGATCTCAAGCGCCGCGGCCCGGACGTGGACGGCGTCGGCGCCAAGCGCCGCACGCAGATCCTCGGCCTGCTGGCGAAATGGGAGATCGAAGCGAGCCTCGGCGGTCCGACGACGCTGTCGCCTGAGGTCGAGAGCCGCCTGGCGCGCAATTACCAGCAGCTACGGCAGCGCCTGCAGAGCGAGATCGAGGAGGCCGGACCGCGCATGGCCGCCGCGGCGAGCGAGGCCGCGGAGGTGGAATCGAGGGTGAAGCAGATCCACGTTCCGACCTTTCGTCAATTCCTCAAGAACACCTTCTGACCTCGTTATACTGCCCGGTCATGCTGGTCCGGACGCCTGCGATCGGTCTCGTCCTGCTCTCGATCTCTGCTGCGAGCTTTGCTGACACGTATCCGCGCCAGCCAGGCGTCGATGCGATCCACTACGTGTTTCGTCTCAGCCTCGAGGACAGCTCCGATCGGATTGCGGGAGAAACCTCCGCCACCGTTCGCCTCGCCGACGGCGTCCGCGAGCTCTGGCTCGACCTGACCTCCGAAGCCGGCGGCAAGGGCATGGCCGTGACGTCGGTCACGCTCGGCGGTAGACCCGTGTCGTTCACCCACGCCAACGACCGGCTGCGCATCCCGCGCGATTCACAGACCCCGTCCGGCGTCGACGTGCAGGTCGCCGTGAAGTACGGCGGCACCCCGCGCGAGGGGCTGCGGCTGATCAAGAACATCCACGGCGACCGGACGATCTTCAGCGAGAACTGGCCGAACCACGCGCGCCAATGGCTGCCGATGATCGATCACCCGTACGACAAGGCGACCGGCGAGTTCATCGTCACCGCGCCGGCGCACTACCAGGTCGTCGCCAACGGGCTGCTGCTCGAGGAAACGGATCTGGCGAACGGCATGCGGCGGACGCACTGGAAACAATCGGTGCCGATCGCTTCATGGCTCTACGCGCTCGGCGTCGCCCGATTCACCGTCCATCACTACGACGTCGCGCGCGGCATCCCGCAGCAGGTGTGGGTGTTCCCGCAGGACCGCGATCAGGGATACCAGACCTTCGAGCTGACTGGCCGCAAGGCGTTCGAATTCTTCAGCGACTGGGTTGGTCCTTACTCTTACGAGAAGCTCGCGCACATCGAGGCCGCGGGCATGAGCGGCGGCACCGAGCACGCGTCGGCGATCTTCTACGGCGAAAAGGGGGTGACCGCCGGCCGCGCGCCGGTCGTGCATGAGGTCGCACATCAATGGTTCGGCGACGCGGTCACCGAAAAGGATTGGGACGATGTGTGGTTGAGCGAGGGGTTCGCGACCTACTTCACCCATCTCTACACCGAGCAGTTCAGCGGCCGCGACGCCTTCGTGCGCGGCCTGCGCGCAGACGTCGAGACAATCCTCGCCGAGCAGAACGCCGCGCCGGAGCAGCCCGTCATCCACCGCAACCTCTCGGACATGAGCAAGGTGCTCAATCGACTCGTCTACCAGAAGGCGGGCTGGGTCCTGCACATGCTGCGCGGCACGATCGGCACCGAGAAGTTCTGGAGCGGCATCCGCGAGTACTACCGCCGCTATCGCAACGAGAACGTCTCGACCGACGATTTCCGCCAGGTGATGGAACAGGAGGCCGGCACGCCGCTCTCGTGGTTCTTCGATCAGTGGCTGAAGCGGCCGGGCATGCCGTCGCTGCGCGGCTCCTGGCGCTACGACGCGGCCGCGGGCAAGGTGCGGATCGACGTCTCGCAGGTCCAGAAAGGCGACGCCTATCGCCTCCCGCTCGACATCGGCATCGTCAGCGCGGCCGGCGAGGCGCAGATCGAGCGCGTCGACATGACGCAGGCAACGGGTACGTTCGCGGTGGCGGTCACGAGCGAGCCGGCGTCGGTGACGCTTGATCCGAATACGTGGGTACTGCTGCAGGCGGTGGAGTTCGTGAAGCGGTGAAGAGGTGACAACGATGCGCGCCAGACGGATCGTCGCGGTTGCGACCGCCGTGCTCGTCGCCGGCACGGCCGCGCGGGCGCAGTACTACCAGACCGACTTCCCCGCCGAGGAATTCCGAAGTCGGCACGCCAGGGTGTTCGATCAGATTGGCACGGCGGCGGTCGCCGTCGTCCAGGGCGTGGCGCAAACCGAGGGCTTCACGCTTCCGCGGCAGCACAACACCTTCTACTACCTCTCCGGCATCGAGACGCCCGGCGCCTACCTGCTGCTCGACGGGCGAACGCGCACGGCCACGCTCTACCTTCCAGCGCGCAACCCGCGGCTCGAAGCGGCCGAAGGCCGCGTGCTTTCGGCGGAAGACGGCGATCTCGTCAAGCGCATTTCCGGCGTCGACGAGGTGAAGCCGCTGCAGCAGATGGCGGACACGAACTGGCCGCTTTCGACGGCGCCGGCCGGCGGAAGCAATCAGCCGCCGCCGGTGATCTTCGCCGAGTTCAGCCCGGCGGAAAACCAGGGGCAGAGCCGCGGCGAGCTGGTCGCGGCGGAAACCGCGCGCGTCAACGATCCGTGGGACGGAACGGGATCGCGCCAGCGGCGCTTCGTCGAGCTGCTGCGGGCGCGCCAGCCGCGGGCGGAGCTGCGCAACCTCAACCCGATCCTCGACGAGATGCGCAGCATCAAGAGCCCGCGCGAGATCGCGATGGTGAGGCGCGCGTCGCAGATTGCCGGCCTTGGGCTGCTGGAAGCGATGCGCAGCACAGAGGCTGGCGTAACCGAGTATCAGCTCGACGCGGCGGCGCGCTACGTTTTCCTGGTGAACGACGCGCGGCTCGAAGGCTACCGCTCGATCACGGCCAGCGGCACCGAGAACATCAACAACATGCACTACTTCCGCAACACTTCGACGCTGAAGGACGGCGACCTGGTGTTGATGGACTTCGCTCCGGACTATCGCTACTACGTCAGCGACATCGGCCGCGTGTGGCCGGTCAACGGCAAGTACACCCCGCAGCAGCGCGAGCTCCTGCAGTTCGTGCTGGAGTTTCACAAAGCCGTGCTTTCGCGGATCCGTCCCGGCGTGACCTCGCAGCAGGTGCACGACGAAGCCAAGAAGGCAATGGAGGCGGTGTTCGCCCGCACGAAGTTCTCGAAGCCGGCGTACGAGCAGGCCGCGCGCACGCTGGTCGAGTCCGGCGGCGGTGTCTTCTCCCACACCGTCGGGATGGCGGTGCACGATGTCGGCAACTACCGCGGCCCGCTCAAGCCGGGTCAGGTCTTCTCGATCGATCCGCAGCTGCGGGTACGGGAAGAAAACCTCTACCTGCGCTTCGAGGACACCGTCGTGGTCACCGAGACCGGCGTCGAGAACTTCACCGACTTCATCCCGATGGAGCTCGACGACATGGAGAAGCTGGTGGTCGAGAAAGGGATCGTTCAGCAGTTCCCGCCGGTCGCGGCGTCCGCGATCCGCCGGGGCACGCGCTAGCCGCCACAAGATAGCCGGGGCAGGCCGCGATCGGTTAAGGTTCCCGGTATCAATCTGGTCACAGGGCAGATGTCGGAGGCACCGGATG
>Ga0190274_10000839_pt1 | contig 17816 bp, 12 predicted proteins | sample Popmic531T_FD_133002 | JGI IMG/M metagenome (GOLD analysis project Ga0190274, IMG submission 133002) | Populus adjacent soil microbial communities from riparian zone of Yellowstone River, Montana, USA - 531 T | ecosystem: Environmental > Terrestrial > Soil > Riparian zone | place: USA: Montana... | reverse complement strand
TTCTGCCGACCAAGGACATGACCACCCAGCGCGACCTTGCACTGGCCTACTCCCCAGGGGTGGCGGCCGCATGCCTGGCTATCAAGGATGATCCGCTCGAGGCCGCGAACCTGACATCGCGCGGGAACCTGGTCGCCGTGATTTCTAATGGCACGGCCGTGCTGGGATTGGGCAATATTGGGGCGCTGGCCGGCAAGCCCGTCATGGAAGGCAAGGGCTGCCTGTTCAAGAAGTTCGCCGGCATCGATGTCTTCGACATCGAGCTTGCCGAGAACGATCCCAATGCCCTGATCGAGACGATCGCCCGCATGGAGCCGACCTTCGGCGGCATCAATCTCGAGGACATCAAGGCGCCTGAGTGCTTCTACATCGAGAGCAAGCTGCGCGAGCGCATGAAGATCCCGGTCTTCCACGACGATCAGCACGGCACCGCGATCGTGGCTGCGGCGGCGATCCTCAATGCCCTCAGGCACGTGGGCAAGAACATCGAGGAGGTCAAGCTGGTCGCCTCGGGGGCCGGAGCTGCCGCCCTCGCGTGCCTGGACCTGGCGGTGAGCCTGGGCCTGAAGCGCGAGAACATTTTTGTTAGCGACGCCAAGGGCGTGGTGTACCTCGGTCGAACCGAAGGCATGGATCCGAACAAATCGCGCTACGCGCGCGACACCAGCGCCCGTACCCTGGCCGAGATCATCCCGAGCGCCGATGTCTTCCTCGGCCTGTCGGCCGGCAACGTGCTGACGCCGGCGATGGTGAAGACGATGGCGCGCGACCCCGTCATCCTGGCGATGGCGAACCCGACGCCAGAAATCATGCCCGAGGAGGCGCTCGCCGTGCGACCGGATGCGGTCATCGGCACCGGCCGCTCCGACTATCCGAATCAGGTCAACAACGTCCTGTGCTTCCCGTTCATCTTCCGGGGTGCGCTCGACACCGGCGCGACCACGATCAACGAGGCGATGAAGCTTGCGGCCGTTCGCGCGATCGCCGACCTGACGCACCAGGAAATCCCCGAAGTCGTGGCCCAGGCGTACGGTGCGGTGGGCCTGCGCTTCGGCCGTGACTACCTGATCCCGAAGCCGTTCGATCCGCGCCTGATGATGCGGATCGCGCCTGCGGTGGCCAAGGCTGCCGAGGAGTCGGGCGTCGCAGCGCGACCGATCGCCGACATGGAGGCGTATCGGGCCAAGCTGCAGACCTTCGTCTACGCCTCGGGCACGACCATGAGGCCGATCTTCAACCTCGCGAAGACGGCACTGAAAAAGCGTGTCGCTTACGCCGAAGGCGAGGAGGAGCGTGTCCTGCGCGCGGTGCAAGTGGTGGTCGACGAGAACCTGGCGCGGCCGACGCTGATCGGCCGCCCGGAGGTCATCGCCCAGCGCATCGCCAAGTTCGGCCTGCGCTTGGCGGCCGAGCGCGACTACGACCTCGTCAACACCGAGAACGACCACCGCTATCGCGACTACTGGCAGCAGTACCACCAGATGACGGCGCGCAAGGGCGTGACCGCGCAGTTGGCCAAGATCGAGATGCGCCGGCGCCTGACCTTGATCGGCGCGATGCTGCTCAAGACCGGCGAGGTCGACGGCATGCTCTGCGGCACATGGGGCTCGACTGCGCTTCACCTGCACTACATCGACCAGGTGATCGGCCTGCGCGCGGGCGCGAAGACCTACGCCTGCATGAACGGGCTGATCCTGCCTGGCCGGCAGGTGATGCTGGTCGACACTCATGTCAACTACGACCCCACAGCCGAGCAGATCGCCGAGTTCACGGTCATGGCGGCCGAAGAGATGATGCGGTTCGGGCTGCAGCCGAAGGCGGCGCTGCTCTCCCACAGCAACTACGGCTCCAGCAATCAGCCGTCGGCGGTCAAGATGCGCGACGCGCTGGCGCTGCTGCATGCGCGCGCCGCCTGGCTCGAGGTCGACGGCGAGATGCACGGCGACACCGCACTCGACGGACCGTACCGGCACGACCTGATGCCCTCGAGCCCGCTCAGCGGCGAGGCGAACCTGCTGGTCCTGCCCAACATCGACGCCGCCAACATCTCCTACAACCTGCTCAAGACGGCCGCCGGTGGCGGAATCGCCATCGGCCCAGTCCTGCTGGGGGCGGCGCAACCGGTCCATATCCTCACCCCGTCTGCCACCGTGCGCCGCATCATCAACATGACCTCGCTCGCCGTCGCCGACGCCAACGCGGCGCGCTGACTTCGGGGGCGCGGAGATATTTCTTTGGCGTGACCCTTTTACGTTGGCCCCGCGGCAGCTTGTTCCAAAGAGATGTAGGTCCTCACTTAATCCCTTCGCAGAGTGCCCAAATATGTGGCAAAGGGTTGAGGTTCCGGCACCGATTCGGTAACATCTGGCGATTCTTGGTTCAGGGATTTCCCGTGATTTTGTCGGGTCGGCTGCAGTGGTGGCGGCCACTGCTCCGGTGGGGAGCGGGCGTCGGTGTCGCAGGTCTGTTGTCGGTCGGAGCTGTTCAGGCACGTGAGCAGGCACCCGCTCCGGTGGCTCTGCCGGCCGCCGAACTGCCCGCTGAAGCCCAGGCAGTCGACCGGGCCATCCGCAGCGGCGGACCCTTCGCCTACGTCAAAGACGGCGTCGTTTTCTCCAACCGCGAGCGCCTCCTGCCCGCCGCGCAGCGCGGCTTCTACCGTGAATACACCGTCGCGACGCCGGGCGCGCCCGACCGCGGCCCGCGCCGCATCGTTTGCGGCGGCAACCGGCCCACCGAGCCGGTCGTCTGCTACTACACCATTGACCACTACGCGAGTTTTCGCCGCATCACGCCATGAGCGCAGCAGCAGTTTATTTAGAAAAGGAGGAACGCGACATGCTCTTGCAGACAGTCCGTCCGAATATCGTGCAGTCGATTCGGGCTTACCGCGTCGACGACCTGATGCAGGCGGCGCGCCACGCCGACCAGCACTTCCTCTACGCCAACCTGACCGCGGCGCAGTCGAAGCAGGACGTGCTTGAAGCGATTGCCGAAGCGTTCGCGTTCCCGTCTCACTTCGGCAAAAATCTCGACGCTCTCTTCGATTGCATGACCGATCTGGTCCACAAGGCCGGGCCGCAACCCGGCTTCGTCGTCGTCCTCGAGCAGCTGCCCGACAACCCGCGCTTCGATCGCGAGGCGCGCGAGCAGTTGCTCGACGTCTTCCGCGATGCGGCCGACTTCTGGGCCGAGCGCAAGGTGCCCTTCAGGTGCTTCTATTCTTTTCAGTAGCCCGCTCCCAGGAAATAGGGTCATGGGAGCGGGCTACTGATGTGGCCCCTGGAGTCAACGGCACCGACAAGCCAGTGAAGGCCGCCGCGAAGATCGCGGCGAACAGCAGCTTCGGCGCGAACATGCCGCTCATGAGCAGCGCCTTCGACACGGCATGGGTTGAAGCTGCCTAGACGGCTTCGACCCTACCCCTGCGGCGTGCCTTTAGTTAGGGCTGCTCTCTCCCCGCTGCGCTCGCCTCGTTGCGAGAGGGAGGAGGCGTCCCCTCGGGGGTCGCTCCTTTTTGAGCGAGCGCGAGAGCGATCCACTCGGCGACCGGCACTTCTTCGGCGCGACGCTGTAGATCGAACGGCTGATCTGAGCCGCGCGCCTCGAGCCATCTGCCGATGGTGTGGCGCAGGAGCTTGCGGCGCTGGGAAAATCCGACGGTCACGATCTCGCGCAAGAGCGCCGGATCGACCGTCGCCGGCGCTGGCCGCGGCGTCATGCGCAGCACCGCCGAGTCGACCCGCGGCGGCGGCTCGAACGCCTCGGGCGGCACATCGAACAGCGCCTCGATGGCGTAGCGCCACTGCAGCATCACCGTGAGCCGGCCGTAGTCCTTGCCGCCCGGCGCGGCGGCCATGCGCGCGACGACTTCCTTCTGCAGCATGAAGTGCTGGTCGGCGATGGCGTCGGCTGACTCCAGCAGGTGGAACAGGATCGGCGTCGAGATGTTGTAGGGCAGGTTGCCGACGAGCCGCAACCGCGCCCCGGGCGGCCGCGCCAAGGCGGCGATATCGACGGTCAGCACGTCGGCTTCGACCACCTCGAGCGCTGGGTTGCGACGCAGGCGCGCGGCGAGATCGCGGTCCAGTTCGACCACCGTCAGGCGCTGGCAGCGTTCGATCAGCGGCGTAGTCAGCGCGCCGCGCCCTGGACCGATCTCGACCAGCGCTTCGCCAGGCCGTGGATCGATCGCATCGACGATCCGGTCGATCACCGACAGGTCGACGAGGAAGTGCTGGCCGAAGCGCTTTCGGGCGTGTGGCAAGGCGGCCGTCGCGGCGCTGCGCAGCCGCTACTGCGGCGGATCGCGCAGCTCGATGTAGGCGCGGCCGCGCAGGTCGCGCAGCCATTCGCTGAAAGCCGCCTCGAACTTCTGCTCGCGCAGCATGCCGCGCGCCTGGTCGCGCAGCTGCTTGATGTCGAGGGTGGTCTGGCGCCGGTCGATCACCTGGATCAGGTGCAGGCCGAAGCGCGTCGTCACCGGATCGGAGATGCCGCCGACCGGCAAGGCGGCGATCGCCTCCTCGAATTCCGGGACGAACGCGCCGGGGGCGGCCCAGCCGAGGTCGCCGCCCTGGGGCGCGCTCGCATCTTCGGAGTTGGCGCGCGCGAGCTGCTCGAAGCTGCGCGTGCCGGCGAGGATCTCGCGCTTGAACCCGAGCAAGCGCCGGGCTGCTGCTTCGGGCGCCAGCTCGGGCGAAGGGCGCAGCAGGATATGGCGCGCCCGCGACTGGTCGACGGCGAACGGATTGCCTTCCTTGCGATCGATCAGCTTGATGACGTGGAAGCCGGCGCCGCTGCGCACCAGCTCGGGAGCGATCTGCCCCGGCTGCAGCGGCTGCACCGCGGTCACGAACAGATCGGGCAGGCGATCAGCGGTGCGCGGCCCGATCGCGCCGCCTCGGGAGCGATTGTTGTCTTCCGAGATCTCGCGCGCGACGACCGCGAAATCCTCGCCGCCGCGGACCCGGACCAAGGCCGCCTGGGCACGCTCGCGCCGCTCGGCGACGACGGTCGGGTTGGCGCCGTCCGGCACGGTCACAAGAATCTGGGCGATGTCGAGTTGAATGCCTGCGCCGGCGTTGCGGCGCTTGTCGATCATCGCGTCGATCTCGGCGTCGCTGATCTTGATCAGGCTCATCACCTCGCGCTCGCGCACGCGCTCGACGATCAGCTGGTCGCGGATGCCGTCGCGGAACTTGTTGTAGGGGATGCCTTCCTTGCCCAAGCGCTCGCGCAGCTGGGCCAGGGTCATCTGATTCTGGGTCGCGACGTTGGTGACGGCGCGGTCGAGCTCGGCATCGTCGATCCTCGTGTTGGTCTCGCGCGCTGCGGTTACGAGCACGCGCTCGTCGATGAGCGCGTCGAGCACCTGCTTTCTCAGCACCGCCGGCGGCGGCAGCGCGGTGCGCATGCGCGCTGCATCGTCGCGGACGCGCGCCAGCCGCTGCTGCAGCTCGCTCGCCGTGACCAGCTCGGTGTTGACGACGGCAACGATGTAGTCGACGGTCTGGGCCGTGGCAGTGGCCGCGCCCAGGCCGAGCGCCAGGGCGACTGCGAGGCGACGCCAGGGGAGTAGCAGGTCAGTCATAGGGAGTGAACGATGAGGTCGTGGTGCGCTCCTCGCGCAGCAGCTGGTAGCCGGGCACATTGTCCTTCAGGACCTTGAGCGGATTCGATCCGAGTCGCGACAGGCCGACGAGTTCCAACTGCAGCAGCAGGCGCGTCGTCGCCTCGCTGCGGCCGGTCGAGAGCCGCTCGACCACCACCCGGCCGATCCAGCAGCCGGCGTCGTACTCGAAGCCGACGATCGCATCGGTAAGACGACTGTCGCGCATGCTGTAGAGGAGATGGCCGACGCTGTAGAGCGTGCCGCTGCAGTTGCTGCCGCCGTTCGACGCTTTGGCGCGCTCACCGGCCGGCCGGCCGTAGATCGGCCACTGCCAGCCCGCCTCGAGCTGCTCCGAGAATTCGCGCGTCAACCGGTACGTCAGACCGAGCGTGCGATAGGGTCCCGGCGAGTAGCGGAAGCCGGCAAGCGACTGCTGGATGCGGTGCCTGTCGGGATTGAACTGGGCCGAGGCGTCGAAGGTCCAGCGTGGCACGAGCGTCGTCGATCCGAAGACGAGTACGTCCGAGAAGCGCTGGGTCAGGGGCAAGGCGTCCGCCGTGACGTGTTGCGTGCGGAAGCGATAGCGTTGCGCCAGGCCGAAGCGCGCAGCCTCGGCGCCGGTGTCGGGATCGAGGATCCGCGATGTGACCCCGGCGGCCAGCTGATTTGAATCGGAAACGCGGTCGATCCCCGAGAAAGCGTTCTCGGTGAAGATCGAATCGATGTTGAAGTCCTTGATCGCGGAGTCGAAGTTGGGCAGCTCGTTCTGGCCGCGATACGGTGTGTTGACGTAGAACAGGCGCGGCTCGAGCGTCTGCCGGAACGTGCGGCCAAAAAAGTTCGCTTCGCGCTCGAACGCCCAGGCGCTGTCGAGGCTGACGGTCGGAATCGTCCGCGCCGCGCTGCGGCTGCCGTCGAGCAAGGGCTGATCGTACGAGTACGCCGCGGCGTTGAACGAGAACCGGGGCGTCACGGTCCAGCCCGGCGAATAGAACGGCCGGCCGATGCTGCCGATGGCATGCACCCGCAGGCCCCCCTGCCGCGACGCGAGATAGCGGTCGTCGGGATTCGCGAAGCGGTTGAACTCGGTCTCGAACGAAGTGTCGAAGCCGCCGCGCCAGAGCGCAGCGTAGCGCGCGCCGATCTGCGGCTCGCGATCGTAGGGCGGGATGATCTGCGTCGTCGGATCGGTCGTCTGCAGCACCTGCCAGCGCAACGCCCGCGCGTAGGCCGACCAGTCGGCGAACGGCCGCGTCAGCAGCAGTTCGTTCTGCAGCAGGCGCGGCGTCGGACTCTTCACGTCGCCCGGGAAGTCCTTCCAGTAGTTGTCGTCCGAGACACGCATCACGCGCAGCTGCACATAGCCGCCGAGCGGCAGGTTTCCCTCGTGATCGGCGCGCAGCGAATAGCGCGAACGATCCTCTTCCTTGTCCCACGGCATGTAGCGCAGGGCGGCAGAACCGAAGTAGCTGGGCTCGAGGTAGCGGAATTCGCTGTCGACCGCGAGGCCGCGGCGAACGCTCGTCTGCAGCGTGAAGGTCGCGTCGCGATTGGGGGCGATGTTCCAGTAGTAGGGCAGCGCCACCTGGAAGCCGCTGCGGTTGTCGATGCCGAGGCCGATCGGCAGCAGCCCCGACTTGCGCTCCTCGTTGAGCGGAAAGGTGAACACCGGTGCGGCCAGGATCGGCACGCCGTAGAAGCGCAGCACGGCGTCGCGGGCGACGCCCTCGCTCGCCTCGTTGTCGATTTGCAGCTCGCCCGCGCGCAGGATCCAGGCCGGGTCCTGATCGTCCTCGACGGTGCAGCTCGAGTAGGTGGCATCGCGGGCGAACGAGCGCTGGTCGTCGACGAATTCGATGATGCTGGCCTTGCCGCCGGCGCCGGTGCGCGCGAAGCGGTAGGTCGGGGCGCGAAAGAACCCTTCGAAACGCTCGACCCTCAGCTGCAGCTCGGGACCGCTGAAGACGTTGCCGTCGCGGCTGATGACGACCTGGCCGGTGGCACGCGCCAGGTCCTCGGCCTGGTCGTAGCTGAGTCGGTCGGCGTGGATCACGACCGCGCCGCGCCGGAATTCGACGTCGCCTTCAGCCACCGCATCGAGGTCGGGGCGGGCGCGCACCTCGCGCGCTCGCAGGATGATCGGCAGCTGGCGTGCGCCTTCGCCGCGCGGCGGCGCCTGCAGGATGTCGGCGCGGCGCAGCTCGATTCCGGAGGCGGCGCTCGCCGGCGCGGACGCCGCTGTCGCCACGGCCGCGCCTTGCGCCGGTTCCTCGATCGCTGCGATCGGCGCCGGCTGCGCCAGTGCCAGCGATGCGGCGAAGGTGGCGAGAACGGTGAGCAGCCAGCGCGCTCCGGGCCGCTTCGCGTCAACGCTGGTTCGTGAATCTTGGCGGCGGGCTGGACTCACTGGACGTCGATGCGGCGAAAGCAGCGAAGGGCGCGCGGCCGCCTTGCCAAGGGCGCGCCGCCGGCCCGAGACGGTGCCGGCAACGTCGTGGCGCCCGACCGATTTGTAGAATCGATTATCCACGAGGCTGTCGACGCACCGCAGCTCGAACACCACCGTGAGCCTGCCGTGACCGCCCCGCCTTCATTGCCTTCGTCTTCACCGTCTTCGACCATCGCCTGGCCGACGCCAGCGCGCGCCGACGCGTTCGCGGCCTGGCTCGCCGCCGTGGGCGGCCGCCACGGCCTGGTCGCCGCGAGCCTGCGTCCGGCGTCGAGCGACGCCAGCTTTCGGCGCTACTTTCGCGTCGATCGAAGCGATGGCAGCCTGGTGGTGATGGATGCACCGCCGCCGCAGGAAGATGTCCGGCCGTTCGTGCACGTCGCCGGCCTCATCGCTGTCGCCGGGCTGCACGCGCCGCGTGTCCTCGAGGCCGACGTCGACCACGGCTTTCTCCTCCTCGACGACCTCGGCAACGAGCTCTACCTCGACGCGCTCAAGGACGCGCAGGCGCGCGACGACAACGCTCGCGCCGACGCCTTGATGCGCGACGCCATCGTCGCCCTCGTACGCTGGCAGGGTCACGTTCCCGGCGCTGCGCTGCCGCCCTACGACGACGCCCTCCTCAGGCGCGAGCTCGCGCTCTTTCCCGAGTGGTGCGTTGCACGCGAGTGCGGCGTCGCGTGGTCGAGCGCCGAGACCGCGATCTGGAGCGCGGCGTGCGATCAGCTCGTCGCCAGCGCGCTGGCGCAGCCGCAGCTCGCCGTCCACCGCGACTGGATGCCGCGCAATCTGATGGTGACGCGGCCGAACCCGGGCATCCTCGACTTCCAGGACGCCGTCTGCGGCGCCATCGCCTACGACGTCGCCTCGCTGTTGCGCGATGCCTTCATCTCGTGGGACGAAGAGCGCGAGATCGACTGGGCGGTTCGCTACTGGCAGGCAGCGCGCAAGTCCGACCTGCCCGTGGGCGATGACTTCGGCGAGTTCTGGCGCAGCCTCGAATGGAGCGGCCTGCAACGGCACCTGAAAGTGCTCGGCATCTTCTGCCGACTGAAGCATCGCGACGCCAAGCCCGGGTACAGCGCCGACCTGCCGCGCTTCTTCGCCTACGCCCACAAGGTCGCGTCGCGCTACGTCGCGCTCAGGCCGCTCGGCCGCCTGATCGAGCCGCTGATGGGCGCATCGCGCATCGAAGCGTTTCACTGAGGCGCCGCGCCCCGACGCGCCGCGCGTCGCCGCGACAATCGACGCCGCCGTGTCCGCCGCTCCGATCCGTCTCACCGAACTGCGCCTGCCGCTCGACCACGGCGACGCCGACCTGCGCGCGGCCATCGTCCGCCGCCTCGCCATCGACGACGTCGCGCTGCTCGGCTTCACCGTCTTTCGGCGCGGCTACGACGCGCGCAAGAAGGCAGCGATCGTCTTCGTCTACACCGTCGACTGCGATGTCGCTGACCGCGACGCGGTGCTCACCAGGCATGCCGGCGATGGACACGTCCGACCAACGCCCGACACGCGCTATCGCCTGGTCGCACAGGCACCGGCCGACTTCGCGGGCAGCGGACGCATGCGGCCGATTGTCGTCGGCTTCGGCCCGTGCGGGATCTTCGCCGCGCTCGTCCTCGCTCAGATGGGCCTCGCCCCGATCGTCCTCGAGCGCGGCCGCGCGGTGCGCGAGCGGACCAAGGACACCTGGGGGCTCTGGCGCCGCGGCGTCCTCGATCCCGAGTCGAACGTGCAATTCGGCGAGGGCGGAGCCGGGACTTTTTCCGACGGCAAGTTGTGGAGCCAGATCAGCGATCCGCGCCATCTCACGCGCAAGGTGCTCGACGAATTCATCCGCGCCGGCGCGCCCGAGGAGATCCGCTTCGTGGCCAAGCCGCACATCGGCACCTTCCGTCTGGTCGCAGTGGTCGAGAAGATGCGTGCCGAGATCGAGCGCCTCGGCGGCGAGATCAGGTTCGGCTGCCGCGTCGTCGACCTGCAGATCGAGGCCGGGGCGCTGCGCGGCCTGACCGTGGCGAGCGAGGCGCGCGGCGAGGCCGGCGACGGCGCAACCGCGGCGACGCGCGAGACGATCGCCGCCGAGCACGTCGTTCTCGCTCCTGGGCACAGCGCCCGCGACACGTTCGAGATGCTGCACGCGCGCGGCGTCCATCTCGACGCCAAGCCGTTCTCGATTGGCCTGCGCATCGAGCATCCGCAGTCGCTGATCGACCGCGCCCGCTTCGGTCCGAGCGCCGGCAATCCGCTGCTCGGCGCCGCCGACTACCGGCTGGTGCACCACGCCAGCAACGGCCGCGCCGTCTACAGCTTTTGCATGTGCCCCGGCGGCACGGTCGTCGCCGCGACTTCGGAGCCGGGACGCGTCGTCACCAACGGCATGAGCCAGTACTCGCGCAACGAGCGCAACGCCAACGCCGGCATCGTCGTCGCCAGCGGTCCGGACGACCTGCGCGCGACTGCGGCGAGCGGCAACCGCAATGCGTCGCCGATCGACGGCATCGCCTTCCAGCGCTTCTGGGAGTCGCGCGCGTTCGAACTCGGCGGCGGCGGCTACCACGCGCCCGGACAGCGCGTCGGCGACTTCCTGCGCCGCCAGCCCTCGACCGGCTTCGGCGCCGTGCAGCCGTCTTACCAGCCGGGCGTTCGCCCGGTCGACCTCGGCGCCGCCGATCGAAGCGCGCTGCCAAGCTACGCGATCGAGGCGATCCGCGAGGCCCTGCCGGCATTCGAGCGCCAGATCCCGGGCTTCGCGCTTGCCGATGCGGTGCTGACCGGGGTCGAGACGCGTACTTCGTCGCCGACCCGGATCACGCGCGGCAGCGATCGCCAGAGCCTGAACGTCGCCGGCCTCTACCCGGCCGGCGAGGGCGCGGGCTATGCCGGCGGAATCATGTCGGCCGCGGTCGACGGCATCGAGGTCGCCGAAGCAGTCGGCCTCGCGATCCTCAGGCGAACGCCGCCATCACCTGCGCCACCGCAGCGGTGAGCTTCTTGCCGTAGGGCACGTGCAGGAACTCGTTCGGCCCGTGGGCGTTGCTCTTCGGGCCGAGGACGCCACAAACCATCATCTGCGCCTTCGGGAAGCTCTGCTGCAGCATCGACATGAGCGGGATGGTCCCGCCCTGGCCGATGTAGCCGCAAGGGGCTTCGAACTGGGCCTCGGATGCGGCATTGAGCGCGGTCTCGAGCCAGGACGCGAGGCTGGGCGCATTCCACCCGGTGGCACCGGAAGCGACGTCGCCGTTGCGCGCGTCGGTGTGGAAGGTGACCTTGGCGTTGTACGGCGCGTTGTCCTCGAGCAGCGTCTTCAGCGTCTGCGCGGCGACGTTGCCGTCGACCAGCGGCGGCGTGCGCAGGCTGAGCTTGAACGCGGTGTACGGACGCAGCACGTTGCCGGCGTCTTTCATTGCCGGGAAGCCGTCGACACCGGTGACCGACAGCGTCGGCTTCCAGGTCCGGTTGAGCAGCGCCTCGACCGGATCGGTCGTCGTCGGCAAGGTCGGCCCGCCATCGGCGCCGCACGCCCACGGGAAGCGCTTCCAGACCTCGTCGCCGAGGATCTTCGCGGTCGCCTTGGCCTGCTCGATGCGATCGGCCGGGATCGCGCAATGAAGGCTCTCGGGCAGGAGCCGCCCGGTCTTCGAATCCTCGAGCCGGTCGAGCACCTGGCGCAGGATGCGAAAGCTCGACGGCACCAGGCCGCTGGCGTCACCCGAATGCACGCCCTCGGTCAGGATCTCGACCTTGAGCGTGCCGGTGACGTTGCCGCGCAGGCTGGTCGTGAGCCAGAGCTGGTCGTAGTTGCCGGCGCCGCTGTCGAGGCAGACGACCAGACCGATGTGGCCGAGCCGGTCGCGCAGCGCATCGACGTAGACCGGCAGGTCGGGCGAGCCGCTTTCCTCGCAGGTCTCGATCAGGCCGACGCAGCGCGGCCGGGCGATGCCCTGCAGGTCGAGCGACTTGATCGCGGTGACCGCGGCGTAGATCGCGTAGCCGTCGTCGGCGCCGCCGCGGCCGTAGAGGAGGCCGTTCTCGAAGCGCGGCGTCCAGGGACCGTAGCCGTTCTTCCAGCCGTTGAACTCGGGCTGCTTGTCGAGGTGACCGTAGAGGCAGATCGTCTCGGCGCCGGCGTCGTTGCCGCCCGGGCGGGTCGCCGGCACGTCGAAGAAGATCACCGGGGTGCGGCCTTCGAGGCGGAGCACCTCGAGCTTGAGGCCCTGCACCTGCTGGCGCTCGACCCATGCCGCGGCGTCGCGGACGACGCGGTCGATGAAGCCGTGCGCCTGCCAGTCGGCGTCGAACATCGGGCTCTTCGCCGGCACCTCGATGTACTTGGTGATCTGCGGCACGATCTCGTCGTCCCAGACGCGGTCGGCGAAGCGGCCGAGCGCCTCGGCCTGGTCTTTCTGGATCGGTTGCAGCGGGTCGCGTGCGTTCATCGCGGACTCCTGGTGAGCGAAACGGTCAGTGTATCGAGCCACGCCGTCAGGACGCCCAAGACCTCGTCACGCTCGGGCTCGTTGAAGATCTCGTGGAAGAGCGCCGGAAAAACGCGCGCCGTGACCAGCGATGGCGGCGCCGCGGCGACGAAGGCAGCGCTGCCGGCGGGCACCACGCAGCGGTCGCTGCCGGCGTACAGCAGCAGCGTCGGCACCCGCCAGCGCGGCGCGAGCGCGAGCACGGCCGGGCCTGCGTCGGCGAGGAAGCGCGCCAGCCGTGGCGCGATCCGGTCGTGGACCAGCGGGTCGGCGCGATACGCGGCGACGACCGCGGCGTCGCGCGAGATGGCGCCGACATCGAGGCCGTTGCCGATGCCGAGGTTCGGCGCCAGCGTCTCGAGCGTCGCCAGCAGGACGCGCTTGCCGGTCGTCATGCCGATGTCGAGCGCCGGCGACGACAGCACCAGGCCATCGATGTCCCGCTGCCACACCGGCGGCGGCGATTCGAGCGCACCGGCGGCGAAACGGGCGACGACCAGGCCGCCGAGGCTGTGGCCGAGCAGGACCAGCGAGCCGCTCGTCGCAGCGCGGACGTCGACGATGACCGCGGCCAGGTCGGCAAGCAGATCGTCACCGGTGGCGAGCCGGCCGCGCTCGCCCGGGCTTTGGCCGTGGCCGCGCTGGTCGTAGCCGACGACGCTCCAGCCGCTCGCGTTGAGACGCGCCGCGACATGCGCGTAGCGGCCGATGTGTTCGCCCAGGCCGTGGACGATGACAATCGTTCCTCTGGCGCCGGCGGACGGCCAGTCGCGGCGCACCAGCGCCATCCCGTCGCGGGTCCGAACCGTCTGCCCCATCGCTCACCTCCTCACGCCATGACCGAGACCGCCAACACCGAATTCTTCGCACTCTCGCACGACGACGGCGTCGCCCATCTGCAGTTGAATCGGCCCGAGCGCTTGAACACGATGACGCCGGCGTTCTTTCCCGCCGTCCGCGACGCCGTTCGCGGGCTCGGTGACGACGGCGCGACCCGGACGCTGGTGATCTCGTCGACCGGCAAGCATTTCTCGGCCGGCATGGCGCTCGACGTCTTTGCCGGCAACTTCCCGGCGCTCGCAGCGACGACGGCGCGCGAGCGGCTCGCGTTCCAGGAATCGCTGCGCCGGCTGATCGACTGCTTCAGCGCCCTCGACGAGGCGCGCTTTCCGATCGTTTGCGCGATCCAGGGCGGCTGCATCGGCGGCGCGCTCGACCTCGCGACCGCGTGCGACATCCGCGTCTGCAGCGCCGACGCGTTCTTCACCGTGCAGGAGATCTCGATCGGCATGACCGCCGACCTCGGCGTGCTGCAGCGGCTGCCGAAGATCGTGCCGCAGGGTGTCGCGCGCGAGATGGCGTACACGGGCGAGCGGCTCGGCGCCGAGCGCGCGCTCGCGGTCGGTCTCGTCAACGCCGTCCCCGGCGATGCCGCGGCGACGCTCGCCCACGCCTTCGCGCTGGCACGGACGATCGCGTCGAAGTCGCCGCTGGCGATCGCCGGCAGCAAGCTCGCGCTCAACCACGCGCGCGATCACTCGACCGCGTCGGCGCTGCAGCAGATGACGCTGCTGCAGAGCGCGATCTTCGACACCGACGAGATGGCGACGGCGATCGCGGCGTGGCAGGCGAAACGCGGCGCCGAATTCGCGCCGCTGACGCCCGTCGCCAAGACGTAGTCGTCGCCACTCGCAGCGCGAAGAAACGCCGTTGATGTTCAACGCCGATCGACGATCCCTGCTGCTCGCCGCGTGGTGGCTGCTGGCTTCGGTCGGCACCGCCTCGGCGCAGGACATCCGCGTCACGCTGCTCGGCACCGGCACGCCCGCACCGGTGATGAACCGCTTCGGCGCCAGCATCCTGGTCGAGGCCGGCGATCAGAAGTTGCTCTTCGACGCTGGCCGCGGCGCGTTGCAGCGGCTGACGCAGGTAGGGGTGAACTGGCGCGACGTGCAAGGCGTCTTCTTCACCCATCTGCACTCCGACCACGTGGTCGGTTTCCCCGATCTCTGGCTCACCGGCTGGCTGGTCTCGCAGCGCCAGTCGCCGCTCTCGGTGTGGGGACCGCGCGGGACCAAGAAGATGATGGCGCATCTGGCGCGGGCCTACGAATACGACATTGCCATCCGCCAGGCCGACGAGAAGGCGTCTGCCGCTGGCGTCGTGATCGTCGCCGAGGACGTCGCTGAAGGTTTCGTCTACGAGAAGAACGGCGTCGTGATCACGCCGTTCGCCGTCGACCACGCGCCGGTCGAGCCGGCGTTCGGCTACCGCATCGACTACCACGGCCGCTCGGTCGTGCTCTCGGGCGACACGCGCTTTTCCGAGCACCTGATCCGCCGCGCCGCAGGCGTCGACCTGCTGATCCATGAAGTAGCGGCGATCGCCAGCCACCTGCGCGCCGGCATGGCGCCAGAGGTTGCCGCGACCATCGCCGCGCATCACACCAGCCCCGAGCAGGCGGGCGAGGTGTTCGCTCGGGTCAAGCCGAAGCTCGCGGTCTACTCGCACATCGGTCGCCCTTCAGCGACCGAGCAGGACGTCATCGCGCCGACGCGCAAGGCCTACGCCGGGCCGCTCGAGCTCGGCGAGGACCTGATGGTGATCGACGTCGGCGAGACGGTCACTGTGCGACGACCGGCGGCAGCGTCGGATTCGACACGGCGCTGAGCTCGGCGCTGTCTTTCCAGCCGCCGCCGAGCGCGCGGTAGAGGAGCACCATGTTCTGGAGCTGCAGCGCCTGCGTCTGCACCTGCGAGAGCTGCGACACGAACAGCAGGCGCTGGGCATCGAGCGCTTCGAGATAGCTCGCGGCACCGGCGCGGTAGCGCAGGTCGGCCAGGCGATACGTGATCTCGAGCGCCTTCGTCTGCGCCGCCTGCGCGCGCAGCTGCTCGCCGAGCGTGGCCCGGCCGGCGAGCGCGTCGGCGACTTCGCGGAACGAGTTCTGGATCGAGCGCTCGTACTGGGCGACGGCGATGTTGAAGTTGACCCTTGCCGCGTCGAGGTTGGCCTGGTTGCGGCCGTAGTCGAAGATCGGCTGCAGCAGCTGCGCCGTCCCCGTGAACGCGAACGAGCCACCCTTGAACAGGCCCGAGAGGTCGCCGCTCGCGGTGCCGAGGTTGGCGGTGAGCGTGATGCGCGGAAAGAACGCCGCCCGCGCCGCACCGATGTTGGCGTTGCTGGCGAGCAGCTGGCGCTCGGCGGCGCGGATGTCGGGGCGGCGCTCGAGCAGGTCCGACGGCAGGCCGGGCGGAACGTCGTACGGAATCTGCTCCGTGCCGAGCGGCAGCGGCGGCGGCAGGTCCGCCGGCAGTGGCTGGCCGACGAGCAGCTGCAGGGCGTTCTCGTCGAGCGCGCGCTGGCGCAGCGACTGGGCGAGTGCCGCCCTCGCCCCTTCGAGCAGCGACTCGGCCTGGCGGTAGTCGAGCTCCGAGGCCGCGCCGTTGTCGAAGCGCAGCTTGTTGATCCGGGTCCCTTCCTCGCGCGTCGCCAAGGTGTCGCGCGTGACGCGCAGCTGCACGTCGTCGGCGAGCAGGGTCAGGTAGGCGTTGGCGACCGATGCGATCAGGCTGATCTGGACCGCCTTGCGGGCCTCGGCGGTGGCGAAGTACTGCGACAGCGCCGCCTCGCTCAGGTCGCGGACGCGGCCGAACAGGTCGAGCTCGTAGCTCGAGAGGGCCAGGCCGACGGCATATACCGTCGCGACGCCGTTGCCGACTGCGGCACGCGACGCCGATGCGCCGATGCCCACCGTCGGCAGTTCCTCGGAACGCCGGATCTGGTAGATCGCCCGCGCCTGCTCGATGTTGAGGACGGCGATGCGCAGGTCGCGGTTGTTGGCGATCGCAAGCTCGATCAGGCGCTTCAGGCGCGGGTCGGCAAAGAAGCGCTGCCAGTCGACGTCGGCCGCGGGCTCGGCGCCGGGCACGCTCGCCGGCGTGACGTCGAGCGGATACGTCGGCGGCACCGGCGCGACCGGCCGCTGGTACGGCGGGATCAGCGTCGTGCACGCCGCGAGCGCCAGCGTCGCGACGCCGAGTGCGGCACGCCGGGGCCAGGGCGCGCTACGCATGGCCGGCGTCCTTGACCAGTGGCGCGGCATCGGCCGGCCCGGCATCGGGCGGCGTTCCGGCGGTCGCCATGACCGGGCTCTTGAAGATGCGTCGAACGACGACGAAGAACACCGGCACGAAGAAGACCGCGAGCACCGTCGCGGTGATCATGCCGCCCATCACGCCGGTGCCGATCGCGCGCTGGCTGGCCGAGCCGGCGCCCGACGAGATGACCAGCGGCAAGACGCCGAGGATGAAGGCGATCGAGGTCATCAAGATCGGCCGGAAGCGCAGGTGCACCGCCTGCAGCGTCGCCTCGATCAGGTCCTTGCCCTGGGCCACCAGGTCCTTGGCGAACTCGATGATCAGGATCGCGTTCTTCGCCGACAGGCCGATGACGGTGATCAGGCCGACCTTGAAGAAGACGTCGTTGGGCATACCGCGCATGCTCGCGCCGAGGACCGCGCCGAGGACGCCGAGCGGCACCGCGAGCAGGACCGCGAACGGGATCGACCAGCTCTCGTAGAGCGCCGACAGGCACAGGAACACGGCGAGCATCGAGAACGCGAGCAGGATCGTCGCCGTCGATCCCGAGAGACGCTCCTCGCGCGACTGGCCGGTCCATTCGAACGCGAAGCCCGCGGGCAGCTGGCCGGCGAGACGCTCCATCTCGTCCATCGCGTCGCCGGTCGAATAGCCGGGCGCGGCGTCGCCTGAAATCCGCATCGACGGATAGCCGTTGTAGCGGATGGTCTGGATCGGGCCGGTGATCCAGCGCGTCGACGCCAGTGCCGCCATCGGCACCGGCTTGCCCTGGTTGTTGACGACGTTGAGCTGCATCAGGTCGTCGGGCTGCATGCGGTCGGGCGCGTCGGCCTGGACGATGACGCGCTGCAGCCGGCCGGCGTTCGGGAAGTCGTTGACGTAGGCCGAGCCGAGCGCGGTCGAGAGCACGGCGTTGATGTTGTCGAACGAGACGCCGAGCGCGCTGGCGCGGTCGCGGTCGATGTCGATGAAGAGCTGCGGCGCGTCCTCCAGCCCGTCGGGGCGAACGCCGGCGAGGACCTTGCTCTGCGCCGCCATGCCGAGCAGCTGGTTGCGTGCGTTGACGAGCGCATCGTGGCCGTTGCCGCCGCGGTCCTGGAGGCGGAACGAGAAGCCGGTCGCGGTGCCGAGCTCGGGGATCGCCGGCGGCACGAGCGCGAAGACGAAGG
>Ga0190274_10000838_pt1 | contig 17826 bp, 15 predicted proteins | sample Popmic531T_FD_133002 | JGI IMG/M metagenome (GOLD analysis project Ga0190274, IMG submission 133002) | Populus adjacent soil microbial communities from riparian zone of Yellowstone River, Montana, USA - 531 T | ecosystem: Environmental > Terrestrial > Soil > Riparian zone | place: USA: Montana... | reverse complement strand
TCGTGTCGCCGTCGACGATCCGGGTCACCGTCGCGTCCGAGCGCGGCCCTCCGGCCCCCGGGACCGGACGATCCGTCACCCGCTCACCGGAGCCACCCAACGCTCCGCAGGCGGTCATCGTCACGAGTCCGGCGATGCCGACCCATCGGACCACACGCATGGCCGGACGCTACCGTAGGTGGATGGACGTGGGCTTCCATCCCGCCGATCCCGGCTTCGTCGCCGACCCGTATCCCGTCTATCGCGAGCTTCGCGATCGCTCCCCGGTGACCCACGACGAGGCCCTCGATCTGTGGCTGGTGGCCCGGTACGAGGACGTGAACGCCCTCCTGCGGGATCGCCGCTTGGGTCGCACCTACCTCCATGTCGCCTCGCACGAGGAGATGGGGCACACGGCCCCGCCGGCGCAGCACGATCCGTTCTGGCACCTCATCACGCACGGCATCCTGGACATGGAACCGCCCGACCACACGCGGGTTCGCCGGCTGGTGGCCAAGGCCTTCTCGCCGCGGATGGTCGAGTCGATGCGAGCGCCGGTGCAGGGCCTGATGGACGGGCTCATCGAGGGACGGCGAGGGGCCGGGAGCTTCGACCTGATCGCCGCCGTGGCCGAGCCGCTCCCGGTCGCCATCATCGCCGAGCTGCTCGGCATCCCCGCGGCCGACCGCCATCGCCTGCGACCGTGGTCGGCCGACATCTGCCGCATGTACGAACTGCAGCCGACCGACGAGGATGCCGCGATCGCCGTGCGCGCCAGCATCGAGTTCTCCGACTACCTCCGGGAGCTCTCGAGGGAGCGACGTGCATCGCCCGCGGGCGACCTGATCAGCGAGATGACCTCGGTGGTCGACGACGGCGATCACCTCACCGAGGACGAACTGATCGGCACGTGCGTCCTGCTGCTCAACGCCGGCCACGAAGCCACCGTGAACGTGACCGGCAACGGATGGTGGTCGCTGTTCCGTCACCCCGACGCGCTGGCTCGGCTCCGTGCCGAACCCGCGCTCGTTCCCTCAGCGGTCGAGGAGATCATGCGGTGGGACACCCCGCTGCAGATGTTCGAGCGCTGGGCGCTGGAGGACGTCGAGATCGGTGACATCACGATCCCGCGAGGCTCGGAGTTCGGGTTGCTGTTCGGATCGGCGAACCGCGACCCCGAGGTCTTCACGGATCCGGACACCTTCGATCTCGAGCGCGAACCGAACCCGCACCTGACCTTCGGCGCCGGGATCCATTTCTGCTTGGGAGCCCCGCTGGCCAGGCTCGAGCTCCAGACGTCGTTCTCCACGGTGCTCCGAGGGCTCCCCGACCTGGTGTTGGTCGAGGAGCCCTCGTGGAAGCCGAACTACATCATCCGCGGTCTGGACCGGCTCCTGGTGAGCGCCTGAAGCCTTCCCTGCCTAGCTCTTCTTGGCCAAGGCGATGAGGTCGACGTCCGTGAACGGTTCGGGGACCTGGTCCTTGGGAGCGTCCGGCGGCAACAGGTTCAGCCACAGCGAACCGGTGTCCTGTCCGAACAACGCGAGCTTCGCCGCGTCATCGGGCGTGACCGCCAGCGTGACCAGCTGGTTGGTCGCCGCCTGCTGTTCCGGATCGCCATCGCTGGAGACGGCCAAGACCTTGACGTCGGGCAACAACGCGACCGATGCACGAGCGCCGCTCTTCTCACTGAAGGTCGCGAACACCCGGACGCGGTCCCCGCGGTTCAGGACGTTGGCCACGGTCTGCTCCGGACGCAGCTCCACCGTATAGGCGGTGAAGCCATCGGGGATCCCCAGCGACCCACCTTGGACCGTGCCGAGCTCGTCGATCCGGTTCGCCAGGATCTGCTCACCCTCGACCAGCGGTTGGCTCACCGTGCGGCCCTGGAGTTCCTCCAGCGAACCCACGGCGCCGGGCACGATGTAGTTCTTGGGGATCTCCTGCTCGACCAGCTTTCCTTCTTCGATCAGCGGGTCGAGCTCGGTGCCAGCCGGCACATCCTCGGATGCGACGACCACGGTGGACGTCGGTCCGCCGGTGGTCGCCTCCTCCTTCACGTTCATGGTGTACAGGACCACGCCTGCCGCGGCCATGATGGCCAACAGCAGGGCGATCGGGATCACCAGTGTTTGTCTCCTCATTCGGGTCTCCTCCTGTGTCCAGACCGCTCCGTCAGAGGTCCTCGATCAACCGCGAGTGTCCGAGGGTCGCGGCGGCCACCTGCCGGAACACCGGCTCCAGGTCTCCGCTCCCCGACTCGCAGAAGTAGTTGTCCCCATCCTTGTTCTCGTTGATCCCGCATCCACCGGGGACGTCGTCGATGGAATTGGTGGCAGCCTTGGCGAGGTTCGTGCTGGCGTACGCGTTGCGGAAGGCGCCGCTCGTGTCACGCGAGCAGCGCGCGCCTCCGACCCCGTAGGCGATCGTGTAGATCGTCTGGCCGGCGGCCTTCGCGATCGCCGCCTTGTTGTTCAGGTAGTTGCACGGCTGCAGGCTGTCGGGCTGGTTCGCCTCACCGTCGGTCATGAAGATGATGATGTCGGGAACGTCCGAGCGGCCCTGCGTTTGCAGCATCTCGCGAGCGGCGTCCAGCGGATCGCCCAGGTTCGTGTGGCCGGCATCCGTCTTGGTGACGCCGTTCACCCGCACGGTGATGGTGGGCGACACCTTGAGGCAGTTGATGGCCGTGACGATCTGGCTCGACGTGTTGAGCGATCCGTCCGATCGGTCGTAATCCGAGCTCAGCGGCGCGATCGACCAGAACGACGCCGCGGCCTGCGGGTAGAGCTGAGGATCGTTCGCGTTGCACTTGTCCGTGGGTCTCCCGTAGGGCAGGGCCACGACGCCGACGTGGTGCTCGGACGAATCGTAGAAGTCCAGCACCGATCGAGCAGCGTTCTTCGCGTTCGAGAGGTCGGCCGTCGTCATCGACCCGGTTCGGTCGATCACCATCACCACGTCGAGCGGATTGGGTTGAGCGCCGCACGCGCCACGGCAGGAGGCCGCGCTCACCGACCCGGTGCTCCCCTGATCGATCCCGATCACGGGCGCGAAGATGTAGTTGACGGTCTCGCTCGTGCGCACGCTGACCGTGTTGCACTTGTCCCCGATGTAGGGGTTGCACGTGTGCTGGGAGCGGCCGCGCTTGGTCTTCCAATCGGTCAGCCAGGTTCCCGTCGACGGTCCGCAGATGTACGGCACGTCCGCTAGGTCCGGCGCCCCGTCGCCGTTGCGGTCGCCCACCACGCACTTGAAGGTGATGCTGATGGTGGCCGGATCGATCCATGGAGCGTTGTCCAGCGTCACCTGCAAGGCCTTCGCCGACGCGATCGCACCTTGGGTCGAGCCCTGCGCCGGCAGCTCCTGCGCACCGGCCAGCGCGCCGAAGTCCACCGCGTTCTGCAGCACCTGACGTTCGTGGAAGAGCCGGGACAGGTCGATCGTGAACGCGACCGCACCGAACAGCACCACCATCAGGAACATCGCCATGATGATGATGGCGCCGGACTCGTCGTTGGCCCGGGCGTGCACCCGGCGCAGGATCCTGTTCACGGCTATGCCCCCTCGAATCGGACCTCAGACTGCGAATGCAGGTTCAAGTCATCCCCGAGTCCGACGAAACCGGGCAGTGGCGTGAAGTATGGATACGCGTAGTCCACGATGACGCGTACGTAGTCGCCCTCTGCCCACGAGGAGGCCGAGGTGGGGCACGCGGAGAAGCCGCCGCCACCCCTGCTGCACTGCACGGTGACGGTGAGTTTGGTCTGGTCCAGGAACCCGGCCGCCTGGCGAACCCGACCCTCGATCGCCGCGGGATCCGGATCGACGGCCGCGAGGCGAGCCCCTTCACGTGCCGCGTGCGCGGTGCCGTTCCAGGTGTGGAACCCGAACCCGAAATCGATGATGGCGAAGACCAGCATGAAGAACAGCGACGCCACGATCGCGAATTCGACCGCTGCCGCTCCTGCTTCTTCGTGACACCTTGCTCCGCGCGTTCGCCCGGATCGGTTCACATCGATGCTCCTGTCATCCCATGGGACGGACGTTTCCTTATCGAAGGTTTGGGGGCTCTTCTTGAGCGCAGCCACGGCCGATGGTCGACGGCTGCCCGCGCGCGGGCGGGAGACGAACGGCGGAGCCGAGCGCGATCGACCAGCGGCGGATACCGCGGTCGATCCTCGGCGGCAGGCTTGAGCCGGCATGTCATCCCCCTCGATCCATCGCCAGGCCCTCGTGGATATGCCCGTTCCATCGGCACATCGATGCCCTGCGCCGTATAGGACCGAAGGAGGCTTCGAGCGTAGGTCGGATGGTGGGGGGCGAACGTCAGAGCCGGCGGTCGGATTCGAACCGACGACCTAGCGATTACAAATCGCTTGCGCTACCGGGCTGCGCCACGCCGGCCGGGCGGGAGCCGAGTCTATCGCCGTGTCCGCCGCCTGAACGCATCCCCGTTCGTGGCGAGCGCGTACACGACGAATACGTTGATGGCGAGCGACACGAACCCCGTCGCCGAACGGAGCTGGGACAACGCGCCCAGCACGCCGAGCGAGGCGAGCACGATCGCGAGGATGCGCCCGCCGTTCATCCGGGCCAGGACGAGGACGCCGGCCAGCAGGTGCAACCCGCCGACGATCACGAGGACGGCGGCGAATGCCCGAGCCGACCCCAGCCCGGTCAACGTGGGCCTGGCTCCCGAGCTTAGGAGGATCAGCGCGCCCAGCAACGAGAAGCCGGCGGACACCAGGAGCAGGATCCCCGCGGCGGTGATCACCCCCGGACGTCGAGGAGCGATGTTCGGATCGGTTCCCGGGGGAACGCGATCGGCCCACGCTTCGTAGCCGGCGTGAGGCGGGGGCGGCAGCGACTCGTCCATGACCGTTCCTCGATCCGCGCGGTGCGGATCCTCCGGTCAGGTCATCGGCCGTCGGCGGCCGGAACCGTAGCCTCTCTCGCGGGCAAGACGCCGCCGTACAAGACCGCGGCCAGCGACGCGGACGCGTTCAACGAGCCCACGCGCCCGTGCATCGGGAGTCGAACCAGGATGTCGCACCGCTCACGCACCAACCTCGACATCCCTTCCCCCTCGCTGCCCACGACGAGCGCCACCTTGCCCCCGGGTGCGGGCTCGTCGTAGATCGACGCCGCGGCGTCGCCGTCCAGCCCCAGGACCCAGAACCCGGCATCCTGCAGCCGGTCGAGGGCGCGAGCGATGTTCGCGACACGGGCATGGGGCAGATGCAGCAGCGCCCCGGCCGAGGCTCGAACGGCGCTCGCGGTGACATCGGCGGCGCGCTTGGTCCTGGTGATCAGCATGGCCGCACCCGCGGCTTCGGCCGAACGCGCAGCCGCACCCAGGTTCTGGGGATCGGTGATGCCGTCCAGCACCACGACGATGGCATCCTCGGCGAACGGGTAGGTCGCGACCTCTCGCTCGCTGAGGACGCCCGAGCCCTCCTCCCGGTCGGGGGCATCGATCCGGGCCACCACGCCCTGATGGTCGGCGGCCATGCCGTCGAGCCTGGCGCGCGGGGTCACCGTGATCCGCACCCCGGCGCGTTCCGCCGCCTCGAGGAGCGAGCGCATCCCCTGGGTCACCTTCGGTGAGGACACCACCAGGACCTCGGTGGCCCGCCCCGCACGGATCGCCTCCGTGACGGCGCGCCGGCCGCCCACGACCGACCCGGGCTCCGGCGGTCGCGTCCGGCGTCGATGGGCTCGGTCGCGGTCGCGGCTCATGGCGAACCCTCGATCGGTGCGAGCAGAGCGATCGCCATGCAGCCGACGCCGTCGCCCTGCAACCCGAGTCCTTCGGGACGCGTGGCCTTGACCGAGACCGCGCCGACCGGAAGACCGAGCGCCCCGGCGAGGGCCGAGCGCATCTCGGATCGCCTCGGCGCGATCGAGGGCCGCTCGCCGATCACCGTGAGATCGCAGGACGCGGCCGCGAACCCCGCGTCCGCGACGAGGGTGAGCGTGCGTGCGAGGAGGTCGAGCCCGGCGATCCCCTCGAGGACGGGATCCGATTCGGGGAAGTGCTCCCCGACATCACCGAGCGCGGCCGCTCCCAGCAGGGCGTCGGCCAGCGCGTGACACACCGCGTCGCCGTCGGAATGTCCCCTGAGGCCGTCGACACCCTCGAACCGGATGCCGCCGAGCATCAACGGTCTTCCTTCCGCCCACGGATGGACGTCGAACCCGATCCCCACGCGAGGCGTCTCAGCCATCTCCGCCTCCCATCCGGGCTTCGGCCTGTGCGAGATCGAAGAGGGTGGTGATCTTCGTGTTCATCGGGTCACCGGGCACGGCGCGGACCTGGTGACCGGCCAACTCCAGCACCGCGGCGTCGTCGGTCAGCGTGAGCCCTGCCTCCACGGCGCGGTCGTGAGCGGCGCGGAGAGCCTCGGTCGCGAACGCCTGTGGCGTCTGTGCCAGCGCGAGTTCCTCCCGGTCGACCGTGCCGACGACTACCCCGTCGAGCACCCGTTTGACCGTGTCCGTGACCGGGACGACGGGGATGACGCCGATCGTCGCGTCGTCGATCGCATCGATCACGGCGGTGAACAGATCGGGCGCAGCGAACGGCCTGGCCGCATCGTGCACCGCGACGACCGGAGCATCATCGATCACGGCGAGCGCGGCACGCACCGATGCTTGTCGCGAGTCCCCGCCGGTCACCACCACCGCCGGCCGTCCGCAGAACTCCACACACCCCTGCGCGTAGTCCTCCCAGCCTGCGGGCGCGACCACGACCAACGAGCGGACCGACTCCGAGGCAGCCGCTGCGGTGGCGGCCACCGTCAGCATGGGCCTGCCCCCGATGGGCAGGAACGCTTTCGGTTGGTCGACCGCGCCCAGGCGTCTGCCCGCGCCGGCGGCCAGGACGATCGCGACGGCGCCGAGGGGCTCGGGTTCCATGCCCGAAGCATGCCAGAGACGTCCGGGTGCCAGCCGGTGGCCAACGGATCAAGAGGCGGCAGCTAAGAGACCGGCACAGACTCGCCGTCGGGTGCCAACACGCCGAAGACCATGCGGCCGGTGGTCGTCTGGATCACGTTCGTGACCTTGATGTCGGCGCTGGACCCGATCTCCTCGACGGCCTTCTCCACGACGACCATCGTGCCGTCCTCGAGGTAGCCGACCGCCTGGCCGTGTTCGCGGCCCTCCTTCACCAGACGCACCGAGATCTCGTCCCCCGCCGAATACGGCACGCGGAACTTCGATGCCAGCGCGTTGATCTGCGCCACGGGCACGCGGAGAGCTTCGGCCACCTTCGCCATGTTGTGGTCGACCGTGATCAGCGTCGCCCCTCGTTCACGGGCGAGCCGAACCAATGCGGCATCGACGTCGAGCACCCCGGCCTCTTCCACCAGCTGGAACTGCACCGTGGGGGCCTTCTGGAGCTCCACCAGGACATCGAGGCCTCGCCGTCCGCGCTGGCGACGGTTCGGATCCGAGGAATCGCTCACCGCCTGGAGCTCTCGCAGCACGCCGTCGTGCAGCAACACCGTGCCGCTCACGAACCCGGTGGCCACCAGATCGGCCACCCGTCCGTCGATCAACGCGCTGGTGTCGAGCACGTGCAGGTCGCCCCTGCCCGCCACCGACGCCCTCGGCTTCATGCCGACCAGCCCGAAGATGTCCTCGTACTTCGCTTCACCCAGACGGAATCCCAGGGATCCACACACGAGGTAGACGAACACGATCGCCGGCCACGCCGCGGCGTCGGGGACGAACAACAGCGGCACCATCAGCAACCCAGCGACGACCAGGCTGATGATGAACCCCACGACCCCGCCGGCGAGTTGCGGCGCGGGCTTGCGGCGCAGCTCGTGCTCCAGACCACTCACCGCGCGAAGGGTCAGGCGCCCGGCGACGCCGCCGATCACGAAGCCGACCGCGGCGCCCAGGAAGATGCAGAGCAAGGCGAGGCTGGTGCTCTCGCTGGCGAAGGTGCCGCCGGCCAGGAAGCCGCCGGTGCCGAACAGGGCGATGAAGATGAGCCGGACACCTTCGACCACGCGCCCTCGGACGGCGCCGTTTCGGTTCGACTCCGGTTCGCGCTCGGACACTCGATCCCCGCTTCCAATCGCATCCGACGGCAGATCCGGCCGCGGGCAGGCCGAACGAGCCCTACGCCGTGGTCATCGGCGCCCAGACCGGGTGCCTGTAGGGATGGGATGCGTTGGTGGAGAACTCAGGAGAAGCGAACGATCAGGCCTGCGCGACGACCTTGACGCCGTGGGCGCCGTCCAGGACGTCGTCGATCATGATCTCGGCGTCGTCCTCGGACTTGCCCGTCGCGTGCGACAGCTCGGAGATCAGGATCTGGCGTGCCTTCGTGATCATCCGCTTCTCGCCGGCCGAAAGGCCCTTCTCGCGGTCACGGATGGACAGGTTCCTCAGCACCTCGGCCACCTGATACGGGTCGCCGGAGTGGAGCTTCTCCATGTTGTTCTTGAAGCGGCGGCTCCAGTTGGCGGCCATGGAGGACTCGTCCTCGGTGAGGACCTTGAGCACCTTCTTGACCTCGGCCTTGCTGACGACCGACCGCAGCCCGACCTGCTCGGTGGAATCGGTGGGGATCATCAGGGTGAGGTCGCCGTAGGCGACGCGCAGCACGAGGTAGGTACGCTTCTCGCCCAGGAACTCCTTCTCCCGCAGCTCCTCGATCACTGCGGCTCCATGCTCCGGATGCACTACGGTGTCGCCCTTACGGAACACGGAACCTCCCAGATCGGTGGAAACAGGGGCCTGGCTGACTAGTCAAAGGGTAGCATGAGAGGGTCTTGCGACGCAACCCATCACCGCAGGTCAGAGGCCGTATTCGTCGCTTGATCGGCCGCCGGAGACCTAGGGCGAACGGCGTATCAGCGCCCTCGTTCCCACCCGAAGAACGACCGGGGGAACCCCCGAACCTGCCTCGGTGCAACGCCGCCGCCGTTCGTGTGCTGTGGTTTGACACGGCTCCGGCCCGGGCGCATAAAGGCTACGTTCGCGTATCGCACGATTCCGCGAGGAAGATCCGATCTCGCGAACCAACGCGGCGGCCGGCGACGGTCGTCCTCGGCTCGAAGCGCCCCTCGATCCGAGGGCGGCACGCCGGTCGTCCGCTGCTCCCCAGGGGTGATCCCTAGGCCTGTGACCAGCTCACGGCCTCGGCAACCGAGCGGACCGGCACGACCTGAAGACCGTCGGATGCTTCGTCGCTGGGAGGCGCGAACACGTGGGTGCATCCCGCCGCCCGGGCTGCGGCGAACCGCTGGCGCATGCCGACCACGGAGCGCACCTGGCCCGTGAGGGAGACCTCCCCGATGAACACCGCCCCTTCGGGGGCACACGTGCCGCTCGATGCCGATGCCAGCGCGGCCGCCACGGCGAGGTCACACGCGGGGTCCTCGACCCTGATGCCGCCCGAGGACGCGCCGAAGAGCTCGGCGCGTCCGAGCCGGATCCCGGTGGAACGGTCGAGCACGGCGGCGACCAACTGGAACCGTCGTGCATCGAGACCGGTGGCCTGGCGCCGGGCGGGCCCCTCGGTGCTGCCGACCAGGGCCTGCACCTCGACCGCGAGGGCTCGGCGGCCAGCCAGGGGCACCCCGACGGCGGCCCCGGGAACCTGCTGGCCGGAGACCAGGATGTCCGTGGGATCGATCGGCGCGAGACCGCCGGCCCCCATCTCGAACCACGCGCTCTCACCTTCGGCGCCGAACCGGTTCTTGCCGCCGCTGATCACCCGGAGCCCGGAACGTGCGTCGCCATCGAACGACAGCACGACATCGACGGCGTGCTCCAGGGCACGTGGCCCGGCGAGGTCGCCATCCTTGGTGACGTGGCCGGTCATGACCACGGCGATGTCGAGTGTCTTGGCCAGCCCCACCAGCGCGTCGGCGCACGTCCGCACCTGCGAGACACCACCGGGCACCTGGGAGCCGGAGGTGTCGCGGAGCGCCTGGATGGAGTCCACCGCGAGCAGGAACGAACGCGCCTCGGTGGCCGTGGACAGGACCGCCGCGAGGTCGCGACCGGGGGCGAACGAGATCTGGTCACCGTCGATCCCCAGCCGACGGGTGCGGCCGGCGACCTGGGCGTGGGATTCCTCGCCCGAGACCAGGAGACAGGGATGGCCGTCGGCGGCGACCCCCGCGAGGAGCTGGAGCAGCAGCGTCGATTTACCGATCCCCGGTTCGCCCGCGAGCAGCGTGACCGACCCGGGGACGAGCCCTCCGCCAAGGACCCGATCGAGATCGCCCAGTCCCGTGGTGACCCGGGCGTCGACGGACATCCCCGCTTCACGACGGAGCGGTACCGGGGTCGAGCTGTGCCCGTCCCGTGAGGCCCCCGCGACCTCTTCGATCGTGCCCCAGGCTCCGCACCCGGGGCACCGGCCGGCCCACTGGGAGACCTGCTGACGGCAATCGCGGCACGCCATGATCGTTCGTGTCTTCGCCATGGCCCGACCCTATCCAGCGGGACCGACACGGTTCGAGGTGCTAGGGTGGGTCCACTCGCGACGTGATCGACGCGTCGCCCCCGACCGGAAGGAGTGATGAGCGATGACTGCAACCTCGGTCCTCGACATCCCGCACACGCTGCGTCCTTCCGGGTCCTGCGCGTAGCCGGCCTCTCCGCCGCTCGCGCCCCCGCTCCCGTCCGGACGCGGCACCGCTGTGTGTCCACGATCCGAAAGGAGCACCCGCGTTGCACGACGCGAACCCCGAACCGAGTCCGTTCGATCACTTCCTGGACGAAGGGCTGATCGAGCACGTCATCCGACCGATCAAGAGCGGCAAGGAAGCATCGGTTCACCTGTGCCGCGCCAACCCACGGACCACCGGCCACGATCTGTTGGCCCTGAAGGCATATCACCCGCTCAACCGGCGAGATTTCCGCGATGAGTCGATGTATCGCGACGGCGAATGGATCAAGCCGCGGAGGGTCCGCGTGGCCCTCGAGAAGAAGACCACGTTCGGGCGCCAGGTGCAGGGCTCGATCTGGGTCAACCGGGAGTGGGAGACGCTCCGCGCCCTGTCCGAGGGCGGCGTGTCCGTCCCCGCGCCGATCGAACGAACCGAGGACGCGATCCTCATGACCTACGTCGGCGACGAGGAACTTGCCGCGCCGCAGTTGCGGAACTACCGGCCCGACGATACGGCCGAGGCGCAGGATCTGTTCGACCAGCTCCTGCGGGCCATCGAGCGGATGCTCTACCTCAACGTCGTGCACGGTGACCTCTCGCCGTACAACCTGCTGGTGTGGGACGGGATCCTCGTGGTCATCGACGTGCCGCAGGCGGTGGACCCCCGAAAGAACCGCCACGCGCGCTCGTTCCTGGAGCGAGACCTCGAGCGCGCGTGCGGATGGGCCGAGGCGCATGGGCTCGGCGCCGACGCGAGCCGGCTCACCGCCGACTACTGGACCGCGTGGGAGTTCGCCGATCTCATCCCCGAGGACCTGCGAGGACTCACCATGTGACCGCGGTCGTCTTGACTCAGGCGGTCGTGTCCCTGCTCACGCCGATCACGAACCCGGTGGCAACCACCAGGAGGCCCGCCATGAAGGTTCCTCCGAGCCAGACGCGGACCGACGTCGCGGCCGACCCCCAGAGCGCATCGACCACGGCAGCGGCATCCTGGGGAGAGCGCGCGGCCACCTCGTCGCCGGCGATGTCGTTCGCGAAGTACAGCACCGCGGCTCCGAGGGCGATGCAGGCGCCCAGCAACACCAACCGGGGGCCCTTGCGCCCGGGGAGCGCGATGGCGACGATCGCGAGCACGATGCCTCCGGCCAGGAGCGGCGTGTCCCATCGTTCGGCGGCAGACTGCGCTTTCCGGAGTTTCACGATGTCGCGGGCGCTCATCAGCTCGACCCCTTCGGAGCTGAGCGGACCGAGCGGCAACGCGCCGATCACCGCCTCCTCGCGGGCGAGGAGGCGGGCCAGGTCGCCGGCCGTGATGACCACGGGTTCGTCCAGGTCGTCGTCGAGCGCCCGTTCGTAGGCGATGTCGACCACGCCCTGGAACAGCTCCCGATACGCACGGGTCTCGGTGACCGCGACGGCCGACTCGACGATCGCCTCACGCCTGGGCTCGAGGGCCGGCGCCTGCTCCACGATGGCGTCGGCGGTGCGCTCGGCCACCACCCGCTGGAACAGCTGGTCCGCCAGCAATCGACGCCCCACGTCGTCGGCGCGTCCGGCGGCGAAGAGGCCCGCGTTCACCCCGTAGAGATAGGCACCACCGACGATCCCGGCGGCGGCCAGCACGGTGCCCAGCCAGGCCAGGACCTTCATGGCGCTTCGCACGTCGGCATCCTACGGCTGCGGAACGTGCCGACTACGGACCGGCGGGGTCGTCCGCGATCGGGCTCGGCGATGGAGGGACGAGGAACCGGTCGGGATCCGGACCCAGCACGACCGCCCCTGGATGCCGAGAAGCCCGGTCCCCATGCGGGGCCGGGCTTCGGCCTTGAGTGGTGGCGCCTCACAGGACGCCGCCGGGATGCGGGTGGTCGACCTACTCGGTCGAACCCGCAAGTTCCACGGGAGGCACGTCGGGCGGGAGCATGCCGTCCGTGTGCTCGAAGACGATCTCGCCGTCCACGGCGTCGACGAAGATGGTCTCGCCGGCCCGGAACTCCTTGTAGAGGAGCTTCTCGGAGAGCGGGTCTTCGACCAGACGCTGGATGGTGCGGCGCAGCGGCCGGGCCCCGAGTGACTGGTCGTAGCCCTGGGTGGCCAGCAGGACCTTGGCCGCCTCGGTGAGCTCGATCTCGACGTCCTTGGCCTTCAGCTGGTCGCGCACCCGGCGCATCATCAGGTCGACGATGTTCTTGACGTCGTCCTGGGTCAGCGAGCGGAAGACGATGACCTCGTCGATGCGGTTGATGAACTCGGGACGGAAGGACTTCTTCAGTTCCTCCGTGACCCGGTCGCGCATCTTCTCGTAGGTGACCTCTTCGTTGGCACTGGCCGCGAACCCGATGCCGGGACCCTTCTGGATGTCACGCGTGCCCAGGTTCGAGGTCATGATGATGATCGTGTTCTTGAAGTCCACCTTGTGACCCTGTGAGTCCGTGAGGTGACCGTCCTCCAGGATCTGGAGCAGCGTGTTGAACACGTCGGGGTGAGCCTTCTCGATCTCGTCGAACAGGACCACGCTGAACGGCTTGCGGCGCACGGCCTCGGTGAGCTGGCCACCCTCTTCGTACCCGACGTAGCCGGGAGGAGAGCCGATGAGGCGGCTGACCGTGTGCTTCTCCATGTACTCGGACATGTCGAGCTGGATCAGCGAGTCTTCGTCGCCGAACAGGAACTCGGCGAGCGCCTTGGACAGCTCGGTCTTGCCGACGCCCGAGGGCCCCAGGAAGATGAACGAGCCGGCGGGGCGACGGGGGTCCTTCAGCCCGGACCGCGTGCGGCGCATGGCGCGGGACACCGCCGAGATCGCCTCGTTCTGGGTGACGATGCGCTTGTGGAGCTCGTCTTCCATGCGGAGCAGCTTCTCGGTCTCTTCTTCCGTGAGCTTGAAGACGGGGATGCCGGTCCAGATGGACAGGACCTCGGCGATCTCCTCTTCGTCGACCTCGGACAGGATGTCCATCTCGCCGGACTTCCACTCTTCCTCGCGACGGGAGCGCTCTTCCTGCAACTGACGCTCCTTGTCGCGCAAGGATGCGGCCTTCTCGAAGTCCTGGCCGTCGATCGCGGATTCCTTCTCGAGGCGCACCTCGGCGATCTTCTCGTCGACCTCGCGAACGTTGGGCGGCGCGGTCATGCGACGGATGCGCATGCGCGAGCCGGCCTCGTCGATGAGGTCGATCGCCTTGTCGGGCAGGAACCGGTCGCTGATGTAGCGGTCGGCGAGGTTGGCGGCGGCGACCAACGCGTCGTCGGTGAAGTTGACGCGGTGGTGGGCCTCGTAGCGGTCGCGCAGGCCCTTGAGGATCTCGATCGTGTGGGCGACGGACGGCTCCTGCACCTCGATGGGCTGGAACCGGCGTTCGAGCGCCGCGTCCTTCTCGAGGTGCTTGCGGTACTCGTCGCGTGTGGTGGCGCCGATGGTCTGCAGCTCACCGCGAGCGAGCATGGGCTTGAGGATGCTGGCGGCGTCGATGGCGCCTTCGGCGGCCCCGGCGCCGACGAGCGTGTGCAGCTCGTCGATGAACAGCACGATGTCGCCGCGGGTCTTGATCTCCTTCAGCACCTTCTTGAGGCGCTCCTCGAAGTCACCGCGGTAGCGGGAACCGGCGACGAGGGCGCCGAGGTCGAGCGTGTAGATCTGCTTGCCCTTCAGCGTCTCCGGGACCTCGCCCCTGACGATGTCCTGGGACAACCCTTCGACGACGGCGGTCTTGCCGACGCCCGGCTCACCGATCAGCACCGGGTTGTTCTTGGTGCGCCGGGACAGGACCTGCATGACCCGCTCGATCTCTTTCTCGCGACCGATGACGGGATCGAGCTTGCCGTCTCGCGCGAGCTGGGTGAGGTTGCGACCGAACTGGTCGAGCACCATGGAACCCTGGCCGCTCTGCCCCTCGCCCTGGCCACCGGGGGTGGTCTCGCCCTTGCCACCGGTGTAGCCCGACAGCAGCTGGATGACGGTCTGACGGACGCGGTTGAGGTCGGCGCCCAGCTTCTGCAGCACCTGGGCTGCGACGCCCTCGCCTTCGCGGATCAGCCCGAGCAGGATGTGCTCGGTGCCGATGTAGTTGTGACCGAGCTGCAGCGCCTCGCGCAGCGACAGCTCCAAGACCTTCTTCGCACGCGGGGTGAAGGGGATGTGGCCGGTGGGCGCAGCCTGGCCTTGGCCGATGATCTCCTCGACCTGCTGGCGGACGGCTTCGAGCGAGATGTTCAGCGATTCGAGGGCCTTGGCGGCGACGCCTTCGCCCTCGTGGATGAGACCGAGCAGGATGTGCTCGGTTCCGATGTAGTTGTGGTTGAGCATCCTGGCTTCTTCTTGCGCCAGGACGACGACCCTTCTGGCTCGATCCGTGAACCGTTCGAACATGTCAGCGTCCTCCGGGCCGCGAAGCCCACATGTTCCGGCCTAGGGGATCTGCGGACCACGTCCTACCCCCGAGGCACCTGAGGCGCCGCACCCGGTGTCCGGCCGCGGCGCCCACTGGAGGGAAGTATACCCGTGGGGCCTGATAACCCTTGAACGCCCGCTCCATACTTCCCGTCCTTCCGTCACCGACCCGGTGATGCCCTCTGCAGGGTTATTCGGACGTTCACCGTCGGAGGATGAGCATTTCCCCCAAGTCTTCCGACAAGTCTGTCGGGCAGGGTCTTCGGCAACGTCGTGATCCCAGGGGATGGCGCGGCCGATCCCTAGGGGTCGAACGGCCCACCGTGCCTGGAGGGGGCCTTTCGGCCGATGTCGCCCATCCCCCATCCGGGCCATCACGATCTCCCCCGTATGACCAGTTGTGTCGGCCCGTTGAGCGATGCGAGGATGTCCGAGCTTTCCTTGCGCCGGCGGCACGATCGAGGGGATCCGCGTGCAACACGCCTCCGAACTGTACGAAGGAGACATGAGCTTGCGAGTCCTCGTCGTGGACGATCATCCGGCCTTCCGCAAGGCCCTCACGTCGGCGCTCCGCATGGTGGCCGACATCGAGGTCGCGGGCGAGGCCGGGGGCGGGATCGCTGCCTGCGAAGAGGCCGAGACGCTCGAGCCCGACATCGTGCTGATGGACCTGTCCATGCCCGACCTGTCCGGCATCGACGCCATGAAGAAGATCCACGAGTCCCGGCCCGGCTTGCCCGTGGTGATCCTGACGGCGCACGCCGACGAAGGCGTCGAGCGCGAGGCGCGTGAGGCCGGCGCCAGTGGATTCCTCGCCAAGGGCACGGGCCTGCAGGACCTCGTGATCACGCTGCACGAGGCCGTGGGCGAGGACGAACCCGTCCTGTAGCCGGCGTCTCGGTCCGCGTACCCGTTATTCCTCGGGTCGCTGGCTGGGGAACATGATCAGGTCGCGCAGGCTCGGTGCGTCGGTCAGCAGCATCAGCGTCCGATCGATCCCCATGCCGAGGCCACCTGCCGGGGGCATGCCATGCTCCAATGCCCTCAGGAACTCCTCGTCGAGCGGATGCGCTTCGTCGTCGCCGGCCGCCTTCGCGGCGGCCTGCAGCTCGAACTTCTCGCGTTGTTCGATCGGGTCGGTGAGCTCGCTGAACGCGGTCACCAGTTCGAGACCGCCGACGACGAGGTCGAAGTGCTCGGTGAGGCCGGGGTCGTCGCGGTGCGGACGCGCCAGCGGTGAGACCTCGCGCGGGAAATCGCAGACGAACGTGGGCTGCTCGATCGTGTCTTCCACCAGCTTCTCGAACAGCTCCTGCACGATCTTGCCCGGACCCCATCCGTCCTCGAGATGGACCTCGTGGCGGCGGGCGATGTCGGCGAGGTCGGGACGATCGAGCGTGATCTCCTCACCGGTGGCCTCGCTCACCGACCCCAGGATCGTGATGCGCCGGAACGCCGGTTCGAGGTCGATCGTGAGATCCCGGTAGCCGATCCGCAGGTCGTCCTCGGGGCGCCCCATGATCGGGTTCACGGCGCGGGCGCTCTCGCGGAGCAGGGTCTCGGAGAGCTCCATCATCGAGCGGTAATCGCCGTAGGCCAGGTAGGCCTCGAGCATCGTGAACTCCGGGTTGTGGTCGCGGTCGATGCCTTCGTTGCGGAAGTTCCGACCCAGTTCGTAGACGCGTTCGACGCCGCCCACCAGCATCCGCTTGAGGTAGAGCTCGAGCGAGATGCGCAGTTTCATCTCCTGGTCGAGCGCGTGATGGAAGGTGGTGAACGGCCGGGCGTTCGCGCCGCCCGCCACGAGCTGCAGCATCGGGCCTTCGAACTCGACGAACCCACGTTCGTCCAACACGCGGCGCATCGTCTGCAAGACGGCGGCACGCGCCAGGAAGTAGCGGCGCGGCACGCCGTCGGTGGCCAGGTGCAGGTACCGGCGACGCTGCTGCAGGTCGGGGTCCTTCAGGCCGTGCCATTTCTCGGGGAGCGGACGCAGGCTCTTCGTGAGCATCGCCCATCGCTCCACGAAGATCGACAGCTCGCCCTTCTTCGTCATCCCCACCGGGCCGCTGGCGGCGACGATGTCGCCGAGGTCGGCCTCGTCGAGCAGGGCGAACGCCGCCGGGTCCATGGCCTTGGCGTTGCAGAAGAGTTGGATGTCACCGGTACGGTCGCGGACCACCAGGAACTTCAGTTTGCCCATGTCGCGCCGTTGCACGATGCGTCCGGCGACCGTCCGCATGCCATCGCCCGTGGTGCCGGGCGCGAGGTCGCCGAACTCGCGGTGGATGCCGACGATGGCGTCGGGTTCAGCGATCCCGAGCGCGGTCTCCAGCGTGAGGGCGAACGGGTCCATGCCGGCGTCGGTGAGACGGGCCAGGCTCTCGCGGCGCGCAGCGAGGATCTCCGCTTCCCGTGAGGACCCCTGCTCGTCTCGGTCGTCGGCGGTGGGTTCGTCCTCCTCGATGGGTCCGGTGGCCTCGTCGTCGTGCTCACTCATCGGCGGTCACCACGTTCTTCTCGAAGACCAGCCGAAGGCCTTCGAGGGTGAGCGAGGGTTCGTGATGATCGATCGTGGTGCAGTGCGGGATCACCGTGCTCGCCAGTCCGCCGGTAGCGATCGTCGTGGCGCCCGGCAGCTCGGCGCGGATCCGCGTCACGATCGCGTCCACCTCGCCGGCGGTGCCGAAGATCAGCCCCGATTGGATCGCCTCGACTGTGCTCTTGCCGACCACGCTGGGCGGCGCCGTCAGTTCGACCCGCGTGAGCCGGGCGGTGCGGGAGAACAAGCTCGCCGCGCTCGCCTGCATCC
>Ga0190274_10000837_pt1 | contig 17832 bp, 17 predicted proteins | sample Popmic531T_FD_133002 | JGI IMG/M metagenome (GOLD analysis project Ga0190274, IMG submission 133002) | Populus adjacent soil microbial communities from riparian zone of Yellowstone River, Montana, USA - 531 T | ecosystem: Environmental > Terrestrial > Soil > Riparian zone | place: USA: Montana... | reverse complement strand
GTAGGCGGCGCCGGTCACCGTCTCGTCGGGCGAGGGCTCCCTGGTGGCGCAGCGTACACAGGACCTCGCCCCCGATGCTCGGCGCGGGCGTCGGAGCGGCATTCCGTTGACACACCTGTTGACACACCGGTGTAATGATGTAATCTTCATTGCATGAAGAACTCACGAGGACACCGACACGACCACGCATCGCTCGACGAGATCCAGGGATGGTTCGCCGGCAGACTCCCCGACGGGCTCTACGTCGGTGCGGTCGACGTGAGCACCGATCGGGACGAGATCCTCGTCATCGGTACGATCGCCGAGCCCGACCTCGCGGCCGACGCGTCGTCCGAAGCCAGGGCCGCCGCGATCGCGTCGCGCATCGCCGGTTTCCGCGAGGACACCCGCGGCAAGCGCATGCAGATCGCCGACGAGGCGCAGCATCGGTTCGCCAAGGCCGTGAGCTGGGGGGCCCGCTGCGCCGACCAGCAGGTGCTGTTCACCACCTTGAGCGTGCCGGCGATGACCCGGCTTCGGATGCCCGAACGCAAGGTCCTCGACACGTTGGTCGAAGCCGGCGTTGCCCGCAGCCGCAGCCACGCGCTGGCCTGGTGCGTCCGGCTGGTCGCCGAGCGTCAGGACGACTGGCTCCGTGACCTGCAGGAAGCCCTCACGAAGGTGGAGGAAGTGCGGGCCGAGGGGCCGCGCGACTAGCGCGCGCCGCTAGGCACGATCGCGGTCGGCTCGGCGGAGCGAGACGACCATGTTCACGGCTCTCGTGACGACCACCTGCTCCCCGGGCCGAAGATCGGCCGGGACACTTTCGGCTCCGAGGCGAGCGGTCTCCACGGTTCGGTCTCGGAAGGCAACGGTGACGTCGACGTAGCCCACTCCGTGCACGTCGAAGGGCTTCACTTCGACTATGAGCGCATCCACCTCTCCGAGCACCGGCCGAGCCTACCTCAGGGGGCGTAGGGAGGCTCCCCCTGCGCAGCTGCAGGACCTGCTGCTAGGGTCCGGGCGATGCGGCCCCACCGCGCCCGGCTCAAGGACTCACGCCGGATTGCCGATTCTCCCTGCATGCATCGAGGGGGAACTCGGCTTCGCCGTCGCGTGAACACGCTCGCCATCATGGCGACGCTGGGGGTCTCCCTGCTCTCCGGCCTGCTCGCCCTCGTCCCTACGGCGAACGCGGTAGGGACCACACCCACCCACGTCGATCCCACCGTCGGTGAGGCAGGAACGGGGCTCCCACCGCTGCCGGTGGTGGCGCCGAAGGGCACCTCGGCCAAGGCCATCGCCCTCCGCTGGAGCGACGTCGGGCCGCGCGACGCGTGGGCCAGGCCGGCGATCAACTTCGTGGGCAAGGACCACGACTGGATGCGGGACTTCGCCGCCAACGGCGATGGCTCCTACCCCTTCCGGCCGCGGATGCTGGAAACCCGCAAGTACTTCGCTCGGGCCGTGGTGAAGGCGTTCGCGCCGGGCGCCGGCGTCGATTCCTCGATCACGTTCCCCGACCTGGACCCGACCCAGTCGTTCTACAAGTGGGCGAACATCGCGGTGCAGAAGGGGTGGATGCGTCCGGTCAGCGACGGGCGCTTCCTGCCGGACACACCGGTGACCATGGTCACCGTCCACCGATCGATCGTCTTGGCGCTGGGGATGCGGTCGACGGCGAACCAGATCAACCACCTCCGAACCCGGGACGGCGTCGCGTTCGCCACCCCGATGAACGTGGGCACGACGAACCTGGGCAATCGCCTCAACCTTCGATACCCCAGTGCGGAAGCCGATCACGACGTGACACCACAGTCACCGATGTCGCGGGCCCAGGTCGCCTATTCGATCTACAAGGCCAAGACGACCGCTCCCGGCAACGTCCCCTGGATCCGCGATCAATACGAGGGGATCGTCCTGCCGAACATGGGCCCCACCCGCCGGGCCATCGTCGAGTGGGGCCTGAAGTACGTGGGCTATCCCTACGTCTGGGCCGGTGAATGGGGCTTCGACTCGCCTGAGCCTTCCGCGCTCGGCGGGCAACCGATCGCCGGGTTCGACTGCTCGGGCCTGATGTGGTGGCTGATGCGTGAGGACGACGGCGGATACTGGGAGATCTCGCCGCCCCGCCCCCACCGGGGGTGGCCGCTGCCACAGCGCGGTTCCGCGGACATGGCCAGGTTCGGCAACCTGAAATGGGACGCCCTGCTTCCCGGAGACCTCGCGTTCTACGACGGCAGCGGCGACGGCACCGTGGACCATGTGGATCTGTACATCGGGAACGGCTACGCGCTCGACTCCTCCACCAGCGTGGGCGGCGTCACGCTGATGTACGTCGGGCCCAACAGCTGGTACCGCGACCACTTCGTCCACGGGCGACGACTGCTCCCGACGAAGTAGCGCCTCAGCTCGGTTCCTCGGTCGCTGCCCGCAGGATCGCCTGTTCCTCATCCGTGAGTGGACGGCTCCGCTCGCCGGCAGGATCCCTGGGCACGATCACCGCCTGGGACTCGGCGGCCACGGTGCCGTCGAGCTTCGTGATCCGCTCCCAGGTCCGCACGCTCGAGGTCCCGTGCCCGGCGACCCCGCATCGCACCAGGACCTGGCCATCGGCCTGCGTGAGCTGGTTCCGGTAGTCGATCGCGACCCGGGCCAGCACGAAGTCCCAAGCCTCCTCGGTACCGAACAGGGACTCCACCAGCCGGTCGCGGCACTCTTCGAGGTAGGTCAGGTAGACCGCGTTGTTGACGTGGCCGTAGTTGTCGACGTCGCGCCAGCGGATCGTGATCGTCACCTCGTGCACGGCGCGTATCCTCCCACGCCGCCGGCCCCCGACTGGCCCGGACATGGGAAAAGGCCCCGGACGGGGGGTCCGGGGCCTTCTCGTCGGAGAGAGGGGCTCCACGGGTAGTTCGGTTCGATCCCGGAGGTGGTTCGCGCCGGGATGTTGCGGTTGTGTTGCAGATCGCCGACCGGACCCGTCTCACCGCCCGCTGGGAGGCTGGTGTTCACCGAGCCGTCGGTCCATCTCCTGGTCGGCGCGCTCCGAGCTCGGCCGCGACCCGGTGACGGCGGCCAGGAAGTCATCGCGTTCGAGCGCGAGGAGGCGGAGGTCCGAGTTGGCCGTGATCGTGGCCGTGCGAGGCACGTTGCGGAGCAGCGCGATCTCTCCGAAGTAGCCGCCGGGTCCCAGCGTCGCGATCGGCACGCCGCCGGCAACCACGCTCACCGTCCCCTCCTCGATCATGTAGAAGCGATCGCCGGGATCGCCCTCGCGGATGACGACCGATCCCGCCGGCGCCGTGACGGGTACGAGGTTCCATGACAAGCGCTCGAGCACCGGCTGCGAGAGCGGCTGGAAGAACGGGATGCGCAGCAGCACCGCGAGCTCCGGCCCGGGCACCACGCCGCCCTCCTCGATGCGCCGCAGCCGTCCCCACGAGATCGCACCGAGCAGGGGCAGGAATGCGCCGGCGGCGACGAAGGCCCCGCGGGCCCCGAAGAGCGCCACCAACACCGGCGCCGCGATCGAGCCGAGGGCCAACCCGGCCATCAGCAGTCCTTCCTGCACCCCGAAGATCCGCGCGAGCACCTCGTCACGAACGGTCCGCTGCAGGAGCGTGCGTCCGGCCACGTCGAAGAACGCCTTGCCGGCGCCGCTCAGCGCCAGCATCACCAACGCGAACGGAGGCGCCTGCGCGAAGGCCACCAGCGCGAGCGGGATCCCAGTGACGATGATCCCGGCGCCGAGCGCCGGGCTCATCCGCCGGCGCCCGACCAGGACGGCGGTCGCGGTGGCGCCCACCACCCCGCCGACCCCCACGGCCGAGGCCAGGATCCCGATCCCGGACTCGCCCATGTCCAACACGTCGATCGCGGTCACCGTGTAGAGCACATCGAGGGCGCCGATCACCACGAACTGGGCACCCACGAGCAGGCTCAGCATCAGGGCGCCGGGCTCACGGCGGAGCTGGGCGAACCCCTCTCGGGCGTCGGCGATCAACCGCTCGGGATCGTCCTCGCGTTCGGCCCCGTCGACCTCCCGCAACGGCAGGTGCACCGTGACGAGCGCGCTGATCACCGAGGCGGCGCTCATCGCCGCGAAGACGAGCCATGGACCATCGATCCCGATCAACACCCCGTTGAGCACCGGCCCGACGAAGATCGCGAGTCCCTCAAGGGTGCTGGAGGCGGCGTTGGAGGCCGTCAGCTCTTCGGGCGTTTCCGCCAGCTCCGGCAGGATCGCGTTGTGGACGGGCCTGGTCAGGGTGATCGAACAGCTCGTGGCGATCGCCCCGAAGAAGACCACCCATGGCGGGGCGTTCGACCACAACGCGATCGCCGTGGCCCCCATGACCGTCGACTGGGTGGCGTAGCCGAGCGCGAGCGCGTGATCCCGACGGAGCCGGTCCCCCACGACCGATCCCAACGGAGCGACCAGCGCGGCGGGGATCAGCTGGAGGAGCGCGACGACGCCGGCGGTCGTCGTGCCGCCGATCGTGAAGGCGTACACGAGCACCGCGAGCCAGACCGCCCATTCGGCGGCGTTGAAGATGAAGAACGCGAGCAGCACACGGCGCAACGCTCCGCGCCGGAGCACCGCGGCGAACACGCGAGCGGTATCCCTGCCGGCCAGCGAGACCTCCTCGGATGCACTGGGGCCCGCTCATCCTGGGGTGCCGCTTGTGAACGGTCAAAACGAAGAACGGGGGCCCGAGGGCCCCCGTTCTCACGGTGGTGCGATGGTGCCGACGAGCTAGAAGTCCATGCCACCGTCGGGCATGCCGCCGCCGGGCATGCCGGCAGGGGCCTTCTCGGGCTTCTCGGCGACGACGGCTTCGGTCGTCAGGAACAGCGCGGCGATCGACGCGGCGTTCTGCAGCGCCGAGCGCGTCACCTTGGTCGGGTCGATCACGCCGAACTTCAGCATGTCGCCGTACTCGCCGTTGGCGGCGTTGAGCCCGAACCCGGGATCCAGCGCACGCACCTTCTCGACGATGACGCCACCCTCGAGGCCGGCGTTCACGGCGATCTGCTTGATCGGCTCCTCGAGCGCACGGCGCACGATGTTGGAACCCGTGAGCTCGTCTCCTTCGAGGTCGACCTTGTCGAGCGCTGCCTGCGCGTTCAGCAGGGCCACGCCACCGCCGGGCACGATGCCCTCTTCGACGGCCGCCTTGGTGGACTGCACGGCGTCCTCGATGCGGTGCTTCTTCTCCTTGAGCTCGACCTCGGTGGCCGCGCCGACCTTGATGACCGCCACGCCGCCGGAGAGCTTGGCCAGCCGCTCCTGCAGCTTCTCGCGGTCGTAGTCGGAGTCGGTGTTCTCGATCTCGCTCTTGATCTGGTTGATGCGGCCCTGGACGTCCTCGTCCTTGCCCGCGCCTTCCACGATCGTGGTCTCGTCCTTCGTCACGATCACCTTGCGGGCGGTGCCCAGCAGGTCGATCGTGGCGCTCTCGAGCTTGAGGCCGACCTCCTCGGAGATCACCGTGGCGCCGGTCAGGATCGCGATGTCCTGCAACATGGCCTTGCGGCGATCACCGAACCCGGGAGCCTTCACCGCGGCGCTGCGGAACGTGCCACGGATCTTGTTGACGACCAGGGTGGCCAACGCCTCGCCCTCGACGTCCTCGCACAGGATCAGGACGGGCTTGCCGGCCTGCATGACCTTCTCGAGCACCGGCAGCAGGTCCTTCACGGCCGAGACCTTCGAGTTGGCGATCAGGATGTACGGGTCCTCGAGCACGGCTTCCATGCGCTCGGGGTCGGTGACGAAGTAGGGCGAGATGTAGCCCTTGTCGAACCGCATGCCCTCGACGAAGTCGAGCTCCATGCCGAACGTGTTCGACTCCTCGACGGTGATGACCCCGTCCTTGCCGACCTTGTCCACGGCCTCGGCGATCGTCTCGCCGATCTGGGAGTCGGCAGCGGAGATCGCGCCGACGTTGGCGATCTGGGCCTTGTCGTCGACCTCCTTGGACTGGTTCTTGATGGCCTCCACGGCGAGCTCGGTGGCGCGTTCGATGCCGCGCTTGAGGCTCATCGGGTTGGCGCCGGCCGCGACGTTGCGCAGACCTTCCTTCACGATCGCCTGGGCGAGCACGGTGGCCGTCGTCGTGCCGTCGCCGGCGACGTCGTCGGTCTTCTTGGCGACCTCCTTGACCAGCTCGGCGCCGATCTTCTCGGAGGGGTCGTCGAGCTCGATCTCCTTGGCGATCGAGACGCCGTCGTTCGTGATCGTGGGGGCGCCCCACTTCTTCTCGAGAACCACGTTGCGGCCCTTGGGGCCGAGCGTGATCTTGACGGCGTTGGCGAGCTGGTCCATGCCCCGCTCGAGCGAACGCCGCGCTTCCTCGTCGAAGGTGATGATCTTCGCAGCCATCCCTTCTCCTTTCCTTCGCGTTGGTGGCTTGTTCAGCCCTGGTCAGTCTTGGTCTCCGACTGCTAGCACTCGATGCTACCGAGTGCTAACGATTGTAACGGGAAAGGGCGCGGGTGTGACAAGCCCTCTTCGGGCGCGATCACGACTTCAGCGCCATCACGATGCTGGCGAGCGGGCCTACCACCCCGAGCAGGATCGCGAGCCCGAGGAAGTCCGTGAACACCAACAGCAACACGACGACCGCCGCCCAGAGCGCCAGGATCCCCATCACCCAGGCGAACGAGGGCTGCAGAACGATCCCGTCCTGCCAGCGGCGATAGGAACGGAGGGCGAAGACGCCGGGGACGATCAGCGCCAAGAACCCGGCAACGACGCCCAGGAGGGCGAGGAGCCTGGGCGCGCCATCACGGCGATAGCGCCAGTCATCGTCGGGCGGTGGCGACTCATGGAGATCGTCGGCCATCGGCTGGGCGCGCCGACGTATGGCCCGACCCCGAGGGCCGACGATCGGAGGAGGTACCCCGCCGCCACCCGACATCGTTCGATGGTGACCGCTGGATCGCCGAACGGCAAGGCATCGGCGTCATCCCGGCGATAGGCTCGCGACTGTCCGCATCGAGGAGGAACGCGAGATGTCGCTCGAGCCCGCCTGGGAACGACGGTTCACCGCCACCAGCGTCGGCTTCCCCGCGTGGTCCGATGCCGATCCCGACCACCTGGCGCTGATCACGACCCGAAGTGGCGCGTCGCAGGTGTGGACGTGCGACCTCGGCGACGGGTCGTGGCGGCAGGTCACCGACGACCCGGTGGGGATCGAGCACGTGATGGTCGCCCCCGACGGGCGACTGGTGTGGTGGCTCGATGCGACCGGCAACGAACGCGGTCACTGGGTGAGCGCTCCCTTCGACGGCGGCGAACCGAGACCGCTGGTGCGTGGTGTTCCCGACGCCTGGTCCATGGGCATCTCGATGGTGGGTGACCGCGTCGCGGTGGGATGCGCGACCGACGACGACTACCGGGTGTACATCGCGGACGGCGACCAGGAAGCGCGGCTGGTCTACCGGCACGAGCACCCAGCCGGCGTCGGTGCTGAATGGCCCGAAGGGGTCGGAGGTCTCTCGCATGACGGGACCCTGCTCTGCATCCGGCACGGAGAGGACGGCGACATCCTGCGTTCGGCGCTCCGCGTCCTCGACGCCGAGAACGGGCAGCCGGTCGGCGACCTGGTCGATCAGGCCCGACGGCTGGAGGCGGTGGCGTGGTCACCGCGCGGCCACCTGCTCGCGTTCGTCAGCGAGATGGGGCCGTTCGAACGGCCCGGGCTCTGGGACCTGGATTCCGGGGAGCGCCGCGATCTGACGCTGCCCACGCTGCCGGGGGCCGCCTGGCCGATGGCCTGGTATGCCGACGCGTCGGCGCTCTTGGTGCGTCACGAACACGAGGGGCGGTCACAGCTGGTCCGCGTGAGCGTCGACGACGAGACCACCGACGTGATCGCAGATCCCGGCGGCGAGATCGACGACGGCGCGATCCGGCCGGACGGACAGGTGTGGTTCGAAACGAGCAGCGGGATCGACCCACCCAGGATCGTCGACCTCGGGGGCCTGCCCGTCCTCACGATCGAGGACGAACCGCCACCGCCCGGGACGGCGATGCGCGGGTTCTGGTTCGACAATCCGCACGGCGAACCCATCCATGCGTTCCTGGCGACGCCCGAGGGCGATGGTCCCTTCCCCACGGTGATGTCGGTACACGGCGGCCCGGAGTGGCACGAGGGAGACCGTTTCGACGCCGAGGTCCTGGCCTTCGTGGACGCGGGCTACGCGGTGGCGTTGGTCAACTACCGGGGTTCCACCGGCTACGGCGTCGGCTTCCGTGAAGCCCTGATCGGCAACCCGTGCCTGCCGGAGTCCGAGGACGTCAACGCCTGCCTGGATCGGTTGATCGCCGACAGCGTCGCCGATCCCGAACGCGTCTACTGGAGCGGCTGGTCCTGGGGCGGCTGCCTGGCGTGCCTCAACGCCGGGTTGCACCCGGATCGGTGGCGCGCGATGTTCGCCGGGATCCCGGCGGGGGACTTCGTGGCGGCCCATTGGGCGAGCGCCCCGGCGCTCCAGGCGTGGGATGACGCCGTCTACGGCGGGAGCCCCGTCGATGTGCCGGAGATGTACCGGGAACGCGACCCCATGACGTACGCCGCCCGCGTCCGTGCGCCGGTCTTGATCATCGCGGGCGAGAACGACTCGCGATGCCCCGTGGAGGGGATCACGCCGTGGGTCGAGGCGGTGCGAGCCAACGGCGTCGAGGTCCGGGTCCACTGGTATCCCACCTGCCATCACCCCAACTCCACCGATGATCATGTGCGGCACATGCGGATGATCCTGGACTTCTTCGCCGAGCACGGCGGCCCGCCGACGCCGGCGGTCTGAGCGTCAGTCCGGTGCCCACCGCCAGCTGCTCATGACCTTGTCGACGCGCACCTCGATGATGACCGAGCTGCCCTCCTCGATCGGAGCCCGCTCCTCGTACTGCGGATACTTCTCGTAGAGCAGCGTGCGGTCGCGTTCGAACTCGAAGCCGCCGTCGAGGATGTAGGCCTCGCCCTCGGCGATCACCTGCACCAGCTGTGACCAGTCCTCGTGGTACTCGTCGTAGCAGATCGCGACGTTGGCGTTGCCCTCGATGTTGCGAACCTTCTGGGTGTCGCGTTCGGTGGCGAACACCAGGCGGTCCAGGTCGAGCACCGTCGAGATCGGCACCACGTGCGGACGCCCATCGGGTCGCAGCGTGGCGAGCGCACAGTCTCGCTGCACCGCAACGAACTCAGCTTCCTGCGGCAGGAAGATCTTCTCGTCGATCGTCATCGATGGCTCACTCTTCTCCTGCGCCGGCGGCGGCTTGTTCCCGGATCGACTCGACGATCTCGGCGTTCGCGAGCGTCGTGACGTCGCCCAGCTGGTCGCCACGAGCGACGTCACGCAGGAGCCGGCGCATGATCTTGCCCGAGCGGGTCTTCGGCAGGTCGGGCGTGAAGATGATCACGTCGGGCTTGGCGATCGGGCCGATCACCTTCGCCACGTGCTCGCGGAGCTCGTTGAGCATCGCTTCATCACCGTCATAGCCCGACTTCAAGGTGACGAAGGCCACGATCCCTTCTCCCTTGACCTCGTGCGGACGCGAGACCACCGCTGCCTCGGCCACCTTCTCGTCGTCGACGAGCGCCGATTCGATCTCGAAGGTCGACAGACGGTGACCGGCGACGTTCATCACGTCGTCGATCCTCCCCAGCAGCCAGTAGAACCCTTCGGCGTCCAGGCGGGCGCCGTCGCCGGCCACGTAGACGTCGTGGCCGTAGCGACCGAAGTAGGTCTCGACGTAGCGATCGGGATCACCCCAGATCGTGCGGGCGATCGCGGGCCACGGGTGACGCAGCACCAGGTAGCCACCGCCGCCCAGGCCGACGCTCACGCCCCGTTCGTCGACGACGTCGGCAGCGATCCCCGGGAACGGGAACGTCGCCGACCCAGGCTTCAGCAGCGTGAGGCCCGGCATCGGCGAGATGAGGATCGCGCCGGTTTCCGTCTGCCACCAGGTGTCGACGATGGGACACCGTTCCCCGCCGATCACCTTCCAGTACCAGACCCACGCCTCCGGGTTGATCGGCTCGCCCACCGAACCCAGCAGCCGGAGCGAGGTGAGGTCGTGCTTGTCGGCGTGCTCGGTCCCCCATCGCATGAACGCACGCACCGCGGTGGGCGCCGTGTACAGGATCGTGACCCCGTACCGCTCGATGATGTCCCACCATCGGTCCTTGTCGGGCCAGTCGGGCGCGCCCTCGTACATCACGCCGGTGGTGTGGTTCGCGAGCGGTCCATAGACGATGTAGCTGTGCCCGGTCACCCACCCGCAGTCGGCCGCACACCAGTACACGTCGTCTTCGTGGATGTCGAAGATCATCCGGTGGGTGGCGGCCACCTGTGTCATGTAGCCGCCGGTGGTGTGGGCGATGCCCTTGGGCTTGCCGGTGGTGCCGCTCGTGTACAGCAGGTAGAGCAGATCCTCGGCGTCCATGGGTTCGGGTTCACACTCGGGCGGCTGATCGGCCACCAACTCGTGGTACCAGATGTCTCGGCCCGCCTGGAACGCGTGCTCGTTCTCGCACCGACGCACGGTGACCACGTGTTCGATCGAGGGACACTGCGCCACGGCTGCATCGGCGTTGTCCTTCAGCGGGACGACGGTGCCGCGTCGCCACGCACCATCGGCCGTGATCAGCACCTTGGCCTCGGCGTCGTTGATGCGGTCGCGCAGCGCCTCGGCGCTGAAGCCTCCGAAGACCACGGAGTGCGCGGCCCCGATCCGCGCACAGGCCAGCATCGCGATGGGGAGCTCGGGCACCATGCCCAGGTAGATGTTGACCCGGTCCCCCTTGGCAACCCCGAGCGACTTCAACCCGTTGGCGAGCCGGCACACGTCCTCGTAGAGGTCGGCGTAGGTGATCGTGCGGGTATCCCCGGGTTCGCCCTCCCAGTGGTAGGCGACCTTGTCGCCACCACCGGCCTCCACGTGACGGTCCAGGCAGTTGTAGGAGGCGTTGAGCGTGCCCCCCGAGAACCACCGCACCCACGGCGGCTCCCATTCCATGACCGAATCCCAGTGGGAGAACCATGTGAGTCGCTCGGCCTGCTCGGCCCAGAAGGCTTCGTAGTCGGCGTTGGCGCGATCGTAGATCTCCGGGTCGTTGACGATGGCACGCTCGACGAAGTCGGCCGGAGGGGGGAAGACCCGCTCCTCGGAAAGTAGGGCCTCGATGTTCTGTTCGATGTCGCTCATCGATCCTCCCGGGTCGGCACGAACCTGGCGAGGGGCATCGTACGCAGGATGGGCCGAACACGCCGTCGAACCGGGGGGGTGCCCAGGCCTGGATCAACCTTGGCGACCTGCGCCGATGTGCTTGCACAGCGTGGTTCTGAGGGCCAGCATCGTGCGTGAGGCCGCCCCAGGGGCGGCCTTGAGGAAAGGAGGGCCCATGGCCGACGAGGGCTACTGCATGAAGTGTCGCGAGAAGCGGCAGTTCGAAGGCCAGGTCGTGACGTTGAAGAACGGGCGTCCCGCGGCACAGGGAACCTGTCCTGTGTGCGGCACGAAGCTCACGAAGATCCTGGGCATGGACGCCGCGAAGGCTCGCGGTTGGTCGCCGGCCTAGGCTCGTCCCGTCAATTCAGACGCGACAACAACTGCTCGGGTGCGATCACGGTCGGACCCGGTGTGACACCCCGGTGGCGGGCCGCGAGGTCCGCCACCGTCGTTTGCGCGAACACGTCCTGCACCGCGCGGGCCACATCAGCCCAGAACCCTTGCAGCCCACAGCGTGAATCCTGGAAGCACGTGTGGTCGCTGGGCTCGAGGCAGAACATGGGGAAGATCTGCCCCTCGATCGCGTCGGCGATCTCGGCCATCGTGATCTCCTCCGGAGCGCGAGACAGACGGCATCCCCCGCCGGCCCCTCGGAAGCTCTCCACCAGCCCTGCCTTCGAGAGCGCCCCGAGCTGCTGCTCGAGAAACCGGAGCGGGATCTGCTGACGCTCGGCGATCTCGCGGGCCGGCACCAGGCCTTCCTCGTCCCGCCGCTGGGCGAGCTCGATCATGGCGCGCATGGCGTATTCCAACTTCTGAGAGACCTTGAGCACGGAGAACCTCCTGTCCGGCCAGCGTAGGAGGGGGTTCCGGGCACGTCAACGCCTTGCACGGCCGTTGAACCATGATCAACTCCTGCATTTGGGGTATCAACGCGCCCATCTCAGGACCGATATCACCTGTAGGGGATCCACCCGTCCCCCGATAGGAGGACAAGGACCGCCATGGTCCGAGTACTGGTCATCGACGACGAGCCCGATGTGTTGCTGCTGTGCCGGGTCAACCTTGGGCATGCCGGGTTCGAGGTGTTGGAAGCGCAGGACGGAGAGCATGGCATCGCCGATGCCGTGGCCGAGCGCCCCGATGCCATCGTGCTCGACCTCATGCTGCCGCGGATCGACGGGTACGAGGTGCTGCGGACCCTCCGCGGGGACGAGCGGACCAGCCTGACCCCGATCCTGGTGCTGAGCGCCAAGGCGCAGCGCGAGGATCGTCGTCGATGCCTGGAGATGGGTGCCGACGAGTTCATCACCAAGCCGTTCTCACCGGAGGCGCTGGGTGAGGCGCTGCAACGGTTGACGGCGATGGATGTGGAGGCGCGAACGGCCGGTCGTACCGAAGCGCTGGGCCAGATCGAGGACTAGGCTTCGGCGCCCGGGTAGTCGGCGCCGATCACCACGACCAATTGCGTGTCCTCCGGGACCGCCGACTCGAATTCGGCTCCGAGCAGCTTGACCTCGGCACCGTCGAGGAACTCCTCCGCCATGTTCGTGGCGTTGGATTCGTTCTGCGCCGCATCGGCACCTCCACGGAAATACACGGTCGTCTTCGCGACTCCGGTGGTGGGAGCGTTCGCTGCTTCAGCGCCTGGCGTGTAGCCCTCATCCTCGAGCATCTGTTGCACCTCAGCGGCCAGGCCTGCCGTCGACGTGGCGTTCAACACCACGAAGGTGACGCCGTCGACCTCGGGTTCAGGCGTGTTCACGGCATCCGTGGGGGTGGGGGACGTCGTGGTGGACGGCGAGGGTGAAAGCGACAGCGAGGGCGACGGTGACGTTCCCCCGACGGCGGCGACATCGCCGTCGGTGTCGAAACCGTTCAACAGGACCGCCACGCCGCCGACCACCAACGCCACGAGCACGATGAGACGAGCAGGAGACAGGTTCACGCGGGCCATCCTACCCCAGCGATCCTGGCCCCAGCGGTGCTGGCCCGCCCGGCCCGGCTACGTGCGCACACCGAGCTGATCCGCGACCCTGCGCTGACGCCTGGCCTCCCGCACCCGGCGCAGGCGGCGCACCAGCATGGGGTCGTACTCGAGCGCCTCGGACGAGGAGACGATGCGGTTCAGGAGCTGGTGATAGCGCGCCGGCGAGAAGCCGAACGCTTCGCGGATCGCGCGGTGCTTGGCGATCGGGAGCATCCAGCTCTCACGCTCGAAATCCAAGATCGCGCGCGCTCGGTCGTCGAGCGGCTGGGGCGGGGGCGAGCTGCTCACCTGAGCAGCGTATCGACGCTCGACCGCGGTGCAAGCACCCCGAGCGCCCGGTTGGACGCACGATTCCAGCTGGGTCCCCGATGAGCCGACAAGTGAAGGGAACCCGCACGAAGGGTGAGACGATAGCCTCAAGGCGAAGGAAGGCGAGTCCGGTGGTCGACGCGGCAGGCGGGCCGGCACGATCGCGAGCAGACGATGACGAGCCCCGCAGCGAGGGTTTCCGTTGGGGTGCGCAGCTCAACATGCTGCACAACCTGGCCGCAACCCTGAACACCTTCGATGACGTCGGCAAGATCGGTGAGTCGATCACGGCCGAGCTGCGCACGATCATCGACTACCACAACTGCCGGGTCTACCTGCTGGAGCCCAACGGACACACCTTGACGCCGATCGCGTTCCGGGGTGAGTTGTTCGACGAGTACGGGCAGGAGACGCTCGACGAACTCGTCACCGAGATGGGCGAGGGCATGACCGGCTGGGTCGCCGAGCATCGGACGTCGTTGCTGACGCCCAACGCGCAGGAGGTGGCGTTCGCGGTCCAGATCGAGGGCACCGACGACATCACCGAGTCGATGCTGCTGGTGCCGATGCTCGTGGGCGAGCAGGTCGTGGGCGTGATCGTGCTCTCCAGCCTCGGGTACGGCAAGTTCGACGAAGAGGACCAGCGCCTGCTCGAGGTGCTGGCCGCCCACGCCGCCGTGGCCTTCGAGAACGCGAAGCTCCTGGGAGCCGAGCGTGAAGCGGCGGCGACCTCGGCCGCCCTGCTGGAACTGTCCCAGACCCTGACGGGCCGTCAGACCATCGGCGACATCCTGCAGGATGCCGTCGAATCGGTCCCATCCCTCGTGCCTGCCGCCGTCGTGGCGGCCTACGTGCGTGACATCGAGACCGGCGGGTTCCGCGTGGCGCGTGTGCACGAGATCGAACGAGGCACCCTCCGGCCTCGCTCGATGGTGGCGGACGTGCCACGGGAGGTCGCCGAGTCGTTCCTGAAGGGCCAGCGCCACCCGTTCATCATCCCCAAGGTGCTGGTCGAACAGATCCCCGAGGAACTCTGGTTGCTGGATGAGGCGAGGGAGGTCCTGATCGCCCCCCTCGACTGGGATCCCGATGGCTTCGGCGCGTTGGTCATCGTGGCGGAATCGGGACGGGACGCCTTCGACGACCGCGACCTCCGGTACGCCCGCGGCCTGTCCGACATCGCCTCCCTCGCCCTGGGGAACGCACGGCGACTCTCCGAGCTCGAGCGCTTCCACGAGTTGGTGGAGAGCCTCGATGCCGTGTTCTGGGAGGCCGACCCCACCACGATGGTGTTCACGTTCCTGGGTGGACGGTTGGACGACATCCTCGGCGCCGAGGCCGCGGGGTGGCCGAACCAGGGCGTGACCTGGGGTTCGCACATCGCCGCAGCCGATCGTGAAGCGGCGGTCCAGGCGAGTCGCGCCGCCATCGACGCCGGGCAGGACCACACGGTGGAGTACCGGGTGATCACCTCCCAGGGCAGCACCCTGTGGCTCCGCGACCTCGTGCACGTCGTGCGCGGCGCCCAGGGCCCCAAGCAACTGCGCGGGCTCATGGTGGACGTCACCGACCGCAAGCGGGCAGAGCAGGCGCTGCGCAAGAGCGAGCGCAAGTACTCCGAGGCGTTCCGGCGAGAACGGGAGGCGGCCCAACGCCTCCGCGCGCTCGATGACATGAAGAACACGTTCTTGGAGGCGGTGTCGCACGACCTGAGGACCCCGCTCACCTCGATCCTGGGGTCTGCCCTGACGCTCGAGCAGACCCGGTTCGAACTGCCCAAGGCCGAATCGCTGGACCTGGTCCGGCGCGTGGCCTCCAACGCCAGGAAGCTCGAACGCCTGCTGTCCGACCTGCTCGACCTCGATCGACTCCAGCGCGGCATCGTGTCGCCACAGCGACGCCCGACCGATCTGGCGGCCCTGGTGGCCCGCACCGTCGACGAACTCGAAGATCCCGTGGGCCACGAGATCGACGTGGATGTCGAGACGGTCACCGTGTCCGTCGACGCCGCCAAGGTCGAACGCATCATCGAGAACCTGCTGTCGAACGCGATCCGTCACACGCCGCCCGCCACCAGGATCTGGCTCAAGGCTTCGAGCCTGGACGGCGGGCTGATGCTCGTCGTCGAAGACGAGGGCCCCGGCGTTCCCGAGGACCTTCGGGAGGCGGTCTTCGAGCCGTTCCGCCAGGCGCCCGGCTCTTCGTCGGAACACTCGCCGGGGGTGGGCGTGGGCCTGTCCCTGGTTCGCCGGTTCGCCGAACTGCATGGGGGACGCGCGTGGCTCGAGGCCCGGGACGGCGGAGGCGCGTCGTTCAAGGTGTTCCTGCCTGGCGGCTAGCATCGGGCGATGCCCGCGCACCTCGACATCCTCATCGAGTCCGTCACGCTGATCGATGGGACAGGTGCGCCCGGGTTCACCGCGACGGTGGGTGTCGCGGCGGGGTCCGTCGCATGGGTCTCGCTGACACGTCCCGAGGACGCTCCTGCCGCACGAACGATCGACGGTGAAGGGCTCGTCTTGGCGCCCGGGTTCATCGACGTGCACAACCACTCGGATCTCGGGGCATTGGTCGATCCCGAGATGCCGTCGACCCTGCGACAGGGCGTGACCACGGTGGTGGTGGGCAACTGCGGCTCCTCACCGTGGCCGGTCGCCGGAGCCGTCGAATGCGCCCAGCTGGTGGGTGGCGACCCGGCGTCGATGGATCTCGCGTTCCCGTCGTTCGCCGGCTACCTCGACCGTCTCGACGCCGCACGGCCCGCCGTCAACGTCGCCGCCCTCGTCGGTCACGGGGCGATCCGCTCGCAGGTCATGGGCGGGCAACGCCGGCCACCGACCGCGGAGGAACTCGGGGCGATGCGCCGAACCGTGTCGAGCGCGATGGACGACGGCGCCCTCGGCCTCTCCACAGGGCTGATCTACGCGCCGGGCATGTACGCGCGCACGGACGAGGTCGTGGCCCTCGCGGAAGAGGCCGCGAGCCGAGGCGGCATCTACGCGTCACACATCCGCGGAGAGGGTGAGCATCTGTTCCGCGCGGTCGACGAAGCGATCGAGATCGGCCGGCGCGCGGGAGGCCCCGCGCACGTGAGCCATCTCAAGTGCGAGACATCGTTGGTCTGGGGCAGGGCCGGTGAACTCCTGCAGCGGTTCCACGGTGACAACGACGTCACCGGCGACCAGTACCCCTACGAGGCGTGGGCCTCGGTCCTGTGGTCGCTGCTACCCGAGTGGGCCCCCGTAGACGAGGTCGCCCGGATCTGGGCCGACCCCGACCGTCGCACGAGGCTGGCACGGGCGATCGAGGAGGGCGAAGGCGACGCGTTCCAGTCCTCGGTCCGCGGCGTGGGATGGGACCGGATCGTGATCGAGGCCACCGCCGACACGGCCTGCAACGGCGAGAGCATCGCGGCGATCGCGCAGGAACGCGGGGTGGCGCCGGTCGAAGCCTGCATCCAGTTGTTGATCGAAGAACCGCAGACGGCGTGCATCGGCCACGCGATGGCCGAGGACGACGTACGCACGATCATGGCCGACCCCGACGTCATGGTGGCCTCGGACGCGTCGTCGATGTCGCCGGCGGGGCCGCTCGGCGGGCTACCCGTCCATCCTCGCAACTACGGAACCTTCCCCCGGGTCCTTGGGCGCTCCGTACGCGAGGGTGTGCTGACCCTGGAGGCCGCCGTCCGCAAGATGACCTCGCTGCCTGCCGATCGTTTCGGGTTGCCGAATCGCGGCCGCATCGAGGAGGGCGCGGTCGCCGACCTGGTGCTGTTCGACCCCGTCAGCGTGCAGGACCGGGCCGACTTCGATGCTCCGCACACCTTCCCGGAGGGGATCAGGGCGGTCATCGTCGATGGATCGATCGCGTGGTCAGCGGATGGAGGGGCGATCGAACGGTCGGGGCGCGTGCTCCGTCGGACTTAGCCGCCTGGGCACGCTCCCCACAGCCCGGCGCCGGCCTCTCGCCCCGCCCGCTGTGCCTCCGTGAGCCGGTCGACGTATCGCACGTTCGGCGGGACGGTGAGGAGCACGGCGTAGCCGTCCTCGAGGATGCGTTCGTCGAAGAGTTCGTTCCCGACCCAGACGTAGGCCAGGGTTCGGTCGTACCGATCGGTCCGATCGACGTCGAACTCCAGCTCGACCTCGCGCCCGGCGAGCGCCTGCTCGGTGTAGCGGGTGGCCTCCTGCCCGAAGCACTCCTCGTCGGTGTAGGGCCCGTCCTTCTCTGGCGTGTCGACCCCGATGATCCGGATCGTGGTGTCCCGTCCGTCGAGGTCGACGTGGATCGTGTCGCCGTCGACGAT
>Ga0190274_10000836_pt1 | contig 17834 bp, 23 predicted proteins | sample Popmic531T_FD_133002 | JGI IMG/M metagenome (GOLD analysis project Ga0190274, IMG submission 133002) | Populus adjacent soil microbial communities from riparian zone of Yellowstone River, Montana, USA - 531 T | ecosystem: Environmental > Terrestrial > Soil > Riparian zone | place: USA: Montana... | reverse complement strand
TTTTGCCTATTGCCGCGCAGGCGCAATCCTGGCCGTCCCGGCCGGTGAAGATCATCGTGCCATTCGCGCCGGGCGGCACCGCAGACCTATTCGGCCGCATCGCTGCGGAACATCTCAGCAAGGAGTTCGGCCAGCGGTTCGTGATCGAGAACCGCGGCGGCGCCGGCGGCCTGACCGGCTCGACAGCCGTCGCACATGCGGACCCGGACGGCTACACGCTGCTGATCTCCGGTATTCCGACGCTGGTGGTCGCGCCGGCCGCTAGCAGCAATCCGCCGTTCGATCCGATGCGCGACTTCACGCACATCGCCTACCTCGGCGGCGTGCCGCTCACCGTGATCGCCAGTCCCTCGCTCGGCGCATCCAACTACAAGGACTTCATCGCGCTGGCGAGGAAGAGCGACAAGGGGCTGGGCTACGTGTCGCCCGGCGCCGGCACCCACGCGCACCTGTTTGGCGATTATCTGGCGCGCAAGGAAAGCGTGAAGCTCGAGCACATTCCCTACAAGGGCGCGGGGCCCGCGATGGTCGATTTGATCGCCGGTCATGTGCCGCTCGGCGTGATGTCGTGGTCGGCGTCGATCCAGCAGATCCGCGCCGGCAAGGTGCAGGCGCTGGCGGTCTCGTCGGTCGCGCGCCAGCCGGAGTTTCCGAACGTCTCGACGTTCAAGGAGCTGGGCTACGACGACCTGACAGCGGCGACCTGGTTCTCGCTGTCCGGCCCGCCCAAATTACCGCCGGACATAGTCGAGAAGCTCAATCGAGCCCTCATAACCGGCCTGCAATCGCCCGAGGTGCAGAAACGGCTCGCCAGCGAAGTGGTCGAGGTGCGGCTGCTGACGCCGGAGCAGTTTCGCGCCTTCGTCGGCGACGAGATCAAGCGCTGGAGCCCGATCGTCAAGGCGATGGAGCCGGCGAGCTGACATGACGGATGACCCGCGCGTCGCCGACCTTCGACGCGCCCCGTCGCCTGCGGTTCGGGCTGTTTCCTTCGTTCTTCTACAGCAAAGCGGCAAACGGCGAACTGCACGGCGTCGGCGTCGAAATCGCGCGGGCCTTGGCGGCAAACATCGGCGTCACGCTGGAACTGCGCGAGTATCCAAACCCACCCGGCTTGGTGCAGGCGCTGGCGGCAGGCGAGATCGACGTTGCAACCCTTGGCCTCGATCCGGCGCGCGCGGCGCAAGTCGATTTTACGCCGCCGTACATGAAGGCGGATTTCAGCTTTGTCGTGCCACAGGCCTCCTCTGTTCAAAAAATTGCCGACGCGGATCAAACTGGCATTCGCATCGCGATCGTACGCGGTCACGCGATGGACACCGTGTTGAAGACAAAGCATGCCGAACGCATCTATGCGGACGTGCCCGACGCGGCATTCGAATTGCTGCGCGCCAACAGAGCCGATGTGCTGGCGGGCATCCGGCCCGGCCTCGTTGGCTACGCCGCGAAACTGCCGGGCTCGCGCGTGCTGAGCGACAGCTACGGCGCCAACATTCTCGCGCTCGCGGTTGCGAAAGGCCAAGGCGCACGACTTGCGTTCGTTAGCGAGTTCATCGTCGAGGCGCGGACGTCTGGCCTGGTACAGCGTGCAATCGACCAGGCGGGCCTTCGCGGCATCGACGTGATCGCCAGTTAGCTACTTCTGGCAAACTCGGCACCAGAATGTCGAACGCCCGTTCTGCGTGAAGCGCCGGATGATGCCGCCGCAACCCGGCGTCAGGCAATTCTGGCCTTCGCGGTCATAGACCCGGAAGTTGTGCTGGAAATAGCCGAGTTCTCCCGAGGTCTGGCGGTGATCACGCAGCGAAGAGCCGCCCGCCTTGATCGCGGCGTTGAGCACCCCTTTGATGGAATCGACCAGCGGCGCTGTGCGCTCATGCGGCGCACCCGAGCGGGTCGTCAGCGTCGAGGCGAGACGGCGCGGCGACAGTCGCGAAAGATTGAGCGCCTCGCAGACGTAAATGTTGCCGAGCCCCGCCACCACCGTCTGGTCGAGCAGCGCGGCCTTCAGGCTGGTCTTCTTGCTTTGGCACGCGGCCGCAAGCATCGCGTCGTCGAACGCGTTGCCGAGCGGCTCCGGCCCGAGCGCACGCAGCAGGGGCTCCTGGTCAAGCGCGCCGCGCGCAACCAGCTTCATCGAACCGAACCGGCGCGGATCGTTGAAGCTCACCACCGCGCCGGACGACATGTGGAACACCACGTGGTCGTGCGCGGCCAGCTTGCCACGGTCGTGATGAAATTTTCCAGGCGTGTCCTTCGCGTCGTCCAGCACAATATGGAACGAGCCGGACATGCCGAGATGCATCACCAGCACGTCGCCGGATGACAGATCGGCGAGCAGATACTTTGCGCGCCGACCCATGCCGGTGACGATGGTGCCTTCGACGCGCCTGGCGAAATCCTTCGGCAGCGGCCAGCGCAGGTCGCCGCGATTTGCCTGCACCTTGTCGAAGCGCGCGCCCTCCATCACGGGCGCGAGCCCGCGGCGGACGGTTTCGACTTCGGGGAGTTCGGGCATTAGGGCAGGCTTCCATCTCGATGCTTGAGATGATTGCGGTATTCGGCGAACACAATGCGATTGTTGAATGGGTCGACCACCGACATTTCCAGCAGGCCCCAGTCCTGCTGCTGCAAGCCCGGGCGATTGTGCCGATACTTCTTGTCGTCCAGCTCGCGATGAAATTCTTCGACACCGCGCATATAGATGTACGCGATCGAGCCGGGCGTGCCGTCGCCGTGGTGCTCACTCAGATGGAAGGCCAACCCCTGGCGCGACACCTGCATGTAGACCGGGGCGTCCGCCGCGAAGCGGTGCTCCCAATCAACCTTGAAGCCGAGGAAATCGACATAAAACTCGCGCGCCTTGTCCAGCGAGAAGATCCGGAAAATGGGTACGGCGCGCCCGAACTCGATGGCCATTTGTCGGAAACCCTTAGTGGCGTGGGCCGCCAGAATCCAGGCCCGGTGCCGGTTTCTGGCTGGTTTGTAGCGTCCCAAGAGCCTTCGCGCTATCGTCCTCCCGACAGGCTCACAATGACCGAACGTGTTGGAAAACTGGCCGATTTCGGCTTCCGCCGGGTGCCGATCGCCGCCAAGCAGGCGATGGTCGACGGCGTGTTCGACAGCGTGGCCAAGCGCTACGACCTGATGAACGACCTGATGTCGGGCGGTCTGCACCGCGCCTGGAAGGACGTGCTGGTCGCCACCGTCAACCCGCCAAAGGGGGAGCGGCCGTTCGCGCTGCTCGACCTCGCCGGCGGCACCGGCGACGTGGCGTTCCGCGTTGCCAAGGCGGGCGGCATGGGCACGCATGTCACGGTCGCCGACATCAACACCGAGATGCTGGCGGTCGGCCGCACGCGCGCCGGCGAGCAAGGGCTCGACGTGACCTTCATCGAAGGCAACGCGGAGAAGCTGCCTCTGCCTGACCGCGCGTTCGACGCCGTCACCATCGCGTTCGGCATCCGCAACGTGCCGCGGATAGATGCGGCGCTCGCCGAGGCCCACCGCGTGCTGCGGATCGGTGGCCGCTTCCTGTGCCTCGAATTTTCCAACGTTGACGTGCCGGGGCTCGACAAGGCCTACGATCTTTATTCATTCAACGTCATTCCGGCGATCGGCCGGGCGGTGACCGGCGACGCCGAGGCCTATCGTTATCTTGTCGAATCGATCCGCAAGTTTCCGAAGCCCGCCACATTCGCCGAGATGATGCGCGCGGCCTCCTTCCGCCGCGTGTCGCACCAGCCGCTGACCGGCGGCGTGGTCGCCATCCACTCCGGCTGGCGGTTGTAGCGGCCGTTGTGATCTCCGCCGTCGCCCATCTCACCCGTCTTGCCCGCGCCGGCTTCGTGCTGGCGCGCGAGGGCGTGTTCGCGCTGATCGATCCGGCGCCGCTGCCGCTTCCCGCGCGCACCGCGCTCAAGCTGGCGCGGCTGATCGAGCGGCCGACCAGCGCCGGCGCCGGACACCGGCTCGCCGCCGCGCTGACCAAGCTGGGGCCCACTTACGTGAAGCTCGGCCAGTTCCTGGCGACGCGGCCGGACGTGGTCGGCATCGCGCTCGCGCGAGATCTCGAAAGCCTGCAGGACAAGATGGCGCCGTTCCCGCGTACAGAAGCCGAGGCGGTGGTAACCGCGGCGCTCGGCAAGCCGCTCGGCGAAGCGTTCGCGGAGTTCGGCCCGGCGGTCGCCGCGGCGTCGATCGCGCAAGTGCATCGCGCCGAGGTCGACACGCCGGCCGGCCGCAAACCGGTGGCCGTCAAGGTGCTCCGCCCCCACATCGAGCAGCGCTTCCGCGTCGATCTCGACGCCTTCTCGTTCGCCGCGCGGCGCGCCGAGGCACTGTCGACGGAAGCGCGCAGACTGCGACTGATGGAAACCGTCGCGACGCTGCGCCGCTCGGTGTGGATCGAGATGGACCTGCGGTTAGAGGCCGCTGCGCTGTCCGAGATGACGGAGAATACCAAAACCGATCCGGACTTCCGCGTGCCCGCGGTGGACTGGGACCGCACCGCCAGAGACGTGCTGACGCTGGACTGGATCGACGGCACGCCACTGCACGACCGCGCCAAGCTCGAAGCCAAGGGCTTCGACCTCAAGCACCTCGCCCGCGCGGTGATCCAGACCTTCCTGCGCCACGCATTGCGCGATGGCTTCTTCCACGCCGACATGCATCCTGGCAATCTGTTCGTCGACGACGATGCCAAGCTGGTGTTCGTCGATTTCGGCATCATGGGGCGGCTCGGGCCGATGGAACGCCGATTCCTCGCCGAGATCCTGTACGGCTTCATCACCCGCAACTACCAGCGCACCGCCGAGGTGCATTTCGAGGCCGGCTACGTGCCGGCGCACCATTCCGTCGAGGCGTTCGCCCAGGCGATTCGCGCGATCGGCGAGCCGATCCACAATCGCGCCGCCGACGAGATCTCGATGGCGAAGCTGCTGATGCTGCTGTTCGAGGTCACCGGAATGTTCGACATGCGGACGCGGCCTGAACTGCTGCTGCTGCAGAAGACCATGGTGGTGGTCGAAGGCGTGGCGCGCGCTCTCGATCCCAAGCTCGACATGTGGACCGTGGCCGAGCCCGTCGTGCGCGAATGGGTCGAGCGCCATCTCGGCCCCGCGGGCCGCATCGAGGATGCAGCCGAAGGCGCGGTCGAAGTCGGCCGCGTGCTGTCCGGCGTGCCCGGCCTGATGTCGCGCGGCGCAGCGATGATGGAGCATCTCGACGCTATCACTCGCGACGGCCTGGTGCTGGCGCCGGAAACCGTGGCTGCGATCGGCGCAGCCGAGCAAAAGCGCGGCCGCTGGACCGCGGCCGCGCTGTGGGCAATCGCGCTGTTGCTGGGCTGGCTGGTCTGGCGGGTGATCTAGAGCAGCGCCTCGAGCTTATCCAAGCTCTGACCCCAGCCCTGATTCATGCCCTTGACGTACTGAGCGCCGAGGCCGGTCACCTTGACGACACGCGCATGCACCGTCAGTGCAGTCTGGCCGCCCGCGTCCGCGAACGTAACCGTGTTGAGCGCTTCGATCAGCACCGTGCCGTCGTCATCGATCGCCTGTGACGTGAACACCAACCGTTCCGACTCCACGATCTCGTGAAAGGTCCCGTGGCAGGGATAGATGGTGCCGTCGGGACCGCGCATGTGGATCTTGAGCTTGCCGCCCGGCCGCACATCGAGTTCGCAGACCGGATTGACGAAGCCCTTCGGACCAAACCACTGCGCCATCTGCTTCGGATCGACCCACGCCTGGAAGACCTTGGCGCGCGGCGCGTTGAAGGTGCGCTTGATCGTCACTTCGGGAAGGGCGTCGGCGTTCATCACTGCGCCTTGGCCTGCTTTGCCGCCGCCTTCTTCTCCGCCTCGGTCTTCATGGCGGCAAGGCCTTTCTCGAACTCCGCGCCGATCATCGCGTCCATGTTGCAGAACACCTGGATCACCTTGGTGATGAACGGCGACGGGCCGGACATGCTCCACGTCACGTCGGTGGTGAGGCCCTTCGATTCAATTGCGAACACCACCTTGTTGTGGCCCTCGAACGGCTTCTCGAAGTCTAGGTTCAGCGACACCTTCGACGGCGTCGCCTCGGTGATCAGCATGCTGCCCTTGCCGACCTCGCCGTTGCCGTCCCAGGCGTAGAGCGCGCCCTTGCCGCTGGCGGGACCGCTGTAGCTGCGCTTCATCGCGGGGTCCTTCTTCTCCCACGGCGACCAAGCACCCCAGTTGCGGTAATCGTTGACCAACTCGAACACCGTCTGCTGTGGCGCGTTGATGGAGATCGCGCGCTGCACCCGGAATTCGTCAGGTTTGGTGAAGGCCAGGGCTAGCACGCCGACAACAAAAACACCGACCGCGATGCCGGCCCACTTCAGGATGGTCTTGATCATACTTCTCTCCACAGTTCATCACCTTGAGGCGCAGTAGCGGCGGCGTGTGAGTCCATCGTCCGAGATGCCCTTCCAGCCGATCCAACGTCAGAGCGGCCCCGGTTTCGACACCCGAGTTGAGATGCATGTCGCGGCTTTCGGCCGACTTGTACAGCACCGCGCTGGTCAACTTGGTCCGCCCGTCGCGCTCGACGAACGTCACCGTAACGAAAGCCTCGTCGCTCTGGAAATCCCGAGAGACATAGCGTTCGGTGTAGACCAGCCGATCCGGAGGCACGATTTCGAGATACCTGCCCGTCATCGTGTGCTCGGCGCCGTCCGGCCCGAGCAACCCATAGCGATATGCACCGCCGACGCGCAGGTCGATCTCGCATGAGACAAGATGCATCTCACCGCAGCCGTACCACTGCTTGACGTGCTCGGGATTGGTCCAGGCTTCGAACACCCTGCGGCGCGGCGCATCGAATTCACGCGAGATGACGATCTCGCGCTCGGACGGGAGCGTCAGCTCCATGCGGTTCTTCACCCGTGCATCCATGGTCGCCCTCCGTCAGTGCGTTTGCGCGAGATGCGCTTCGAGCTGATCGAGCGAACCGGTCCAGCCCATCCGCATGCTGTCGTGGCCGGTGTCGAACGTGTGGCGTTCCTCCGTGGTCGGATTGAGCGGCGACCAACGGATGGTGAGCTTGGTCTTGCCGCCCCGCTGCTCCTCGAAGGTGATGATCGTATGCATCTCGATCGGCCAGGTCGGCGCCAGCGGATGCCGCGTCAGGCCGGCGTTCTCGTCCGAGAACGAATTGATGAAAACCAGGCGCTCGGGCGCCTTGATCTCGCGATACACCGATTTGCCCCACATCACCTTCCCGTCCGGCGACGTCATGGTGTAGTGGCACATGCCGCCGGGCCGCAGATCCAGTTTCACGATGCCGGCGGTGACCCCCTTGGGCCCCCACCATTTCGCCATGCGCGCCTGGTCGGTGAAGCATTTCCAGACCAGATCGCGCGGCGCGTCGAACGTGCGCGAGATGACGAAGTCGGGGCTGGTGCTGGCGGTTGCGGGGGCTGCACTCATCGCTGTTCTCCACGTTCCTCTGGTTGCTCAGGCGGCTTTGGTGGCCGGCTGCTGGTCGACCAGGACCATCCAGTTCACGCCGAACTTGTCGGTCACTACGCCGAACTTCGGCGAGAAGAACGTCTTGATCAGCGGCTGAAACACCTGGCCGCCGTCGGCCAGCGCGTTGAACAGCCGCTCGCACTCGGCTTCGGTCTTGGGATTGAGCGTCAGCGAGATGCCTTTGAATTCGAGCGGGCCTGAATTCATGCCGTCGCTCGCCATCAGCACAGTGTCGCCGACCTTGAACGACGAATGCATGATGTTGTTCTCGGTGCCCGGGGCGCACTGCCCTTCCGGCGCATCCTTGAATCGCATCACCATCTCGACCTTGGCACCGATCGCCTTCTGGTAGAAATCGAGCGCCTCTTGGCAGCGGCCGTTGAACATCAGATAGGACTGCACTTGCATGACTCTCTCCGTTTGCTCCTGGTTGAAACTGCTCAGCTCATCCGGGCGACATAATCGGCAAGCCGCGCCAGCGTCTGCTCGGCGCCCTTGGCGGCGCCGTATTCGCGGACCACGCGGTCCCGCGCCTCGGCCGAGGGGAACACCGCATACAGCGTGATCCGGGTGCGGCCACCAGCCAAATCCTCGAATGTGACCGTAGTGCGAAACTGCACCGGCTCATCAGCCGCACTGCGATGGTGGTAATGCAGTAGCGAGGGCTTCACGATCTCGTCAAAGGTGACGTGGTTGTCGTAGTCGCGGCCGTCCGGCCCGTGCATGACAAATTGCCACACGCCGCCAACCCGCATATCGAACGCGGCGGTGGTTATGCTGAAGCCGTCCGGCCCCCACCACTGCGCCAGGTGCTTGGGATCGCTCCAAACTCGCCAGACCAGATCGCGCGGTGCATCAAGCTCGCGCGTCGCGATGATCGCCTTCGGGTCGCGATCGAGATCGACACTACTTCCTGCGAGCACGTTTCTTCTCCGTCTTTTCTTTGGCCTGCAGCTCGCGCAGATAGTCCTCCAGGCGGTCGAGCCGCTGCTCCCAAAGCTTGCGATAGCGCTCCAGCCAGTCATCGACGCTCTTGAGCGCCTTCGGCTCGAGCTTGCAGGGCCGCCATTGCGCCTCGCGGCCGCGCGTGATCAGGCCCGCGCCCTCCAGCACCTTGAGATGCTTGGAGATCGCCGGGCCGCTGATGTCGAACGGCTTGGAAAGCTCCGTCACCGACGTCTCGCCCAGCGCCAGCCGGGCCAAGATGGCCCTGCGGGTCGGGTCGGCGAGAGCCGAAAACATGGTGCTGAGCTGGTCAGTCGGCATGGCGATCGTTCAGCGTTTCCGCGGTGTTTCGGGGGTCGTATTTCACCAACTAGCTAATTAACTTCTAGGTTAAGTACAAGAGCCGATTGCGCCTGTCAAGCGCGGGTTTGCAGGCCGTCATTTGCGCGTGCCAGACTTGGCCAAACTGGAAATATGGGAGGCCGCCATGACCGCTTTGCCGACGCCAAAGCTCTGCCACATCGGCATCTACGCCACCGACCTGAGCAAGATGGTCGACTTCTACACCCGGGTGTTTGGGCTCACGGTGACCGACTGGGGGCATTCATCGCGTGGCTTCGATATCGCGTTTCTCAGCGGCAACGCCGACGAGCATCATCAGCTCGTGATCGCCGGCGGGCGGCCGAAGGACGCGGCCTTCTCCACCATCAATCAGATTTCGTTCAAGGTCGACAACCTCGACGACCTCAAGCGCTGGTACGAATTCCTGCGCAAGGAGAACGTTGCGAAGATGGAGCCCCGCGATCATGGCAACGCCTGGAGCGTGTATTTCGCCGACCCCGAAGGCAACCGCCTCGAGGTTTATGTGTCGTCGCCCTGGTACGTCGAACAGCCGTTCGGCGAGCCGCTCGACCTCACGCTGCCGGCCCCGGAGATTCACAAGCGCACCGAAACGATGGTGAAGCAGGATCCGAGCTGGAAGCCGATGGAAGAGTGGTCGGCGGACATCCGAAAGAAGCAGGCCGCCGAAGCGAGGGTGTAAAGCCATGAACCGGCGCCGGTTCGCCATCGCCGCCGCGTTCAGCGCGCTGCTCACCACAAGCGCCGCTGCCCAAGACACCCGCCCGATCCGAATCGTGATCGGCTTCGGCCCCGGCTCGGTGGCCGACATCGCGGCGCGCGTGATCGCCGCGCGCATGAGCCAGACGCTCGGCCAGCAGATCGTGGTGGAGAACCGCGCCGGCGCCGGCTCGAACCTCGGCGCCGAGTACGTCACGCGCGCGGCGAACGACGGCACCACCCTGTTCATGGCGACCATCGCCAACACCATCAACCCCGCGATGGGGCCGCTGCCGTTCGACTTCGCCAGGGACCTCACGCCGGTGACGCTGGTGGCGTCGTCACCGCAGTTGCTCGTCGCGCATCCGTCGCTCGGCGTGAATTCCATGCCGGAGCTGATCGCGATGGCAAAGGCGAAGCCCGACACCATTACCTACGCCACGTCCGGCGTCGGCACGCTGTCGAACCTGTCCGGCCTGCTGCTCAACCACCTGGCGGGCATTAAACTCGTTCCGGTGGCGTACGTCGGAAGCGCCCAGGGTGTGAACGACGTGATCGCCGGCCGCGTGCCGCTGATGTTCGGCTCCGCCGCCAACGTGCTGCCGCATGTGCAGGCCGGCACGCTCAAGGCGCTGGCGGCGACGCAGATGAAGCGGCTGGCGATCGCGCCCGACGTACCGACCATGATCGAGGCGGGGCTGCCGGGCTACGGCGCCGTGGTCTGGATGGGCCTGCTGGCGCCTACGGGCACGCCGCGCGAGACCGTGATGAAATTATCGCAGGCGGTGAACGAAGCGCTGCGCGTCAAAGAGGTTGAGACCGCGCTGCAAACGCAGGGCTTCGAGACGATCGGCGGCAGCCCGGAGGATTTCGGCCGCCACATCGCCGCTGAATTAAAGAAATGGGCCGACGTCGCGTCGGTGGCCGGATTGCGGAAGTAAAGCCGGTCACCGCATGGCGGGAGTGCGCGGCACCCACCGACTGTCATGCCCCGCGCAAGCGGGGCATCCAGTAACCACCTATCTTTGTTAACTCGCAGTTCTCGGTTACTGGATCGCCAGTTTTCGCGGGCGATGACAGCGAGGGTGTGTCGCGTCCGGAATGGCGGCGTGCCTAATCCACCTTGAAGCCCAGATCCTTGATCACCTTGCCGTAGCTGTCGTAGTCGGCGCGCAGCAGCGCGCCGAACTCCTGCGGCGTGGTGATGTACGGCTCGCCGGCGCCGCTGGTCACGAGCTGGTCCCGGACCTTGGGTGTCGCCAGCACTGCGTTGAACTCCGCGCGCAGCTTGTCGAGGATCGGCTGCGGCGTGTTCCTGGGCGCGAAAATGCCGTGCCACAGCACGACCGAATAGCCGGGATAGACCTCATCGACGCCCGCCACGTTCGGCAGCGTCGCCCAGCCCTTCTTGCCGCTCACCGCGATGGGCTTGAGTTTGCCGGATGTGATGTGCTGCACCACCGAGGTGCCGCCGAACATCACGGCGTTCTCGCCGGCGATGACCGCGATCGAAGCCGGACCACCGCCCTTGTACGGCACGTGCGTCAGGTCCATCCCGGAACGCTGCTTGAGCATCTCCATTGCGAGATGGTGCTGGCTGCCATTGCCGATCGAGGCGTAGAACAGCGACTTGCCCTTCATGAACTCGACGAAGCCGCGCAGATCGTTGGCCGGCACGACCGAGGGATTGGCTGCAAGCACAAGCTGATTGGTGATGGTCGTGACCACCGGAACCAGGTCCTCGAGGGTCTTCAGCTTCCACTTGGTGTAGATGTGCGGGTTGATCACCACCGTGCTGTTGTTGGCGTAGAGCAGCGTGTAGCCGTCAGGCTTGGCGGCGGCGACGACCTCCGCCGAGATGTTGCCGTTGGCGCCGGGCCGGTGCTCGATGATGATGTTATGGCCGAGCCGCTCGCCAAGCGGCGTGCCGATGATGCGCGCGATCATGTCGGTGGCGCCGCCGGGCGGATTGCCGGCCACCAGATGGATCGGCCGCGACGGGTAGGTCTGCGCCAGAGCGGGCTCCGCGCAGACCGCGCCAAGCAACGCCAGCAGCAACGCTCTGGATCGAACCATGCGTGTCCCTCTCTTCGGCGTCAAAGCTAGCACCAGCCCCACCCCGCCCGGAAGCCGCCGCGGGTGCGACTCCTCGTCTGGCAAGGCCGCGTCGAAGCTGTCAGACTATCGGCCAACACAGCTCAGCAAGGGGCACGCCATGCCAGCACGAATCAGGCATATCGCGCTTTCGGTGAAGGACATCGACGCGACCGCCGATTTCTACGAGAAGGCCCTCGGTCTCAAGCGTTCGCCGAAATCGGAAGGGCCGACCGCCTTCCGCGTCTACATGAGCGACGGCGAGATCAATCTCGCGCTGCTGCAATACAAGAGCGAGGTCGGCTCGGGGCTGACGAATCCGAACGAGTTCGTCGGCATCCACCATTTCGGCTTCCAGTGCGACGACCTGGAGAAGCAGCAGAAGCAGATCGAGAAGGCCGGCGGCAAATTCTTCTTCGACCTCGGCGATCCGGACGACGACGACTTCGAGCGCAAGTTCCGCGACCCGAACGGCATCATCTTCGACATCAACTGGAAAGGCTGGACCATGACGTCCGGCAAGGTGAAGAAGGCGAAAGGCAAGCTGCGGGCTGCCGCGGCGCGCAAGAAGGTCAGCAAGAAAATCAGCAAGCCGAAGGCAAAAGCGAAGAAGAAATAATGCCGACCGATCTGGGAATGCGGATCAGACCGGAGTTCGCGCTATCTGAAAGATCGGGGGATCACTCATGCTTGTCACGCTACGCGTTGTCTCGTTTGCCCTGCTCGCCGCCGCCTTGGCGCTGCCTTCGCTTCAAGCGTCAGCGCAGGACTATCCCTCGAGACCAGTCCGCCTGATCGTGCCGCTGGGCGCCGGCGGCCCGACCGACCTGGTGGGCCGCTGGCTCGCGCAGGCGCTGGGCGAGCAGCTCAAGCAGTCGTTCTTCGTCGAGAACCGTCCCGGCGCCGCCGGCCTGATCGGCACCGTCGAAGCGGCGAAGTCCGCGCCGGATGGCTACACCTTGCTGGTGGTCGCCTCGCCGCACATCAATCTGGAGATCCTGCAACCCAACAAGCCCTACCAGTTGTTCCGCGACTTCGTCGCCGTTGCGCCGGCGTTCTCCTACGACGCCCTGATGGTGGTGCATCCTTCGATACCCGCTAAAACCGTCAAGGAGTTCATCGCGCTGGCCAAATCGCAACCCGGAAAGCTCACCTACGCCTCGTCAGGCCCCGGCTCGAACAAGCATATGGGCGGCGAGCTGTTCAAGCTGATGACCGGCACCGACATGCTCCATGTCGCCTACAAAGGCTCGACCGGAGCACGCAACGACATCATCGGCGGACACGTGAACATGATGTTCGACGAGATTCCCGCCGTCGGACCCAACGTGATCGCGGGACAGGTGCGCGCGCTCGGCACCACCGGGGCAAAGCGCGCGCCGGGTTTTCCCGACGTGCCGACCGTCTCGGAGGCCGGCGTGCCGGGCTACGAGCACACCGGCTGGTCCGGCATCATGGCGCCGACCGACACGCCGAAGGCGATCGTCGATCTGCTGAACGCCGAGATCAAGAAGCTGCTGGCCAAGCCCGAGACGAAAGCGATCTGGGACAAGCAGGGCGCCGAAACGATGTACATGACGCCCGCCGACTTCGACGCCTATTTGCGCGCCGACCTGGAGAAGTGGACCAAGGTGGTGAAACAGGCGGGCATCAAGCTGGAGTGACGCGCGCTTTGCGAAAATTGCGCGGACGGATTTTTCACGCCGCGGCCTTCCGCGAAAACGATTTGCATCGAGAATTGCTCCCGCAAGGGAAGGATCGTCTTATTTTTCCGCCTCTGTTGACACCCCAAGGTGCGCTGACAAAGTAGCCGTGTCCAATCCTCGCGGGTCGGATCGCGGGATTTGATGGAGCAGCTTGCGCCGCGGATTTTATCGCTAAAGCGCCACGGAACGATTTCGTGGGCTCCTGACAGAGGAGAGTGGCCATGACGTTTCACTTGAAGACGTTGCATTGAACGCGCGCGGCTGATTGCCCGCTTGAAGCTCATCCACCCATAACGATCGCGAACCCATCGGCGTTGCCCGGTGCCGGCGGTCGCATGCCTGAACATCTGAATCTGCACTGAAGGAGCGACACTATGATCAAGCAAACCATCTGGGCCGGCGCCCTCGCCTTCGCGATTGCGCTCCTGCCCGCAGCCGCGAGCGCCCGCGAGAACCCGCTCGTCACCACCGACTGGCTGGAGAAGAACCTCACCAACGCCAAGGTCCGCGTTGTCGAGGTCAGCGTCGAGCCAGGCCAGTTCGAGCGCGGCCACATCCCAGGCGCGCAGAACATCGTCTGGCACACCGACCTGGTCGACACGGTGAAGCGTGACATCGCCTCGCAGGAGAAATTCCAGGCGCTGCTGCGCAAGCTCGGCATCGACAAGGACACCACGGTCGTCCTCTACGGCGACAACAACAACTGGTTCGCCGCCTGGGGCGCCTGGATCTTCTCGGTGTACGGCCTCAACGACAACGTTAAGCTGCTCGATGGCGGCCGCAAGAAGTGGGAGCTCGAGAAGCGCGCCTTCGACAATCGCGTCGACGCGGTGAAGCCGAGCAGCATCACGCTCACCGCCGCCGACACCAAGCTGCGCGCGCGGCTCGGCGACGTGCTCGACGTTGTCAACAAAAAGTCCAACGCGACCATCGTCGACATCCGCTCGCCTGAGGAGTTCAGCGGCAAAATCTTTGCGCCGCCCGGCTCGCAGGAGCTGTCAGTCCGCGCCGGCCACGTTCCCGGCGCGCTGAACGTGGCCTGGGGCCGCGCGGTCAATCCGGCCGACGGCACCTTCAAGTCGGCTGACGAGCTGAAGAAGCTCTACGCGGACGCCGGCATCGACGGCTCCAAGCCGCTCATCGTCTATTGCCGCATCGGCGAGCGCTCGAGTCACACCTGGTTCCTGCTCTCGAAGATCCTCGGCTACGACGTGCGCAACTATGACGGCTCGTGGACCGAGTACGGCAACTCGGTCGGCGTCCCGGTCACCAACCTCGCAGGCACGGTCTGGGGCGGGAAGTGACCCACCCCACAGCCGAGACTGGGGCGCGTCCCGGCAGCGCGCCCCAGTCGACTGCTGTGCCCACACGAAGCTCAGGACATCAAGGCTTGGCCGTCGCAATCGCGACGGCCATCGCCGTTTCGCTGGGCACCGCCGCGTTCTCGCTCTACGGCAGCGGCGAAGGCGCGAAGCTGTCTCTCTCGATCGTATTCGGCGCAGCGTTCGGCTTCGTCCTGCAGCGCTCGCGCTTTTGCTTCTTCTGCATGTTCCGCGGCTGGCTCGACGAGCGCGATCCGCGCGGCCTGCTCGGCCTGCTGCTGGCGCTCGGCGTCGGCATGGCAGGCTACGCGCTGATCTACGGCGCGTGGCTGCCGGACTCATCGAGCGGACGCCTGCCGCCCGGCGCTTTCATCGGCCCCGTCAGTCTGGTGCTGATCGCCGCGGGCCTCGCCTTCGGCGCCGGCATGGCGATCTCCGGCTCCTGCGTCAGCGCGCATCTCTATCGGCTCGGCGAAGGCTCGCCGACCGCGCCCTTTGCGCTGATCGGCACCGCGATCGGCATGGCGCTCGGCTTTCTGACCTGGAACGCACTCTACACATCCGTCGTCGTCACCGCGCCGGTGGTGTGGCTGCCGGCCACGCTGGGCTACTCCGGAACGCTCGTGATCGGATTTGCCGTGCTGGCGATTCTCGCGGCGGCGCTGCTGCGCTGGAAAAATCCTCGCCTGCCCGATCAGCCGAAAAGCGACAGCGTCCTCCATTCGATCTTCACTGCGCGCTGGCCCGCCTGGGTCGGCGGCCTCGCGATCGCCGGCCTCGGCACCGTGGCTTATCTGCGCGTCGCGCCGCTCGGCGTCACGGCGGAGCTCGGCGCGCGGTCGCGCCAGGCCGCCGATGCGCTCGGGGTTCTTCCCACCAGGCTCGAGGGCCTCGACACGCTGCGCGGCTGCGTGAGCGCTGTCAGTGACGCGCTGTTCACCCCGAACGGCCTGTTCGTGATCGCGCTGGTGCTGGCGTCGTTCGCCGCGGCGCTGGTGGCCGGGCAGTTCAAGCCTTCGCCGATCCGGTCCTCTCATGTCGCGAAGGGTCTCGCCGGCGGCGTGCTGCTTGGCTGGGGCGCCGTGACAGGGCTCGGCTGCACCGTCGGCACGCTGCTGTCCGGCATCATGGCGGGCGCATTGTCCGGATGGGTGTTCGGTGCCGCGGTGTTCATCGGCATCGTGGTGACGCTGCGCGGCATCCGCCGGAGTGCGCGTTCGGCATGAGGCGGCGGCCCCGGCGCGACACGTCTTGAACACCGGCCTGCGTTAAGCAGTATGCTGGCTTGAAGCAACCCAGCAGCGGAACGACACCCATGCCGATCAGCCAGAAACTCAAGGATCTCATCAGGTCGGCCTGGGAGGACGGCTCGCCATGCCTCGTCGCGACCTATGGGCCGAACGGACCCAACATCTCGCCGAAGGGCAGCATGGTGGTGTTCGACGACGACCACCTCGCTTACTGGGAGCGCTCCAAGAAGCAGGCGCTGGAGAACCTCGGCCACGAGAAGCGCATCTGCGTGATGTACGCCAACTTCGCCGCGCAGCGCGCCGGCAAGCTGGAGTCGGGCTTCCTGCGCTTCTACGGCACCGCCGCATTGCACGAGAGCGGGCCGATTCATCAGGCGATCTTCGACAAGCTGCTGCCGCGCGAGCAGACCCACGTCGGCGCCGACACCGGGATCGGCGTGCTGGTCAAGATCGAGCGCGCCGGCGACGTGCGGGGCAAGCCGCTGCCGTGACCAGCGGTGGCTACGCCGCCTTCACGCCCTGGAAATTCAGCTCGACGCCGCAGCCGTCGGGATCCTTGCATGCGATCTGATAGACGCCCGTGCGCTCGATCAGCCGCGACTGGAACGGGATGCCGTTGTCCTTCAGCTTGCCTTCCATCTCGGCGTGCGAGCCTTGCATGGCAAAAGCAATGTGATCGAACGCGCCGGTCTGTCCCGCCTGAAACGTACGGTCCGAAATCACATGAACGATCGGCACGTCGCCGCTGTAGAACCACACACCCTTGAATGTGAGCTGCGGCCGCGGCCCGACCTTCAGTCCGAGAATCCCCTCATAGAAGGCGGTGCACTTCGCTTCGTCGCCAGTCACGATGGCCCAGTGGTCCAGGCCCTTGATGCTCGCCGACATTTTTGATCCTTGCTGCTTTCGTCCGTGTCAGTGGTGAATTTTGATGCAGGCGTCAAGGTTGCATGATGCGGCGGCGCCGAGACGCTCCGATTTCGCGGCCCGTTGCGATCACTGATCGCCCGGCTGTTGCAGCTTCGCGCACGTGATGACCACGGCGGGATTCAGCACACCCACGCATCGCGCGCCGCGCGGCGGGATGATAAACGGGTCCGACTTCATTTCACCGGCCGAACTGACGCAGTCTGCGCTGACCATTGTTTCGTCGGGCTCGCACGCGTTCGAAGCCTTTCCGCGAAGAACGCGCAGCGCACCCATCGAGCCGCCGGCCTCGCCCTTCGGACCTTGGAGTCCTGCTTCACCCTTTGGACCTTGGAGTCCTGGATCGCCCTTCGGACCTTGAAGTCCCGCCTCGCCCTTCGGACCTTGAGGTCCTGCTTCACCCTTCGGACCTTGAAGTCCGGCATCCCCCTTCAATCCTTGAGACCCCGGCTCACCCTTCGGACCTTGAAGTCCTGCCTCTCCCTTCGGACCTGGAGGTCCTGGCTCACCCTTTGATCCTGGCGGTCCGCGGTCGCCTTGCGGTCCCTGTAGCCCGGGATCGCCCTTCGGACCTTGGGATCCGGCCGGCCCAGGCTCGCCTTGCGGCCCACGAGGACCGGCGCCCGGCTTTCTAGCCGGTGCTGACGGCATCGAGGATCACGCCTCTGCCGGCTTGCCAATTCTGGCCGAATGTCGCCGGGACGGACTGCGTCGGTTTCCGCGAGGCCACGATCGAGACGATCTCGCCGCCAAGATGGCTGCTGAACACGGCATAGAAGGCGAGAACGACCGACGTCCCTGCGGTGCCGGTGACAAGCCATGCGGTCCGTTGTTTCATCGTTTCCCTCGCAGGCGACGGCCGGGATTATGGCCTGAACAACGCACGGAAATTAGGGCCATTTGGTGCATTTGCCAAAGCACGGCTACCGCGGCATGCGCATCGGCCTTTCGCGGACGCGTCTCGGCGGCAAGCTCGCTCAATTTCCCGGCGGTCCGCTGCCAAACCAGAACCTCGTCAAGGTCGGTTGAA